>Ga0179593_1811079_pt1 | contig 18558 bp, 22 predicted proteins | sample CZODoug2_1_08_16_FD_185931 | JGI IMG/M metagenome (GOLD analysis project Ga0179593, IMG submission 185931) | Vadose zone soil fungal communities from Angelo Coast Range Reserve, California, USA - CZODoug2_1_08_16fungal (PacBio error correction) | ecosystem: Environmental > Terrestrial > Soil >...
CCGGCGCTCGTGGGCGCGAAAAACGCAAGTCGGTGTCGCGAGCGTCAGATTCGGTCGAGAACGGGTCAAGGAATGACCTGTCACATTCCGTACCCCAATGGGGGTCGCGGTTTACAGGTCACACAGGAGCGACGCGAGTGCCCGCGCTTGCTGCGGCGACGGACACGCTCTAAAAGGGATCAAGGGGGGGACCGGATGGCCGGAGAACACCCAGAAACGATTTCTGAGCGGAGCTCACGTTCGTGTCCGGAACTCAAGTCCAGCTTCTGTCTTCGAGGCCCGGGTTCCTCAAAAAGAAGTTGACGGTCGGGGGAAGCGCGCGAGGAGTGCCCTGTCTCCGGGGGGAGGAAACGAAGCGCAAAAAAGCCGCGGCACCGCGAAACGCGCTCGAGTGTGTAAGGAGGGGACCGGAGGGGGGAAGTTGGATGTTTCAAAAGGCGCGACTCGACAAAAGGGTCGCTCTCTCAGTTCTGATCCATATCGTGCGTGATGCGCCGATCGAGTGCATATTTCCAGGGGAAGAGGCAGAGGGGGGGATCGTAAAATCAAGCGCGTCGGGAAGTATCTCGACTCCTTGGCTGCATTCTCCTGCCTTCGAAAAAGTTTAACCACAGACCGGTTAGATCGCCAAGCTCGGAGGATTGAGGAACGGACTAAGGAATCGGGCTCGACGACTTGCGACGCTCCGGCGGCTTGTCAAAGTAATTGGCATGTGGAGAAGGGTTGGGGGGAAACAGGGTCGCATTTTGCAATTCGATCGCCGCCGACGACGGATCGTTGTCAAAGCTTGCCTGCAAGAGCCGCTTTCTCTGATGCTGGGGGGCGGGGGGACTCAAAGAGCAAGCCTCGAGCAACGCGCGTCCTGGAACACTCACGGTTCGTGGTCACCGTTGATTTAGGCCAGGAAGGGGGGGTGAAACGCGGAACTGAACATGGGCGGCGTCGCTTGATCGCTCGACGCGGGGCAGTCTTCCCCCTATTCTCGCGCCGGGGGATCACAGAGGATCCTGCGGAAAAGGGTTCCGAGGTCGCGAGCATGGCTCAGGAACGGGAGCGACTCTCGTCGAACTTCAGGAGGGGGCAATGACAGCGTCAAGAAGGGCTGCCCCGTTTTGTACAAAAGCGCCGAGGCTACCAACGGGCGTTCTCAATTCAGGGAGAGGAGCAGGAAGACCCCCATCACCCGGCCGTGGGAGGGTAGAGCGGTCTCGAGCCGAACAAGATGCCGAGACGAAAGGCGGCAAGCCGGAATGGGGGCAACTCGGCAAGTTCAAGAGGGCGAGCGGCGATCGAGCAAGCGCGCTGCTGAAAAAGTGATCTCGCTTGAGCCAGAAGGGGAGGGCACCATCTGTGACGAATAAGGAGGGGGGGGAGCCTCGACCTCTCGTACCTGCCCTGTGGAGGGGAGTGGCTGGGGGCGTCCTGGTCTCGTAACTCGAGTGGGAGAGAAAAAAATGAGCTAAGCCGTAGCGAATTCTTGGGTTCGCGGACTAAAGAAGATCGAGCTGCGCGCAACGCTCTCGAGCTAAGTGGGAAAGAAAAGAAACGTATCAGAGGGTTCCGCACTAGGGACAGATACTGAGCTCGTTTCCAAAAACGGGACGAAACAACGAAGTCGCCCAGTTGTGCATCAATCACGGAACCAAGGGGATTAGAAAAAAAGAGTCGGAAGGTCGGCTGGAGACGGACTCATCCGAGCGCGTCCAAGATGGAGTCGCCTCCCGTCATCTCTGGGCGAAAGCTCAGGATCAAGGAGACCCTAACGGTGTTGAAGACTTGGATTCGACCATCGCATGGGCACGAAAAGTAGGGGGTCTTGGAGTGACGTCTATCCGGGAAAATGGTATTATGGTGCTAGCGACCTCGGCGAGTCCGATCACCTGACAAACTAAAAGGAAACCGAAGAAAAAAACGGGTCAAGACTAAGACAGAGTCAGCTTCAAGTACAGGTCGAGAGCTCGTGGTCGAACAACATCGTTGAGAAAGCTAATAAAGAGTCCTCCAGGAAGTCAAAAAAGCAACGTAGTAGTCGACCTTAATGACACACTATCCCCGTCATCAAGCCTCCTCTCAGAATAGGAGGGGGGGAAGAATCACCCAATTAACGCGGGTGAAAACGAGTTCCTCCGGCTAGCTAACCGTAGAAAGTAAAGAGAACTGAGACGGGGGGGGAAGGAGATCGCCTAGGAGTTCCGACACTCTACCCTTTAAACGACGGCTTCGGACGCCTAACGGGAACGGCGGAGGAACATAGGTCGAGGCGCACGTGTAGCAGCGAGCGGGGAAAAGTTGCAGTCCGGCGCGGGGGGGACCGATCAGCTGGATAAACAAAAGGTAGAGGAAAATAAGAGGAGCTGATCGGGGGGTCGCGGGAAGGCCTGCCGATCTGGAGGCTCACGGGGTAAAAGGACCGATCGCGAAGTGGCGTCTAACGTGTAGGAAAGAAGCCGTCGCGAAGTCTGGTGTAGTAAGAAAGGGATCCTTACGAGAGGGAATAAAGCTTCTTGGGGAGCCCGTTCATCGACGGCTCGGCTTAACTGGTCCTCCACTGGTAAGAAAAAATCCGGCAGGCGAACGTCTGGAGGCGGCCTTGAAGTCTGGGTATCGTTTCCTTGCCGAGGAGTGGGAAAGGAAGACATGGGACGAAAGTCCGGGAGCCGGGGGAACCGAAACGATGGTCGACCAGAGCTCTCTAATTGCTGTCATTTCCTTCAGAAGGATGGGCTGGGGAGAAAACCACAAGGGGGGGGAGGAGGGTCATGGGGGGGATGGGACGCGGGGGAACGTGCTCGCAGAGAAATCGCATAATCCATGGGAGGGAATAGCCCTCATGCACTAAAGCCTGCAGAGTTCTCGTTCTCATCGCATCCAGGAATCCCAGTAGGGAGATCGGAAAGGGGGTCTAGGAGTGAGAATAAGAGAGAAAGGGGGAACTCCACGGCGGCCAATCTGAGAACGACGTCAATGAAACCTTTCCTCAAGACTTTGGGTTGGTATCCACCGGAATCCGGGAAAAAAAATGGGAAAGGGGAAAAACCAGAGATAGGGGGTTCACCAGGGGCAACGATCCTGAAGATCTGTCACGCTTGGGAGGGAGCTCGTTGCTCTGAAAACGGAGCAACTCGAGTGCTCGCCTTCTCCGCAGCTCCGATTGGACGGGGGTCTGAAAGAGATTCAGGGAAGAGAAAGAGGCCGTGCTACGTAGCGGCTCAGCTCCTCTAAGGACGAACCACCGCAAGCGCACTCCCCGTACACAAGGAAATGTAGGGTAGGTCGATTCTCATCGCTGTAGAAGCATGATCTATGAGGAGGAGTGAAGAGAAAAAAGGACGCTCAGCATCGGCTTGATCTCTCGTGAGATCTCCTCTCCCAATTCTTTCCACTGGGGCAGAGTTGAAAGAGGGAGAGGCCGGGAGTCTCGGAGGGTCCGGTTACGAAGACTCTACCATCTAGGGTGCAAACGGTCCCGTGTGAGTCTTCTGATTCGGAGCACCGCTCTGAAGATTGAAAAAAGGTGGTAAGGAGTAGGTTACAACACGGAGGCATCCATCGCGTGGACGCTTACCCCGTCCAGACCAGATGGACGATGAATTGGTAGAGCTGAGGAGATAATGGGGGGGCATACCGGGGGAGACCGTGGAGTAACGCCGCGACAGTACCTATTGCTAAACCTCAGATAAAAAAGGTGCTGAGATGGAGGGCCAGCGACGCGCCTGTGAAAGTTCTCCCTCGATTTTCAAAGCGCGAACATCTACAAGGTGACTGAACGTGAGTAAATCGGGAAAGAGAGAGACGGGGGGGAGCAACGTGGCAGGTCGATCCAGACGCGAGGCTTGTCCTGCACTCAATACCAACGCATCCGGGCTTCGGCTGGGTGGGAGAGGGGAAAAAGGAGGAAAGTTGCAAACGGCGTGTCCTACCAGACCCTTCGGGGAATCCAAAAAAACTCGTGAGTCCGTCAGCACAGACAGAAAAAGGAATTCGGGTGACGTCTCCATCGATCTTGGCGATCTCACGAGGATGGGTCCAAGGGGGAGCCAAGAAAAGAAGAAAGACATAGCGCGAGAGGATACTATCCGACCGTCGATCGCGTCGGTCCGCTGCCAGCTCAAGGACTAGCAGCAGCAAGATCGCGAGGGGAACTCAAAGAAAGGTCAGAACAAAAAAAACCCACACACCAGAAACTAAGAAAGGGTCGATTCGCACTCTTCGACAATCCAACTTGCCGAGCGAGGGAGTAGAGGGAGTCGCGAGAGGGCCACATTCGACGATAGTTTCCCTGCTTCTACAGAAAACGACTCGCTCTCGACCCAAGTTCTACCTTCAACTGCTACTCTCTCTATGAAGCTCAGGCCAGGGAGAAAGAGAATGGGCCCGTAAACTAATGAGAGATACCGAGGAGGACATGCTCTCTTGTTGAAGCGTCCCTTTCAAGGGTGCCACACGCGGCATCTTTTCTGGGGTTTCCTTTCCCTCTGAGAGACCAGGTTAATAGAAGGGATCGGAGAAAAGGGGAGAAATCAGACGCAACACCAATAAGTGGTGACGAATGTGTACAGAGTTTCATGTCCAAGGAGTCGTTCTCGCCTCATTCGGAAGACCCCGCCGACACCTACTTGCGGCCCACTGAGAACTCATCAAAACAAAATTCTGAGATAAGAGATATGAGAGCTAGTGGGCGCGCGGGCGGCAAGTCTTTGGTCGTCAGGCTCTCCATATTCTTCGAGGGCTCTTGGACATGACGAACTTTTAAATGCCGTCACCAAAGGGGTGAGTGGGGAAAAAAAGGATTGAGAGATCGACGCGAGTTGCCGAGATCAGGCGACTTACCCCTCACTAACCTATCTCCTCTGGACTTTGCCCTTGTCTTCAAAAAGAAAACGATGAGAGAGATAGTAGCCGTGGAGGGTAAAAGTGTCCCATTATCGGTCCTCCTTCCCTCCGGAAGCATCTAAAATCTGTCCAAATAGGCGGTCGGAATGGAGAAGGGAGTTGGAAGAGGAAAAGGAATCTCGAGAAGGGTGGCCACTCTACTACTCGCGCGCGTTGGGCACCTATTTGGAGCGAGGGAAGGGTAGAGAGAACTCGGGATATCAGCTCGTGTCGTATCAGATCGGAAGTGAATGCTCCTATCTTGGAGGCAGCGAGCCGGCGCAGCTCCCGGATCGGGAGAGCGATGAAAACGGAGGAAGAGGGGCTTACGGTCTGTTGCCGAACGGAGAGAGCGGGTAAAAAGAGTCCGGGAGATCGAAAAGCATCTCCGGGCAGCACAAGAAGAAAATAGTTCGCAAATCGAAAGGGAAAGGAAGGGCTAGAGGCCTCAGCTGACTTTCAGGAGAAGGCAGGGTTTATTCACCCCGGTTTTGGGGGGGTACGCAGGGGGGGCAAATGAGAAGACAAAGGAGGCGGAGGTTGTGCCTTCCAGACCCTCTTTTCATCGGGAAAACTACAAGGGACGTGCTCAAAAACCGGGTCAAGGGATGCACTCGCGGCAGGTGAAATCACGAGGGAAAGGTCACCTTTAAGAGGGGGCGAGCCGGGTTTAGATCGCGTGAGAACTGAAGGCGCGTCGCTTTTCTGATCATCGTAGCCACTTATGAAAAAGGGAAGAGATGGGGAAGAAAGGGAGGTCACCTGAGAGGAGTTCCGAGTCGCTATCACTATGCTCATTACGAAGCTATCGGGGTGAAAGACTTCTCTTCTAAAGGAGAGGGGAAGGGCGTCATCGTCGGAACGAAGGGGTGGGAAAACTGGGCTCGACCAAGAAGCGTTCTAGGGACGACAGGGTGAACGAATACCCCATAAAAATGTCACACGGAGAAAAGGGAGATCGGGAAGAGGAGAAGAAGAACCGTCTGCGAGAGAAAGCAGTTCTTCAAACCGACTCTATCTTATCGGCAAGTGTCAGCCATTTTGACTAGGCTAATCTCAGAAGAGATAGAAAAGAGAGATGCTGAAAGGGATATCCGAGCTATATAAAGCCCTCCATCTATTACTCCTACTGACGGCGAGATGCGAGATTGAGATGGTGTACGGGAGGAGGAGGTCCGGGGACGGAGAAAGAGAGAGAGCAGAGAAATCTCTGGGGGCCTCTTTATAGGGCTGAGATTCTTGGGGGGGGAAGAGGAACCCGCTGAAGGGAGGACGGAGATCACTCTCATTAGGGCGCCTTTGAATCAAACTATAGAACCGCCTCCCGCGAGTGGGGATTGCTCGGGGAAAATTTCGAGGAAAAGAAAGACACTGTAGGAACAGGGGGAAAATATCACGGGAAACGGTGTAGTACCATGCACAAAAGGTTCGTAAGGTTCGGCGCGCGTTAACAGAGCTCCAAGGGAGGAGAGAAAAGGACATCGCTTGGGACGGGCCGCGCCCGGCTCCTATAGCTGTTTATGACGGTGATGAGAAACCAAAGGAAGGAAGGAATTGGAGTGCATGCGTCCTTCCACGGGAGGATTGCTATTACAGAAGTAGACCCGTCCCTTGATCCTCACCGACCGGGACCAAGAGAAGATCCCTTGTGTGTACATAAGACCAGCCGATTCCAAGGCAGCCATGACCTGAGAGAGGGGTAAAGATCGTTTCGGCAAGGGAGTCTGGGTGAGCCCGATCGACGCACTGTATGTGAAGGAACAGAGGAGGACCGTGAAAACAAGATCAGGGATATCCAAAGGAATCGCTCCCATGAGCAAATCGACAGAATCAACAGAAAAGAGTGGGAGGACAGGTCTGGGGGGGGAAACTAGCGAGGAAAAGACTGGGGAAGGGGAATAGAGGATCAAGTGTGCGAAAGGGAAACCCTACTCATCTCGACGGCAAGGGGGACGACGAGGAAAAAAGCTGTCGAAGAAAGGGGGAAGGGCCTCGAGAGCAGTGTCATCCGTCGCATAAACCTCTCATCTTAAAATCAAAATCAGAGAACCAACAAACAGGAAGGAAACTATATCAGAGGAATAGAGGTCTCGGCCGGCCGCCGAGATAGATGCCTACCTTGAAGCCTCGACCTGTTGTTCCCGATGGCGTAGGAAGGGGGGTCTTAGAAGAGACGAAAAGGTCTTGGGGGAAACAGAGTAGGAAAATTCTAGTCTCAAATACGTAAAGTCTTTCTCCTTTCTCCGATACGTGAGTGCAACTCTATTTCCTCAAACTCGTTTTTGGGTTTTTGGGTTTGGGTGGTTTGTGTCTTTTTTTGTGTGTTGGGTGTTTTTTTTTGTTGGGTTTTTTTTGTTTTAGATTTCATTGGGGTGATTTTTATCTGTTTGTAGTCTTATTGTGTTGTTTTGGTTCTGTGGGGGGTGGAAAAATGGGGTTCTTCTGGAAGAAGGTCGCAGACACCGAGGTTGGCGGCCCTTTATCTCGGGGGGATCTGGGGTCCCCTTGAGAAAGGGACGTTGGAAACTACATGGATGTAGAAAGGGAAGTCGAAAAAAGGGGAGGGACGAAGTGTTGTCGGGAAGAAATAGACATTGGAGGACAGGGGCAGCTGACTCTTCTGCGAGGAACAGGGCGGGAGGGAACGGAATATCGGATCGCGGGAGGGGGGAGAGAAGCGCTAACGGGTAGCCGCATGCACTACAGAAGAGTTCGCTGTCGCAGGAAGACAAGTAATCCCGGCTGTCGAATCAGATGCCGTTGCGGGCCTGGGAAAGCAAGCTGCAGGACGTTTCTGAAGGAAAAAAAAAGAAAGAAGGGGAGACTGCACACGAAGAGAAGGGGAAAGAAGTTCAGGGGGGTACTCCACCGTTGCTCGCCTTTATACACTGGACAATCGCGTTTGGGAAAGGAAAACCGAAGCGAAGCTGGGGCTGAGGAAGCAGAGGGGAGATGAAAAAGAGATGAAACTCGGATCTCCTTGCGAAGCTCGATGCCGTGCGGGTCCTAAAAAACCAAAAAAAAAAAAAACCGACCACCAAACTCACCCAACAAAAAACACCCTCAGAGCCCGAAAGGGGGCGCAAGAGGAAGGGGAGCGATGCAAAAGGACTCGCGGCCTCTACTTTGAACTAATAATCAAAGAAAAGAAAAGGAAACAGGAAAGAATCTAGGAAGAATAGGATGAAGGGAGAGAGGTCTGAGTTATTGTGCAAGCCCGCTATAGACGTCTCTCATCGCGCATCGGGGGGGGAGACTCGCCCCAGGGGACAGACTTGCCGAGTTGAAAGTCTATTCGGGGACTAAGGCACTTTCTTTCGCGCGCAGCATGGGGAGGATAGAAGCTCGAAAGAAAACGGGAGGAAATAGTAGTGGTATAAGAAGAGGAGACAGATAAAAGGAGGGGGTGCGCGCAGAAAAACTTTTTAAAAACGGGGGAAGCCCATCTCTTAAGGGCTCCACGTGCCCTCAGTGACCTATAGATAGAAGTAAAAAGGGGAAAGTAAAGACCAGGAAAGAGGGCTCACGAGCCGAGGAAAAAGCGAGAACCGCTTGCTTAACAAGGAGAGCATCTTTTTAAAAAGGGACTTCGTGCGATCGAAAAAAAGGCCAGGGGTTTTCAGAAAAAGGGAGCTCGAAAAGAAGGACGGGAGACCGGGGGGAGATCGATCAGGAGATGCGTGCAAAATGGTTAGACTGGAGGTGTATTCACAGTGCGCGGCTGTGGAAACTCGAAAGTCGTCGGGAAAGGGGAGAAAGGGGGACAAAATGCTTCCACAAGTTGCAACCCTCGGAAGACCCTTCCCCTTCCTGTGGACAGCCGCGAAACGTCGAGCAGTCGAAACGATGAAAGAAGTCGGGAGGAAGGGAAAGATGGGCGGACTCCACGAAATTTTTGTATCATCAAAGCTAAGAAGGAACGGCACAGCGGGCGGTCGTAGACGCGTGAAGCAGGTCGATCCGCGAGGAGAGGCTCGAAAAGAAAAAGATCGTCGCCAACTACACAATAATCCGGGAAAAGAAAATGGAAAAACCGACTGAAGCCAACAGAGATAGGGAAAATCGAAAAAACTGAGAGACTGCGCAGTTCGAGGGAAACGGCTTTCTCTATCTTAAGCGGCGAAAAAAAAAAAGCGGCAGCCCAGGTTTGAAACTTGCAAAAGGCTCTATTAACGGGGAAGCCTGGGAGGTACCTCGGGGGGGGACTGGGGGTCCTCAAGGACGCTCTATCTCAAGCTTGTGGGGGTGAAAGGGGGGGTGGGGGGGGGGTGGGCGGGTTTTTGGGTTTTTTGTGTTCCTGGTTTGGGTTGGGGGGGGTTGGGGGTCGAAATAGTATTCTTTGTGCGCGGCATGGAAAGTGAAACGGATATCTTTGTCAGGTTGAGGGGTTCCTTCGCCTCACAAAAGGGAAACTCTCGAAAAAAAATACGACAGCAAGGGGAAAACTCAAAGGACTGTGACTTAATGAGGGGATTCATTTCCAGAAGAGGGTCATATACCTCATCTTCAACCCCGCGCACCTACGGGGAGCCGCCACCGAGCGAAGGGGAAAAACAACTAAAGGGGTCCGGGGGGGGGCACGGGCAAAGAAGTCTGTGAGGGTCATGAGGGAGAGGCTAAGCGTTCCTCTTGTCCAGAAAAGGTCCACATTCCTAACGTCACCAGGTGAAAAAAAAGGGGAAAAAAGGAGACACATGGATACGAGAGGGTAGGCGGAAGAAATTTCGGGGGGGCGGACGTACCCCTGGGACACAATACTCCTCTTTGAATTAACCTGCCGGAAAAAACCCGAAGAAAAGATCGGGAGAGATGAGGGGAAGAAAGCGCCAGAAAGAAAGCGGATCTTCTAAGCCTCTTGAAGGAGCCGCTTGACTGTCGAACCTAGGAGGAATTCACATTGAGCCGAAAAAAAGAAAAAGATCAAGCCCGTTTCCCAAAGAGATCCGTTTTCAAGGCCATCTCTGGGCAGGGTGAGGTCGTCATCGAAAAGTTCTAAAGTATCGGGGGGGGAGCGATCATATGGGTGATGCTCAAGATGGACTTCTTAGAAGAAAAGGCGACTGCATAGGAATGGGACGCGAGGTCAAAGATATGGGACCGACGGGCTTATGGGGCGGATGAAGATGGCTAGTCTCTGGAAAACCCGAGATTCTACTAGGGACCGGAACGAGGGGAGGGCGGGGGGATGGTGATTGACTGAAGAAGGTTCTCTAAGGGACCGATCTCTCTTGGGAGTTTACACCAGGCGGTTGGGAAAAAAGAAGGGTGTTAAAAAGGGGAGGGTCCGAAAGTTTTTAATCTCAAGAAGCTACAAGGGGGGTGAGGAGGGAAATGGGAAAGAAGAAGGTTCATCAGGTTACTAGCTGGAACTTGCTCACTCTCGCGGCAGAAAAGGAATTGGGAAAAAAAAAAGAAAAAATTTCTCGAAAAGGAGTTTTCGTCCAAAGTTTTGAAAGAGGTGTCTCTTGAAACTACATGGAGTCGAAGGTAGGAGGGAAAGGAACTGGAGGAGGAAACCTATGCGGATCTTCACTCATCACGCTTCTGTGGAGAAAATTAGGTCGCGAGCAGACGGGCGGAACTTGGCGAAACAAAAAAAACGAGGGATCTCTAAAAAGTCGAGTCTATCTTCTATTGCAATTGCGTCAGCGTCACGAAAGAGATTGGGGAAAATCTGAGAGACCACTGGGAGAGACGAAGAGTTCTGATATAAAAACCCTAACTAAATAAGGACTGGAAGAGTCTAGGGGGAAGTTGCGGAGGACTAACATAATCTCCTATAGCAGTTGAGCACGGATCTAGGAGAAACAACGGAAAGTTTGGGGCAGGGCTATTATAGAAAGAGCGACACAGGAGACTCGGATTCGAGCGGGGGACTCTGCCTCAGGTATAGACCGCTAGAGCGATCACGTAAGTAAGAAGTCCGGAGATTCTGCCTGAACCGTAAGGGGAGAAATAAAAGTTTAGGGAGTCTTCAGGAGGGGTAATGGCGCTCGATCGCTTCGCAAATACGGGGGGCATCTTTAAATCTGAGTGGATGAAGGTGGAGATTAACTATCAGGAATCGATCTCAGTTACAGGGGATAGCAAGACGCTTTAGCAGGGTTATAAGGAGGCTCAAGGGAGAGTTACATGAAATCGCATCGTTGCAAAGCGCAGAAGAGAAAGTGGGGGGAAGAAAAAAACGAAGCGCGCACTTTGAGACAACTTAAGTCGTTACCGCGTTAATGAGGCGGACGGGGGCGCTGATCGCAAAAAAGAAACGGGATTTAGTCGAAAAGGGTCAAAGGCTTAAGGGGGGGCCAACCCAAAAAAAAGAAGGAGAACAGACCCTGTGGAAAAAGATGAAAGTTTAGGGAAATCAAAGTAGACCACTCTGAGGGATTTTACTAGACATGCGGCTATCCTCAAAATGGAGAGAGATATCAAAAGAAGAAGAGAACAAGAAAAGAGGCACCAGACTCCGCCCTGCGTGCGAATCCAAAACCGGAGTAAAAAAAAAAGACCGTGGGGAAGGGCGAAAAACATGGGAGGGCGCGCGGCAAGGGAATTTCTGACTAGTGTAGTCACTGGTCAACCGTAAAAGTCGCAGACGCGCACACGATGTCCCCGGAAAAAAAGGCCACAAAAAATTGAGAATCGGGGGACCGAAGAACATGAGGTGAAAGGAGTGACCGCAGGAGGCAGTCTACCCCTTTAGAGAGCATGAGAGGGACCTCGAAGGGGGGGGGAGGCCTGACCGACCAGAGAGACTGGGCTCGACAGTGCTTCTATAACATAGATCAACTCCACGAGGAGGTAGGGAGCAACAAACTTGGTGGCTCGTCATCTTAGAGAAAAAAAAAATCGGGCAAGAGTCTCTCAAAAAAGAGGAGGATGAATTAAAAATATCATCTTTTCTCTGAGCTGACTGAAAGCTCCTAGCGTTCAATACCTGTTCGCCCTCTGAAGCGTCGCGGGTAGAAGGAGAGGGGGGGGGATCAAGGGGGAGATGTCTGAACGGGGCAGAGCTCCTTCAGGATATCGCTTCTTTCAGGTCGATTACTCTCGTAAACTAGAGGGGGTAAAAAACACCGTTAAAGGGAAAAGGGAGGCAGGGAAAGCACTCTGAGGGACGGGGGGAGCTAGAGAGGGGGGGGTCCCTTGGACTTTGACGGTTAAAAAGACGGTAGGTCGAAGAGAATAACGCGTCGACCGTAAGAAAAATGGGTAGACCAGGGAAAACATTGGGGGAAGGGACGGATCGAGGGGGTAGAGATAGGGGGACTAGGATAGGGTTCCGGGGTCTGGATCTGATCTGAGCGGAGCCGAATCACTAAGTGACGGATAGAGCATTCACTACAAACTAGAGTTAGATCGCGTTCCGAGAAAGGGGAAAGGGGTCGGCGCTCGGATTGCCCTTTAAGTCCGTTCGATCAAAAGCTAGGTAAGACGAACACGGAAGCAAGTGCGAAGCGAAAGTGCCGACCTGGGGGAAGACTTGAAGCCTAAAAAGGAAGCCGTAAAAAAAAAGGGGAACGAAGACTCGTTTGTTCGGGCGCTCCATGTCAACGAGGAGGGCTGGAAAAAAAAAATCTGGGGAGGATTGAGAGGGTTTAAGAAACGGGGAGCAAAAGCTATCGGGGCAAAGGTCGCACAAAAATGAAGGGTCTACGCATAACCCCAAGAAAAACTTCGCTAGCACGTGCGAGGAAAACTCGCGCGCAGAAAGAACTGAAGGGGCCGCAGCCGGAAGGCACCATTCATTGAGCGGATATTTCGAGGCTCAGTCCTTGGGTCTATGGGAAAAATATTTCGGAAAGAGTCACATTCGGCCATCAGCTCGGTTAGATCGCATATCCGACGCCCATGGAACTAAAGGTTTCCAATCGAGGGACTATTGAAACCGTGAAGTATCAGGCGCGTAAAGTTTGCAGGGAACTGGAAGCTCAGAAGAAACAAAGGGTTACATTTCTGCGGTTCGCTCAACTCCGAAAGAATAAGTTCGGTAGCGGGCCGTGAAAAAAGCGCTTTAGCGCCCAGAGGTTAAAGAAACCGTGCCCGAAAGAAAAAAAAAGAAGGGGGAAAAATGAAGTCAGAAAAAAGGGCCTGGATGTCTCGAGACCTCTTAACTCAGCTAAAAAAATCTACGCCTCTGACAGGAAAGAAGTTTTGAAGAGGGGCTTCAGTAAAGAAGCAGAAGCTACTCCTCAGGGTTAATGTACTCCTGGAGTATGGGAGAAGAAAGGAATTGAGGAAGGGGGAAAAAAAGACGCGCTTGCGGAGAGGCAACAAAAAAAAAACCCCGGCTGTGGCTTGCAGAGTCCAAGAACAGGGGGAAGAAATTCCAAAAACGAAGCCGTTCTTCGTCGAGTGTGAAGGGCAAAAAAATGCGCCAAAAGAAAAAGTTGCACAAATGCGGAAAAGGCCGAGAAAACAAGAGGGAGGCCGTAGGAGGATTAGACAGATGCGAACGATTCCTTCGGGGTGATTCCTCCAAAACGAGCTGGGCGAAACTCCACAAAAGCGAATAACCGTCCGAAAAAGGGGGAATTCCGGCCAAAAAAAAAAAAAAAATACTATTGCTAAATACTTAACGGAAAAATGGACACGATCCGGAGAGAAGAGCTCGGAGACATCAATAAGTCCGCACTCCAAGAGGATCCCGACCTACCCTCAACTTCTAAGGACGGAAAGAAAGAAATCCCCAGCGTCAGGAAATAAAACAAGCGAGAGAGAGGAGGGTTCCACGGTATAGATTCGTTGGCGCGAACAATTTACTAAGAGGAAACTTCCCGAGAAATGAAAAATGTGGAACAGAGATAGGACGTTAGGCAGCCTCGAACAGGTGAAGGGGACCCTTAAAGAAAGAGCTAAAGCTCTAACATTTCGGAGTGGTTTTAAAGGGGGGGAAAAAAAACAAATAGATTGAGGGGAGGGAGGGGACCGGGAAAAATCTCGCTGAAAACTTAAGGAGATTCCTCCATTTTAGGGGTAAAAAAGAAAGAAAGCACAACGTAATGTTACTCGTTGCGGGAAAAGTTCCGGGGGGTTTCTACCTCGAAAAGAAACTAATGAGAAGGACAGTCCGGGGGATAAAAGGGGGAGATCGAAACAAAACAACAACTTAGAGAAAAAAGGATATGAGCCTTATCAGCGCTCAAGTTGCTCTCAAAAAGTCAAGAAAAAAAAAACAGATGACTGAGAAAGGGCAAGTTGGAACCACACACTGACAATCCTTCACTCATTGTGCGTTCTGAGGGGTAACTGCGACAAGGTGCAGAATAAAGGAAGGGAGGCACCGCACAAAAACGCAGGATAGGGGGTGCACCTTGCAAGAGGTAACACCCCTAATACGAAATGTCGCCGATCAGCGCACGGAAAAGGAAAGGCGAAAAATAGGCTGCAAGACTTCCTCGAGCGGGGCAGAAAGGGGAACGCAAGGGCCGCAAGGCTGGGGGAGACGATACAGAAAAGACGCAAATTTTTCCCTCAGAGAAGCCCCTTCAGCGTGGGAGGAATCGCGTCATTTGGGGTAGAAAAGAGTTAAGGACTCGAGTGACTGTCGGATATCTCTAGGTCAAGGGGGTTCGATCAAGGGAGATGGGAGCAATGGGGGATGGTCATAAAAAGGAAGGCAGACGAACTTAAGCGGAATCTACCCGTTCTCCGTCGGAGTCGAAAAAACGTGAAAGAAGGGGGCGGATTCAAAGCCTTCATAAGGGGTCTTGAAAGTTCACCGGGATAGCAAAATAAAGCGCTAGGGAAAAAGGCAAAACGAGGGAACGCAATGGGAAGGGGACTCCAGTGCTCGACGTCCAGCTAGGTGTCAACGGGGGAAGTTTGAAAAAGGGGGGGTTCAAAAAGGGCGGGGACATTTGCAGTCACTAACAACGACGGACTAAACGTCTTCTTTGGCGTTGATGACTTAAACCTCAAGAGGAAGAGACGGAGAAGGGAAGAAAAGCTTCATGGGAGACTCGCGGATGTCACTCCGGAGAAGGAAACTGGATGTTCGCGGGAAGACAGGGGACGGGGAAAGGGACATGGGGGAAGGTGACTCTGGAATATCACAATGGCTGATGTCAAAACGGCTCGCTTCAGAGCGGAGGCAGGGTGAAGCTTGTAAAAAATCACTATCTCAAGGAATGGGTGGGAGCACGGAGGGAGTTAGAATTCGAGTCACTTGTTCATGCTGAAAAAGAGATTTGAATGGCTTCCGCGTTTGAAAGAAGAGACTCGGAAGAACCACGAAGCGTTCAGACGACGCATAGGCGGACCGAGACCCGACGTTTAAAAACGTTCCTTTGGGGAGAAAAGGGTCTAAAGAAAAACGGCAGGGACGGGGGGGCAGGTGCGGCCAACTCAAACTCCGCGATCGGAAAAAACTCTGGAAGGGAAAAACTGTGAGAGGCCGGGAAAGAACGGGCATCTCTTCGTATAAGGGATAACGGCGGAGGAGGGGAAATCGTCTAAGGGCGACAGGGCGCGCCATAATTTCCTCCTCCGCCTGGTCTAAGGGGTAAAAATCGGAAACGAGGAGGTAAGGCGGGGAACTTTTATTTGCGGCGTCGGAGTTCGTCCGGTCCAGCAGAGGCAAAGACGCATCACGGTTTGGTGGAAAATCGGGTTGAAAGAGGGGGGGGGGGGGGGGGGGATTTGGGATATGGGATCGCAGAGGTTCGAGGGGCTAAAAAAACCGGTTCTATCAATCTCTCATTTCGGGCGGCTCAGAAAGGAAAAAGAAGCCTCACTAGGGAAAGCTCTCGCACTCTTTGACCAATTTCAATCAAAAGAGGACAAAAAAAGGTGGAAACCGAGCACAGGAAGTACCACCTGAAAGGAGTGGTTTCAAAACCGGGATGTTCGGAGGAGACAAAGGACGCGCAAAAGAGATCGGCCGAAGCGAGCGGCAATAACTTCCTAAGACCTTCAGAGAAGAAGAAGACAGGGTCAGGGGAAGGGGGGGGAAAAAGTCTACCTGCAAGCATGGACTCATGCTGAGGGGGGGGACATTAAAGGAAAGAAAGATGACGATGAAAAACACAAGCTTGCACTATCCTGATCCGAACAACCTACTCTGAGAACTGTTGCGAGAAGGTCATAGTCCGGCCACTCAATGATCGAGGGGTTCGACACATCATAGGAAGCTGAAGGGGCGTAAAAACTGTGGTCCTCTTTTCAAAAGTAAAACGGGCAGACGGGACTGACACAACAAACCCCGGAAGGGAAGCAGCCTCCCAAATGATCGAAATCTAAAAAAGGACAATCGGGGGGGACGGCGAGGCTACAGCGCAAGAAGCGATAGAAAGCTATTTGGACTGAGAGGAGAACAGAAAACTGTGGAACGGCTCTCTACCCTACCCAAAGGAAATTAAAGAATAAAAGATTTCGGAGACAACCTTGTGGCCCTGGCGGGGATATTGCATCCAGAGCGACGAGCAAAAGTCTCAAACAAGTGAGGAGTAGAAAGATTCACAAAGGGGAGAGGCCGACGAATCTGGGGGACGACACTTTCTAAATCGACCGATGTTAAATCAGAGGGAGGGAAAAAAAAAAGTTTGAAAGGGAATTCTCAAGGGGAACTTCCAGTTCTGTCCAGAAGGCAAGAGCTCCTGCAAAGATGAAGTCGAAAAAGGAGGTAGGAAATTCTGAATCGACTGGGCGGAACTCGAGTTCGCCCAGAACATGGACTGAGGAAAAGGGGGTTCAGAGGTAACGCCTTGAGCTCGGGGCTTGGGCCTTGTTCGGGTAAAGGGGGGGGTACAATTTATTGAGGGTAAAGGACCCGCTCTACGGGGGAACCTCTGGTTTGTCGCCCCCTAAAAGGAAAGCCGGTCATTTGCGGGGCGAAGCTATGCGTCTGGTATAGAAGATTCAACCGATTTAGTTCTAGGGGCCGGGGGGGGGTGTTCGTTTCTGGGAGTGCATTACGATGCTCATGCTCTAGGGGGATCAAACGGGGATATGCATACAAGGCATATTAGCTGCGCGGCGCATCCAGGAAAACATTTGAACGGTCGCGAGAAAATCCTGAAGCGGGAGAACTTGACGTTCGTAAACCTACCAGAACGGGGGAACAAAAAAGGAGAGTTCACTCTCCTCACGAGAGACCTTCGACCCGCCTTTTTCCTGGCTCCCCGGAGACGTGCGTCACCTTTTGCTAATACTCGTTTGTCTCCATCTCGGAATGGCGACAATCGAAAAGGGAGGGGGGACTCGGGGGCGGCGGGTAACTCTTTTCTATATCACGCTTCGATAAAGCTGAAGGCTACGGGGGCGGCACTCATCGAAAAAGGATTAGAGTTTCCGGCGGAACAACGACCTCACACTTCGGGACCGGAGGAAAGTCCTAAATGTGAAAAGCGGGTCCAACTTACTCAAACGAAACTCGAACAAAAGTGCATAAGACCGCAATAGGGAAAGGGGGGCTGGACTCAGGAGGGATTGGGATATTGGATTTTTATTGTCTCAATTATAGGGAAGGGGATCAGTGATGAGGAGAATCACTAACGAACCCCAGTGCGAAATTTCCTTTTAAGCGCGGTCATTTAAAAGGTAAGAGCAGTAAGGTTTACGGAAAGGGCCTCTACCAACAGAGAAAAGGGCGCAAAGTGAACTTTAGAAGGAATGAGAAAACCGAAGATGAGGGAACGTTAAAAAAAATGGAGTGTCTAGGAAAGGGTTTAACAATTTTCATCCAATAGAGGCGGGCAGAAAGGGCAATACCTGGGGGACTCGACTGCAAGTTCTAGGGGGGTCTATAAGGGGACTGAAAGGATACAGAACACTCCTCACATTACCGCGTGATGGGACCCAGCGATCATCTTGGGTTAGTAAATTGAAGGAAAATCGCCATTTCGGGGCCCACGAAGTGTTCACCCCAGAGAAAAAAAAAAATAAAAATGTTGATCAAAAGGGAGTCAAGTAAGCTCAGATTGAAAAGGGGGGTATCACGGGGTCGAGAGGAACGGAGCTGCTGTGGCAGGGACAAAGCCAAGACAAAGAAAAGTCCGGTGTGAGAGAAAAAAATTTAACCGCCCGGGGCAAACAAGGCAAAAAAAAGCAATGGGCGAACAAACGCGAGGACTCGAAAGTCGCCGACTGCAAGTAACGGGGGACGGTCGGAAAAAAAGAGCGATCACTTACTATTGTTCCCCGTGGAAGACAGAGTGAAAAACGATAGAACGGATCGGGGGGCGCGTGTGGATCTGCGTCTATCCTAGGAGGGGGGAGCAAAAAAAGAAGAAATCAAGGGAGGGAACAGCGAGCATCTAATAAGTGCGTCTCGCAAGAGACAGGAGAACCAATAGCAAATCAAAACCCAACTCAAGAGAGTTAGGTCATATACCGATGAGGGACGGTGTCAAAACGGTAGAAAAGCATCGGAGAACGAGACAACATTTTAACGTTCCAATATGCTAAGCGGAGATTAAACGAGGGAAGAAAGGGACGGAGACTTAAAAGGCGAGATAGACTCCTCTTAAACAATCTTCGTAGTTTGTGTACGCTGTCAAAAAGGGAAACACCCAGAGAGGGGGTCAAAGGAGAGGCCGGAGAGAGGGAGAAAAAACCTTTTTCCAGAGGAGAGTCAGCCGGCCCGTGTCACAAGAGACGCCAAAACGTAATGTGACCGGAAAGAAAAAGACCTCGGAAAGTGGCCGCAGACCCCAAAACGACAAATGGAGGGAGCTGCAAACACGAGAA
>Ga0179593_1375978_pt1 | contig 18555 bp, 18 predicted proteins | sample CZODoug2_1_08_16_FD_185931 | JGI IMG/M metagenome (GOLD analysis project Ga0179593, IMG submission 185931) | Vadose zone soil fungal communities from Angelo Coast Range Reserve, California, USA - CZODoug2_1_08_16fungal (PacBio error correction) | ecosystem: Environmental > Terrestrial > Soil >...
ATTTTGGGTGCGGGGGGTTGCAGCGGCATGGCCCTGGGATTGCTGTTTTGGTCCGACGACTTCACCTGTGCCACTCTATGGCCATCAGGGCATTTGCGCTCGGGAACGTCTATTGTATAATAGTGCGACTGTGGCGTTATGTGGGGGGGGGGAATTCGAACAAAAGTATGGGGGGGGCCGTGTGAACGGCTTACGGAGGCGCGGGTCAAAGGAGTTGGGGTTGATCACGAGGGAAGCAATACGGAGGAGGGTCCTCCCAACAACACCCGACTACGAGTGAAAAAGTGGATAAAGCGACAACGCTCGAAGATCACGGCTTCAGCTTGGTAAGTGACAGAGAATCGGTCAAGAGAATAACTAAAAAGAGGTGTCAGCCTTTTTTCCGGGGCAAAAGGTTTGGGTAGTTTTGGCGGAGAGGTACATTCAACTTAGAAAGGGGTTTTACATCGAGGGTCCCAACGCAAAAAGGGAAGGGGACAACAAATGTTAAGGGACAAGTAAGGGACGACGGGCAAGGAGCGTGTATGACCAGGAACCCACGCTGATCTGTTAACTCACCAGTGGAAGGGTGTCGATAACATCAAACCTTGAGTAAGGAAGTGACTTTACGAGGCTAGACCGTTTTATAAGAAAAGACCTTTAAGGGACAAAGGGGGAAGAGACCGGCTAGGGGATTCAGATGGTGGGGGGGTGGTGGTGTGTGGGGGTTTTGTTGGAGTAGAAGGAGTGGTGGAAAACGAAAGAAGGAAAAGGGCCCGGGGTCGCCGGGGCAGGGTTGCACGAGAAGCGCCACTCACGACGTACAGAGACCGTGAGGGAGGCTGGAGTCAATTAGGGGAGCTAATTTTCGTGGGAGGGGAGAGCGCCGAGTGTTATGAGGCCAAAATAAAGAGTGACGCCCTTGAGTACCAGAAAAAGACTCAACCTTTTGGAAGGTCTTGAAAAATTATCGGAATGTTTTGGTGACGGTTGAAGAAGAAGGGGGGCTAAGAGGTACGCGGCGCCGTAATTGATCGGGAGCGTCAAGAGAAAAAGGACCTTTAGGAGGCGTGGGGCACGACGCGGCGGTGGATTCGGGAGGGTGGACAAAATTTCATTGGGGGGGCAAAGGCTTGACTTTGAAATGGGATCTTAAGTTTGCGTGGGGTTGGGCCCAAAAGAACTTTCATGGGAAGGAGTACGGAAAACGAGGGAAAGGGAGGAGTCCTAAAGATTTGATCCAAGGTGAACTGGCTGGGAGGGGACACGTCCGCGAAGGGAAACCTGTTTTAAAGCGCGTTTGCAGGTCATTAGGGGAATTCTTAAAGGATGAGGGTAGCCACACGCGGGGTAGAGCAGTCGGGAAAAGGAAAGAAATTTGGCCGGGGTGCTCAAAATGGAGACCGGCGGGTTTGTTTTATGCTGAATATAGTTTGGAGGACGGGGAAAAGCCATTTGCCAAACGGCTAATGCAGGCCGTTCTTCAACGGGAACTCCGTCCCTAAAGGCGACAGGAAACCGCAGAGCGCACGGGACTGGTGACAAAGAAAAGGATTTCTGGGAGGTGGTGGGGGGACGCGCTAAACGCAGTTAAACTGTCGGGGGGGATGATCGAGTCACGTTTCTATTGTCGAATATTGTGGGGGGGGGGACGAGGCTGGGGTGAAGGGTAGCAGAGAAACAACGATTGGGGGCGTGTAAAGGTTTTTCTCTGTGTCCAGGTTTTGGGGTGAGGGGCGCGGGGGCGCGATTTTAAAGTCCTTTCATTCGTTTTGGGAGAGCATAATAAACCTATCCGAGTGAAATCAAAACAATACGAATGAAAGGCCTGGGGGGGCACTCACTGCTAAAGGTTCACGTCGAGGAACCGAAAGGAGAGCCGGAGGTTTAGACTTGACTTTAGTCCTCTACAAGGAGAAGCTCGACCAAGCAGCCACAACCTCCCAATGACTCGGGAGGGCTCCTTCCAGCACAAGAGCCGAGTCGAGGGGGGGAACGTACAATAAGGAGAGGAATTTGTTTTCTAGTCGCAAGGGTTTTTTGACTGAGTGTTTGCATTGGGAATGTGGGGGGGGGCTTTGAGGTAAAGTTCATTCAGGCCAAAACAGGGACACGTGTCGAAAGAATGTGTGGTCAAGCCGAGGGTCAGGGGATCGTTGGGGCAGAGCATAAGGACAGGAGAGCGTGACCGGGGGGGCAATTGGGGATACATATACAAATAATGCAAAGCATAGGGGACGGTTGCGGCCAGTATGTGGTGCCTGGACGAACAAGGACGTGTCTCCGTCTTATACTTGCTGCTGGACGGGTCACGTGAATGTTGGCATTCGCATCGCCCGGAATTATTTGTAGTTAAGTTTAAAGACCAACTTAACGTGTTTGACATGGTCTTAAGTATTGAAAGCATCTCGGAGAGTGGGGAAGCGCGCTCCGGGGGGGATGGTACGCCCAGAGGGACCTCCACGTTTGTCCAAATAACGGGCCTCTGGACTTTCATTGCAGCCGAAAAAAGGAAGGGGAAAAGTATCACAGTTGTTTGTTCTCAGCGACGCATGGTTTTGGTCGGGGGGGTTGGGGTCTGAAGTGGATGACATACACACTAAACGAGGCGCAAAAGGTGGAGCGGAAAAAGCGTTTTGGGGACGGGTGTATAGACTAAAAAACACAGTAGAGAGAAGATCAAACCCGCACACACACCGCTCATCCTCTCAGGCCGCGCTAATAATGGTATTTGGAATAAAAGAAGCAGGTTCCAACCCCCAAAGCGCGTCGGAGGGGGGAAAAAGAGACAGCAAGAAATCGTCATACTCGAAGGCCTTTCTGTAAGAGGAGGACAAGGCGGTCGTTAAGGACTCGCGACGTAAGGGGATGGACCGTCAAGAGGGGAGTTGAATCAAAACCGTCACCACCCTGCTCCGGCTCAAAGGGGTGAGACGCGGTGAGCTCCGAGAAATGGGAAAACGGGTACGAGGCACGGCATGATTCATCTCCAAATCCGAAGGTTCGGAGCTGTACATAAACGAAGATGCCCGAAGGGATCGTAGTCCGTCGTCAAGTAAGTTGATGTTACTGTTAAAACCCATATTTCGTCAAAAATGCAGCGTTCGCTGCAGGGGATTTTTGGGGGGGGTCTTACGAAAACTAAGTGGGTCCAACAAGATGACTTGTAGCCCTCGCCATCGGAAACCTAAGGGCCTCGGAAAACCAGAACGAGAAAGATTCCAGTTCTTTGGGGTCGAACCGTGCACACCTCCAGCGACCAATCAAAAACTCAAAAAAAGGGGAAAACTGCTACATAGACAAGGCATATAACCTTGAAAGAAGTTGTCAACACGCCGACAGGCGAGTTTGGCTGGGTAGCAGGCAATCGAACAAAGGGATACGAGGGATTTTATGGGGGGGGGGGGAGTTGTGCGTCATGCATGAAAGGATCAACGTCGAGAAACCACCCTGCGAGAAGGAAAAGGGGAAAACGCAAAAAGGTCTAATGAAAAACAAAAAAGGGCAGGGACTGTGCCTGCAACACGCAGGATTTTCTTAGGGCGGCCAAAACCCCCGCGCAGGAACGGTAATGAGGAGCAACGCGGGAAAAAAACTGGAACCTCCGCAAAGGAACTCCACCCCGCGGGGTTTGTTTGAGCCGAATTAAGAGAACAACCCCCCGCGCAAACCCCACTGCCTGCGGAGAAAAGGGAGTGAAAATCGATCCCCCGACAAGGTTGCTCGAAAGGTAATGCTACAAGGGGAAGACAACACCCCTCATCCGGCGGACTCTGGAAAAAAAGCCAACTGTGGAGAGTACAGTTAAGGGGAGACGTTTCAAGGCTGTCGGGGTCGTAATAAAGCCTTTTGCCACAAAGATTGCGTATTGACTCATAAAACAAAAAGGGGAACACTGCTGGAGGGAATAAAAAGCCTGAGGAGACCCAGGAGAAAACAAAAGGGGAACTCCATCTGAATCAGCCATTAAAATCCAGAGTAAAGGAAAAGGTCACGACCCGTACATCCTAATAAAGAAAAAAGGACCATCACTCAACGGCGGGCGATTAAGTATCAAGGCCCGCCAGGAAAGGGATGTAACGAAAGAATAGAGAGCACGACGTCCTCAGAGGCCAAGAAAAGCTTCACTGGGGCCCAAGGTATTTGAAGCACAAATATGCAAACCAGCCTAGAGGAACCGGGAAACGCAAGGCGGGCCTGAATTTTGGGGTCCGCCGTATTAAAACCGCAGTCCAGAACGTAAAACATTGCGGGAAATAGAGAGGACTGCGCAATGAAGATGAGGAATCAGAGAACCAAAAAAAGTCTCCCATCGAAGCAAAACTCGAATACAGGTTCGTATAAAAACTAAAAAGGCGGTGGGGGGAGGACAGTGAGGTACGCTAGTAGCGTTAAGACCTCGAAATAAGACAACAGTCTCGGGAGGGGAAAAAATTCATCGCAAATGAACTGGACCCACCGGAAACAAAGTACCAAGTAAGGCTGGAAACGCGGTCGAAAGACCGCGACAATTGAACGAAGTAGCCTGCCCTGCGGCGGTTACAACTTTGACCGCAGAGAAAAGGATTAGAATCCGGATATACGCCCTTAGACTTTGGAAGACAAAATCGATGGGGGGACAAGGATAATTTTCAGCGACAGAAAGGGAGCTGGTTCATCGACACTGAACCCCAGGTCGTATGGGGGAACGGAACAACGCAAAGTTGCCCGGAAAGTGAGATGAAACTTCATCTGCCAGCGATTAATCCAGAATCAAAACTGAACGGCAGATTGTCAAAAGGAGACGAAGAAAAAAACGGAGTAAGGGGAAGGGGTAAGTCACAATCGAACAACCGAATTGGACCGGCAAACGAAGAGGGAATCCTTTTGGTTAGTCTGGCAAAGAAAGAAGGGGGTTGCGGGAGCCAAAAATAGAATCCTGGGAGAGGCCTGATGGAGGGGGGACTGGCGAAAAAGTGGGGAGAGGAACGGCTTTTTTAGGGAACACTCGTGAGGGCAGGCATCTGACAAAACCCAGCCCCGACAGACAGGAAAAGTTAACCCCTCGAACACTTGTGGGGGGGAGAAGTGGTACCCAACCAGGCCAGCCAAAACGCCAAGAAAGGGGGGGGGGGGAAACCGCGGGGACTCGGCGCCGCCAAAAACATGCTAAAAGAACCTCACGTGGGGAAAATCAGGGGCACCCGTTCCCAAGTCGGAAAACCCCCGCAGTCGGGAAAAGATGCCCCCACAATAAAAAAATAGATAAAAACAAAAACAACATTAGGAGGACAATAGAGATATTGGGTGGGGTGATAAGAAGGGGGGGCGCCTTCTTTGGAAAAACTTTTTGTGTCTGGTTGTTTTGTTCAAATTGAGAAGAGGTTTCGGCCTCTAATTGTGTAAGAGGATAATATTGTGTTGGCGGGTCCCTGCAGGACTTGGTCAAATGCGACCCAAAAAGGGGGGTTGCCAGGAGGGGGGGTCCAGTTTCTGGCTCCTGGGGGAGTGCCTTTTGGGGGAGAAAGATGCAGGCAAATACAGAGGGAGTGCCACTAAAAAACAAAGAAGAAAAGGGGGTGTTTACCGGAGGAAACGCACAACCTCTACTTAGGCTTCGAAAGGGAAAAAGGAGATCCTGGTCCCGCGACAGAAGAAAATAGATGCAAAGCTTTTTGAAAGGGCACTTAGGTTGTCTGTTGATGGCAAACGAAGACGCATGGATTGTGCCACGTAGGGGACGTGGGATCCCCCTACCGGCCTTTCAAAAGCTGTTGGAACGGTAGCATCGCGTGGCCGACTACTGGGGGAATCAGGAACTGCCGGGAACCCTCGAGAGGGAGGAAGGGGAAGACTCACAGACCTCCATTAGTTTGGGGGGAAAACGAGGAACCAAAATTGCGGGATCGTAATACCAGAGTTCTTAAAGTTTTGGTCGTGAAAGGAAAGACCTGGGTCCGGGGCCGGCGTTCTCTCCGGCCTTGAATTGGCTGACGTCTCATGAAAATGGTAACAAAGCAACGGGAATTGAGGAGGTGCAAAAGTTTGCTATAGCTCAAAGAAGGCAAAAGACGTATCACGGGGAGCCGAAAGCGTCATTCGGTGAAGTAGTTCAAGAAAAGGGAAAATCGGTTGATTGCGCGGAGTAAATAAGCCAGGGCGGAACAGAATACCCAATGGTAACATGTCTTGCGAACACCGTATTCAGGTGTTGGGGCTGAGGGTGACGAAAAGGTTCACAGAAGGAGTCGAAGCTCAGACGGAAAGGAAATCCATTCGGTTCGGATGGAGGTCCTTAGGAGCGGGAATGCCCGATGGAGGGGGGACTCGGGGGGAAAACATTCAACGCGGCGTGGAAAAGGGTAATAGCTGAAGTATTGGTGAAGCAGAAAGGGGAAAGGGACGCGTGACGAACGAGGCGGCGTCGGTTCAAGAGCCTGCAAGATGGTCAGGTAACAGGAACTGGACGTTGAACCGTTCGGCTCCTTAAAACTGGGTTCTATGGGAAAGGGGGAAGGTGGAATGGTAATTCGGAAGAGGGAGGTCGGGTTAACGCTCGCCTGAACGGAGGTAGGGGAAAAGTCAGGGGAAGAATTGTCAACGGGGGTGTCAAAAATGGGCGGCGCAGCGTTTTTGTATGACGTGCTTAATAACTGCCCTATTTTTGGACGTTTGTAGGGGCGGAGCGCGCCAGTATGCATCAGGCCGTAGGGACCCGAAAAGGAAGTAGGACCAAAGCCTGAAGTCCGAGGAAAAAGGGGAGATGGACCGGGGAGAAAATGCTGGGCGTTGGGGGGACGGAAAATGCGACGCGCCGGGGATGGGAGCACACTTTAGGGGATGCAAGATTTGAACTGACGGGGGGGGTCTATGGATGAGGTGTTGGCGCGGGGTTTTAATGGGCTAGAGGCAAACCAACTCGACGGAGCAAGGTTGGTTGCAAGAGTTTTTCAGGTACTCCGGGGGAGGGGGGCTATAAACTTGGAAAAGGGGGGGTTGGTAAAAGTGCGCAAGAATAAAAAACAGTCATAGCATACCGGCACGGCGGGGGTGCAGCAACTCTACAAAGGTGCAGAAGGGAAAGAACGAAAAGGAAAGATTGGTCGAAGTGACGTTGATTAAAACTCGCGAGGGATAGTAACACAGACATAACAAGGGATCCATGGCCTCGTGAAGGAAAAGCTTCCCCATAACCGACTATTGTGGCAACGCGTAAAAGTCGACTGTGGTTGGCAAGTCACATCGGGGAATCGGGTGTTTGACCTGTGAATTTTCTCAGGAGTCAAAGGGGGGATCCGCCAAGACGGGTCATCGCGGCACGCCATGGTTTTGAAAACCCGGTCCTGGGAAAAAGTTTGGTCATGGCCAAACGCGGGCATGACCTGAAACCTAACGAAGTTTGACGTAGGGAGAATCTGAAATAAGCAGCATCGCAAAGGTGAACCGCCAATGCGGGGGTTACCGGTACCCACCAGGGGGGAAAGAAACGTCTTAGATAAGTTAGGGTTAAACTTGACGGTGATGGGGCATCGGGAAACCGGGAAAACAAAAAACTTGAGATGAATTAAGATGGCTGGGAACCGTGTAGTTTTGCCAGGGGGAACGGCGTAGTTATCAAAAAAGAGTGAGGGGTGCGCGCGAGTTCAGGGTGGGGAAGGTGCCCAGCCCAGGAATAGCTGGGGGGCCCCAAGCACACGTATAAGCGAGTTGCATTTACCCGACTGTTTGAAGACGAAGAAAGCACGGGAAGAGATCAGAGTTTGTCCGAGAAGCGCATTGGTTTGTCCGTATTGGTGTGAAGCAAAGAGAGGAAAACATCACCAACACCAAGGAAAGAAGAAGGGATCAGACAATGAAGGGTTTTGGGTGAGGGGGGGGACTCTCTCAACACAAGTGATGGAAAGTGCAAAACAAAACGCTCAAGGAAGGGAGAAGATCTGATGCTTAGGGGGGGGGGTGATCCCGAACTCCTTTAGAACAAAAGAAAAACAAAGATCGGAGCGGAAACTCTAAAGTCAAGATTACTCTCATAGAAACGGGAGGAGGGGGGAGAAGGGCTGATTAAAGAACACGCGCCTCCGGGATTGACCAACGGATAAGATTGGTCCAAACGGAAAAAACCGGACTAGTTTCAAATCAAGCTGTGATAATATCAACTGGCCTAAAAGGTTTTGAAGAGAAAACTTCAAGGTCATCAAAAAAATCTCGGCAAGTCAGAGATGAAAATCAACATAAACTCACGAAGAGAGGACTTCTGAGGCAAGGAAGGAGTCAGTGCACCAAAGTAGTCCCCAATCTCGAAGGACGGAGAGTGGAATCTATTATCCCCTAAGTGGACAACCGAGCAAGAAGAAGGAGAGGTTCCTTCCGGCAATGCAACGAAAAGGGCAACCCAGGACACGCAAGGGGTCATTTGGCGAAAAAGGCAGGCAGCAGCAGGGAGAAAATCCCACAACGATGGGCAACTCGCAATCGACAAGCCTCGAACGCAAGGTTTAAACAGCACTCGGAGGGGGACGAAGAAAGGCGACACAGATTGGGGCCGTAGATGGGGGATGTGATTGACAAGCAAACGCCTTGACGGGGAATAAAGGGAGGAAACTCCAGGCGCGGAGAAACTTTCCTCGAAGTTCAACCAGGTACGAGCGATATGAAAAAAGGAAGGGAGGCCTTGATAGGAAAAGCTGGTTTTATTATGGCGCCTTCAAAAACCCCACCAAATAAGGAAAATGGAGGAAGGAAACGTAATCCGACAACTAACAGAAAGAGAAAAAAATGGAACCTACCAAAACGTGGGGGGTGCCTTGGAGGCACAAAGTAAGGAAACCAAGAGAAAGAAAACCTCTCGCAAGAGAGAGAACGCAGTAAACGATTAACATGAAACAGAAAATCAACATCAACGCTTGATCGCGAAGAACCAAAAGACATAAGGTTAAGAGGCACTGGGCGAAGGGGCAGAGGCATTTCCTGTCTCTTTTCAGAAATGCGAGGTGGAACACAACCTGAAAAGGCTCGAAAGTACTTGGGAGTCCGAAGAAAACAACATCGGTGGGAAAAACGTAAGCAATGGCTCGGACAAGCGCGGAAAAAAGGTCAACAACCGTAACCAAATAGTCGGTAAATAGCCAGACGAAGAAGAGGTCAGCGGCAGCTTCAACCCTGCGTTAAGAGGGAAAACAAACTGAGTCCATTCGCGGAAAAACAGTGTCCAAGTGGATTGGCACAGCTCAAAAGCAGTGAACAGGGGGGCGGACCTTTCAGACGGCGACGAAGACGTCAGCGAGTCCATAAAGAGGCAATGGAAATATGAGGAAAACAGAAACTTAACAGGGGATAAAAGGCAAAATCAGGGGGGAGGCTAAGGGTGGGGGGACAAAACAAGGGATAAAAAAGGGGGGGAAAGAAGTCAACAAAGCGTAGCGAAGATCGTCGGAACCCGATTATCGGAAAGACTAAGAGTCTGAAACTCTTACGAAAAGCAAAGCAAGGACCAAACAAAAGAAGACAAGTTTGTTGAAGAAAGAACAGCGGGGTGGGGTGAACGACAGGGGCAGATGGAATTCCGAAATGAAGGAAGCGACGTGACTCACATTCACATCCAGAAATGAGCGCTGGAAAAAAACCGAAGAAACCGTGGACGTAGACAGGGGGGCTACACCGCATATCTCACACTTGAAAGAGACAAAGGTTCGGCGCAGGAACAAGGGGAAAGCTTAACAACTTCAGAGAACGAAGAAAAATCAGGTCCGACAGACACGGATATACCCTAAGTACTGAAGGCATTTATAAGGAACAAACAAACCGGTCGACCGGGTTACCATGGTGGCGGGGGGGGGGGGGGGGGGGAAAGTCAAAAAAAAAAAAGTGTGGAAAAGACCAATGAACTCCAAGAAAAAAACCCTCAGGGGGGGGGGGTGTAAAAGGTGGTCTGTGGTGGGGTGAACCCAGGTGTTCGTTTGTGCCCCCCAGGAGGTTTTGGACTGGGCGGGGGGGTGAGAGAAAAAAAAACCTTGGGGGGGGTGTTGGTGCACACCTTTGTTGGGGTGTGTGTGGGTCTGGGAAAAGGAGGTGAAATGAGGACTCAATGGGTGACTGTTCAAAAATCCCAAAGTAGAGTTTGGAAATATGAGCGCCAGAAGATTTTCCCGGAACAAAAAAAAATAACAAGGCTCTTCCAGTTAAAAAAAAGAGGGTCCCGGAACATATGCACTGCCGTATTAGAACCTTACGTGAAATAAAAGATGCAGGATTCGGTGACAGGTCCCCAACGGAAGCACCAAAGTCACCGAAGAACTCGCATCCTTTTGGGGGGTCTGGTATGGGGACTGGTACCATATGAGTTTCAGGGTGAAAAGCTCGAAGAACTTGTGAATCGCGTTCATACACGGGTGGGGAAATAAAACGGGGGGGAATAGTAAAACTGGTTTTAATGGATTTGATGCAAGGGGAAGCAAACAAAAAACCCACGACACGCTCGAACTGTCCAGTCAAAAAAAACACTGCGGTTGTAGAAGTGGAACCCACCGCGGCCGAAGGACCAGTAACACAGAATACTGAGACAACCGATAGAAATTTAAACCGGGCTTTCCCAATACACCCAAAAAACAAGGCGTAAAACAAAAAAGCATCCAGCCAAATTCAACCCGCAAAATGAAAAAAAAAATAATATCTCTAAAAAACGATTAGAGAGATAGTGTTGGAGTGGATTTCAGAGGAAGTGGCATGGGATGTGACTTGTTGTTTCAAGGGGGAGTGTCGCCCGTAGGTGTACTAACCGTCAATAGCTCTGGGGGGGCATGACTCTGTTAGAAGAAAGGAATAGGGGCAGGAAGGGGGAGTCGGAATATCCGGGTTGGCCAATTCAAACATTGGGGGGATATGGTAGAAAGGTTCGTGCGCTGTGGACGGAGTTGGGTGGGTTCTTGAGAACTATGGAGAAAGACCGGTGGGAATAACAAAAAACCTGCAGTCCGATTACCCTTTGGAGAAAGATCAAAAAAATAACAGCTCTTAGCAAAGGCTTTAGAAAGGGAAAATAAATCTGGTAACTTCCCTCGAACATCGACCAAGATAAAGATGGTACGGGGTCAAAGGGGGAGGTGGTCCTAGATTGAACAGCACATGAATACGAATCGGTGGTAGGGGGGGTCCCGCATTATCTTGGAACCATCAAAAAATGGCCGTGAAAAAGAGAAAGGAGAGGATTTCAACTGGACAACGCGTGGAATACGACTGTAGTGGGACTGGGAAGGGAAATCGCGGAGAGAGATGAGCAAAGAGCACATTGTTGAGTTGTCGATGCCAGCGCCAAAAGGCGGTCGGGCTCATTGGGAAAACAGCGCGGGGAGGAAAAGGGTGGATAAAAGAAAGGGGGTAAAGGCAGGTATTCATTATCTCTGTCTCACTTTATGCAGAAAAGGTCTATAAAAACAATCAGGAGAAAGGATTACCCGTGGGACAAGGGAGATGGTCTATCTACCTATCAAAGAAGAACTTAGCCGAATCTTCAAGGTCATAAAAATTGGAGAGAATGGCTTTCTAAAGTACCGGATCCAAGACTATTTAGTCCAAGGGGTTCCGCCCACGCGGAATCAAAACTATAACAAAGAGGTTTTGCAGGTAGGAGACAAAAGTATTCTAAGGGGTGGGGGGTGAAAATGAATACTTCGACGCGGAGCTGATTGGGAAAACGGATTCGCAGGGAGGTCAGGGGCAACTCTTAACGGTCCCTTGAGGGGACTGAGAGTTGTCAATAGTTGAGGGTGGAAAAAATGTTGTAAAGTACCGGTCGAGGAGAAGGAGGGGGCGTTGGGGGAGAAAAAGAAGAAGGGCAGCCGCGGCCGAGGAGGTACCGTTCAAAAGTCCTGGAAATTAGGGGGAGCAAAGGGTGAAGACGGTGAACAAGGAAGAGCGGAAACTTGTGTTGGGGCGTCTCGTGAATGGAAGTGGGGGATGGTTACTTTCTAAGGAGTAGGGGGGAAAGCTCGAAATGACGTCAGGGAGTTAGTCGGAAGGGGCGGACTAAGGGGGTGTCAAAGGGGTTGCTCCGAAAAAGATTTTATGAGACAGTTGATTAAAGGGAAAAAATGGGGGAGCGGAATACGCAAGGAAGGGGGGGAGACCCGGGAAAGGCCTTGAGGGCCCAAAAAAGGGGACCGTCCGACAGCGCCCCACAGATGGCCGAGAAAGAAAAGGTAGCAGGGTGCCTGGACTCCGGAGTTGCGAAAGTGGGCGGACGGGGCTAGCAACGTTGAGGAGACACAGGTGAAGGGCTTAGTTATTAAATAGGTTCATAAGGGGGAATCGTTGGTGGAAAGAGGGTGAGTGGGCTGCGGGAAAGCTGCTAGAAGAAAAACTCGCGGGTTGTAAAAGTCGGGCCGCTTTTAAAGGTGGAGAGGCCGTGCGTACCGACGGCCGCGGGGTGGGTTAGGTCTCATAATAAAAAAATAACGTGAGTTAATCGAAGGAGCCAAGGGGTGTTTTCATTCAAACGAATTCTAAGGTTAAAGGGGAGAAAGGGACCGACTTCCGCGCCGTGGGGTGCCTCCTTGAAGGGGAAGTACAGAGAATAGAGAGAGGGAAATCAAGCCCCATAGACCTACCGAGAAATGACGAAGCGCCCTGTTCCAACACCCCAGCCAAAAGTGGTAAAAGATAATTCTGGGGAGAACATGGGGGGAAGGGAGCTAGGGGGTGTCAATCATTTTTGTGTGGGTCAGCGCACATGACCGGTTCAGTCAAAAAAGAAACAGGACATAGGGATCCGTTTTGAAAGGCCGTTGCATTGAGAGGTGGGGGGGGGGGGGACGTGAGGGGGGGGACCGTCGGGGCACGATCAAAGCTGCTCGGGTTTCAACCGAATCAGCTAGAAATGTCAGAACTCATGGGTGACCAGGGAAATTCTGGGGTGAACCCAGGGAACCAATAAATAAGGGACGCCCTTGAAAAAGACGTCGTTACATGAAACTTGATTTCGGGCGCCACCTTGGAAGGTTTGGAAAAGGGGGCTGACTAAAAAGGAATAAACGTGTTGTGTGGAAGTATCGGCGTATTACAAAGCACCGAAAATTTGGCCGAGCGCTGCACTTGGGGGGGGGGGGGGTAGTTTCAGCCATAAAATCTTTAAGAGAAGTTGGGGGGCCCCAGCACTAGGAGAAAGTTTGAAGACGCAAGGGTCTTTCCCTAAATAAGAGGCGAGTACACGTCGGGTTGGGAAATAAAAGCCATTTGGGGCCGTTGTTTTTTTATCTTATGAGGGGGGAGAAAAAACAAACAAGAGCTGAGAAGTGGAATCAAATGATCGGTTTTGGGCGGGGGGGGGGATCTACTAAAAAAAAAACATGAGAGGGAACACCCGCACCAAACAACAATTGTAGAAGACTTCTCCGACTGAGGTGGGGGGGGGATGGAAGAAATGAGAAGAGAAAAAAACTGACCAAAAAAGTTAGCTTAACAAAACTAGAAGAAAAGAGGGACGAGTCTAATAAGAGTGAGGGAGGGGGAGACGGGGTCTAAGGAAAAACGCCCCCAAAGGTGGGACAAAAATCGGCCCGCGTGATTTGGAGGAAAAGGCAAACAAACCCGGACGCGGGCTCAGTCACCGATCGATAAATGAAAGACCAGGAGAAACAAAAAACTACCGTGTTGGCTACACGGCATTTGACTTCAATCGAAAAAGAAGGGGGATGGTGCGCGGCGGAGAACATCAACCTGCCAAAAGATAGGAAGCCGGAGGACAAGGAAGTGATTGGGAAATGCCAACCCAGACAATGAGGAAACAATGCGCAAGAAGATGCACAGGTAAGATAGGAACCCGAACGGGTTAACCGTCAACATAAGGGGAATGCCCGCGCCATCAAGGGGCCAAGCAAAAAAAGGGAAAAAGAGTTTAAAACTAGGACCAGAACGGGGCTTGGGTCAGGGGCATCGACGTCCAGCGCACCGAATACATCCCAAAAGGCAAACACTAGAAAAAAAGGGGGGAAAGTAAACAGGAAGACCGGCTGTACAGCAAATGGTTTCAACACCAATAATACGGAGGGGGAGGTGTTTTAGCACAGATAATTGGAGGATTCGATGTCGGGGGATTGGTCGCTCAACGGGGATCAGAGAAAACCCGGAGGGAGGGGCGGAAGTTACACGCATGAAACTGGGTCAAACTAAAACCCAACGGGGCAGGCACGGGAATGCTGCACGGGCTAAGTGTTTGAAAATTCTCGCCGAAAAAAAAAGACCCGCCGGTTTCAAAAAGGGGACGTCCGAAAAAAGAGAACAGGGAAAACAATTGCAAGCAACAGAGACAGTGGTTGACGGGAACCAGCTGTCGAGGCACCCAGGGGAACTCACCAGAGGAGGAGAAGGCTAAAAAATGACATAAACCCGAACCATTCAAGAGGCCATCAAAAAGGCCTCGCCGAAGCAAAAAAAGCAAGACAGGCGCTATTAACACGACTCAGGGAAAACTCATTTACGGGACGAGGGGGGGGAGTAGGGAGGGGAAAAGCGCAAGTTCCGCTAAAAGGGGGCTTTGCCGCAGAACAACTCGTGAAGCCAAGAAGCATGGGGGAAAAACGGAAGCGAGAAAATTGGAAAAAGGGGTACCCAAGAGGGCCTTTACTCGGAAATTAAACGAACTACCTCCGGAATCAGAGGAAACTCCATTCAAAACCAGACCTCGATGAAGAAAGACTAACAACCCAGGTCCAAGCTAAAAAAACGTTGTCGATGCGGGGGAGAGGGTGTTCGCTAACCAAAGTTAAAAGGGGCAAAAAAAGCTTGCCATGAAGGCGTAGACGTCAAGGGGGGGGAAGAAAAGGGGAAGGCACGATTTTGATGGGCGGAAAAAAAGCGTCAAAACAGAACGACCGCCGACTTGGTTCAAAAGAAAGGTATAAAAAAAAGCCGGCCGCAAAACTCATCAGGGGGTAGATGAGGAAAACGGCTCAAGACCGAGAAAAAAGAAAGCGGGGGGGAAAACGGATACCAAAATCGAGAAAAAAAATAGAATACCTTTGTTGTCTGAAGAAACACCCAGTTGGAGGGGGGTCAGGCAGTAAGAGAGGGGAAGCGGAACAAAAGGACTACCGTGAGGGAAAAAAAATGCATGGCCACTAATACTCGGCCAGCCACGATTAAGGCTGGAGGTGGCGAGGACGAACGCCTCTCGCAAATCGGGACGAGCAAACTGACGGAAAAGTCGAAGCCCTGACGGTAAACAATCTTACAACAGGGTACGAATAATGCAAGGGAAGGAAGTGAGACTAGGAAAGTGGAACTCGGTTTAGAAGAAGTACCACCGGTCGCAGAACTCTTGGGGAAAAAAGGAATTCGAGACCCAAGGGTGCCTGTCGGGAACTGCCCCAGATTCGGGGGGAAGTTAAAGAGTCAAAGCGAAGAATGACAGGGGACAGGGAAACTCTATTCCAATAAACCGCCGGTAGAAATAAACTGAAATCGGAAGCACGGTAGGAGGAAAGAGTTCCAGGGGAAGGTGGGGAAGGGGGACCACTCTACATAAAGTTGCAAAAGCAAACAGACCACATCCTTATTGGGTAGTGCTGAAGCGGGCCGGATGGAATTGCGCACAGCTCGAAGCCTTTGACGGAAGGCGATTGGCGCAGGGAGTCAAAAGGGTCAATTGTAAAAGTAAACGGTGGTTTTTTAGGACAATCGCGGGGCAGGCCATCGTTACAGAAAAAAAAACCACATAGGGAAACAGTGGGGAAGGGAGAAATCCCAAGGGAAAAAACAATAGTTTGTCGAAGTGGAACACCCATGCGAAGCGAACAGGGGGGGGACGAGGGAGGGCAAATCAAACGCTCGCACTCCAACACGAGGATGGGGGGTCGAGGGAACCGACAAGGGGGAAACGAACAAAACAGAAAGAAGGGATACTGCAACCCTCCCAACAAAAATTTCGAGAAGAAAAAACGAAGGATATTATTTGGGGCGGGGAAAAGCTGCAACGGGGGGGGGGTCGTTGGGGGGACATGGGGTAACTGGGGAAAGAGAGGTGGTGGCACTCGTTCAGTGGGGCATACTTGTTCGTCAGCGCCGAGGTTGCGAGGGATTGTTGGAGTTGAAAGTTGCGAAGGGAGAAGGGGGGGGGGGAAGGCGACAAGACAGGGGGGGTGTAAGGGAAGGCCGGACAGGGGTTAGTTCGCTGTTGGGGTCCGGGGGGTGTGTGAACGAGGATGCAGCAACGATGTGAAAAAAAAAAAACGGAAACAGTGGAGGAACCACGGGGGAGCGACAAAAAAGGAAAAAAATCTAATAGAAGGGCTGGAGATTTCGCAATATCTGCAAGAGAAAAGGAAAACACTAGATATGCAGCAGATGGGGGCACGGGGCAACGGGTTATTGGTAAAGTTAGGACAGGGGAAACTGAAGAACTGGGGATTTTTCATCGATTAATGAAGGCCGAGCGACGTTTCCGAGAATGAGAGGGCCAACTACTGGTGGGGGGACGGGCCTTGGTCACCGCGTATGGAGAAGAATAATCGAACCAGACGCCCGGCAGTTGTTCGATGAACGCGCCACTTGCGTCAACGTGTCCTGGTAAACCCAAAAAAAAAAGGTGTGGCTCAGAAAAAAAAGGGGGTACTTGGCGGTATGAAAAGGGAAGGAGATGCCAACCGGCCTTGGTTATTAAACTTGGGTATTTTGACAACTCCGGAAGGGCGGCGAAGGACGTTCCAGGCTGGGAGGCGGGCGATTTGCGGGGAGAGAGTCAACCTCAAGAAAAGAAGCCGGGGAGGATAAAGCTTCATTCCGGTTAATTTTCGGTGGAGGAACGACGACAGTAGCGGTTATAAAGAGTGCCCAGGGGATAATCAACACCGCCTCACCCCGCCTGGGGGGAGTCTTCTGAACAAAAACAAATGGTGTGGGTGAGGGAGTTGGGAAAGAAGGTAGAACGCTGTTCTGCCGGGGCGGAAGGGGGGGGAGGGTCACTAAGAATGGACGCGGGCAACTAAGCCAGGAGGGTAGCCGAAGGGGAGGGGATTTGGGAAAAATAAAGGCATTGGTACAAAAGGGGATGAGGCGTGGACGTGCCGGGGGTCGGAGGAAGTATTTTGGTCAAAGGGGGTGGAAGAAAAAGGGGCGGACGACGCGAAAGGACGGACTTCGTGAGCGCCGGACTTAAATAGTCGGATCACGGGGATTGGAACACGAACCCGGAAAAAAGGTGTGTCAAAACAAGGAGGTGGAAGGGGGGGAGGTGAAAATGAGGACTTCTAAAAGCGGTAGGGGGGGGAAAGCCGAAGGAAAGCGAGGGAGTGGCAGCACAGATGAAGACAGGCAAGGGTGTTGCTCAAATGGGGAGGAAGGGGGCGGGTTTTTGTATATACCTTTTGGAGTAATGTTGGTCTGTCGGAGAAGCAAGGGCGGGGGCAGGGGGCCGGGGAGGCAAAACGAGCCGCGGATGCACATGAATGCCGGAAGAGGCCCCAGTGCCGTGAGATGACTCCGGTTCAAGGGAGGGTGGGGGGGGGTACGGGGGGAGGAGCGACCTTGATGAAAACGATGGGGCCGTGTTGAACTATTTGTCCAAACGAAGGCTCGAGTGGGAGAGGGGGGGGGGGTGGTGCTCGGGCAGGGGTGTTCCAGAAGAGGCACGGGTAAAAGGCAAAACGCGCGGTAGTCGTTCAGGGGGAGAGGGCTGAAAGTGCGGAAACAAAGAAGGGATGAAAAACTCCTTGCCGGCGGTGTTTGGGAAAGGCGCAATAACCACTGCTCGCTGGAAAGGGACCTCAGGGAACCCTCTCGAAAAGTTCTTCAGAGGAAAAATGACGAGCAGAGGGGTTTTCCTCCTTGAAATGACTTACCCCAAAAAAAGAGACTCAACAATAAAACCACAGAACGCCGTCATACAGGAGAGCAGGTTTCCGAAAAACGACAAACCGCCGTCTGTTGAAAAAAGGGAAGGAAAGTTCGAAGCGGGTTGTTAGGGGGCGCAATTTGGGGACAAATCGTTGAGGCTGTCGGCGGGGGCGACAGGGATGCCGCCGCCACGGGAAATGGAGGACCGTGGTAAAGCCGAGGTCCCTGAGCGGTGGTGGGGGGGAAGGGCCGAGTTGCGATACCACGGCGAAAGGGGCTGCAGCAGTGCAACCTGATGTTAGAGATAAAATGAGGAAATCGCAGAGCAGGCAGGGGGAATTGTGACTGGGAAAGAATGACGTGACTCCGGATTGCTCACTGATTCAAACAAAAACGGCAAGTGATGGGCATAAGCGAACTAGCACAGTACGGATGATAATTTTTAAGGAAACGGGCATCGAAACCGGGGATGGTGTTGGGGGACATGAAGGAGTAAGTATGCGAGAGGGGAATTATACTGACTTTCCGGTTGGGAGTGGACCGGACCAATCCACCGGGCCTCGGGGGGGCAACACGACTACGGAGACGGGGGGCCATTTAAAGGAACATGCTCCCGACGAAAAAGAATATCCCTCGTTCTGTGGGTGTCCGCATCGCGGTCCGTGGGGGGGGGTATCACTGAGGTAGATTAAAAAAAAAAAAAATGGGCAGCAAAAAACACAAAGAAGCGAAAAAAATGGAGCAGGACAAGAGCGTTGTTGTTGTTGGGTGTTT
>Ga0179593_1457758_pt1 | contig 18554 bp, 21 predicted proteins | sample CZODoug2_1_08_16_FD_185931 | JGI IMG/M metagenome (GOLD analysis project Ga0179593, IMG submission 185931) | Vadose zone soil fungal communities from Angelo Coast Range Reserve, California, USA - CZODoug2_1_08_16fungal (PacBio error correction) | ecosystem: Environmental > Terrestrial > Soil >...
CTACTTCCGTATTAGGAACGATGCGTCGAGGAACATCAGCCACCGCCGGCCGGGTCGTCAGGATAGGCGTCCGTTCAAAAACTAAAACAGGGTCCGGAGACTTGTCCCCAAAAAAAACGAATCGCCGGCGCCCCCCAACCCCCCCCACCTCTCCCACACCCACACCCCCAATAACACACCCCCCCCAAGACCACCCCACCCCCCCCAACCCCCCCCACCCCCCCAAACCAGACCCCCGCCGGCCCACCGGCGCGCCGACCGACCGGACCAGGCCCCCACGCAACACGCCCCCAAAACCCGCCCCCCACGCCCCCCCCACCCCCCCCCCCCACCACACCCACTCACCCCCCCCCCCCCGACAGCAAGCACCCCCCCAGCCCCCCCCCCCTCCGGCAGCCCCCCCCTCCCCTCCGCTGACCCACCTCCCCGACCCACCCACACACCACACAACACAAGGCACACCCCCCCCGCCGCCCCATCCACCCACCCCAAGCACACCGCCGCCCCCCCATACGCCCGGGACCCCAGCCCCCGCCCCCCCCCAACGACCCCTCATCGCCCCCCCAGCCGCCCACACCCACCGCACAAGACCCCAACAAAATCAAACACAGCCCTACAACGCCCGAGCTCCCTGCCTCCCCGCGTCGCTCGATCGCCAAATCCCCCCCGCAGCCACAGCCGTGGTAACGCCGCCCCCGGAGGAACCACTTCGGGCTACCCCCACCCCCCGCGCCCACCCCCCACACCGGACGCAGACGAGCGGCGACCCCGATCACGGCCCCCCAAAAGCCCCGCGGCCCCCGCCCGGAGACGCGCCCCGCCCCCTAGAACCGAAATCAACCGCCCGCCCCACCAGCACCAGAACAAACCAACCCTTAAACGGGAGCAACACACCTCCGCACATCACAGCCCTCCCCCGAGCCAGAACCCCCGGAGCCACCGGGCAACCCACAGGTAGCCATCGGCCAGCCCCTCGACTCCACCCCGCCCCCGCAGCCCCCGTCCCGTCCCCCCCCCACCCTCGAAGGCCCCCGGCGCACCCCGCCCGGAGGCCCACCGAAATCCCGGCCCACCCAGCCCACCTCCCCACCCGCCACACCCAATCCCCCCCACACGGATGACACAGACCCCAAGCCCACCCCCCCCCCCCCCAGGCAGCCTCAGCTGTCGCCCAAAGCACCCCCACACCACCCCCGGAGAGAAAGAAAGTCGCCCGTTAAGGGGTGCGACAGACTTACGAGCAGAAGGGCAGAAAAAGCAACTCGGGGCATCAAGCTCGATAAGGGAGAGGGACACAGAACATCTAACTTTCTCCTTTTGAAATTTGTGGGGGGTAAATTAATCCTTGAAAGGAGGTGCGACTCAAGGAAGCCGTGATTAAAAGGGAGGTGAGGGGCTAAAGAAGCCATCAAATTTTTATTGAAGGAAGGATATGCTTACAAGAACGTCTGGGGCCCGAAGACAAAAACGATTGAGAGGGATGAACAAAGAACGGAAAACTGTCGTTTCAAATTAAAATTGAGAGTAGGGGTAAGACAACCAAGACAAAAGCACGAGAGAAATAAACGCTATAAATAGAGGGGAGACGGCTCCGGGAACAACATTATGAGAAATACTGAAGGGCAATTGAAGGCTAGACGAGTGGAGGCCTTAGGAGAGTTGAGCACGTAATAAAGGCAGTAGAAGGCACAATAAGAATTTCTTGAAGAGACGGGCAAACAGTTGGCGTCGTCGCAAACGGCGAAAAGAGATCAAAGAAGGGGAAAGAGGAGGTGGGTGCTTTGGCTAGACTTCTAATTTTCGGATTCAACAAAGGAAGCAACAGCAAGCCGGGGGAGACATCTGAGAGGAGAGGAAGAAAAGTCGACGCGGGAAAAGGGAGCAAGATCTTTTAGGGAAAACGGATCGAACGGCGGTTAGCGTCCAGTTCGAAAAGGGGGGGCGACTCAGATGCGATATGGCCAGGCTATCTACAGGTTCGCAAAAACTAGAGGAGGAGTCGCTCGCGTAGAAAAGAGGAGCGAAGGTCAGACCGCCAAAAGAAGAGACGGTGGTGGCGGGAGGGTCATCACCGAAGGAGAAAAGGCGGACGAGGCAAAAAAGAACCAAGAGAAGAGGAGAAAAAATTGCATAATAAGTCAAAGCTTGAAAAATTCGGTCGCGGCAAGGATCAAAATTGTCGTGCAGAGAAGGGTCCCTCCACGCGTCCGCAATAGTAGGAAAGAAAAGAGAAACAAATCCGCAACGAGCGTACCAAATGTGCGTAAAGGAAAAAGGGAAGAGCTGGGAAAGGAAGACCATCTCGGACGTTGAGCCCTTTAGAGGGGAACCAGCCGAGGACGCATGCTGACAATGCTGAGAGGTAACCTATGAAATCCTCGGAAACGTCATCTCTAGGAGATAGTAACCTTGGAAGGCAACGAAAAGAAGAAGGAGACTGGGCCACCTAGAGTATTGGAAGTCGATTTCGTCTAAAATGGGGGTTCTAAAGAGGGGAAACTCGTAAGCGCGCAAAGAGAGGAGTCGACAAAAAAGCGAAAAAAAGGTCAGTAGGGGAGGAATCTTCATCCGAAGTAGTCACTACAAGAAAAAAAAGAAAAGAAGAAGCAGGAAAAGAACTTCAGGGAGTGGAAAGAAGTAAGGCAATCCGAAAGAATGACTATATGAAAGGGAGCATATAAGGATGGCATGCACTCGAAACGAAAGTCCGGGGGAAAAGAGTAACGGGAAAAGTCCAAACCACCAATAAAAAACTAGGAAAACCTCTCTTCAGAGGACGACGTGTAGAAGGGAGCAAAGAAGACTCGGGGGAGTCGAGGAGGCGGCATTTATCTTCCTTGCATTGTAGCACGGCGAAGGGGGGGACTGTGGAACTATCGAAAAGAAAATATCGAGTGTAAGACGCAGTGGAAGCTTCTTGAAAGGAAAAAAGAAACAAGAACTCAAGACCTGAGTAAGACCTAGGACAAGGGAATCGGGAAAAAGAGAAAGACAAAAAAAATACAAAAAGGAGGTATCAAAAAATGGGCGAAACCAAAAAAGATTCAAGCGAGGAAGGGGTCATCAGCTTAGCCGGGGCCTTGTTTACAGCCGGCAAAGACAACCGCGCGAACCTTCTTGCAGTACCGCGATCTCGCATGACTCAGACGAAAGCACGGCTAGGCCAGCTAGAAGCGACGCCGAAAAAAAAAGAAAGCAAACATTGTTAATCAAAAGCCAACAAACAACACGGGAGGGAGGAAAAAAAGGAGGAAAAATTGGGGCCTCAAGTTGGGGAAAAGGAGCTCCCTAAGAGGGGACGAAAAAAGCTGATGCGTACATGCGCGAGACCTTAGTTCTACGAGCATAATGTCGAGCGGTCAGAGGGGGAAGGTCGGCGCACAAAGAGATCAATAGCCGAGGTCAGAGGCAGGAGGTTTGGGGCACCAGGGCCTATGCACCTTTAAATAATATAGGACGATGCCGAAAAGGCGAGCCCTCACTCAGAAGAAAGGGCGTGGGGAGGTATGTCTTCTCCACTCGAGGGTGGCAGCGAAGGAAGAAAAACAGGATATGAATCAAAAAGTCCGTTTTTCGCGGCGTCCAACGCGAAACCTCTCCCATGCGGACCGGGCCTCTACTCCGGACGTCTGCAAGAAGACGAGAAGACGTACCTCGGGAGCTCGGTCATATTTTCCGGAGAGTTGAGGGACTCATAGGTGAGCGAGAGGAAAGATTCTCGTAAGGGGGCGACCTGAAGCATACAGGCCGTTTTTCGAGGAGGGACGTAGGGGGATGATGAGATCGCTCGCCGGGCAATCTTGATAGGATTTCTGTTATGGACCACGGGGAAACTTGACTTCGAGAGCTCCAGCAAAAAGTCAGCGTTGAGGGAAGCAATCTGCCTTGCGAGGAAGGAGAATGGAAACGCGTTAGCAGTGGAAAATCGAAAAGTCGGACATCATACTCAGGGCAACCTGGGGGGGAAGGAAAAGAGACTGATGGGTAGGGGCGTCGCACAGGCAAGGGTAGCTTCATCGGAATGGGGGAGAGCACATTCTTCAGCGCGCTCAAACTGGCGCAAAAAACAGAGGGGGACCAATGTCGAAAAAAGAGGAATTATGCAATGAAAAAAAATAGAACCTTGGAAGATCCACCGGATGTTTCGGAAAGGGCTGCGCGGGCGTTTGAATTCTCGGAAAATAGTGCGAATGACCACGAGGAAAGTCTCACGTCAGGGTGAGCCTTGCCGGCCGACCACAGTCGAGACAGGGGGCGAGATCAGGAGACCGCAGGCGAGAAAAAAAGGGAAAGAGGGACGCCGTTCTACAGGTCGGGCGGAAGCACTCAAACGTAAAAGGGGCATAGGTTTCCGTCTCTTTCGGGGCAAAAGCGTGGCGACGGCGAATCGCGAGAGTAGGGTTGCTAAAACGAGCGGGGAGAGCTCGCGAGTCGCCACCTCTAAGGGGGAAAGAAAGCCGTTCAATCCAGGATTGAATCACGACAGGGAAAAGCACAACATATCGTCTTCAAGGAGAAGTCTCCCGCTTCTGTTTCCGCTGAGGGGGTCAGGAACGACCCTCCCCTTCCGCCCTCCGGAAACGCCAACCTAATTCATTTATCTGACGTCGTCCTGGTTTTGAGACGCGCAAATGTTTGGGGGGGGCAGACATGATTCGGGGGTCATTCGAAATAATGAAGAACAGCGCCTTCAGCGCCTTAAGTGCGATCAGTAGAAAGGCAAGGAACAATGAAAGTCCAAGCGAGGTGTTGTTGAAGGGATCCGGGGACTAAGAGGGTCACGGGTTCGGGTAAGGGCAATGTCGGGGAGGAAGAAAAAGTACGACGAAATGGACTTTTGGGGGGCAGGGTGGGAGGGGGAGAAAGATGGTGATCTCCTCGGAAACAAAAACTCACAACATGCGCGGCTTCGGGGGTACCATCAAGAAAATAAAAAATGCATTAGAGAAAAAAAACAAAGGATGACCTACGGAAAATAGCTCCCCGCGAGGTCTGGACGGAAAAATGCGCTGATGACTATTTGCTTTTCTCGCCTTGGAATTCTCAGCGTGCCGAACTCAGTCGTCTTGCAGCCGGAATATCGTCTCGAGAACGGTACAATGAGAGCATTTTACCAGTGATCGGTAACGGAAGGAAAAGACAAAGCCGCCGATTGTATATTCACCCTTACTTCGGGGGGTCGCTTGTGGGGGAGCGTGTGCCCACACATGCCGCCTGGAGAGAGGTACACGGCGTCGGAAGTCTGGAAGAGATCTCAAAAAAAAACGGAGAAGATATAGAATCCTAAAGAGAGGGCGGCCGGAGAGTAGTCCCAGATCAAAGTGCGGAGAATTTTTGGAAAAAGTGTTCGCTCACAAGACGGCCAAAAGGTAATGTCCCGATAACATCGGGGGAGGGGGGGGAGTTATCCTTCTCTGACAAATACTAATCCTTGGACAGCGTAGTCGATCTTTAAATGAAACGGGGAGACCGGCAGCGCCCCCCCCACCCCCACAACCCCCCCACCCCGGCACCACCGAACCCCCACCCACCCACCCACCCGCATCCGCAACCACACCCGCGACCCCCCGACACCCCCCCCCCCCACCGCCAACACCCCCGCAACGCACACCACCAACCGAGGACAGAGAGAAACACCCAAACCCAACCCCGAGGGCCCCCCACCCGACGGTGACCCTCCCCCCCCAAACCCCCCGGACCCCAGACCCAGCACCCCAAAATCACTGCCCCCCCCGCCCGAGCCGCCCCCCAGGGACCACCCGCAAGACCCCAAGCCCAGCCCCCAAAGAGCCCGCACCCACCACAGGGCAGGCCACCCCCAACCAACCGGGACACCCCCAAGAGGCCAAGCCCTCAGACAGGCCCACCCCTGACCGCCCCAAACCCCCACCACTAACGCCCCGCCGCCCCCCGGACCCACCCCCCCCCCCGCGCAAAGCCCCCCGCATAACCCCCGAGCGAGGTCAGCCGACCGCCCACACCCCCTAAAGCACCGGCAGACGGCGAACCCCCGCCCTCCCCCCCCCGGAGACGCGGCCCCCCCACGGAGTAGCCCGACCCGCCGGCCGGGGTGGGCCCGCCGAGGGTCCCCCACCGGCGGACACAAACGGCCCTCCAGTGCCACCAGGCCGCTCCACAGGCGCCACGCAGTCACCGGGACACAGCGATCCCCCCCCCCGCGTAGCCCCCCAGGGCGGGTAACCCCCTCGACGCTTGCGGCCCCCAAGACGGGAACCGGCGTGGTCCCCACGATAACCAACCCCACTTGTGGTAGAGGCTCGATGAGCGACGCCCATGCCTCCGCAGCCGTCCCCCTCGCCCATCGGTCGCGCGTGGGCCCCCTTACAACGGAACCGCCCAACGCGCCCCCCCCGCGGAGTGAGTACACCCCGCCGCACACGGGCCCCGAAGTAACCCCCCAAGAGCGGCCAGAGGGAGAACAACGGGGGCAACGGGCGGCCCACCAAAACATCCCTGGAATGGCCCCGGACCACCAAAAACATCCCCGACACAAGCAAAGAAGAGGGGAGGGTCCGCGTAGGGAGGACCCAGCGGACGAGCCCCGCCCCCCCGACCGGCAGCGCGGGACGGAACCCCGCCACCAGGGCAAACCTTAGCCCCCCAGCCCCCCGCGGGGGAACACGGCCACCCGGGCGGCCTCCCGCCGGCGCCGGGCCTGCACCCGAATGAAACACCCCCACGCCCCCTCACCCGCCCCAAGGCTGAAAAGCCAACCCTAGACCTTTACGAACCCTTGGACGGGACTGGCAGACGGTGCCAGACCCATCGACCCACCCCGCACGCCCCCGGCCCCGCACGCCGGCAGGGGGCCCACCAAAGGAAACCAGCCCCGGGCCGCCCCGAGATCACAAGACGAATCCCAGCAGCGACCCGTACACCCCCCCCCCGAGCCCACAGTGCGGAAGGGACCCCCCCCCGGGGTGCCCCTCGCAGGCCCCCCCCCCCGGCCGCAACCCCCCCCCACACCCCCCCCCAACACCGCAGTCCCGGTCGAACGGCCCCACGCCCTAACCCGGGAGGGGGGGCCAAACCCCCCCGCCCCCCGTAGTCCGCCGCCCCCCGCCACACCGCACCCCCCCCACCAGCCGGAGAACCCCCCGCGAGTGAACAGCCCCACGCCCTCACGGGCCGACCCCAGCCCACCCCCCGCGGCCCCGACACCGACCACGCGGAGCGCCCCCCCCCCGGAGGGTCGGTGCGGGGACGGCCCCCGGTCGTTGCCAGCACCAGACATCCAGACCCCCCCCCCGCGCAACACCCGGGGCGACCCATGAGATAACCCCCCAACCCAGACCCCCCTGAGGCCGGCCGGCCCCCCGACCCCTGACGGTTCCTCCCCCCTACTGGGACGCGGTTCACCCTACTCAACAGCTCCCCACCGACACCGCGACCCTGAGGATCCGAAAAGCAAAACCTAAAGAGGCGGGGCAGGTAGCGAGGGGCAGCAGCGAGCCCTCCCCCCGCACGCGGAGCGCGCCCCCCGCCCAACCCTCCACCCCCCCCCCCCCTAACACCCCCCCCCACAAGGACGCCCCCCCCGCACACGCCCCAAAGGAGACCCAGCACCGGACGCGCCCCCAGTCCTCCACCATGGGTCCCCAGTCGCACCCCCCCCCTCCGCACGAGACATCTCCCCCCGGACCCGCCCGACACCCCCCCGAGCCACCCCACCGGAGCGTCGTCACCACCAGGAAGCCACCCCCCCGCTGCGGGAGGCCCGAGAGCCAACCCGGCCCGCACCGCTACCCCCCCAGCCGCCGCCAACCAAAACACCCCGAAACCCGCGGCCACCCCTACGCACGGTACCCCCCCCCAGCCGCCCGACCCAATTACCAGCCCCCGGACCCACTACCCCCGACCAACCCCCCCAGAACCGCGCCCGGGCGAACGCCCAAGAGGACAGCGCCCCCCAGAACCCCGCACCGGGCGGGTACCCCCCCGACCACCCCACCAAACCCCCGGTACTCCGAACGGACCCCCCCGACGAGGCCCACCCGGAACCCCAAACCCCCACCCCCCCCCGCACGGGAAAGCCCCCTCCTGCCCACCCACCGGGCCAGTGCACCCCCGGAGGCCAGCCCCCAAAAACCCAGACCCCCCCACGCCCGGCCAGCCGCCCTCAAGCGACATCCCCTTCCCGCGACAACCACCCCCACACGGGCGTCACCCCGCGCCTACCGCCACCCGCTGGCGAGGGAGGCCCCCCCTTCGACCCACGTGGGCAAGCCCCCCGGGCCGCCCTCTCCGGAAGGGGGGCCCACGCACCATGCCCCAACCCCCTCCCTGGATTGAGACCCCACACCAGGGCGCAGGGCCCCCCAGCTCCATCCAAGGTGCTGGCCCCGCCCTCGGGCAGTCCCCCCCCCCCAACAGGGTCTGGGGTGGACCCCCCCGTCCCGCCCGAGCGGGGCCGTGCCCAATGGAGACGCCTCCGCGAGCCCAGGCCAGGAGCCGCACCAACCCCCACCACACCGATACAGCCCCCCGACCCCCCACCCCGCCCCCCCGGGCCCTCCCTCACCAGACAGAAGCCGCTGCCCCGGCCCCCCCGACCCAACCCCCACCTGAAGCCCAGACGCGCCGGCAGGCACCGCCAGCCCCGCACCGCAACCAAAGCGGGGCGGATCCCCCCGGTGGAGGGCCTCCGGACCCGCCCGACCGTGGCCCCCAGGGGCCGCCCCCCCATTCGCCCCCCACCGGGGGAACCACAACAAATGGCGAAGAGTTCTGTATCTAAGAAACCTTCAGCGACCACCAATCGATATTTCGACGAGCACCAGAGGGCGCAACGTTTTCGGGAATCGGGGGGGGGGAAAGCTTGTTACTCCCGTGGCGCGTTCTTGGAGGTCGGGGACCTGCGAGCCTCGCCTGTGAGTTAGATGAGCGCTGCATCGGAAGGGGCACCCGCCAAAACCGGCCCAGAAGGGGACAAGCATCGCCGCGGGCGTCAACGCCTGGGATGTCGTGTATCCCGCCGCAAGACCCCCCATCGATCGGAAACGCAACCCCTCGATCAGCTGAATTGTCCCTGGAAGAAATCGTGGGAATCGCTGAATGCTCCCGCTCGAAAAGCTGAAAAGAGGGAATGGACGATCCGATGGCGGTTGACGTGCCCCTCCGGCTAAAGATAGAGCAACAGTGTTGGTGCGAACCGAAAGGGGGACGACCCAATCAGCGGACCCCGACGGGAGAGGAGCAGACCTTACCACAACTCACGGCTCTGGAAATCGCAGGCGCGTTTAGCAATAGAAAAGTAGCGGCATTCATACGGTGGGGCGAAGGATAAGCCGAAGCACGCTTCGATTGCAGCAAAACCCGACGCGCCGCGGGCCGTAGCAAAATAGCGAAGTGCCGCGCGGCGGGAATGACGGTCACCCGCAACGTGACGTCTGCCAGACTCCGCCTCGCAAAGCGCGCAGCCTGGCAGTAGGCGAGCAGGAGCGAAGGCGTTAGGCGAACGCTCCCAGTTGCGTGCGACGGGGGCGGCCCGAAATAGTAACGACAAGACCGGGCGAGCGGTAAAAAAGCCATGGAACGTCCGGGAACACCGGGAGATCGAAGGAGAAGAGCTCCTTGGAGAACAGGACGGGAAGCCGCCGAGCGATGGGAAGAAGAGAGATGATGAACGGCCCGAGAAAGGGCCGGGTCGCGCCCCGCCGCCGCTCTGAAAAGCGTGATGAAGGTCGAATGGGTGGAGTCCAAAGGGGAGACGTTGACCTCGTCGAGTACTTCCCAAAAAAGATGGGATGGGGAGGCTAGGGCCTAGGGGGTCGCAACGCATTCCTACGAGCAAGCGATGGAGAGCAAGCTCAAAGAATCCACTACTGCCGCCGACAAAAGAGGACGTACAGGTCGCCGACTAAAGCGCAAATAAGCTAGGGAAAAAATCAGAGGGGAGCGAGACCGACACGACCGACGGACCTATCGAGATCTTCGCGGACGACGTAAGGAGAATGCAAGTCGATCGGTGACGGGCGCGGGAGCTGCTAAGGGGCGCCGCTACCGTGCCTGGAGGCGAGCAAGCATCAGCGTTAATCGCTGTCGCGCACAGAAGGCCGAAGCCGACCCCTACTCAAAGAACAGGGAGTCGCGCCTCGGCAGCAGGGTCTCAGATCTTCAACCCAGACACAGAGAAGTATCCGCGAATCGGGGTGTCGAAAATCAGCTGCCTCCTTTTGGCGCAGCCCCGAAGATCGACTCGCACGCCGGGTATCTCGCCATGAACATCGGGGCCGATCGTCGGTGAAGAAAAGCGGCAAAAAGAGACAAACAAAAGAGGAGGGAAAGGACACCATGTCGTGCCGCGAGGAGGGAACGGCGACCGAAGCTGGCCGAGCCGGATGCGTAAGAGAGAGAGCGTGGCAAGAGGAGCCAGGAAGGGAAAAGCACAAAGGCGGCAGACATATCCGAGGTTCAGGTAGCATATATCGGTGGAAGCACCGGAGTGCATGGACTATCCACCGTTACGCTGTGAGAGGACCCTGGCCTATGGCCTTACGCCGCGACGTGGGGTCTGGAATGGGAAAACAAGGCAGAAAAAGCGCGGGATCTGGCTCGCCAGCACAAAGAACGCGGCAACAGGCACGCAGAAACGCGCTCGACGATCGAGGAACACAGCCCACTCCGCGAGAGAGAGGGAACGAATAGGTAAGACTGGGCTTCAGGGCGACTCAAGGGGGTCGAGCATGGGAACCCTTCGCGTGTCAACCTGAAGGCATAGCCAGGTGTCGGCGGCGACGGTGAGCCTACGGAGGCTTCTGCAATGGGGCGGCGGCATGCGACATCCCTCAAAAATTCCCGCTTTGTCGTGAAAGGACGTTAGGGCGCGCCGGGACGAGAGCGGGAGCCATGGGAATCGAAACTTCGTCACGCAGAAGCGCGGGCGAGGCCCAGGGAGAGGGTACCTGGCCGCCGGGATGCTTCATATGGTCTGACAAGTCGTGCATGCAGTCGGCATGGCGCCAACGGAAACCGAAAAGTTTCTGCCGCTCAGGGGTCGACTCACCGATTTTTCGGGCAAAGCTCGCGGAGGTTGAAAAATGTCTCGACTATTGCGCGCGGGCAAAAAAAAGAAAAAAACGCAAGCGACAAAAAAAGAGTAGGCTCGGAGGTCGTCGAACCGGCTGCGAAAGGCTAAGGATGCGACGGGCAAAGTTCCAGTTGCGCGAGAAGGACAAACCACGTCGTCCGAGCGTGGCCGTCGGGCGCGGAGGGCGAAAGGGTCGCGAGGGGGCGAAGGTCGAGATTCTCTAGCTCTATCACGAAAAGAACAAACCGTAGAAAGGGACCGAACTCGGTAGAGACGTCTTTAACGTCAAGCGCGGGAACTTGCAAAAAAAACCAACTTGCATGAATGAGAGCAGGAGGGACCCCGGGGGGTCCGGAGGGAAGGGCAAGAAAGGGCCGATACGAAAACGCACACTCCCGCCCATTCGGTGATCTGATATACCCGGTGGAACAAAACGGGGGACACTTCCCGCCCCTCGGGAGCGGTGGCATTCAGAATAGACGGGGCCAGGCGACATCTTCCAGAGCAATTCAACGGAGCAGGGCCGGTCATATCAGGGAACATTGGGTTGGGAGCCGTTTCGATCGTCTCGGTAGTGTCGTTAGTTGGAGGAAGATAAAACTAAGCGAAAGGCGCGAAGAGAGCTGCGGCCAAAAGGGGGGCGGGAGGGGCGGGCACGACGCGGGGAAGAATCCCGGAATAACCGGCCGAGCTTCCAAACGTCTCGCAAGGAGCACGATATGGCTTCGAAATAAAATACTGGGCAATGGATTCCTATCAGGACACGGCCGACGGCGCCCAGGGGCTGGTCTCGGCGGCAACCGGGGGACGATCGCGAAGTGGATGGGCCCGGTGATCGTCGGCGAACAAACTGCGCATGGCAAAATCATCGTTCTGATAGGGGTGGTACAAAAACGATACGGCAAAGGAGGTTTAAAAGGAAGTAGAAAAGCAAAGTGTCGGAACACTACGCGGGAGCTGGTGAATGACGCAAACATCGGCAATCGTGGCAGGCGCGGCCGCGGGGGACGGAAAAATCATCCACGATGATGAAGAAACAAAATGGTACGTATATAGGGGAGGCCATCGTGCGGCAGGCACCATTGGAGGGAGGAAAAAACGCCACACCATCGCCACTACTTAAGGGTCTGTCGGGTATCTTTAGGAAGTTAAGTAAAAGAGACCGGGTCGGGTCGCTCTTGGGTACCTATATCGAAGGGATCGACGCCAGCCCCCCCCCCACCCCCACCCCACCCACCACCCCAACCCCCAGGGGCCCCCGCCCCACCCCCACCCCCCCCCCCCCCCCCAACGACCCCCCACCCTAGAGACCCACCGGGCCCCCCCCCCCCCGGGCACCCCGCCCAGGCAACCCGCGGGAATAGCCCAAGCAAAACCAGGCCACCACACCACGGACCAAGAAGAGGCCTAAACGCCGCCCTACCCCCCCGCCCGAACGGCGACCATGCAAAGCCCACGACCCCCCCCCGCCCCCGCCCCACCCGGGGGCAATCAACGACGGCCGCAGAAGTCACCCCCCGGCGGCCACAAGGCTCCACCCCCCGCCGGAAAGGCCCCCGCACACAGAAGGCCCAGCCCACACCCCCACCCGGACCCTACGCAGGGGGACACCAATCTAGGACGAACCCACCTACCCCGCCGTCGCGTGGCCCCCCCGAGCCCCCCGTCCGCCCCCCGAAACCAAAACCGCCGGCACCGAACCGCAAGGACGAGCCGCCCGAAGGCCCCGGAGCGACCTTGCCCCCCCACCCCCCCCTCGAGTAAAGCAGGGATCGCGGGGCCCACCCTGCTCAACACCCCCCCCCGAACCCGTCTACCCCCGGGGACACCCCGCCAAGAGCCGCCCGCCTCTGCACACTCCCATAGCAGGACGGCCATACCCCCGAGCAAGCCCCCGGGTCACCCCCCTCGAGAGACGAGAAACCGCCCCCACCCCAACACCTCGACCGGCCGAAAGGGCCCCCGCACCGCATGCGCGCGGACGCACGGCCCCGGAGATAACGGTCGACCTAGAAGCCAATCCCTGGACCCCCGAAGCAGCGCCGAAGCCCCTGGACCCACCGCTCCCCGCAAAGACCCCCAACATGCCGCTCGGCACCGCCAGGGGGCGCCCCCACCCCCCCCCCGGGTCCGGAGCCCCACCCCGGCTATGCGACCCCACGCCCAACGCCCCCCCACCACAACTCACCCGATGCGCTGCCCGTGCCACCGCTCCCCGCCCACAGGGCCACGCTCCCCCGCGCCCCCACGCCCCCATAAACCCACCCAAGATCACGAACCGCACAACTCCCGCCGACCACCCCCCCCGCACCACCACCCACCAAGTGGCCCACACCGCGACCCCCGCCCCGTCCCGCCCAACCAAAGTTCCCCCCCCCCAACAGCCCTGGCACAAGCTGGCCCGCCCGCACCACCGACCAACCGCAGGCGCCCCCCTGGAGTGCGACCCCGCGCCCAATGCGACCGGCTGGCGCGCACCGCAACGCCCCCCAACCCCGCCCAAGCACCGCCCAGACCTCCCCGATAGACCGCCGCAAACCCCGAAACCCTCACTACGCTGCCGCCCGCCCCTCACCAGTGACAACCCCCCCCAACCACAACCGCCCAAAGAGCCCACCCAACCGCGCCGGCCGGACAGAAACGCCAGGGAGCCCCCTACCCCCACCGCCCCCCCCGACATGGGCCCCCCGGCCACAACTCTCACGCCCCCCCCGAAGGCCACCGAGCACACCCCCGGCACCTATAACCGCCCGCCCACCCCACACACCCATACCCCCTGCCCGTCGCCGGAGGCCCTACCCCCGATCGTCACGAGGGAAACCCCCCCCAGACCCGGCGGGAGCGCGCCCCCGCCAGGAGCAGAGACCGACCCCGAAAGGGGGAGCCCCCCCCTCGCCCACCCTGGGCGCACGGAAAGGCTCTACCGCGCCCCCCGCCTCAACCCCCGCCCGACACCAGATGGCCCCTCGTCACCCCTGGCCCAGCCAGGGAACGCCCACGCCGCATTCCCACCGCACCGAGCCCCCGCGCCGTAGTATCCCCGAGCAGCCTCCGCCCCCACCCACTGTCCCCGCACCCAACCCCTCAGGAGCGCAGCGAAAACCCCAGGGCACTTAAGGCCGAGACCTTCCGAGTGACGTCCCACACCCGCCCCCCAGAGGCAACCCTGAAGGCGACCGGGGCCCCCAAACCCCGCAACTCCATTTGCCCCCCGAGGACCAGCCGTACCGCTACCGCGGTCGCCGACAGACGCAAACGAGCGTCGCACACACCAGATACCCCACCCGAGCCTTCCTGGGGGCGCCCCGACAAACAACCCGCACCAGATCCACCAGCCCTGAACACCCCGCCCCCGGAGCCCAGAAGCCTCACGCGGAACTGCAGAGGGGGAGTGAAGCGACCCCCACTCCCCACGCAACGGGACACCCCCGTGCACCCACCACCGGCTCACCGCAGACCCCCCCCGCCGAGGCGGGCGGGGGACCGCCCAGCGCTCCAGCCTCATCCAACCCCGCACCCACTCAAAGGACCGCCCGCCCGGCCGCTACCCAAGTACGCCCACCCACCGAGACGCCACAGCCCCACTCCAACCTCCGCAACCGCCCCGGGCCGGCCGGTCACAACCCCCGCCCCCCCCCCGGCCCAGCGAAAGTCCCCCGACCCCGCCCACCGGGCGGACCCCCATCTCTGAGCCCCCCTGGAATGGGCCCCCCGGACATCACCACCACGGGCCCCCCTTGAGCTCGTGGAACCCTCCCGGCCGGCACACCCCCCCTCCACCCAAGTCCCAACCACCCGCCCCGCCGCCCCCCCTCCTGCCCACCGTACCAAGCCGTCCAAACCCGACCCCAACCGAGCGCCCCCCCCCCATTCGACAGGTCTCGAGCTAGGCACACGAGAAAAAAAAGAAAAAGCAAGAGATCGTCCACGACGAGGCAACCAGACTCGGGGCTGCCGGCGCGTATTCGGGGAAAGAATTGATTCTCCGACGGAAGCCGTGATTCGAGTGCGGTGAAAGTGGAAGAAGGAGCCCGGGGAAAGCAGGATGAGCGCAGGCAACTTTTCAGAAACACAAACCCCAAGGCCGATACACGAATCCGCAGCGAGTTCGGGACAACTTTCAGAGGCGGGAATTCGTACCCGCCAATACCGAACCCGATACGGGGGGAACACCAAGACCTCAGACAATGGCGAGGGACCCTTTCTGCATGAGGCACGTTGAGGCCAGCGATGTCCCAAGCTCGAAAGGACTAATTCACGATGATGGAGGGTTAAAAAACCAAAATTAGCGTCGCGAAAGCAAAAAACAAGAAATGCCGAGCAACGGAGTGTGTTGCCGTGTTTTTTCCTTATCCGCGGGTGCGGGGGCAACCATTAAGGTAAACGCACCTTCGACTCTATATCCCTGCAGAGCAAAAGCTGCGCGGGCAAGGTCTCCCCGGCGTTAAGTTGGAAGGAACGGAGAAGGGGGGTAGAAGGCCATTCCGACGAGAGAGGCGAGGGAGCACGCTCTCGCGGCGCAAAACTCGCGCGCATGCCCAACAACTCGACGAGGAGACCGGCCATAGAGAGGCAAACGGTGCGTGCGGAAAAAAAGACTTCTCAACTTCCTTTCGCAAGGGGAGCGAACCCTCAGTCAGAGGGAGCGCTCATGCTCAGAATGAGGCTTCGTCAAGGAGAAATTTCTTGAGAGTAATGGCCGAGGGAGGAACTCATTACTACTCTGCTAAAGGGAGCTGTCCCGAAAAAAGAAGGTGAGCGGATCTAACCACCTGGATAGGTCAAGTGAAAAAGATGCCGGACCCATTGGTCAATCGCCGAAAGGGGAGCGCTTGTGCTTACGAGAAAGGGTCACATATTCAACGGGCGAGCGCGGGCGGACCTCCCAACGACTACGGCCTGAGAGCCTGGGGTAGATGGGGCGTCCTCCTTCTCCTTGAAGAGAAGTCGGACCGATCATTCTTAAAAAAGGAACGAAGAAAAGCAAATTCAAATGGGTTGCGACTGCCGAAGGGAAAGTCCAAGGGGAAATCAAGACAAATACGAGCAGCAGGAACGGAGCGCTAGGACCTAAGACACTACGTTCTCCGACAACTCCCTGCTAATAAAGGGTCAAAGACGCAAGCCAAATCTCCGCTCGACCAGAGCAGGAGAGAATACACCCGCTGAACCTAGCGACAGTCTCTTCGCGGACGAAAAAAAGGAGCAAATCTAACAGCATCAGGAGGAGGGGGGGGAGGGGGGGCAAAGGGGACTCACTGGGCGCGACCGTAAGGGGGAGGAGCAGAACAAGCCCGAGCGCGTTAATAACGCTGTAGCATTCAAGCCTGGCCAAGACAGACCCCGACGCAAGACATCGTCTGAGCTGTGCCAAGCCGGGGGAAGAGGGAGATACAAACGGAGAGGGCAGTTCCCTGGGGTCATGCCCCCCCTATGCCGAGAAAAGGCTATGGTGCGATAACTCCGCCGCCTTTTTCGCACCGGCCAAACAACAGCAGAGACGCCTGTGCGCATACGACGCACGGGGGGATCTCGACAGAAACAGCGCCCTGAGCGAGGGAGGAAGACGAAAGAAGAGCACGACATAATCAGGATCAAAACAAAAGAGGAAGAGAGAGAATTAACAAATCAAAGGCGAAGTTAGAGCGCCCGAATCTGGAGCCGCGTCGATGGAAAGCGGTCGACTGGCGAGAAGGGAAGTCGATCGGTGGAGGGACGGCTGCGCGGGGCGGACGAGGATCGACAGAAGCCGAGGCGCGGAAAGAGATCGGGGGTGAAGCAAGAAGATGCCCTGGAATGATATGGCCGAGGGGAAAAGGGGGGATATGGGAGGCACACGAGGAGTCGGTCTGTGGCTTCAGCCAAAGGGGAGACGCGACTTACAGCTAGTGAAGATCACCACGCAGACCGGGGCTCCATCGACAGGCCGTACGCCGCCGCTCATGATCGCGGGGCGAAGGCATTGCGCGAGAGTCTCGAAATATTGAGGGCTTGGGTGACCTGCTCCCGCGGGGAGAGAGAAGGGCAGGTGAACTGGCTGAGAGCGAGTGCGACTTAATGCAGAAAGGGGCTGGTGGTCAGACGGGAAGGAATATAGGCTCTCCCGGGGAAAGATGCTCAGTGATCTTGAATGTCAGGGACCGTAATTCGGCATTATATCCTCCTACGCCCATTCTCGCGGCTTGGGGAAGGCTGAGCGTCCGGAAGACAATGGGAGCCGTGGAGAAATGTGCGGCCCATCATCTGGAGGGTCTCGCTGTGGCGGAGGCCGACAAGGCTCAAGTAAAGGAGCACTGGAACGACGGGAATTCGGGGGCACTATTGGATCGAGGCCTTCGGGTCCGATGCGCGAGGCTGGCCCTCATCGAGGGGACCCAAAGCGCGTTTCTCAGCGATCGGGTTGGTCCCGGACGGGAAAAGTCCGGACGCTAGAGGGGGGGGAGGGTTGTCAGCAGGTCGAAGGTGGACGAGGCACGTCCAAATGTGGAGACTTCGGCGACACGCCTACGGAAGCTCGGACCCGGCCTGGGAGCAGCGAGGCGAAGGGAGCAGAATTCGTTGCGAGAAGGTCAAATCCACCACTTCGCCTGCGCAAGATTACGCGCGAAGGACGAGCTCCAAAGAGATTGAAAGCAAGGGCGATAAGTATCGAGCATAACTCTTCGCAAATTAGATGGCCGAGAACGCCGTCATACCGTTCGTCCGGAGCAGGGAGAGGGGAATATGCAAGCAGTAAATCGTTGACTGGAAAGGAGATCTCGATGGAAACGCTGAGGGGGCCTCACGCAAAACGCGCCCGTAAAGAGAGAAAAGAACAAACACTCCGGGTCATTGCGGCAGTAATATCGGGCGGCCGTTTGCGAACCGCAATGGGCACGTATCGGTCCAGAGGTCGTGCATTTCGACGGAAAAAGGCTCCCAACATCGCAGGGGACAGCGCCTCAACGCGCAGAAAGGGAAATGTGACATCCAGAGAACCCGGGTGTGGGAAAGAGCACGGGGCTAGTCGTCCTGTTATGTCTTCATGGGAGGGGCAAAGAAAAAAGAGAAAAGGAGGGAAAGCGCTGGCGTTTCTCTTCCGTGCGGGTTGAGCGGGCGATAAGGGGACTCTGGAAGCCAAAGGAAATCGGAGTGCTAACGCCGAGCGATAAAAGCCGGCATCAAGGAGAGACTCAAACCCTAGCCTGCAAGGATCAAGACAAGGGGGGGGGGCGCAGCCCCGCGCGAGGGGAGTCAGAAAGCGGCCGAACCTCGCTTAAAAAGAGCGAAGAGGGGAAAAAAAGGTGCGCAGCAGGAAAAAAAAAGGTCGGCGAACTCAAATGAGAATGAGCGCCGGTAGATTAGGGAGGGAACAAGGGGGGGAGTGGTCCATCCTGTAAACATATGGGTTTACACGGAAGACAGGCCGCCGCTGTATCCTTAAGACCCTTTACGTCGTGGGGGCGGGGTGGGGCCACAAGCCTGAAGACAAAGGGAACAGCTATCGGCCTCGGGGGGTGAATGA
>Ga0179593_1367423_pt1 | contig 18552 bp, 32 predicted proteins | sample CZODoug2_1_08_16_FD_185931 | JGI IMG/M metagenome (GOLD analysis project Ga0179593, IMG submission 185931) | Vadose zone soil fungal communities from Angelo Coast Range Reserve, California, USA - CZODoug2_1_08_16fungal (PacBio error correction) | ecosystem: Environmental > Terrestrial > Soil >...
CGGATGTAGAACAATGGTGCAGTAGAACACAGCACAGTGGACGGGTCCGCACGGAGCAGTGTACGCGTACAATCTGGCGGGATAACGCACACGTGGGGCAATGGTCGCGTTCGGCGCGGAGCAAGAGGTCCACGCGAGTGTGTGAACGGAGGACGAAAGCAGCTCCACAGAAGGGGGGGGGGTGAGCATATAAAAGTGTGGGGAGGTCAGAAAACAAAAAAGAATTAATAAAAATAGGGAAAAAGCAAGGATCAGCGCGTAGTTATGGCAGTTTGGGGGGAATAAAAAAATAACACAGGAAACCATCGTTGTGGGGCGGACTTAAAAAAAAAAAATAGTTGAGTGGGCGGGAAACCCCAAAGGCGCGGAAGCACGATAATACACAGAAAGGGAGTGGAAAATTTTTTTGGCCCAGTGCAAAAAGGGTTACGTGGAATAGGCGGGCGCACCTCGTTTATGACATCCAACGAGACATCAGGCTCGAAAAAAACTAAAAAGGGGAGCCGGGCGAGGAAGCGGCCGCGTTAAGCCTTGGTTGGGGGTGGTCAATCAAACCGGCCGCGCGGCGTGGACATAAAGAAAAGGGGGAATACGACGTCTGGCGCGGGGACGTGGCCATGGGGTTGGGTCCAGAGGGGACTATGGGTGAACACCGAATCTGCGGGGTGAACAAACTTATGCAAAGCAAAAACGGGGCGAGACCTTAACAAAAAGAGCTGGGAAGAGGACCGACTCTTGTTTATTGGGGCCAAGGGAACTGGAAAAGGGACTAAGGGATACTGGGAAAGACCCGGATTTACCAATCTCCGGGGCAATGGGGGAAGATCTATCGTTGTACTAACAAAAAGGCTGGTCACGAAAACGGAGAAGCCAGCATCCACCGTGGGGGGGAACCACCTAAGGGGGGAGAATACCATCATGATCCAGAGACGGGGTTAGAATCTGGGGAAGGGACCGGCGTTCAGGCAGACAGAATGCTTGCCTCCTGAGAAACTACCAAAGTAGGGTATATTTCCCCGTTTGACTCAGGGGGGTCAAGGGGCCCTCATAATAGGGACCGGGGCAACGAAATCGTACACCCTTCCTGCCAACAAGGCCCATACAAGAAAAGAAAAAGGACAGTTGGGAATTTTGAGGAGGCCAACTCACACAACTCGTAAGATCTAAAGAAAACGGCGGGCCTCAAAAACTAAGCTGGAAACACGAGACCCTCGGGGCTCGATTCGAACAAAAGGGGAAAGGGGGGGGTGGGTTTTTCTACGTGACGAAAAAAATTAAAGGATTGATGGGTCGAATTAAGTCGAAAGGCTAAAGGATCCTAGAAGGGGGGCAGTGAGGATTTACTTCAGAAGAATCCCTTCGACACTCAACAAATCAAGGGACCCGGTGCAACTCCGAATGGCTTCTGGCTTTATAAATATATTTCAGTACATTGGGAACGGATTCAACCGTCATTCAAAGAAAAAAACCATGGTAAGACCAATGTCTAGGGCCAGAAAATCGAAGTGTGAAGAAAAAAGGAGACTTCACAACTTAGCTTTAACCTGTAATAACAGTTCGCAAGGTCAGGCAGCCTGACGAATCGAAGTGGGGGTGAATCGAGTCCGTTAAAGGGGGGGAACAGAGGCAGTTTACCCATGGCGATATATGGAGACACAAGTGGGAAAAAAGTCTTAACAGATGGTGGAATAAGCCAGAATAAATAACGTATGCGGGGAGAAACTAGGGGAAACAAGTCTCTACGGGCATAATTTGAACATGATCAAGGGAGGGGGAGGAAGTAACTATAGGGCAGAGTGAAACGTGGAATGAACACCTTGCGGCGCTGCAGCGGGGAATAAAAGGGGGGGGATATGGAATTTTTTCTCTACCCTCCTAATGGAGAATCAAGAAACTGGGGGGGTCCGCTTGAAGGCCATCCGCGACGGCAGTCAGGATTACGAGTACCGCAAATTCGATAAAAGTGGAAAGAAAAAGTCGCATCCACTAGGTCAATGCACTTAGGGAGGAGTCAAGAGTAGTCAGACCCAAGAAAAAAGGACAGGGAGAATCTTGCAATTGGGCCAAAGACTCATCAGCTTTCGAGAAAGCCAAGATTTTGGGGGGGGGGGGTTTGTAAAAGATTTCGTAAGGCTTATTAATTCTACGCAGTGTCAACAGCGGCTAAAAAAAAAAAGAAAGACGAGAGGGAATTGCACTACATTATCTACAATACCAGGTGTTACGTAGGGGGTTAGGGCCATTACTGTACTTCGCGACTTATCATTGCGCCATGATCAAAGGGCTGGACTGCAGGCTTTGTTTACCCATGTCTTTGGTCAACGAATAGGCCGGTATTGGTTCAGCAAGAGAGGGGGAAACATCGCACATTCCGACCCTAAACGGGCATTGAACCCTGGAGCAGACAGAGGGAAAGAGCCTCTAAAAAAAAAAAAAGGAAAAGAGAGAAAAAGATACTGCAGGAGGGAGATGCATCAAGGGGGAAATGACAGTCGGGGTCAGGAAGGGCTAAACCAAAGGGAAGGAGGGAAAATTCAACCTCATGGGAGGTGCCCAAATAATAAGGGGAACACTAAGCAATTTGATCCCGCACAATGCAGTCGTGAGGAGGAGATAATTCCAGCCAAATGATTTCATAAGTGACCAAAACCCACCTGGTCGGTATAAAGTGAATGAAGATCTGTCTTCTCAGCCGGGCGGTGTTTCGGGCACAAAATAGAGGTGAAGTCAACTAAATTACGATCGAGGGCTTGTGAAAAACCCCTAAGGGGAGGAACTGAATGAGATTTGGCAACCAGAAGGCGCTCAACTTCCAGGGGAGGGGCGGTGTCATACTCCTAAGCTTTAGCAATGGGAGGGAGCGGGGGGAGTTCACGAGGGACTTCCACAAACGAGAAGGGGGCAAGGGGAACGGTCGCTGAATGCCCCTAACGGCCCGGCCTAATCCGGAACAGGAGAAGAGAGAGCGCTGAGGTCGAGGGGACCATGGGGGGGAAGAAAATTCCAACACAGGGAACCGGGGTGTACGTATCAAACCCGCGAACGGGGTATCGATTGTTCCAACTGCAGAATCTGGGCAAACCTTCCGTCCATCCGTCGGACGGGATGCAATATAAAGAGATCCGATTTAAAACACCTCACTGTACATTTCAATGAGGGAGAGGAAAAAAATCCCCCTGTAGCGTTGCCGAAAGCACTTCTTGGGGAAGAAGGGGGTTGGGTCAGCACCAGAGATCGGAACATGGGAAACTTCATAGCGGCACAATGGGGAAGAGTGCCGAGAAGGAAACACACCAAGGGGGGGCAAGGGAAAGAAAGCTTGCGGGCAAAGAACCCCCGTGAACAGATCTGGGGGGGGGATGTCGGTTTCAAACAAATGCTAAAAGTAGTAATCAACATGGGGCATGTAAAAACACAAAACCCGTTTTGGGAGAAAGGGCTGATTACACTGGTGGGAACCTGGAATTCTCGCGCCAGAGAGAAAGCAGTCCGCCATGCAGCGCTGTCCGGGAGGAATGCGTCAAGGTGGAAAAAAAGAGAGTAAGGGAATGGGCTGAAGGCCAAGCAGTCGGCACCTGGGGGGGGGTGAATTACGTAGGAAAGGGGAGTTGGACATTTAGAACCACCAGCGAGGAGGGAAAGCCTATATACGTAGAGGGGGTACAAAGCATTCTGAAAAGAGGAGAAGGCTGCTCTTACACATTCCTCAAGCCCGCTCTCGCTCTTACCTTAAGAAACGCATAAGTCCTGAGTTCTCGACCTCACTAGCACGGAGATGAAGTGTATTAAAACTTGGATCAAGGACCGACGCGGCTGAGCGGGACAGCTGTGAAGGAGTTAAGCGGGTCTAACTCCGCACCCCGCCTCTGACTCTTCTCGGAAGAGAAGGACTGTCTTCAGATCTTCGATGTTCTTCGCAGCTATCACTTCTAGGAAAAATCATCTTCTCTAATTCCAGGGAAACTAAAATCTCGTGTGAGCGCTCTGTCGTCGCTCCTGCCTCGAGTCTACTCTCGTCTCAGACACATATACTCTCGTATGGAGCTTCCTCCCCACTGAAAAAAGAAAAAAGGCATCATGATAACAGACACTAATACACCCGGGACGCGCGGGGAAGGGGGGAGCGGGGTCTTCCTGGATGGTGCCATGGAAAAAGTGCACAAAGCGGAAAAAAACTTGCGGGTGGTTAACGGGCCCAGAGCACGGAAAGGTCACAAAAGAAGGTTCGTGAGCGGCCACATAATCGCGGGCAGGGAAGTCTTTGAGCGGTTCAGACGGCGGATGGGGTGGGGTCACACACCTCCCAACGTGAGAGGTATCCTTTCCTAGATGAGCGGTGAGGGGGATTGGCAACTCAAAAGAGCCGTTGTCTTGGGATATAACCGCCACAGGCCCGGAAGGTTGAGCACTCGCGTGAAAAAGGGGCTCTCCTTAGGAGACTCCTGATCCTGTACGCACTCCCAATCGAAGGTAAAAACAGGGCCTTGGCCGAAGTCAGAGAAACGTTGTCGGGTCCAACGTCAGATAAAAAAGGCTTCTCACGTTTACAGGGGCCAAGGTAGATCCCCCTCGGGAAAAGAATGACGATTGGGTGGTTCAAAAGGTCTCAAACAACGAGGGCTATCTGGAGAGGTCGGGCTGTAAGGAAGTACGAAGCGGGGGGTCGGGTGTGGAAACAGGGAAAAAAATGGACCAGAACCGCGGGGAACAACTAACCACACGGGGGAAGGGCAGCGCCAAGAAGGGCGGATTACGAGGGATGAGCAGGAGTAAAAGAGAGGGGGGGGGGAGGGTTGAAAGGCAAGAAAAAGGAGAGCTAAAAGAAAAAGTGCGGGAAATTCAGAGAAAGGATCAACCGGCGGTGGCGCGGCAGGCGTATGGGTCTCGGATGGGATCTGGGGCGCCGCCGAAAGGAGACAAATTGTTGGACTGGGGAACAAACAGAAGATTAGGGGGAGAGGGGGGGATGTCGTCTCTTCAGCGCCAGATTGGGGTTGGAAAAAAAACCGTGCTTTGGTTTCCGGTTACGCCAACGATGAAAGTTCCAATTGATATCTTGGAGGAAAAAACGACAGAGTCCGAAGGGTAAGGCGTCCACCAGATTTTTTGCTGTTAATTTGACCGGAACCTGACGCGCCCCAGTTGTAGATATATGCGAAAAAACTGGTCGGGGGAGCGTCGCATCAAGCTTCCATCAGCAAGCCCTTAGAAAGACCCTCATGAAAAAGAAGCCAGTACCAAAACCCGTGGGAATAATCCGCAGCAAAACAATCCTACCCGAAAAAAGTTGTTTGCTGACTTCCCTGTAAAGAGATAATGGGGGTTAACCTTAATCGGGGGCTGGGCAGACTAGACGGAGGAAACGAAGAATAGGAGAAGGTTTGTCATCAAGCCTCCCCGAAAAAGCAAATTGTTGGATGTCCAAGATGGGGGGGCGGATGGGGGAGCAAGCCGGTATTCCATCCGCTCAGTCCCCCTAGAGCAGAAATCAACAACTCACCAACCAGAGGAGGAAGAAGAGGCTTGACGGGAAAGCCTCGACCTCGAAAATCGCAAGAGGAAACCCAAACAAGGGATTTTGCTGCGGGAAGCACGGGATAGGGGAATGGAGTTGGGGAACGACGTAGCGATCCCCCAGCACAGGGAGAGGAAGGAGGAGGGGAGATTTAGAGGTAGAGTCGGGGGATCGGAGAAGGGTAAGGGGGGTGGAAAATTAGATAGAAGGGTTAGGGGTAGGGAAACCAAGCGGGGAGCTGAGGTGATGATGGAAGGGGGGGGGTTGCTGGCAGGGGTTAAAAGAGGAAGAGGAGGGGCGTGGGGGGGCGTGAGCGAAGGGGACATAATGGGGAGGGGGGGGGGGAGGGGGGGTGGGGGGGGGGGGGGAGGGGGGGCGGAAGGGCCGGGGGGAAAGGAGGAAGGGGTGAAGGGCGGGGGAAGCGTGATGGGAGAGCGGGGGGGACGGCGAAGGGGAGGGGGAGGGATCTGAGAAGTGGCGTCGGGATGGGAGGAGGGGGGGAGGGGGAGGAACGGCTGGTGGGGGAGGGGAGGGGGGGGGGGTAGAAGGGGGGGGGAGGAGGGAGGGGAGGGGGGGGGGGGGGTATGGGGGGGGGGGGAAGGGAGGGGGGGGGGAGAGAGGTAGGGGGGGGGGGGGGGGGGGGGGGGGGGGGGGGGGGGGGGGGTGGGAGCAGTGCAAAAGGAGGGGACGGTAGGCGTCGGGGGTCGGAGAGCGGGTGTGGCTCAAAAGGAGGCGAGTAAGGAGGGCATGAGAGGATTGTAAAAGGGGCGTGGAAAGAAGGGAGTCTGGGGTGAGGGGAGTGTGGGAGAGCAAGTAGAGAGGGGGGGTCGAAGCGGGAGAAGGAGGAAAGAGGAGGGGGAGAGGGGAGAGGGGGGTGAACGGGGAGGAGGGTCATCGGGGAAGGAAGGGTCTCGAGGGAGTAGTGTGATAGGAAGATGGGTAATTGGATAAGATGCTGAGGAGAGAGGGGGATGCGGAAACGTAGGGTGGCGGAGGGGGTTGGTTTGCAATACAGTCAGAGATGTGAATAGAGTAGGGGGCGTCGTGGCGACGGGGGCAATGGAGGGGGGGGAATGTGAGAGTAAAAAAGGGGGGGGGGGGCGAGTAGGGTAGGAATGTTAAAGGTGATGGGGGGGGGAGATCAAATACCATGTAGGTTGCAGAAGGTGAGGATAGGGGGTGCTCTAAGGAGGGAGGAGTGGTGCAGGGAGTATTGTGGAAGGAAACGAAGCATGGAGGGGGGTTAAGGGCGGAAGAAGGAAAATCAGACGGGGCAAGCAGGGTGTGAGTAAGTGAAGGAGACATGGAGGGGTGGGGGTATTAGGGATCGAGGCCAAGGAGGGAGCGCATGATGTGAGCTCGGGGGAAAGTGGGCGACAGAGCAAGGTGTGGGGAGGGGAGTGGGAAAGCAGTGGTGAGAAGGGCAAGGGTGGAGGGGGGTGGAAATAACGGAGGTAGGGAGGGGGAGGAAGGGGGAGTGGTAGCTAACATTGAGAGGGGGATGGTGTGGCGCGGTCGGAAACGGGGTATGAAGAGAGGTAGGATTGGCGTTTTTTAAGGTTCCAAGACGGAACGTATGTTTGCGCTAGAAAATTATGGGTCTAACAGAGGGTAGATAGAAGGGAGGGGGGGAGGGAAGGAGGGGAAAGATGGTAAAAGGGCGCGGGTATGGAGAGAAATAGGGGCCACCGTGGGAGCGACCGTGTAACAAAGGGGATAGAGACCAGGGATGGGGTGAGGACAAAAAAAAGAGGGGCGGTCGAAAGATCTATATCGATGAGGGAAATCTTGGTAGACAATTGGTGGGCGCGGACGAACTGGGCCCGAGGAGAGGAACGTATCGCAGAGGGTTGGGAAACCGGTGCGGTAGATTTGGGGGTGAAGTGAGGAGGGGGGAGGAATGGTTCTTTCTCAAGTTTGCATGAAAGGGTCGAGAAGGGGGAAATGGAAAATAGAGCGGATTGCAATGTGGTCACGCTAAAGGCCTTAAAGACCGGGGTTGAGCTTATGTACAGGACCGAAGGCAAAACAGGGGTAGGGTTAGACGATGAAGTAGGAGAAAGTCAGACACTGTGACTTCTCGTACTTTACCTTCGTTGGTGTGCCGTCGAGGGGTGAAGGTAGCATCTGATTGATGAAGAGGAAGGGAATAGGAAAAAAAAAAAACACTAGACCCTTGGTTATGGGCCCGGGAAAGGAACAGGGAAAAGAATTCAAAAAAAAAATCTGGGACGAGTATACCGAGCATTCGTCGCATTTTGGGGAAAAAAAGGAACAAAGAAAAGATGCCTGAAGAACTGGGAAACGGGATTCGTGGCATGACAAACAATAGGCAAAGAGCACGAAAAAACAAAAAAATATCAAAAGGGGAAAGCAGGGGAAAGGGGTTGGGGGTTACAACGACAAGTCAAAATTTTACTGCAAAACCGGGAAGGGGGAAAGGTGAGAAAAACGACAAGACCGTACAAAGAAAGGGGAGCCGTGCGCGGAAGCGTCAGAGAAGGAGTGAAGAAACATTGGTGGGGGGCAGCAAAAGGGGCAAACCGGACGGGGTGGAAAACGCATAGCGGTCAAGTAACTTAGAAGAGCAATGAAAAGTGGTGGGGGGGGCAATTCTTCCGCTTGGGACAAGACTCTGCGGTCATCATATTCATCATCTGCCGCAAAGAAAGAGGGGGGGGGAAAAACACAACAAAGCGTCTCTGTTACAACGAGGGGGGGAAGTTGATGAAAAATTAAAAAAGAGCGCCGGTAATAAAGGGCCCTCGAGGGGAAAGAGTACGGCAGGAAAAAAGGTTGCTCCTAAGGGGGGAAGGACGAAACGGCGGACTTAGAAAAAAGTGGGGGACTCGAGGGAGATAAAGACAACCGCTTGGGTCAGGGTGAAAAGAAAAATAACGCCTCATCGAACGGCATATACCAAACGGTAGGGACCGTTGGTGTCGGGGAACCTGGCAAAAATAGTGAAAAGGAAAAACTCAAAACAAAAAGATCAAAACTGTAGGGGGGGACTCAGGTACATTTTCTCGGGCCGAGGGGGGGCCATTGGACCCGCAGGAACCCTAGGGAAAAAGAAGTTCGAAAATGAGGCAACTCAAGCACCATCCCGAGACACCCTGACAGTGGGAAGTTGGGAAAACCTCACAAAGACCGCGGAAGAGGAAAGATAAGTCTGGCATCAAAAAAAGACACAAGATAAAAAGCGTGGGTGCAAGCGCTGGAAGGGGGGGGAGCAACAAGGGTAATGTGGTTAAGAAGGGCCGGAATGCCAAAAAATGATTCGCCGGGCAGTTTCGGCCGGAATCGCTAGGATGCGGATCTACTACGAAGGTGCAGTGCACGGTTCAAGGGCAGCAACAACCCTTAACCAACTACCAAGAAAGAAAAAAGCAATGGATAAGGAGCCGGCGCTGACTTCTGAGCGGAGACAAGGGGAAAAGGCGAACAACCTACGAAGAACCATGGGGTTAATAAACAAAAAAAGATCGCAGTGTTGAAAAATTCTACCACAGCAACCCACTGGCCTGACGGAAGGGGTCGAGGTGCGAAGGTAATAGAGGGTCAGATAACCAATGGTTTTCTGCTCGACTTAAAGGGAAAATAAGGGGTCACCTGCCGTGTACCCCGATCTCTGAGCTCACCAGGGGGAACGACAAGGGTCGGCAAATAGAGAAAAAGTGGGATGGGGTCCGATAATCACGAAATGAACGTATCCGATGGGCTGAGGGGGGACAAAGGGCGCGAACGTGCAAATCTCGTGGGATAGACTCTAATGCTGGACGAAACGTAATCTAGATGAATGGGGTAACAAAGTATAAACACGATGGGAAGGAGGGAGCTGACCGGAGGATGGTAATTTCAGAGAACAATGACGGTCCAAAGAGAAGACGAATGCGGAAGAGGCAGGCTGGTAAGGGAAAGAACGACAGTCAAGGCAGATACGAGATAAGAGGATATCAAAAGGGGGCAGGCCCCTGCACAAAACCTTCCACGCATTACGGGATAATGAAGAGCTTTATAAAATGTGGGGAAATACCCGAAGCAGGGCTTACTCAGGGGGGACAGGCCAGGTTTCCAAAAGCTCAATAAGAGGGTGAGGTGAATCCTCCTAGGGAGTGGTTGTGGGGGCAAACAAAAAATAAGGAGATAAGGTTAAAGAACAATTGCAACCAACGGGGGGGGGAAGGCGAAGAAGAAAAAGATATAGGAAGGGATCCTCAGGACGGTGGGGACGTAGAAATCGGGGGGATGAAGTACGACTAAAAAAACGCTCAATGAGAAGTCATTCTTGGGGACTGGCAAGGTTGACCCGGAGGTCGGTCACTCAATTGCGGGTGGGGGTAGCTAAAGGGCAGCAGCACATCCCGACCCGAAAAGGGCATGGGAAATAGGCAGAAAGAAAAACGTCGAAGGGACCACCGGGAGAGGAGTATCTTGCAAGTGGGGGGCAACCTTGAAAGGACACTTAACGTTCCGGGGAGGGGAGAAGGGGTGGATCTTGCAAAAAAACAGCGGAACAACGACTATGGGAGTTGCAACGTTAAAAACATGGGGGGAAAACAACGCAATAATTCAACCCTTTTGGAAGATTGCAGCGCAAATAAAAACGTCGGGAGAACGTAAGAAAAAAAAGAATTGTCGGGACGACGTAGACACAACCGGTCAGGGTCGAAGACAGTAAAAAATTGAGATCTTCGCGGGGCGGCCAAAGGCGGACGTTTACAGTGAACATGTCAAAAAAGAGTAAAGAATCGAACTGGGGAAAAAAAATACAACTAGGGGGCGGATTGATTTGGAAAAGAACCAATGGGCAAGGCAGGAAGGGAGGAATCGTTTCGCGAGGTTAAAGAGGAAGAACATTGCCAATCTGAGTAGCATGGGGGGGATCGGGTAAGGGGACCTGGGACAAAAAATGTTGGGGAGTTTTGCGGCTAAACAGTAATCCTGAAGGGCCTTCGAGGGTGTACGCCTTAAGAGACGTCTCCAAGAAGATGAGAAAGGCGAGGGAAAAGGAGATAAAAAAAAGGCCCGAACTCTCCCGAGATAAGGAATAGGGTGTGGACCGGGGGAATAGCCGATCGTTACCCAAACAACTAACCCTGGAGAAAAGAAAACCGTCAGGGTATCGAAAAGAAAGGGAAAGTCGCGACTTGGAAGGGTTAACGGGGGAAATGAAACCGCTGTCTGCCTGTAATACGTGAGGGAAGCGAGAGGAAAGGCAAACACCATCCACTCAAAGTTGAAGGGGAATGTTGAGGCGGGGGTTCAAACTTGTTATCGAGCCTAGAGAGTCCCAAGGTAAAAGTCTAGCGGAAGGCAAACCACTGATAGTATGACTCCACCAAGGGGGAGTATCTGGGGGGAACTACGGAGCGCGGAAGTGGGTGAGGAGAAACGAGAGATCTGAGTAACACTGTAAATCAAAGGTTGGTTTAGTGGGTAAAAGGAATTGTTGGTTGTAAAACACGAGTAATGGGAGAGGAGCCGGGCACCATTTGAAAACAAAACAACAATGGTTTTGAGGGCGGAGAAGGGGAGGGGTCTAAGATACAGACGGAAAATGTATAGAGGCACCAGAGGGAAAGAGCATCGGGACTGCCGGGATACTGGGCCCTGCGGAAAACCAATCCAGGTCTTTGGGAGTCGAGTTGTCGGGTGTGGGGGGATGGGGGAAATGACAAAATCGCAGAACTTAAGGAAATCATCCTTAAATGATGAGAGATATGTCATCAAGGCAACCCCCCGGAGATTAAGAAGAACAGGGGCAAAGGAGCGCAGGGGGAGGAGACAGGAACGCGAACAAAAACCCTACTTTTGTAAAGCCGGATGCGGACAACAAAAAATTGTTGTAAAGAGGTTGGCCATCCGGCGTGAGGGCCAGAGTCAGAGGTACTCAAAGTACTCCATCCGGGGGAGGGGGATGTCAGGGGAAGGAGAAAAAAAACAATTCAGAAACACAAACAACGGTCCGGGGGGGAAAAATTCTGGTTAGGGGGGGAAACTTTAGTGGAAAATCCCCGAAACCTGGCCCGGAATAGGAGTGGTCAAGGCGCTGTTTAGGTGTCCAAAGAAGGGGAAAAGGGCTTCCGGAATGTTTTGGAAAGTGAAACTACGATGGAGGGCATTGCGGAGGGGAGGGCGGAAAAGAGGGTCAACCACGAGGCGAACCCGTCGAGGGGCAAAATTGGAAGGGAAGGCGGGGGGGAAAAAAAAAGGGTGTCAAGAAAAAAACGGTTGAACTTTGTCAAGAGGCAGGCCACAGACGGGAGGGGGCGCAGGCCAGGACCGAGCAGGAGGGTAGTCGCAAAAAATAGGAAAGGCCAAAGGGAATGAATGAGGCACTGGCACAAAATTGCCAATGAATAAGGGAATTCAGATGCGCGATCACGGGGAAATAGGGGAACAAGAAAAACAGAGGGACTAACCGAATAAAAGACTTTAGAAGAGCCCCCGAGAGGATGTTAAAGATTTGGATTAAGGTTGGGGGAAAGCGTCGGGTTGTTCAACAAAAATCAAAAAGGGTAACGAGCCAAGGGGCAACCAGAGGAGTATTTGAAAGCTATAGGAGGGATAAAGAAGAAGGACGTGATGGACAAAAACAGCTCTTACGCACATAGAGCTTCACTCAATGCTCCCCGTCGTTGACGGGAGTGAAAAGAGCTGACTGGCGGGGAGCGTTTAGGGTGAATACAAGTCGGATTGTCAAGAAACCTCATCAAAAATGGGTGTACTGGGTTAATAACAAAAAAAAAAGCTTGGTGGGGGGGAGGGTTCTTGAACAGTTTCAGCGCCTATGGGGTTTGGATAAACCGAATGCGCGTGGGGAGGGCAGGGGGAGAGGTGAAATGGTCCTGTTTTTTGAAAGTACGGCCAACTGTCCGTCCCAATTGTTTGGCTTCGAAAAGGGGAGTGGGGACAAATGTGGACGCCTGACCGAAAGCCACAAGGTTGTGCGAATTGTATAAAGCCAGGAAGAAATTGGGAAGGGCAACTGAAAGCGCGGCAAAAAGGTGACAAATCAAAGAAAAAACAGAGACGGAGCACTCGTACAGAGGCACGTCCTGGGGGATGAACTCCTGAACTAATTATGAACGCAACTTAGCCCCTACAAACACTGTTTTGCTGAGAACAAAGGACCCTATAAAAAACCCGAATGTTTTGGTAGCCAAGGAAGGGTAAGGACTATCAGTCTGGGGGGGAGAATTGGCCGGCCATAAAAGAAGCGGCCGGGGGGGAAAGCAAAAAACCAACAGAAAATAACGGTGGGGTTCTTTTAGAAAAAAAAAAAAGCTCTTAGAGTGGGAAAGGAAGGGCACTAGACGCCGTCCATCTATGAGCTAGAACAAATTAGGGGTGAAAATATCGGCAATGGCAGGAATACGCCGATACACTAGGAAAAAGCAAAGCGACTTTTGGAACACAGACACAATGATGGGAAATGGGGCCGAACAACGGGAGCTGAAGGAGAGAAAGTCGTACGTTTAGTCCGGGCCCAAAGACGAAGGAGAACCAAAACGGGGTCAAAAAACTAGGGGAAGGGCCGGAAGCAAAAAAACAGGGTTCCTTTCTGGCAAAGTGTCACGTGAAGAAGGACGTCGGACTGGCCACAGTTAAGTGGGGGGAAAAAAGGAAGTGTGCACAGCAGGGAGGGGAAGGAGTAGGCAAAAAATTCACCGGAACAGGCGGCTCAATAAAGGGGGGGGGAAGGGTAAGAACAAACATATTAAAAAAAGCAAAGAAGTGGGAAGAAAACGGAAACCAACCTCGCGTATTTGTTTTATCAAAAAGAAAAAGGGGGGACCAAGTCCATCGTAGGGGGGAACTGGATACCGAGACCGAGTTTCGTGGGGCGGAAGAAAAGGGACGAGGAAAAATATAAACTCAAGAGATTTTGGGGCTCACAAGGACAAAAATTTGCATAAGGGAAGGAGAAGAGGTGGAGACATCCACGAGCCCAGTCCGGAAGAAAACGAAGGTGACAGCGCGGACGAACATCGGTTAGGAAGAATGTGTGGGAAAGCAACGTGACCCGTCTGGTTGACAACGAACGGAAAAAATATCGGTTCCCTAACGGACGTGAAGGTGCTCAGTCCATTGGCTCGATTGGATGCTAAGTGCATGTGGTGGGGGGAGTTTAAAAAAGGGCGAGCATTGGACAAAAAGACTCTGCTTGGAAGAAACTTCTTAAAGGAAAATCTCTCTTGAGGGGAGAAGAGTGAGACACAATCGTCACATACGCCAAGACGGGATGGCCAATATCTAGGGAGAAGATGACCAGTCCTTTCCGGACGGTGAAACATTTCAGGGAGAACAATGTGTGGGGGGAAACGTTTAGATAGAAAAGGGTACGAACGAGGGGGGGTCTGCACCGAAGGAAGGATGGGCAAAAGGAAAGACCCCACGCTGTTCGGAACCCCGAACCGAGTCATCCAAAAAGGTCAATTAACAAGAGCGGGCACTGGAACAGCGGCCTCGAAAAAAGAAAGAGCAAAAATTGGGAGAGCGAAAGACAAGGTTTATCCCGACCTTTCCGTTCCGCGGGTGCCCCGATAACGCCGACAGGAAGAGGAGGAAATGGGGCCAATCAGAACAGAAACAGACAAAACAAATAAGAACCCGACCGGTGTTGGATTATTGTAAGGGCCACTAAAACAACATGAATGAGCCTAGCCTTGCTTAAAGCGGCCCCACAAGACGAAAACTAAAAAAAGGGGGCAAGCACTGGGAGGAGAAAAGGTCAATTGGTGTGAAAACTTGTCCTCAAAAAAAGGCCCCTGCTGGAAGGGGGAGTGAAGGAATCGCTCGGGGGAGAGAACGGAGGAAGCATTGAAGAATTCAGGGCGACGATTGTGCCAGTGGCAAAAAAATAACATTGCGAAAAAAGACTGAGAGCAAACGCGAAGAAAAGGTGAATCTGCAAGGACAGGGCAAAACTGGAATTCGGGAATTCATATCGGTTAAGATGGAACGAGGAAGAAATGCCTAAGCACGCAAAAACTAACCGAGGGTTAGAGAGGGCTCTAAGGAAGACAGGGTTCACCCATTCACCAGATAAACAAAACCAGAGAGTAAAAAACCTGTCGACGATGCCATACTCAAACGATGTAGGGCATGACCATGGGTGTTACTGCGCTGGACCAGTTCAAGGGACCGCTCGGCCACGGGTGGACACACAACTGTTGAAGATCTGCAAACGTTGCAACGCTAGGTCGAGGAGGAAATCGGAGTGGGGTTATATCAGAAGGAGTGCTGTATACAGGGACATGGGTCGGTAAAGTGGGGACACCGAAAGAATCCTTAGCCGAGCCACGGATGGGGAAGAATAAATCTATCGGCAATTGGAAAAACGTTTTGTACCACCCGGCGAAGAGGGGGAGGGAACGGGAATAGTTTTTTGAGAGGAAGCACTTAAAAATCGACTAAAAAGCTTCCCACCCAAATGGGGGGAATGACGGGGGGCTTAGGGAAAAAAAAAAAGCCGTGAAGAGGTACCGCAAATTTACAAAACGGGGGGGAAGTCCTCGTTAACTAAAAAGAAAAAGTTTCATAAATAGAATGGAAGAAGGTGGAGGAAGGAAAAAGGAAAAACACCGAAGATTGCGCAAGATAGGGGGAAAAAAGATCGAGCCTCCCGAGGGGGTTTGGGGGGAAAGCGGAGGATCTTCTTGAGTTGGGGCATGCGCGCAAACCGGCTGAAAGACGAATCAGGGGCTCCGGAGAAAAATGACCAGTGGGACGGCACTACTGTGGGGGGACGGGGCATTACGGACTAGACCAAGAAAGGGAGGGAAGATGGGAGCAAGGACGTGACGTTGGGGGAAAAACACATGTACGGTGGAAAAACGCAGCAGAGATGGTGCCAAAGCAACATTGTTGGCCATAATACTCCCAGGGGCCAATACCCGCACTTCATTGAAAGCAGGGAGGCAGGAAAAAGGGAAGAGGCTAGACAAAAGGAGGAGGAGAAGATACTTGTTGAGTGGAGGAAGAAAAAGGGGAATAAATTCTTTTGGTAAAAATGCTGCCCCAACTATAGGGGAAAGGAAAAAAAAAATGAATATTGAAAAATTGGTCCAGCAAATGACATTTTGGGGGTCCCCAACAGTGAAAACATAAAAAATGGGGGGATAAAGCGATCATCGAGGAAGAAGTCACGTAATGGGGGGAAGAAAAAGGAGCGGTCATGAAACAGGTCAGGTTTCTCAAAGAATGTATAAGAGATATCAAAGTCTTTCGCACCGAGGTGGGTTGAAAGACCTATAATTCACAAAGAAGAAAAGTAAGGGTGAATCAAGGGGGGGGGGCAAAAACAAGACAGATATTGAAAGGATTGAGCGGGGTTGGCAAACGGCAGGAGGGCGCAGCTTTTAAAAGGATAAAAAAGACACAAACGTTTCGGGTGTCCCAGACTACCAATTGCCCAAAGGCGGAGAAGGCAGGGGGTTTCACCGAGAAGGGGATGGGGCCACACGGGGAAGAGAAGGTTGCAAAAAAGAGAAAGAAAAAAAACCAGTCCCTTGCCTTAAAGGGATTGACCGAGAAGGCAAAGGAATGCGAGTAAAGATTGGACACATTGGGGTAGTGGTAACCGACCACTCCGCCCTGTAATGAAAAAACCTCGTGGGGGCATGCATCGGTGTAAAACAGAGGGGTGTGGGTTCCAAAACAACTAAGAAGGGTTTTGCCAAAAGGGAGAAGATCGGGGTAGCAAGGGAAAACAAAGAAAAGCCGTCCACACCGTCGGACGGTGTTAAAGAGACCCGGCAGGCTCAAAGTGGTGTCCAATCAAACGAGCACCTGACCGGGGAGTACGTTCAGGCAGGGACGGCGCGGATGTCCCCAATCCACCCGGGAGAGATGAGGGTGCCGGGAAAATCAAAACGTTGTCAAAACCGTGTGACAGCAAAGAGAGGAAATGTGTCAAACGCAGTAGCGACCAGGAATAAACGCATCGAAAAAAAAACCCAAGGTCGATCGTCGCGTGGGGGGGGGGGGAGGGATCCGCGCCGAACGCGATCATACCATGGAAGAGCAAAGGGTGGGTTGTGAAAAGGAAGAAAAAAATGTTAACACAACTCAAATAGGCGAAGGAGGGGGGCAGAATAGGGTCATTTAACCAAAAAAATGGTTGTTGTAATGCGGAAGCAAGGGGAGGGGGGCGAGAAAAATTCGAAAAGGAGAGAGTCACCAGGCTGCCGGGAAGAAACGTGCGTGCAGCGTTGAGCATGCGGTGGTTCGAAAATGGTGGGAGGAAGGACGGCGCCTGAAGTGATTCCTGAGGAGGGGGAAAAAGCCAGTGGACATTCAAGCAAAAACGGCCAAGAAAGGATCACTCTCCACGGGTGGCGAGGAAACGAACTGACATAGAAGAAAGGGGGACCAAGAACGTGACGGGTACGAAAAAAAGAGTGGTTGCACCCGCAATCAGCTTTCCACCAAGCGTGTTATCCGGGGTTAAGAGAGACGGGAAGAGGCAAAGTGCACCAAGGTACGTTGAGGGGGAGAAAATGGTCCAGCGGGAAAAGAGCAAAAATACACCCAAAGCTGGAAAAAAGGGTGTATCCGGGGACTGGGATGGGGGGACATGGGTGTCAACATGACCGACAGGGTGGGCAACGGAGTTCAAGTGGAGGTTTAACGGGCAAAAAGAAGGGGGACACCGGTGGAAAAGAAACACAGTACGGTGGGGAATTGACTGCGATAAAAGGGGCGTGCATTGAAAACAAGGCTTTGAGACTTGAACAATCTGGTCCCTGGAAAAGGGTAAGGAAGTGAAAAGCGCTGGGATCGGAGGGGGGGTAAAAGGGAGTGGAAATTTGTGGTGTGCAAAAGACCATCTGGTTGGGACTTGGAGCACGAAGAGGGTGGATTCGGTCATGCACGGAAAATCAAGGTTAGTGTCCTGGGGATCCCAGTATCAGAGGAAAACGGGTGGGCAGGGGAAAATACAAAACCGACAGGGGGACCTAAAGAGTCAAAGGATTAGCGAAAAGGGATGGTGAAAATCTCCATGGGAAAAGGGGAGTGTGTGGTGAAAAATTGGGAAACTACGAGAGGCGCTGTCCCTATTGATGATTAATGGTGTGGTCAGTATCCGCGGAAATTTTTTGAAAAATAAACTAGGAACCAGGGACTGTAACTCTTAAAAAGGGGTAATGCAGAAAATGGTAGGCCAATAATTGCTGGCTATTAGGGGGAAAAATCGGGATGCGGGACGGTACAGTTCCGTTTGCGTCAAAACAACGGCCGAGGAGTGTCAAAAACGGCTTCGAAAGAACCGGTTGCCAAGAGGCCAATCACATCTTCCCACGTCTGTGGTTCAAAGTTATCGCGGCAGAGGCCGGGGCTCGGATTTTTTTCAATTAAACGAACTACGGAAAAGGGCCGTGACAACTTTTTGGAGGGGGAAAAAACACAAAAACTCTGGTGGGTTATTAAACGAGGGGTGAAAAAAATTTTGTGACCAGGGGGAGGCGAGAAAGTCCCAAGAGGTACAAAAAAGGGCCGGGGTACAAGGATTAACAAGGAACTTGGTGCGGAAAAGCCAAAAGAAGAGACTTCCTGGAAAAAAAACGCCTATTATTGTGGGATAAATGAAAACCGAGAACGGGCGGGGTGGCACGTTGGTATAGAGGAGGCATAAAGATGCATGGTGATGTCTGAGCAGAAGTAACTAAAAAAATGCCAGATAACGGGGGGCAAGGTATGATTACTTTCCCAGTGGGGGGGCGGTGGGATTTACTTATTTGTTGGGAAAAACTCTGGCTCTTGAAAATTACCTAACGCGCACCGCGCCAGTGACTAGAGATGCCCAGAAAATTGTGTCGGGAGACGTGCACGCGAAATCGCTTCCTAAAAGCGCTGCCAAGACCAGTAACTACAGCGCCAAGTCTGAAAAATTTAACTTGCTTCCTCACTCACTCAAAAAAGGGCAAAGTGGAAAAGCCCGACCACGGGGTGACTGCTATGCTGAACTCTAGCACCACATCGAAGGGGGGGGTAAAACACAAGAGGGGACTTCGCGGTGCGTTGAAGAC
>Ga0179593_1346799_pt1 | contig 18551 bp, 25 predicted proteins | sample CZODoug2_1_08_16_FD_185931 | JGI IMG/M metagenome (GOLD analysis project Ga0179593, IMG submission 185931) | Vadose zone soil fungal communities from Angelo Coast Range Reserve, California, USA - CZODoug2_1_08_16fungal (PacBio error correction) | ecosystem: Environmental > Terrestrial > Soil >...
ACTAGCGGTACGTGCGCGTCAAAAAAGGCCGGCGGGTTGGATAAAGCGCGAAAATCAAAGGGGATACAGGAAGTGTTAAGAAAGGCGGAAATGAAAAAGGAAACCTGGGGACGACGACAGGATATCCTCGAACAACCCCCCAGTGACGAGAGGAAAAAAAGCCACATGTAAGACAGGGGGAAGTATCTCCTAGATACCAAGCCGGGAAGGTGAACTCATGTTCGAAAAGTTGTTATCCCAAATGGGGCGGGTTGGGGGGGACGTCCCATTTCCTTCTTCAACTTCGACCGGGGAACAAGAAAAAACTCAACGATTCATCAACCCAACGTGGTATAATTCGGCGGGTGAGCCGCAGAATTAACCCAAACGCAGGCTCCGGGTAAATACTGATCGAGGAACAACAACAAGGAAACGGATGGTAGGAGAAAATATATTATTTATGGTTCCCACTGAGCAGCGGGGTGCGTAAAGGAAACCGGCGCAGAAAGAAGAGACCACGGTGGGTGGTCGGGATGACTCAGAGGGGCAAAGGGGGGCTTTGTTCAGGCGTAAAAAAGAAGCACCCTGGGCGTCACAAAGGAAAGGGGGAGCCAAGCGTAAGAGGCCATTACGCAGACCCAGGAACCTGGATCTCCTTAGGAGAGGGGACGCGGTCAGGAAAAGAATGTCGGGTGATAAGAGAAATTGGTAAACGAGGTAGCTCCTGTCGGACGTCCACATGAGTTTGTGCAGGACGCCGGGTACCAGCAACGGGGTGTAGAGGGGGTATCAAACACATCCTGGGGGAGGGGAAAAGCGTCACGAAAATAGTAGGGAAGGGCAAGGGGATGTCTACCGGGGAAGTGCTGGGCAGGAGAAGTAGGGAAAAAGAAAATGCGGGGACTTCGAGACCGGGGGGAGGGAAGAAGAAAGTGGTAACGGAAAAGGAAGGAACTTGCATACAGTTGTGGTGCTGAAGGGGGGGATTAAATCGTTCGTACCAGAAGTGAGGGTCTGCAGGAATACGGCCATGGGGTATGAAAAAACCAACTGAAGGGGGCATGGGAGGTCTGGAGTGAACAAGACCTGCAAAGAGCGTGGAACGGGCTGGTAGGGATTAAAATCACGAAAAAACAGCCTGAGGGGTGGGATATTCCGAACTTCAGCAACGAAGAGAGACTCGAAAGAGGGGTAGCCCAAAAAAAGTTTAAAAGGCGCGGCGTATTGCGCGCTGTCAAGAAACATCTATTGATAGGTCCACGATGTCCGCATCGAGAAAGAAAAGGGCGACGGGGGGGTTTTCTGTAGGCAATGGAGTCTGAAAAAAAACGACTAATAAACGGGGGCATATAGTCCTGGGGTGGAAGTTGAGTGTTAGAGGGGTGATCCAGAGTTCTATAAAAGAAAAAGGGTCGCCGAATTTGCGATGACATCGTGTCATCAGGAGAAACCATAAATGGGGACAAAGGGTGGGGAAGGGGGAAAACGGAGGGGGATCCCGAACCGTTCTTCGGCACTGGGAAAGAGACATGTTGATGACCTGATTTGCGAAACTAACAAATGGAAGATGTGTGCGGTTAAGGGAGGGCAAAGAGAGAAGCGGAAGCGCCATGATGGCGGCAAGGAGGAAGGGAGTTGTTGGGGTCCATGAAAGGGAGCTTGGGGAAGGGACAAGAAGGACTGCCATCCTGTCCGTCTTGTGAGAAAAAAAAGAAAAAAAGGAAGGGAAGATATGAATGGGTCTGCAGGTTTCGCCCTGAAGCAGCCTGTGCGTGGGGCATTACAAAATCACATTCTCGCCGGGAATTACTCCCTCCATATAGCCGTAGACACCCCAACGCAGGAAGGGGAATGTATTCAGGGGGGACTTACTAAAGGAGGACGGTAGAAGGACTGGTGGTGGAGGTCAAAAAAAAAATGAAAAGACCGCACGCAACGGGGGGTAGAAGTCTGTATGACCGTACCCGGATGGACTTGGTCGCTAAAGCGGAAGTTTGGCAGGAAGGCGATGGGTTATAAGAAAACTCGAAAGGAAGCCGAGAAAGTGAAAAGTTGGATTTGGAGCGCGGTCTTCGGATTGGGAAAGTGCAGGCCTTGAGTGGGAGCTATCATATTCGTTTAACAAAGTTACTTAAATGGAGATACAAATGAAAAGGGAAGTCCGCCGGTTCAGAAGTGTGGGGAGGGATGGGGAGGTGGGAAAGGGGGGCGGTTAGAAAATAGTTTGTTGTCAGGGGAAATCGAAGTGAAGGGACCTATTTTAGTTCACTGCAAGCCTGGGTGCGAGGAAAGGAGGGTGATAGCTTGGGCCGAAGGAGCTAATAGTTACGTAGATTCATGGAAAAATGCTAGGTCGAAAAAACCAAAAAAAAACCAAATACCAAGGCGACCTGAGTGGTATGGAGAGTGCTTAAGTCGGGAGAATGTCCATTGGGAGGTATTTTACGACGAAAAGGGGAGACTGCCCGGGAGGAGGTAGATCATGAGGAAGAAGCCAACAAAAAAAGGAACAAACGGCTGCAAAAATCGTGCGAACACGATGAGCCTCCTGACAATCAATCTCGGAGAAGAGAGACTGAAGGGGTGGAATTGAACAACAAGAATTCCATCAGAAAGCAGTCAAAAGTACACCCTTAGAAGCGGTGTTTTCAAGGGGCTAGGCAAAAGATCTCTATGGCCAAGGACGCGGCGGATCTGGTGACCAGGGGGGTCAACTCGCGATCTCGGAAAAGTACGGAGAGAGCTGGGGCTTGGAAATGAACGACTGGGAGCCTATCAAGAAAAGTTCTAAGGGGAGGAAAGTATCATAACTAAACCACCGACCAAGGGGCGCCTGCCGAAGTGGGAGCAGACCTGTGGGAGGGATCTCTTATCAGTACGATAAAAGACCGCGTTTGAATCAGCCCAGAAGGATGCTACCAGGGCACCAAAGGCTTGGGTAAGCTACGAGAAAGGCCCCTAAGGGAGGTGCTCAAAAGAGGAAAGGGAGAAAAAGTTTCATAAGGAATAGATACCTCACGATGCGAAGTGAGAAGAAAAAGCCATAGCCTTAACTCGTCAGAAAAGAAGCTAAAGTAGGAAAGATAGATGGACGATGACTGATAGACATCATCTTCTATCGTCCGAAACTGACGCCTGGAAGAACGGAAGGGAGCAAGCATAAGGGAGAAAAGAAACAATATATCACTAAATAATGCTTCGAGAATTAGAAAGAACTGATTCCTATGAGATAGCAGTGGCGATGGGGAAAAGAGGGGAGGCTGAAAAAAGGACTCAAACGAGGAAAGGAAAAAGGTCGAAATCCCGGAATGGGCGGGGATTGGGTTATTTGGGTCGCAGGGACTACTGGCAAGAACAGTATACCAGGAAGGGGTGCCGAAAAAAAGCGTATCGGGGGAAATGACCCGCGAAGCAGAGGAACTGCTCTGGGTAGGATGAGTAAAAACAGAAACGCGTCTTGACAATCGCCGATCTAGCTTTAACTAGAAAAAGAACATCGCAGCAGCAAAGACACGGAGAGATTGGGGTTTAATGCATCCGGTAAAAATTCTTTACGCTCGGGTTTAAAAAAAAGAACAGAATCTCTAGAGCAGGAGAAAAGTGATTCCTGTAAAGGCCTCAGAAGGGTTCGCAGAAGTGGGGGACAAAGCAGGGACCTGCAAGTCCACGGGGGAGCCTCCAGGAAAGCAGACTACAACAGTAAACCCCCCAGCAGGGCGCGCAAAACGGTCGGCAAAAAAAGAGAAGCAAAGACATCAGAGGAAACCCTTAGAAAATAAAAAAAAGAAGGGGAAAGGGGCTTGGTAATCTGGAGTGTCGTCTGCTCACGCAAATGACCCGCGCCTGCAAATCGCCAAAGAAGAGCGCCTGACTGCCACACTACTCAAAACTAGCGCTCCAGAAAAAGGGCAGTGGAAAGAGGAAAAAAGTAACAGCCAGTAATTAGATGACATAGAAACAACTGCTTTCAAAAAAGAAATAGGCGACAAGGAAGATCCAGGGTCAACGCAGAGAGACGCCGTCTACAAAAAAAAAAACAGCAAGGCCGGAAAGGGGGACTAAAGCCGGCATAAGGAGCAACAACAGACTGGTCACGGGGTCTGAAAGGCGAGACGAGACTAACCGCCAAGGAGAAAAAAGAGTAACCCCCTCGGTAAGGAAACCTGAGTAAAAAAATCTTTGACTTTAACTGAACCTCGGGGAAGTGGGTCGATGAAAGGGACCAAAAGTGCGCGCGGGGTAGAAAAAACCGGGCGGAAGCGACTTAAAAGAGTCAGGACAGCACCCTCAAGGATTCTGACATTGACGACCCGAGGGGGTGTCGGAACAGACGTCTACGCACTGCGAGAGACTTCGGCGAGAAGGTGGGAAGGGTGGAGCACCAAGGATAAAAATTTAAAACTAGCAGGACATCGGCACCGTCTTGAGGGTTCAACAAAATAGGAACCTCAGGCTTGATGGACCCTTAACCGCCCACAACTCAAATAGGAGGACTCGAGACCTGATCTCCCCTCCTGTCGAGAGAAAGAAAGTGGCACGTAAGGGGGGGAGGGCCCCCGGCAAAGAAAACCGCGCCAATGGGGAAGTAAAACTCGCCACATATTCAGAATCCCGGAAACACGTGAAAGTGTGAGGGATAAAAACCGGGGCACTACCAACCCCTTTACTCAAGGGGGGCGAAGGGAGGAACACGAAGGCAAGGGAGCGCGACTTCGGCGAAGACGAATGGAGGAAGAAAACTACGCGTGTCAAGGGGGTGCCAGCGTAGGGGTTGAGCGAAACGGGGGACCGCGGCGAACCCCTAAAAAAACCCTGTAGAAGTTCATGCGGGAAACAGAGGAGGGACCCTGAAAAATCGAGGGGAAAAGCCGTCAAACTACTGAATGTAACATGGGAGGGACTAAAAGAAAGGGAGAGGTTCGAAGTGAGTGGTGCCGGTAAGAGTACAGGCAACGTGAGGGCCTTTAATACCTACATACGAGAGGTCAAGGGTGGGGGGGGAAAGGAAAAATCAACGTACGGCCAGGGGGGGGAATAAAAAAAATACCTGACGACACACAACTAAACCTGGTTGGCAACATACTACCCCTGAATGGACACACCAAAGGAATTAAAGTGACCCTAAGATTGCAAGTTCGGCCCCGGATGCAGCACGCAAGGCGAAGATACCTTTCGAGAAGGGGGGGTCCTGTGGCAGAAACTCCCAGGTAACTAGCGAATGAAAGGCAGCTCTTAAAAGGGGGGACTTGGAGGGAAGGACCACAATTCAACCCAAGGGGGGGGGCGTTGAAACCAGTCCAGGTCTCAAGGTCCTGGGGGGACGGGAGGGGGAAGAAAAAATAACATGTGGGGAAGAAAAGGGACCAATCTATCCCTCTCGTAAATTGGAAGGAGAAAAATCAAGAGGAGTAAGCAATCTGAAAGGGAGTATAGAAGGAGAGCAAGGGCGTCCCGGGCCTAACGTGGTCCACTGGGGGGGAGCCCCTGGGTCATTTTGGAAGCGAAAGGGACGGCTCGAAAATCGACCGAGAAAACGTGTCAAACGGCTAAGACGAAAACTTGGTCATTCACTTTTTCCTTCTGTGAGGGAGACCTTCAACACAAACGAAACACAGGGAAAACGAACTATGCTCTCTCAGAAGGATGGAGAAAAAGAGAGGGAGAGGTCGGGGAAAAAACCAGAGCAGAGGTGGACGGGGACGATAAAAAAAGAGGGCGAAAGAGAATAGACCCCGTTGGAAAGGAGTCCCGTGCAAGTGGGGATTGTGGACAGGAGGAAGGGGAACATCAGACCCCGCGAAATACCTCGCCCCGTAAGAGGGTCACTCAAAGAATGCAAGTGATCGCCGGAAGTATAACTGGAGCGGGACTGACCGCGGCGGTTTACCAAAAGTCGTGACCCTTTTTGGGGGGGTGCCGGTCGTAAGACACCCTTTGGGGGGAGGGGGGGGCAGGAGAGCCGGTAACAAAGGAAAAGTGGGGAAGTTAAAGGTAAGGTCAAACCAGACGTGTGCTTTGGGGAAGCGAACCCCAGCGTAGAAGGCGCTGTAAAAACGTCTGCTAACGTCTTGGTACTGGAAACAAGGTGCTAGAAAAGAGGAAGGACCTGGCCTTTGGGGAGCAGGGATGAAAAGGCAGGAACTGAACCGATCCGTGAAGATAATGTTTGGGGTTTCTGCTGGTAGGAAGAGGGTGAGAAGACTGAAAGAAAGTTGTGGGCCGCATTTTGCTCCCTCCAATTGAAAAAAGGTATGGCAAAAAAGAGGCCGGGCTTGGGTATAGAGTAGTGAACCAAATCGGGGGCCTCGGGATTTAATGTATGAAGTAGAAAGTAAAAGAAAGAGTAGGAAGAATGAAAGGAGTCAAATACGACCCTAGGAGTCTGTAACGCCCAGGTTTACCCGCGAAGGCGCACACATGTAAGAAAAGATTAAGTTCATGAGAGGTAAGAATCGAACTATGCATTATAAGAAGTTTTGTGGGCAAAAAACGGGAAAGAACCTGGGTAGCCGCGAGGGGAACTTTGATTATTTTGACGCGTATGTTAGAGACCAAGATCGTGAGAGAGGGGGTCTTAAGGGTCAGTGGAGGGTTCATAATGCGAAACGCCAAAAGGTACATGGGAGGTGCCAATGAGCCCGAGGGCATTGGGGCAGGTATACCTGATTTTGATTAAAAAGATGAAGAGGGTGGTGTGCCTTTCATAACATCTAAGGACTCGGAGCACAAAGGCATGGAAGGTTTTGGGTTCGGTCAATGGGGAGGTGAAGTACCAGAAGTAAGAATAATTGTTAAGGGAAACCAGTTAATAGGATGGTATCCTTTGAAAATGTAAGAAGAAGGGTTGGGTGACAATAAGAAGAAGGGAACTCTAAGGGACAATTAAGGACACAGCCAAATGGTAAGTTTGTGACGACGAAGTCAACGGTCATAGGAATTTGGGGGGACGGGGGGGAGCAGACAGGGGAGAAGCAACAGGGGGGGGGGGGCGTGAGGTCAGACCACCAGGAATTCTAACCACGAACCAAGGTGTCAATGCACTGAAAAGGGTGGTCTCCATGAAGGGTAGTCGCGCAGAGGCCGCCAGGAAAAGAAGAAAAAAGGAGTTAGCGGGAGAGGGGGCCGGGGCCTGGGCTGTAGACGAGACGATTCGGTGACCAAAATTAAGAAGGGCGGGGACGACGTAACAGGGGAAGAGGCCCCTTTGGCAGCAAAATGGTGTGTCGGAATTCGTAGGTTAAGTCAGCTGCCATTGTGATTTCTCCGGTTGTGTATGAAAGAAGACGAGATAAGGAAAGGGAAAATTTGCCGCAGAGGGAGGGGGACGGACCTCAATCTTTCCAAGTTCAGTGGGGGGGGGGGACGACGAAATTAGCTACCTAGTTTAGGGAGAGAGGTAATTAGTGGAGGAAGTGGAGTGCTTAAGGAAGTTTGACTATGGCGACCGCAAAGAGGGGGGGTTTCGGAGAGGTGCGCCGGCGAACCTTCGTCAGAGGAGGCTCAACCAGATCGAGGGTCAGCTAGAAAAAGTGTACAGAAATGAAGGAAAAAAAAGGAATCCTGAACCAATACTCGCGAGACTATAGAAGAGTAGGGGGGAGTCAACAGAGGTTTACATGCGATAGATTGCAAAGGCTAGGGAATTTTGTCAGAGGGGGGCGTGTGGTTCCTTGAGAATGAAAAAGAGATCAGGGAAGGTGTGACAGGAAAGAAAAAGATATTTGAAAAGAAGTTTCGACTAGGGGGGGGGGGGGGGGGGGGGGGGGGGGGGGGGGGGGGGGGGGGGGGGGGGGTGGGGGGGGGGGGGGGGGGGGGGGGGGGGGGGGGGGGGGGGGGGGGGGGGGGGGGGGGGGGGGGGGGGGGGGGGGGGGGGGGGGGGGGGGGGGGGGGTGGGGGGGGGGGGGGGGGGGGGGGGGGGGGGGGGCTGGGGGGGTGGGGGGGAGGGGAAGGGGATGCGCAGGGGAGGGGGCGGGGATGAAGCTGGGAGGGAGGGGCGGGGCTGGGGGGGGAGTAGGGATAGGGGGAGGGAGGGGCAAGGGGAAGATAGTGATGGGAAGGATGGTATAGGGGCTGGCGGACGGGAGGTAATGACGGGATTGGGGGGTCTGGTGCAAGGGAGTCCCGTGGGGAGGGGGGCAAAGGGTTAGGGGCGGTGGGTAGAGGGGGATTGGGTGAGGATGGGAGGTGGGGGAAATAAGATGTGGGGCATTGCGAGAGGTAGGTAAAGACAGAAAAAGGGAAAAAAAGAACGCTCTGTTCATTCCAACGGTGAGACTGTCTCTCTAGTTCTAACTGAGCCTGGGTGGACGGGTTAGGCAAACCAGTATCGAGACAAAGGAACCAGACGGGGCAGAGTCAGCAGCCTTTTTTCTGGTATCGAGGGAGGGCAAAAAATAATCAAAGAGAAATCTTCTATACCAAAAGGCTTATCGACATGGGGGGGAAGAACGTGAATAGGGGAGAAGAGAAGCCCCGAATTGAGGCGTCTCGCCGAGAAAGGAGACATAGGACCCTTCAAGGCGACCGAGTTTAGAAACGCGAGAGGGGGGAGATCACGTCTCTATAAAGCAAACAAACGAAGGGTTCTGAATATAGGAGATGAAGAGATAGGACAGGCTTTGAAAGGGGACTCAACATAAGCGAAGACCGGAAAGACGCATACTGAGAAACGCACAAGAGGCACGACTGGTCTCTCGTAGTGGAAGAGTAGCCAAGTGAATCAGCGGAGATTGTCACTCATCCTCTTGGTATCTTGGCAGGGTCAGAAAGGGAGAAAGAGGGAAAGAAAAAGTCGGAATTATTAACGGGGGGAAGGAGGGAGTGTTTCAATGCATAAACAAAAACTACGGTCAAGTAGAGAGACTGGGGATACTTTTTCCTCCGGGACGGGAAAAGAAGATTACGAGGGTGGGAATCTCGAGATTTCCAAGACGGCCCAAATCCGCTCGATCTCTGGAGTCGAAGGGCCACAGGAAAAAACAAAACAAAGGCAATCAGCTAGCGAGTGGTGAGTGTTTGCAATCGCTTAGGGAGAAACAGGGGGGGGGGGAACCCCCTCAGTAAACTTCCTCCGCGTATTGTGAGGAAGACCTCGAGGATTTGGTCGAACGAGGGGTTCATAATTCCTGCTCAGATTGGTGAGCCCTAGGGACGCGGAAAAGGGGGAGATGCGCAGAAAGAGCCCCAGGCGCCATCGAAAGGGACAGCTCTAATAAAAAGATCAAAGACTTCCGCACGACCGAACAGAGAAGAGAAAGAGAAGTGGTCCGCTGGCTGACAGGACCGGAAAGGGAGCCGGCCAGTTACCGCACCTCAAAGCCTTAAGAAAAAGAGGAAACCTTCAACAGCTATCAGACCAGATCTCTAAAAAAAGGGTAACGCTGACCGTAATCGGAGAACTGAGATGGCCAGAAAACCCAATGCGACCAATCAGAAGTAAACGCCATTAAAGGCAAAAGTGGGTGTCAACTAAATCAGGGGGATCGGCGGCTAAAAACGGCAAGGAAAAAAACAAAAGAAGAAGGGAGCTCCATCCTGTTCACGGCTAGCCTCTGCACCCTGGAAAAAAAGCAGACAAATCGCGGGAATCCGAAACCACTTACCGAGGGGTGAGGGAAAAATAAGAAGGAATGGGCAAAGAGGGGACTGTTCTATAAAAATCCGTACCATGAGGGAGGGGCCAAATAAATTACACCAAAATCGCCTGCAAGGGGATGCGGTCGTATCAGCCTCCCCGAAGAATTATAACTTAAATGGGTCTGGAAAAAAAGCAATAAATCTATGGAAAGAAGGTACCTACGTGATGTATTGGAACGCACAACGGACAAGCATCGGCGCACGGGGAGACAGCTGGCGGTTTAACGACGTAACATGAGGGAAACGCCTAGGAAGGGGAATGAAAGCAAAACACAGACAACAACAACAAAGGCATGTCTCGGGACCGCATGGAGGAAGAATAAGAAGTCCACAGAATATTGGTCGGGGGAACTATCCTAACAACCTGAAATTCTCTGCATGGAAACTGTAATTTCGAGAATTAAAACCAGGTCACCGTTCCGAAAGGGAAACGGGTTGCGGGAACCCCCCATAAGGACACAAAGCTGGAAAGGGGCGGACGCCTGATTCATCTCGCAACAGTCGACTCAAAAATAGGGGGGTTAATAAACGTACAAGAGCTCCACGGATAGTGGGGCCCCGGAGGCTTGATGCTTTATACCTCTCGGGACCGATGAGACCCAGAGTCGACATGTACTATTCGGGCTAAGGGATGTGTAGAAGCGAAAAGAGGGGGGCGTCCAGAGAAGGATCGGAGAAGGCAATTTCTTTGGGGCTCATCCTAGAGAGATTCTGAAGGATCGTAAAACTAAGCCTCCGACGATTGAATGAAGACGAAAAGATTCCTCTAGGGAGCAGGGGAACAAAGCAGAAAACGCACGAACGGCCGCCTGGGTTAATACAGTCAACGAGGGTAGAACCCGGCAACCACCTTCTTGTAAACACGAACGCGTAACAAGAAAGAAACAAAAGGGTTTGCCAAAAAGTCTGAAGGCAATTTTCCCACCGGAGAGTCAATCAGGCACGACCCGTGCGGAAAACTGTGAAGCCCCAGCACTGAAAGGGTGGCCACAGCACGAACGGCCGGATGGACGAGAGAAAAACGTAAGCGGGAGGGAAACACGACAGGTCTTGGCGGATAACCTCAGAATAAAGGTAGACAAAGGGGCATGGTAACGCGTAAGATAAATAAACATTTTTGGGGAAGACGTCACCTTGACTAGAAGGAAGTCCTCCACCACATGTAAAAGAGGAGAGCAAGCGGCTGGCAGGACCGGAAGGGGGGATAGAAAGCCTATCCAATTTCATCACCAATGGGGAAAATAAGTGGACTCTTACGGGGGGACCCGTGGGAAAGGGGTTTGCCTCCAGGAGGGAAGGAGGCAGCCGGGAAAGAAAACGGGACAGAAAGTCAGCCGTGGAGAAAACCCACTGCTATGAGGTCTTAATTAGTCCATTCTCCATGAAAGCACAAAAGGAGCTACGGGAAGAACTAAAACAGGGAAAACACAAAAAAGTGGAAGGCTTAAAAGAAGTAGGTTATGGTGGGGGAAATGCAAATAGTGTGCTGTGAGGCCCATGGAGACGACATAATAGACCACCGTGGGGTGGGCCTTCTAAGAGCGGGGGAGGATGGCGTTTGACCATGGGAATTGAAGAAGACCAAAAAAAAATGGTCTGAATTCAAACAAGGGGAGAACCGTAAGAGGGGGACCCACTTGGGTAAACTATTGAAAAGATCCATAGGATCAATTTCTGGCAAGCCAGACGCTTCAGTGGGGGACCGAAACTGGGTGAAGAGGATACTCCTTTAGGCAAATGGGGGGTCCGTTGTCATTGAGAAGGGACAATTACCGTGATGAAAATCGCGGGTTGCAAACACTAACGGGGTTGGGGGGGAAGCGCACGACCCTAGGAACGAGAGAAAGAAGTCTTCGAGGAGGGCGGAGTCTTGGTGAGGCGAGACATTAAATGGACGTTCTGACTAAAAAACGGAGGCAAGCTGAACTTACGCCGGTCTCCCAGGGGGGTGCTGGAAGGTACGACGTTCGTACCAGAAGTGTGGCGGTTGCACGACGGGGGAAAACGCCAGGTTACTGGTCACACCACCACAAACGTGGTAGGAGGCCCGCCGCCCGCAAAGAGACGGAAAAAACGACTGGGGTAGTAGAGGAACGTCAAGGAGTAGGGAGACGGCAGCACACTAAAGAGAGCGGCTTAGAAGAGGCCAACTCCCAGTTCCCACGCGTAGATCTGCGGGGGGGACTCCGCGGATGAGGGTCAGGCCTCCAGCAGATTCGACATATAGGAAGTTTTGGGGGATAACGGAAGTTCTTAGCCGAAACGCGATGACAAATATTGTCTGGAGATTGGGGAAGACCCTATTGCTATACCAGATCTGAGAAAGAAATATCAGCGGTTAGGTGGCGCAATCCCAGGGGGGACCAGGGGGTTGGGAGCAAATGGGTAGTCCCGTAGCACGGGAGAGGGGGTTCATGGGAGAAAAAAAAAAAGTTAGTGGGGAGATTGACCACAAAAATATAGCCGAAGTTGGGCCGGGAAAACAAGCTACAAGGAAACGGGAGAGGGGAGAAATGAAGGAGCAATGCCAGATTGGGTGGGTGCCAAAGGAGGGGTGGTCCCGAAAATACGGAGTCAAATAATTCTTCGTGGACCCTTCAAGAGGGGGCTGCGTGGTAGGGAAAGTGCGAAAGAGAAGGACTGTACTGAAAAAAAGAGGAATAAGAGAGCCGAGGAACTCCTTGGTGAAAGACGGAGACAACCCACTTCGTTGAGCAGTAGAAAAGGGAAAAAAAAGGTAGACTGAATTAGGAGGGGAAAGAGATGGGGGGTAAGTGTGCTTCGAAGGCCGCACTGTTGGTACTGGGAGAAATACTACCCGGAAAAAGGATTCTGTACACCAGCTGGCCGGGAAGGTGTGCGTACAGAGAGAAGGGGGGGGCGCCTTAAGAGTCGCAAGGCGAAGTAAGGGATTTGAAGGGAGGGGTCTTAACTTGAGGGAAGGGACGTCACTGTCTGGTATACAAGTTCAGGGTGAACCACCTGGCTTAATGAGAGCCGCGAAAAAAAGAATATCGGTCCGGCCGGGTGAGGAGCGGGGTGGCTGGCCATCGGGAAGTTACTGCCCGGAGGGGGAGGAGAGGGGGCAAAAAACGGATGGAGCTCGGGTTGTCGGGGAAGAACCGGACAGAACCAGCCCCAAAAAAAACCCCACCAAAAATGCCCACCTGTCAAACTAACAATTCCAACCCCCCCGGGAAACCGGAAGAAGGATTTGGGCCGGGGTGGGCACTAACGTGGCTGACCATTAAAAAAAACGGCATTCTCGAACTGCGGAAGAAGTCGTAACGGAGAGTATGGAAGGACGAGTCTGGGACGACGAGGCGCGGCGAGGCAATTCTGGAGGAGGGAAGGGAGCCGCGAACCTATGTCGCACCACAGCTAGGAAGGGACTTAAATATGCGAAACTAAAGTTGAAACGCTGAAAAACGAGGAAGAAGAAGACTTCGAGGGGAATGCTGTGAGAAAGAAGACAATAATAGAGTAAGGGGAAAAGGTACACCTCGAGAAGTTGAGGATGACTTTGGGACTACATAAAGAATGTCCAGGACGCAGGCAGGGGTCTGTGGCGCTGTAAATAAAGCGGACGAGCAGGAACAACAAGCGTCAAAGAAAGAAGAGGGTGCAGTGGCAAAGAAAGACGCTCGACAGCGGAAGGGTCGTGAATTGTCCTGGTCCGTGCCATAGCTAAAAAAAAGGGGGGAACATCGGCGGGAGCCTTTGGGCAGTACTAAAGATGAGCTGGGAGATACAATAACCTATGAGAGGAAGGCCAATCACTTCGTACCGTTCAATCATGTACTAAGGAGAAAAAAAAGCTCTCGCCTGCAGTTTCTAGGGCGAGAACTTCACGAGAAAAGGAGAAGTTGAAACGCAGAGCCTTTCTCAGAGTAAAGAATCTAAAGGAAAACATCGAAAACAACCAACAAAGAAAAAAGAGGGATTTTCGAGAACAGAAGCTCTGCGAAGAAAAAAAAAAAACCCAAATTCGAACTGAGAGCGAAAGGGGGGGAGCCGCCGAAATGAAACCCGACTCCCCGGGAGGGGGAAGACGACTGAGGAAACGATGAACGAAAACCCTCATGAAAGAAGAAGCGAGTTCATTTATAGGTCTTTCGAAAATGCTCAGAGAAAAAAAAAGGCGAGCCTGCCGGCAGGAGCAGATGGTCGGGGTGAGGTTATGAAAAAAGACCCGGCATCCAGAAGTCAGACGAAAGAAAACTTCTCATTTTCCGGACCAAAGCGGCTGGAATACGGTTAAACGAGCTCGACGAGGAGAATCCACTCCGAAGGAGTGAATGTACAGGCGCGATCTGGTGAACTATCAGAACCAGAACGAAAGACAAGCCTAGCGAGTGGTGTACGTTGTGGGCAAAAGCGCTATATATTTATAAGATGGGTTCTTGAAAGAGTTCTAAGCGATGAGGGCAGGAGACGAAGAGGAGGTTGAGCACGAGGGGGGGGCCCGCTAAGATTTGTTATACAAAGACGGGCCAGGAGCAGAATCTAACAGACACAAAAAATAGAGAAACGTGCCATAACTCGAAAAAAGAAAATCGAAAGACTTAAGAAAGAGAAAAGCGGAGACTTGGTCTCATGGCGGACAGGAAATCGCGGATCCCCCGAAGTCCCTGCGCGAAGAGTCGGGAATCCAAGAAAGCTCCGGGGAAGAGACTAAAAAAAAGCGCGAAAAGAACCCCAGAATGCCACAGGAAAGAAAGAGTGTCATTAACTTGAGGTGTGTCCAAGTCACAGCGGCTGCACCCACGGACAAAACGGAGGAAAGGGCGAAAAAAAGTCGGTCATGGAAAACACGCAAAGGTAAATCAGTAGAAATCAGTCAAAACAATCCAAAAAAAAAGCGCTCACGATCAGACAAGGGAAGAAACAGGGAGTCCTCAAAACGCCACAAGGAGGAGCCCCATAGATTGCAAAAGCAATGTTTCGTGACCGATAGCAGTCCTGTGTTGACTGGGAAAAAAAGGAAACCAGTGCATAGTAATCATCATCACCGGAAAAAAGAGGGACATCGATGAATTCCGGAGGAAGCCAACCTCTTAAGGAGAATGGACCCGAAGTTGTGGGGGAGGGCCGGAAAGCTACAGATATTCAGCCCTGAGGAGGAGAAGGGAGTTCTTACACTCATTCAAATGAAGGGCGCAACCGGATACCAGAGGAGAATACATCTTAAAAAGGGTTACAGACGGAAGTCTGCCCGTCCGATATGGATTACCAACAAAGAAACTACGGGAAAAAGAAACCACCCTTTGGGACATGACGTAAAAATCCTCTAACTATGGGTACAAGGAGGGGGGATGACAAAAGAAAAGTAACATGAGAGCTGTGCGGAAAACACTCGAAGAAGTGAGAAATTCCTTCAAAAGGCCCGGGGACTAACTGGTTTCAGGGGAAAACTTAAAGCAATAAAAGGGAACAATTGTTGCTTGGGAATGAAAATAAAAAGATCAGCCTTCGAAAAGGTGAGCGACTAAAAAAAACATAAACACAGATAGTTTAAACGGCGCCTTCCGCGGGAGACAACAAGTAAAGCCTAAGACCAAATCGAGGAGGAGAAAAGTCGAGTCGATCTGAAAAAGACTAGGTGAAGGAGAATAAACTAGACTTAACAACTCCGCCAAAAAAAGTGAAAACTGGAGGGGGAGACAGGACGCCTCGATGGGAAGACTGTCAGGGAAGGGGATTCTACTAATGGAATGACCGCTTGACGTTTCGGTGGGAAAATTGGAAGAGGCCAAGATCTGGGCAAAGGTTGAAAACTGCAGACAGAACGGAGCTTCCGCTGGTTTGAAAAAAAAACTGGAAGGTAGACCAGGGCGTTACCTTGCTGGTAAAGAAGAGGACTACAGCAAGAAGAAAAAAACCGGCTGGCGAACGAAGGGAAAAGAGGCAATCGTGAAAAGGCAGATTATCAACTCCTACTAGACCTTTCCCTCAAAGGGAGACCAAATTCACAACCTTGCAACAGAAAAGGAAGAGGTCGCATAAGAAGAGGGCGAGCTGGGCGTTGCAGAGTCACACCGCAATCGGGTGGGGAAAAAAGAAAATCAATTTCTAACAGGGGGAGTTGTAACCTGCAAATCAAACCTGTGGAAAAATCCTCTGACAGGCCAAAAGGATAAAACCGAACGTCGGAGGAAAACAAAACATTAGCACGGCGGAAACATGTGCAGAACGGAGTAACGGGCAGTCTTAGGGAAAACAGGGGTAAAGTGGGACCGAAACAGGGGCTAACAATGAAAACGTTTAAAATCCCTGGGGAAAAAAGCTAAGCACCCAACGTTGTCTAGCTGTAGGAGAAAAGGGCCTGAAGAAGAAAAAAAAGCCAAGAGATAAGCGGAGAAATAGGGGAGAACAACCCAAAAAGTATATTATTAAAGAGATATAGATTCTTGGTTACCCTTAGAGCCCCCCCCCGGCCCCAACAGCTTTTTCGGAAGAGACCCGGGAATGACCCGAATTCCGAGGAAAAAATGTGGAAAAAATGACCTGAAGTGCTTCCAGGTCGCTTGGAAGGCCGCCTGGGCCGGCAAAATACCCGGGAAACCGTAAAAAAAGGTAAAAAAAACGAGTGAAAAATTGTAGAGGCAATTACTGTCGCTGTCTGCACAAGACCGAAAAGGATTTCTCAAACTTGGGGCGGAGAGAAGGGAACTGTCTAAACCAGGTGGGGGAACGTTGCAGGAAAAAGCAGGGGAAAGCCTGGGTATAACAGGGGGGAAGAGCGGTACCCTCATTGGAGGGGGTGAAGACAACCGAAATGAAAGGGGACGAAGCGTCCGTGCTTGGAGGTGGTCGAGAACGGAAGGCAGGGAAAGGGATTCGTCGCCGGCGGTGCCGAAAGGGAAGGTGAACTAATCAAAATTGGGGGGCAATCCGGGGTGGTGCTGAGGGGGGGGAAGTCTTTGAAAAGTGTGCAAGTTGAAAAGGCTTGACGACAGTGCAAGGGAGAACCAAAGAAAAAAAAAAAAAAAACCAACAACAAAAAACAAAAAAAAAAAAAAAAAAAAAGAAAAAGAAAAGAAAAAAGAAGAGAGAAAGATGGAAAAAAAAAAAAAAAAAAAAAAAAAGAAAAAAAAAAAACAGAAACAGAAAAAAAAAAAAAAAAAAAAAAAAAAAAAAAAAAAAAGACCAGAAAAAAAAAAAAAAAAAAAGAACCCACAAAAAACCAAAAAAAAAAAAATTAAGATAGGAAGTTATTGATTTCTGCGTGGAAAGAATCAGGCGTGGGAAAAAAACTTGTAAGAGGGGGAGGGAAATCGTAACAGTAATCCTTTATAGAGTACCTGAAAAAGAATCAACGTTTAACAGCCAGTGTTTGAACAGAGAGGAGAGACTGCCAGACGCGAGAGAGGGGGGAAAGAAAAGGTCCAATAGGGGGAAAAGATACTGCAGCCTAATGGGGGGGTATCTTACAATAAAAAAACGGGGGACTCTCTGTGCAATTTCAAAAGTTAAGGGTTGACGAGGAGGTGAGGCCGCAGAAATCGGGGGGTCGAAAAAGAAGTTGATAACCCATACTGTTGCATCATTCTCCCGCCCAAGGCCAGGGGGTGGAGACCGCTGGGGGGGAAACCCGTCGGGAAGGACTTTGACCGGAGGGGGGGGAATGGGAGATTACCTCGGAAAACGACATTGTATTGGGCCCGGGAAATCTACGGACAAAGTTCAGACGCAAAGGGGGGGGCGAGAAGGAAGTGTAGTTGGGGCGTGGAAGCTTGGGTCGGGCCGGAGACATATCGAGACTGTCTATGGTCGACCAAGTACAGAGGGAGAGAGAGGCTGAAGGAAGAGACTGAAGAACTGGGGAGACAAAAACCAGACCATCAAATTCTCGCCGAAGAAGACTCGGTCAAAAAAGTCCGGCAGACACAAGGCGGAAATGGGAGAAGGAGGAGAAAAGGCTGACGACAAGGCAAAGAGTAAAAGGTGGGGTTCAAGGGGGGATTGAAAAGAGATCACTTTGGGAAGATGTGACGGACCAGTACCCAGGAAAGGGAGTGTACAAGAAAAAGCGGTCCGCCAGGGCGTAAAGGACGAGGTCGAAGAAAAAAATATCGAAGAGGAAGGGGGGGAAGGAGGCAAACCGGGGCCGAATTGATGTGGGTCGTCTTCTGAGGACTGGAAAAAGGCCTGCTGGGAGAATAAGGCGGGTACCACCGGGACTAATGGCTCAACCGGAAGTTGACGTCAAAAAGGGGGAAAGCAGGCCAGCGGTTGGAGCTGGGAAACAGGTCTACTTAAGGAAAGAAGGTGCGTCCACGATTCTCTATAGGTTTGAGTAGCTGGGACCGGGAGAAGGATCGAGGATGTGAAGGGGATGAGCGGAAGGAAGGGAGAGGGCTGGCAACTCGAAGACAAAAGACCCACGAGAAAAACAGGAGGGGGGGGAATTTAGAAGTCGAAGTAGCGTAATCGGTGTTCGATGCTTGTGAAATGGTCCGGGGGGTCGGGCGCCGGAGACGGCGAGAGGCAAAGGGGGAAGGAGAAAAACAATCCGAGAAAAAGGGAAGGGCTTCAAAATAGTACTAACAGAAAAGGAGAAGACTGCAAAAACAGAATACTCTCATATATATAATCTTGTTGCTTTCAGTACACATACTCTAGCGGAGTAAAAACCACGACTCGCTAGTTATGCTGACGTTTGGGGGAATGGCTAGGGAACGGAAGAAGAAACGGAAAAGGGAAGAAAAGGTGGCAGTATTCATTACAAAAAAAAGTGTCAAAACACTCGTGAGTAAAAAAAAGAGAGGGACGAGAAAAGTGGCGTGCAGGACAAGAGAAGGCGTACAGTCAGGGGGAGGGGAGGAGTAAAGGTGCTCCACCAGAGGGACCACCGACCGACAGCGGCGAGTGGAAGGAATGGGTTCTACGCCGAGAAATTTTCTGGGGGATAAGCAACCGAAGAGGAGGGAAAA
>Ga0179593_1396659_pt1 | contig 18550 bp, 39 predicted proteins | sample CZODoug2_1_08_16_FD_185931 | JGI IMG/M metagenome (GOLD analysis project Ga0179593, IMG submission 185931) | Vadose zone soil fungal communities from Angelo Coast Range Reserve, California, USA - CZODoug2_1_08_16fungal (PacBio error correction) | ecosystem: Environmental > Terrestrial > Soil >...
GGGAAAAGCCACGCCGTGAGGGGGGGGGACCAGCCAGCCAAGGGGAAAAAAACACGCGCGAAGGAGCGGACAGGAAAAAACTGTTGGGGGAAAAAAAATCGGTGTAAACGGGGACGGGGGGACCGGAAATTGGTGACAAAGGACTAGAAAAAAAATCGCCTAGGTGAGGCGGGCGGTGATCAGGGAAAGAGGGCCGCCCCTATGCAAGATCAAAGAGCGAGGAGCGACCTTCAATTCAAAAAGGAAGGCGAAGTTCAGCACAGAATCCTCCACGTTTGGTAAAAAGCTTTTTCGAGGAAGTTAAAACCAGAAGAGGAAAAAACACAAAAAAAAAAAAAAAAAAAAAAAAAAGGCTAAAGGGGTTCAGGCTGGAATCGGAAAAGTGGGGGGGGGATAAAATGCAAAAAAAGGGGGACGCTGGCGACATGAAGCAAACGAAAAAGGGAGACGAAAAATTCTGGAACCTATGGTCCGAACTAAGGAAAGTTGTCGGACAATAAATCTAGGAGATGAGGGGAGTGAGACGCGCGGTTTTTTGGGGGCCCAGGAAAAGGGGAAGGGTTGTACAAGCCGGACCGCTTAGTCGGCTTCAAAAAAACATGGTCCAGCGAACCAACAGGAAAATCACAAAAAAGGGGGGGGGGAACCGGTACATTTGTGGGCAGGCGCATTTGCAAAATGGAGGGGTAGGGTCAGGTTTGTTGTGTCCAGCCCGAACAGGACTGGAATGGGGAAAAGATTCAGGTGAAAGGAAGTCATCGAATCAACTGACGGAAGAGAGGGGGGGGGGGAAAGAAGCCGGACGTGCGGGCGAAAAAAAAAAAAGGAAGGGGGGCACGTAATGCTCGAGAAAACCGAATGAAGAGTTGAAAAAAAAAGGTGCAGTCCAGGACGCGAAGGAAGGAAAAAGAAAAGAGGATTGGAGGTGGGGGTCCCCGAAAAAAGGGGTAAAGAAATGAATCGGGCTGCGCAAAAAGAAAGGTTGTTGGGGGGGGAGAAAAAAAAATCCAGAGGCCGAAAAGAGACCCACTTGGGACCAGAAGGGAAGAGGTTCGGCCGGAAACGCCCGCCTTTGGAAAAAAAACCGGATGGGCAAACCGGAATTAGTTAAGGCGCCCGCGTCCAGTCTGGAAAAAAAAAGGGGTTTTTTGCAAGGTAACTCAAAAAACAAAAAAAAAGGAGGGAGGGGGAAAAGAGAGGATACCAAAAAGGGGGGGGGAAAAAAAACCAGGAAAAGGAAAACTCCATCTCCTGGGTACGGAATCAGGACGTCAAGGGGAAAAAACCCGAACGTGCTGGGGGCCAAAATAAATCGACGTCCAAAACAAAGGGGGGAGAGTATCGGCCGCAATGTTTCAATTTCCCAAAAGGGGGAGAATTGCGCTAATACTGCGAACAATTCAATCTTGAAAAAGAAAAGAAAAAACAAGAACGGAAAGAGAAATTCACGCGCCAAACACTTGCACCGCAACCAGCGTCAATAAAAAGGGTTAATGTAAGCCGAAAAAAGGAACGGGAAGGGGTTTGACAAGGGTCCAGCATCACACCATAAATAAAGAACGAAGAGGGGGAGGGGGGGATCATTTCGAGGGCGAAAGGAAAAGGAAAACGACGAAACTCATCATGGCGGAAAAAGCCTTATATGACTGAAAAAAAGGAAAAAAACAGATCAAAACACGGGAAAAATAACAAAGCGGAGAAAAAAAAAGAAAGGAAAAATTAGTCAACGAATAAAGGGGTCACGAAAAAAATAATTCACGCCGAAATGGAAGAAAGAACACGAAAGCGCGCAAAACAAAAAAGTGGAAAAAGGAATCATTAATGACAGCTCGCCCAAAACGCAAAAGAAGAAGGAGATCCGCCTATATTTTTTTCGGCAAGAACGGCGAGAGGGTCGAAAAATGCTTGTAGGTCGGAAGGACCAATGTGATCCCCCTGAGAAAGGGAGGTGAACCGGACCATGTCAAAACCGCCAGCCAACATTTTACAGAAAGGAACAACCAAAAGGGCCAAATTGAGGAAGGGCAAGCGGAACAAAAAAAGGGAGGAAAATCAGAAAAAAACTCTGATCCCCCGAGGTAGCAATTCCACAACGTAGAGAAGCTGGACCTTTCTTTATGACAATTTGTAAAAAAAAGGCACAGCACGCCGGAAGTGAGCCTTGAAAGAGGGAAGGATACGTCCCAGCACTTCGATTACGCTCAAGAAAAGGGAAAAAAGAAAGGGGGAGCAGCATTTGGAAGGCGCTGGTGGTGGGGGGGGGCACCACATTTCCGGAAATCCAAACAGTGTTAAGTGGACAACCGAGGGTCAGGCGAACCATGCAAAAGAGAAAAAAAACTCAGCTAGAAAGCAAGAATGGGGGGGTAACTTGGGAAGGGAACGGAGGAAGGAAAACAGCTCAACAAAACATCAGACGAAAAGCTAACGGGAACCCCATTGAACGAAAAAAAAAATAGTGGAGGAGACGAACAATCCGGGAGAGGAAAGTCCGGTGAATAGAGGTAGTATCGTGGAAAAAGAAAACGACAGGGGGGGGGAAGGTAATCGCTGATGGTGGTCAGGGGTCTGGGGAGGCTCGAGGTGGGGGGGGAAACAACCGGGGTTACTGAAAAACGTTTGTGGTGGCCGGGGGTCAGTCAAGGAATCAAAGATCCGGACCGAGGGAAAAGGAAGAAGGGTTTTCGAATGGGTTTTCTTTGGGTTAAAAAAAACAAAAATGAAAAGGGGATGAAGAGAATGACATCAGGGGGAGGGGGGGAGAAAACAACATTCTTCCGAGGGGCCGGTATTTACAAAGTTGTAGGAGAAGCGTACGTCTAGGAAAAAGGGGGGGCCCAAAAGTCGGACAAAAAAAAAGCCGTCCTGAGAGAAAAGCCTTAATTGCCAGGGAGACAAACGAACTACTGGGCGTTGGTCGGCGCAAAAAAAAAACGGTGGGGGGGGAGGGGTGAGCGTGTTTCACGCCCAAGATTATAAAATGAACAAACGGCCTGAGGGTTCAAGAGGGGCAAAAAAAAAAAAATGGAAAGGGTTGACCAATTTCGACGGAACCAGGCCGGAGGGGGGGTTGGTGAAAATTTGACAAGGAAAGAAGATAAAAAGGAAACGCATGAGAAAAGGTCAACCTTGGGGGGTTTCAGAGGCCCCAGGCCAGGAGAGAAGTTGGGTTTTGGGTCGGGGCAGCCTAGGAAGGGGGGGGAGTCCCTAACCAGGGGAAACTTTATTGGGATTGGGGCCTCGCTGGTAGTCACTAAAATCGGTTTCTGGAGCGAAGGAGAAGGATAACGGCGACCGGCGGCGGGGGGGTTTGTTTGAGGGGGGGCTAAGTCGGCGCAAATTTCCAAAAAAACATGAAATTTCGCGCACGGGGGGGAGAGGGGAGGGTTGTTGGGCATGTAGCGGCCGAGTGCGGGTGGGGGTGGGAAAATGAAAGAGGAAAAACAAGAAGTTTCAATATAGTTGGTTCAAAACACAAGACAGGGCGACCTTGCTCGGGGGGGAAGGTGGCAGGGGTTTAGAGGTAGGGAGGGGAGAAAAGCAAAAAAAAAAAAAGCACGCCGGAAAACAGGCGGGGGGAGGGGGTGAAGACAGAGACGATGAACCGAAGGTGTGGGAATGGGTTTTTATGGGAGGGGAAAAAAAGGAAGTGGGCAGTTTTACTAAAGCCGGAGTGGGGGGGAGGCAAAAAAAATTGGATGCGCATGTGCGTACAAGTTTCTGTTTGGTGGGGGTGGGGTTGAAAAGCGAACAGATGGAAAAGATAGCTCTCACAACAACACAGTAGAAAAAAAAAAGATAGCATGTTCTCGGTCACGAAAAAAAAAAAAAGAAATCATTGCGATGGTTGTGGAAGACACCGTCGGAAGGACAGCCAAGGACGGTTAAAAAAGAAACAAAACATAACCGCCCACGGAGTAGGAGGAAAAAGGAAAAGCAGATTGTTAGGACAGGGGGACATTGACTTTGGCAAGAAGGAAACAAAGTTTCAGGGGGCAAGAAAGGCAAACCATCGGCACGCCAAGCCGGAAAAAAAAAAGAGGGGGGGTGGTGAGAAAACCCTCTTAAAAAGGGGGTCACGGAATAGCGTCGGTTGAAAGCTCAGGGGCGTAAAAGATGACAAAAAAGCAACGAAAGCACGAAGTGTTGGGGGGGAAGGTGCTGGGAAAAACAGACTACCACATAAAACAAAAAAATCGAGGGGAGAAACGAATCCAAGAAAGGAATGCAGAAAAAATAACGCGAACGCAAGGGGACACAGCCCCAACATTAAAGTCGCGGATTGCGAAAAAAAAAGGGGGGGGTTTTGTGTTCACTGGAAAAGAAGAACAAAATTAATCACGTGACAAGAACTAGAAGATCGATCGTCTTTGAGTTGACAATTTAAGCAAAACCTGGAAGCGCGAAAAAGGGGAGAAACAATGTTGAAACGCGGGCCAGAAGAGAGACGCTGTTTGGTAAATGTATCGAGGGACAAAAACAGAAAAAAAACCGATGTGTTTTTTCAAACACACCAGCCCAGGAAGAGGAGGATGGGAACACATACTCTTGACAAAAGGGACGCAGTGAAGAGTTGGAAATAAAAAATAGAAAGGCAGCAAAGTATACTGTGGGGGGAAACGTAACCCGTGATGACTTGTAAAAAGACTGGGGTGGAGGTGGGGAGGGGGGGGCAGAACAAAAGGCTAGACTGAATAGGAAAGGGGGGGGGGAGATGATAAGAAAGGCAAAGAGCCATATGGGGAAACTTCTAATCCAAGAACCAGGGAAATAATCAAAGAAAGGGGAAAACCGCCGTGCTTTAGTCAAAGAATCATCGGAAACGCACGGCGATATGTCGCTGAAGAAGAATGGTTGTCCGTTGAGGAAGATGGGTCAAAAACCCCGTATCCATGGTGAGTCGCGAATGTTTGGGGGGGGGGCGAAGCAACCAGAACTTTAGGTAAAAAAATGTCCTTGAAACGAAGTCCTCGGGAGAAAGCTGCATGTTTTGTCGCCGTGGGAAAAAAAATGGAAGCGGGGAACAAACGGTTACTGTTGCCAGGGGAAGGGGGGGGGGGGCAAAAACCCATCTACTGTACGAAAGGCCAAGGCTCAGGACTTCCGGTTGTAGGGGCCTTGAAAATGACCTCCTCGGGAGTTCATGACATCGAAAGGGAAAAGGCGCGACAAATGCAAAAAGAAGCGCCTGAAAAGGTCACATTTTTGGGATGGGAACTCTTGGGAACGGGGAGAATTCGGTGGGGGAGGGAGGGAAAAACCAGTGAAAGCTTGGGACATGTCGCAAATCGCGGGGGGGTAGGGGAAGTTCAGAAATGTAGCTGAAACGAATAGCAAGGGGGAGACGAATGGCGCAAAAAAGAAAAACAATTCCGAGAAAAAATACACGAAGAACGGGAAAAGTTCGATCGACATGAGTCCGATCTCCGTGGACGGCCGAGTTTTGGTGCCGAAAAGGTCCAGGGGGAAGGTGAAAGGGGACTCTGATGTAGCACGGCTTCCAGGGGACAAACGCGTTTGCCAAAACATGGGGTGGCCTTTCAGGGGGGGACGCGACAGCCCTGGATTTGGAAGGTTGATCTGGGAAGGGGGGGGGGGGAAGGGGGTATAGCAAAAAGGAACCTGCTTCAAAAAAGAAGAATCGTTGGGAAGATCGATCAACTTAAGAACGGGAAACCCGATGGTTTATAAAGGGGACCTGTTTCGGATGAAAGAAACATAGCGGGAAGGGAAAGCGTATGGGGACTAATTAAACAAAGATGAAAGCGGGGTCGGGAGGCCAAGGTGGGAAGCGGGGGGCATTCCTCTGAGGTTTTCGGTGGGGGGTAAGGGGGGGGGGAAAAAGGTGAATAGTCTCGGGACAAGCACAAATCGAAAAAGGGGGTGTAATCGCAAGAAAAGTCAAACAGTCTTTGGACAGTAGATATTAAAGTAAACGCCCGCGGCGTTGACGGCACTTCGACGGAAGTTGGAGACAAGGGGAAAAAACTTTGTAAACGGAGAACTTCAGGTCAATGGGAGGGTTTGGTCATAGAGGATCAAACAAAAAAAAAAGGAGAGGGGGAGGAAAGAGAGGATAAAATTGGAAAAAAAACCGAAGAAAAAAAAGGAAAAGACGCAGGTGAAAATCCTTCAAAGGGGGGGGGAACTCAATAGTGCCGACGAAAAAAGGTGGGGGACGGTCTAAGCAAAAGAAAAGGGCCAAGCCTGGAGCCCTGATCGGAAGGAGAAAAAGGGGGGAGAAAAAACCATGTATCGGGAGACAGCCGCCTGTTTGTAAAAGAAACCAACCTAAAAGACCGAAACGGAGCGGGGGGATAAGCGCCGCGGGGGAAAAAAAGGTACGAAACTACGGCCATAGGGCGTTGGAAGCAGCATATTAACTGATGGACGGAATTCCCAGCCCGGTTAAAAAGAAAAAAAAAAGGGTCCCCATGAAAAAAATCAGGGCGACGCTGAAAGTTGAGAGTTATTTCGATGGAGAAAATGTTAACGAACTGCGAGAGAAAAGGAAGGGGGGGGAAACCGGGAAGAGAGCCCCAAACCAGGAAAAACAAAATGCAAAATAAAAAAAAAAAAAAAAAAAACGCGCCAATAAAGGGGGAAATGGAACCACAACCCATGGCGGATCAGGGAAAAGGGACTCCTAAAAAAAAGGAAAGAAGAAACATCGCTCCGCGGGGACACACAATTAAATCTCGGCCCAAAAGCGCGCCGAGAAGGAGGAAAGGCACGAGAGGGGTTACAAGGGGAGGAGAAAGGATAGGCCACGTGAGTGGAAGATGAAAGAATGGAGGACGCGCCCATTGACTTCAAACGGGGAAAAGAGGGGTGCTTGTCACTCTATTGAGGACAAAGCCGGGAACAAGGTGTTGGGGAAAAGACATAGGGGGAAAACAAATTGGAGGAATGCGAAAGAAAGCAAGGAGGAAACGAAAAAGGGGAAAAACGGCGATAAAAAAGAAATCTCCAGGTGAAAAAAAAAGGGAATCGAGAGCGGGCACGCGCATTAAATTGGGGGAGGGAACGCAAAAAACCTGAAAAGGGAAACTTTTCAGGGAGACAGGCCCCTCATTACGATAAGAGGGAACCCCTAAAAACAAGAAAAAAAAAGGGGAGGGGGGGAGCAGGGCTTGAAGAAGAGCGGTTGGGGTTTTGGAAAGGTTGTCCTAAAATCAAAGGAAACAAGGTGAAGGTACAAAAAAAAAAAATAAAAAAAAAACAAAAAAAAAGGGGGGGCAAATTAGGAAACATGCAGACTCTCGCGCAGACGAAAAGAAAAGGGGGGTGGCAGGGGGACAATCAACTAAAAAGTTAATCCGCAAAAATCGCTAAGGGACTAATAACATATTCGCCCATTGAGAACAAAAGGAGGGGACTGGAGAGAAAAAGAACCGAAACACGTGAGGGGGAAATAAAGTTGTTTTTTTAAAGAAAAGGGGGAATCGTGGAAAAGAATTGGTGGGGCCAGGGGAGGAGAAAGAGATTTGTCGGGTAATGGTTGAGGATTAGAGTGGGCGAAATTGGGTTTCCCGGGGGCATGACTGAATGGCACGTTTGCAGGTGCGAAGGAAAAAAGAACCTCAAAGGGGAGGTTGAGGGGAAAAAATCCGTGGGGTCATTTTTTTGGGGTAGGAAACAAACTCAGAACCCCCCAACAGAGAAGCGATCATACAAGGGGGGGGGAGGGGAAACAATGTCGACGGGTATTTTAAATTGGGAAAGTTCAAACACGTTTTCTTGAAACCGGACGTCATCAGTTCCAAAAACGGCATACCTCACAAAGGGGGGTTGAAGCTCTCAAAACTGCTCAGTCACCCCTTCCCGAGATACGTTCGTTGGGGGGGGGGGGGGGGGAAATCGAGTAAAAAGAACCGACAGTTTTTTGGATGGGAGGAGGGGGGGAACGAGTCCTCCATCTTACAAGAAAACGCGGGCCCCTCAGAAGAAAAAAAAAGGGCCACATAAAAAAACAAAGGTTTTCAATCTTGGCTCTTAAAGGTGGGGGGAGGAAAAAACAAGCAAAATCCGTCGGGAGAAAGAATTCTTAGTTCTTGGGGGCCCGAAAAAAAAGGTGATATTTTTTGTTTTCGGGAAACATCGATCAAAAAAAAAAGGAAAAGGGGCCAGTACAGGGGTAAAGGGGGGGGGTGGGGGTTTGAGGCGCCCAAGGTTGGACTTGCAGAGCGTTCATCGGGGATAAGGGAGTTTGCTCATGGAACCGAAAGGCTCACAATTGGGGGGGGGGGGTTTGTTAGGGGTGCATTTCTTCAGGACCGCAAATGGGAACAAAAACAATTCCAAACAAAACTGGTAAGGTTGCGGGGAAAGGAATTTTTGTCAAGCGGGGTGGGAGCGAAGCGCTGGTGGTGGGGGGGAAAAAGGAAAAGCAATCATGCCGAAAACAAAGGGGAAAACTTCGGATGGGGGGGGGGTTTTTGAAAAAAACCCGCGGAAGAGTGCTGACACCCGAAGAAAAAAAAGGGAAAAGGGGACGTGCAAGAAATTGGGGGAGTTTTCGTGAGAGGCACAAAAAAGTTTGGGAAAAACAAAACAAGAAAAAAAAAAACACAAAAGACTTTTTGGGGGAGTAGCGGCCCGGACGTGAAGGTGGAGGAACTGTATTGGAGTAAAAAGTCCCTGTGCCTGTTAACGAAATCACTCTTTTTGGAAGAGAAAATGGGGGCAAAACCCAAGGCACTCATTGCTGAAAGTTCGGGGTGGTAGGAAGAAAAAGATACAACCGAGAACGCGAACCGGGAGAGGAAGAGAACCTTGTGCGGTAGCAGCGCGGCAAAAACCGAACCATGGACGGGAAAAGGGTTTTTCATTGGTGAAGACCCGCCAAACGAAAGAAGTCGAATCAAAAACACAGGTCCACGAGTGGGGATAATCCAAAACAAGGTGGGGAGGAGTGGCAAACTTTTGGAGATCACGGAACAGACACGCAGAAAAGAAAGGGGGGGGAAAAAAAAACCGTGGTCCGCCATGACGAGGGGGGTTTTTTCGAAAAAAAAGAAAGTTGCCAGGGGCGGAAGTATTTGGGCGTGGGGAAAATGGGAACAACAAAAATCGCGGGAAAAAAAAAAGGAAAACATCAAGGAAAAAACAGAGAAAGGGTTTTTGGGGGGGGAAATGTGGCGAAGGAGAAAAAAAAAAATCGGATCCTTGGAAAAGAAACAATTCCATAAACCAAAGGATGAAGGGAAAAAGGCCCACAGAAAACTCAAGTCTCAGGAAAAAACCAAAAGTGTGGGGGTGGGTCTCGAGGGAAAAAGCAAAGAAAAGGAAGGAGGGAAAAAGAACTAATGAAAAGGCGGGCTGGATGGCAACCTGAAAAAAAAATAAGCCATGGTTTGCCAAAAGGTCGAAGAAGGAGCAACGGGTCAGTAAAAAAGAAGGAAAAAAAACGCGAAACACGGGGAAAGTTTTAGCGAGCCACCACCAGAAAAAAAGGAAATGAGGGGGGGACGAAAGCAAAATACGCTTCCCATGCAGGGGCAAGTGGTAAGAGAAACGTAAAAAGAAAGTACACACCTCAATTTTTTGTCTAAAAAGGAAACAAAGGAAAGAGGAGGACATCACCTGGTGAAGGGGGGACGACAAACAAAATGAAGATCAGGGGGTCCGAGCAGGATGCAGGGGAAAGGCCAATCCGCACGCAGGAGGAAAAAGTGGACCGAAGAGAAAAAAAAAAACAAAACAAGAAAAAATCATCTGGAGAAAAGGGAAAACACTGATGGGGAAAACAACTGAGTGAAACAAAAGCAACGAAACAGGGAAAGAGCGGAGTGTAACGCTTGGAATTCACAGGGGTGGTTAAAGGCATTGGAAAGTTCGCCGCAGGCGGAAGGAGGGTTGTTTGCGTAACGCGCCCGTTTGACCAGACAGAAAAGGACAAAATGTTCACCAAAGAGCCGCCGAAGAGCTGATGGTCGCCTTGTGAAAAAAGAAGTGGTGAATCGGTGTAACCTTCACACTAGTTGCTTAGGGGGGAATGTGACAAAAAAAAACAAAGGAAAGAAGGGGGGTAAAAAATGACCCGTCTCAAACTTCCGTTTTTAGGGGGAGAACTTAATGAGAGTCTAACAAAACAGGAAAAGTATCATCTCAAGACCCCTCCTGTGCCGGGAAATGAAAAAAAGGGGCAAAATCCCTACTTCTAGGAGACCTTTGGTTTCAAAAGGGGAGAGCTGGGGAGAGGGGGAGTTACTGGATTTACGGGGAACTCAAACCAGTTCAATTGCTTCCAAAAAAAAAAAAACAAAACACACAAAAAAACTTCCACCCTAAAAGGGGGGTTCATTCGAAATTGGGACAAGGGTAAAGAAATAAAAAACGTGAACGGGGCAAGACGACAGGTGTCCTGAAAGATAAAGATCCATGGCTTTTAAAAGAAAATAAAAATCGAGTCGGATTCGCGCGCACAAAGGTTTTGGGCCAAGGTCCTTGTGCAAGGGGGGGGAAGGAAAAAAAAAGAAGTCGATTGCGAGGCTGTCAAATGTCGAGTTCCGAAAAAAAAAACTGGGGACTTTCATGGGGGGTGGAACGCGCGCCCTGGAATTTGCCCTTTTGGAGCGGGGGAGGGGAAAAAAAGGGGTAAGGATCAATCTCTAAAGAGAAAGCAGTTCAGCACAGGCAGGGAAAAAAACGAAAAAAAGCGTTGGAATGAAAAGCGATGGGGGAGGATGCGAACCAGGGGCGGCGATAACAAAGAGCGAAGAAACGGTAAGGACACATCCCAAAGGAAGCAGGGAGGGTGCGTGAACCATGGTGGTGAAGAGCAGGATTTTCGGTTGGTGAAAACTTGGTTCTTTTGTGAAAAACGTGAAGACGGGCAGGCAGGGAGGGAGACCCAAAAATAGAATGTTTACGGGGGGCCATTGGAAAGGACGAGGCCCGGAGCTCCCCAGGGAAAAGAGATTAGTTCGAACAAAGAAAAAAAAAGTAGTTCGGCACTTCGACGTAAGGAGGGAAAAAAATTCTTTAGGACCCTGCTGCCAGGGCGGCAGTTTTGGGGAAAAGATTCTCAGAAACCACCACCCCACGGAGAGGGGGGGGAAAGGAGGATACAACTTGGAAAAGAAGAAATGACACAGAGGGGAATAAAAAGGGGAGGGGACGACGTCGAAGGACTAAAAAGCCGGCCCATTAAAGGGTAAAGAGACGAATTAAAAAACTGGATTGATCTCCAGAAAATGGGGTACACAATAAAAGGAAACCAGTTCATTTTGGGTGAAAAGCGCCCGGAACGAGTCAATCCTGGGGGGCAAAAAAAAAAGAAAAGAAACACAAATCCTCCTGTCGGGGGGAGGTCAGCGGCCCACTTGAAAAAAAAAGAATTTCAAACAAGGGTGGGTTTTAAAATCGAAGACAATACACAGGGACTTGACAACTCTGCCGGGGGATCGCCCGAAAAGGACAAATCCGGCGGACCGAAGAAGGAAAAGGTGGAGAGAGGGGGGTCAAGAGAGTAAACTAAAGAGAAGGAAAAGCAGAGCAGTTGCCTTAATAAAGAAATCCAAAGTTTCCAACGAAACAGATCAACAGGCCAAAAAGCCAGCGGCGAAGTACAAAATTCCCAAAGGGGAAAAAACAATGTTGGGGCGTGACGGCAAGCGAGAAAAAAGGTAACCCTACTCCATCACAGCCCGTCCGCCACGGGTAAAAGGAAATCTCGGCAAAAAAAAGGCGGCGGGCACGTGAGGACAGAGGAAGGGGGTGATATTTTCTAAAAGAAGCGAGCCGTTAGTCTAGGGGAAAAAAGAGGGGGGCGTTTTGAGGAGGCGAACAAAAGGGTTCAGAGGAGACCAATGCTAGTGGGGTTCGGGATGCGGGGAGGCCAGGCAAAACCATGGTGGGCACATCAGAATGACCCACCAAGGGAGGGGAAGGAGAGAAGCAAGCGAAAGGGGAGAAAACAACAAATCTCACATCGAGAAAAGAGTCGAAAAGTTTGAAACAAAAAAGGAGCGCGAGAAAAAAAAAATCGAAGGATTGGAGGGAGAATTGGCAGGCGGTGAATGGCTCTTACTCACAATGAATCCTTGGGACGGGAAACGTCAAGAGGGACGATGACGATTAAAGGCAAACTAAGAAAGAGATCAGTTGGGAAAAAAAAACGGAAGGTTGTGTTGGGTCACAATGGGACATTTAAAAAAGTAACCTTGGAAGGTACAGATGGTGACCCCTTATACCAGGAAAAACACACAACAGGGAATCAAGAAAATCTCCTCCTAGCACGAACATCGTTGATTAGGGGCGGGTCAAGAAAAAAAAGAAAGGAAAAATATTATCCCCACAAACACATCGGAAAAAAACTACTGGCCGAAAAAAATAGACCATTAACAAGGGGAAAAACAGGGGGGGGAAAAAATCTGAACCGCTCGGCCTTCGTGGTTTGAGGGTTATCGTGGAAAAAGGGCGGGGCAGGGAATCAGGTTTGGATGGGGGGGGGGGATGGTTTTGAGGGGTACGAGTGGAAAAAAAAAAAAGGGTTACTTTTTTCACCATCCTCTGATGAGGAAATTGCCAAAAAAATTGTAGCAGGAATCCGAAGGCTCCAGAAAAAAGTTCGTCATTTTGGGGGAAACTCGGAAAAAAAAAAAAAGTCACCATTTGAGGGGAAAAGAAATCGGTAAGTGGCGAAACACTCGGGGGGGGAGGGTCGGTATTGAAATTTATGTCTCGGGGACAATCTTGACAAAGCACCTGCGCAGGGGGGAGGGACTGCTTGTCTTTCTGGTGGGAACCCATTCGCTCGGCGTTGGGGGTGGGGGGGTCGTCGCCTAATCAAAAGGGTTCTGTTTGTGTGGGATCAACCCTTGGGCGAGTAACAAACAGAGCTCTAATTGAAGAAGAGATCCTCTGGGAAAAAAAAATGGGGGGGACCTTGGGAGGCGTGGGCCGCCAGAGGGTCAAAACTTGGGTTTTTGGGGAGGAATGGCCTTCCAAGCACCAAGCGGCAGACTCACTGAACTTTCGGGGGAAAAGTTTATCCCTCGGAGGGATCAGTTTGTAGGAAAGCAAGAACAAAAGGGTTCAACCACGAATTTAATTGTCGTTGGGGGGGAGGAGGGGGAGATCTCAGGGAGGGGGGAGCCATGTAAGTTAGTATCAACATCGCAACGCGCTTTTGGGGGGGTTTTTTGGGGACTTTTATGGAGCGTAAATTCAAACAAAAAAAAAAGGGGCGGGGAGGTGGCGTCAGAGGGGGTTGATATTTACGCACCCCCCGCGATTTGTGTGGGGAACCGGGAACTGACATGGAACGAAAACTGGGGAAAGTGGGGAGTTTGTCTTTGGAGGGGGGTGAAGAAAAACAAAGAGGTGGAATGCGGGGACCCCGAGGGCGTTTTGAAAAAAGGCGGGGCACACATTTCTTTTAAGGGAGATGCCAAAGGGGGTGCAACTGCCCGAACAACCAAACCAGAAAACAAACCGTGCTGGGGGTAAGGAGCAACCAAAGCGGCAGGACCTTTTTCGGTTTTGGTATTTAAAAGGAAGGCAAAGTGGCGGAAAAAAAAAGAATCCTCAAGGGGGGGGGGAGGCTACTGCACAATGGAGCAAAATGAAGTCATTGGTCGGACGGAGGTTTTTTTGGGGGTTTGCACTCAGACAAAACCGCCGAAAACACGAATACGAAACTTCCCGGCTGAAAAGGAAAACACCAAAAAGGAGGAAGGAGGAAAAAAAGCAGATATCCTGGTTGTCGTAGCTAGGAGGTAAAAAAGAACTTCAATTGAAGAAAGGGGGGGGGGGAACTGCGCTCCAGACGGGGCGCCACGGCAATTTGGGTGTACGAAAAATACAAAAACAGTGACCAAACGGGTCTTCTCGTTAGAAGAACAAAGAACGTGAAAAATGGGAAAAGAGAAACAAAACACTTTCTGCCCAAGGCGCAAACGAAGCGGGGGAACGCAGCCGAAGCACGGGGGTTTTCGAAAAAAAAAAAAAAGAAAAGTTGCCAGGGTTTTAATGCAAAGGGAACCCGCCGGTAGGGATTGACAAAACCCAAACCACCCACGAAGAGAAAGGGTTTGGGGGTGTTCCCGAAATTACAAATAACACCAAAAAAAAAGAGTTGATCAGAAAAAAGAAAGGCCAAGAAAACCACACAGAAACGGGGAGACACGCAATCGAAAGAAAAATAAAGGTCTCGGAATGAGCCAAGGGGGGGGGGGGGGGGGGTGTCTCCCCAAAACAAACCACGATGATAAAAATGATCAGACTGCGGGGGAAAGAGTTCATCCGCGCGGCTGGAAAATGCTCAAAAACGAACAAAGAAGGAGGAATGAAATAATGAAACGCGGATCCGAAAAATCTATCCGCGGGTGTGTAGAGGAGAAGACACGGAAAAAAAAATGTTGATTTTGTTAGCACGCGACCACCCACCAACAAAAAGAGACGCCGAAGGGGAAAGAGACAGTTGACCATGGGACGCAGTCTCGTGGGGATGCCGGAAATAAAAAAGAAAAAAGAAATAGAAGAAAGGGGGGGGGGACTCACCCCGATTAGAGGGGGAGGCACATCGGGTGAGGGTGCGGGTTGCAAAAAAAACAAAATGACAGACGGGGAAGAGACGAATTTTCAGGGGAGGAAGGAAGGCAATTCCCGCCCGAGGAAGAAAAAGGTTCAACGGAAAGCAGGAAAAAGAAAAAATAATCCTCTATTAAGGGCCCGGACCGCCCGTTTAAAAGATAATAAAAAAAAAACGTCTGAAAAGAACGTCCGAAAGCTGGAAAATGGACCGGGGGAAGGAAATTGTTGTTCAGGGCAAGGGAATAAGTTAACCAGGTAGCTGGGAGTGGCAGAGGGAATTTGTTGGCGATCACGAACAGCAACCGGGCTGGGACACTCGAAGTTCAAAAAAGTTGCCATCAGAAAAAAAAAAGAGGGACTGCCATGTTGTCGCCTTTACGCCGGGAATCGGGTGTAAAAACCCCTTCCAAAACGGTGTACTGGGGGACTTCCGAAAGGGGGGGACAAAAACCCAAAGGACGGACTTTGGCTGAAAGGGAATGCCCGCCTTGGCGGGTGGTAGGGGGGGAGGGGCCGGATCGTAATCGGAGAGGACGTCTCCGAAATAATACAGGGCAAAGAAAAAAGCCAGCCTCAGAAACAACTCAACCTGAGATGATCCAAAAAAAAAAAAAAAGAGTATCACTCCTTTGGGGGGGCAACTGGACGCTGTGAAGGCAGAGGAGGGGGAAAGAAAGGTGCAAGGTTGGGGCCACTTACCTGAGGGGAACGCATCGCCCAAGGGGGGGAGAGAGCAAAAAAAAGGGAAAAAGGCTAATGATCGAAACTACGAGAAGGGGGGGGGAAAGACGAATGAAAGCAAGAAAAAAACATCTGGGAAAAAACATACGCGAGGGGGACTTTGAGGGGGAGACATACAAGTAGAGCCAGGGGAGGGGGGAGCGCTGTTTGGGTAAGAGATTTTAAGGCCACGTTAGGGAAGCTTGGAAAGGGGAGGGGGGTGAGAAAATGTTGGGGACTCCCTTTTCGAACGGAATGGGGTTGGGGGTTGTTCAGGGGGGGAGGAAGGGGGGCACGTTGATCGTCGGGTGCAGTTGGGGCAAGCAGCGCGGAAAAAAAACCGGAGGAGGAGCCAAGTTTATTGGGGAGATCACAGAGGATAAGGCGATCAACTTCGGGCGATCGCCGTGGATGGGAAAAAAAAAAAAAAGAAACCTTCGGAGATAACCAGAAGAAAGTTGCGGCGGGGGAAAAATCGATGAAAAAAACAAAGATGAGCGTTAGGGAGGGCAAATTTTCTTCGCACGGGATGCAGAAGGCAGAGGGTAGGGGGTGGGGAACTTGAACTTTGTGTACCAGAGGTTGGAAATCGGAGGGGGCAGAAAAATCAAAAACCCTGGGAGAGGGAAATTCGAGGGACCGATCACGCAGGAAAAAAAACAGGCTTTGGACACGATCCAGGGCGTTGACGAGAAAAAGTTGAATCGTAATTCTTTAGGACGCGCGGAAGGCTGCGTTTTTTGTTAAAAAGGGGAACAAGGGGGGCGCATATAAAGGAGAATAGATATATACAAAAAACCTTTGGAAAAAAATAATAGGGCGCAGAAAAAAAAAAAAAAAGAAAAGAGGAAACGGATCAATTACGTCCGTTGCCAAAGAAGCAGGGGCAGGGGGACGGGGACACCGAAAGAGCGGACGGTCAAAAATTGATCATCGGACGCGAATTGAAAAAAGGGGGACAAAAAAAGGAAGGCAAAAGGTGACGTGGGGCTAGAAAGACACAACTAAGAAGGGTTGAAAAAAGACAAGAACCAACAAAAAAACAGACAGCAAGGAGAGGTCCATTCACAAAGACCGCCCACTTTGGAAACTAAAGAAACGAGGGAAGCGGGGGGTTTTCGATCATTAAATGCCGGGGAATGCCCGCAAACTGTATAATCGCAAAAGAGAAGACATAACACCAAATAATCGAGACACGAAGGGGATAGAGGGAATTCGTATGTCCTTAAAACGAAACAAATTGCAAAAAGGGGCAGCAGGGGGTCGAGACTCAAACAAAGGCAAAGAAAATCCACCGGAAAAAAAGCAGCGCGAACAGAAAACAAAATGAATTCAAAAACATGTGTCAAGGTGAAAGAGCGCAGGTTAATCCGTAAAAGGAACTTAACACGGGAAAAGGGAAAGAGCAGTCTAAACCCAAAACCTGAAACGGGAAACCGGGGTATCCGATAGATTGTCGAGATCAAAAAATACCGAGCCGGGTAGTAGGTCACTCGGGACAGTGGAGGGAGGAGAGAAAAAAAATCAACCCTGGCTAGGGAGAGACATGTCGGACAGAAGGAAAAAGGTGCTGCAAGGACCAATGGCGGGAAACGCGGAGGAACCAAAAAAGACTAACTGAGAGAAAAAAGAACAGGAGCCAATGTTGAACAGGCGGAAACCCTGGAAAGAGGGGGGGGGCTTCTGCGTCAGAATTTGATCCCAAGCAGAAGCGGCAACGTTACAGGAATCATGATCTGGGTGAAGGGGGGGAATCACGCCTCGAGATACACGATAAAAAAGGACAATCCCTAAAAACAGAGGACAGTCAAATGTGAAGAAGAAAACGCGGGTGGGTTTGGGGGGTCTAACCTTGAATCAAAAGGAACCTGATTGTACAACAAAAAAAACCGAGTTCCAAAAAAGGAAAAGGCACAACATCAAACAGGATCGCGCGAATGCCAGTCGCAACGGTTAGTATTGGAGGGGAAAAAAAACGGCGGTCAAAAAAAAAACAACAATCTGAACGACGAAAAGGACAAAAGAGAAACAAATCGACCAGAACAAACTGAACCACCCCTTAGAAAGTGACGAAAAAGAAAAGAGGAGCCGTGGGGCGTTGGGATGAGTGTTTTCGGGATCGGGGAACAGCAGGCGTGGCCAGGAAGTAACATTCTCTGGAGAATGGGAGGGTTTTGTAAGGCAGTAAAGAGGGGGGAGGCACCTTTAATCCATGGAGGAGGAAAGGGTTCCCTTTCACTCCTAAATCCCACCCCAGACTGACTTTGCCGTCATGGCTATGGGTTTGGGGGGGGGGGGGGGGGAAGTCAAAAACACACGACCAAAAAATCACCAGTGGAGCGATCATAGTGATTGAGAAAAAAAACATTCTCCTACGAGGGTCTTTTATGAAAGTTGAGAAAGATCCAGGGAAAAAAAAAGGCCTGCGAATGGGAAGCGGAATCGCGTGCTGCGTCCAAAAGGAGCGATCGGGGGGGGCAGTGGGGGTGGTGGTGTCTCCGAAAAAGTACCCGACGGTTGTGTCAGGGGGGGTTCATCCGCCCCCAGCCGTTCTGGGAATACAGGAGAAAAAAAGCGGCAAGCTAGTTGAGAGGTCCGCTGGGGAACATTGGCGTTGTAATAGAGATGGCCAGGGTTGGACTGAATGGCACTGAAAGAAGAGAGGGGGCTTCAGAATTCCCCTAATGGCTTGGAAGAGCAGCAACGACCCGCGGAAAAAAATTTGTTGAGGGGGATCACGGAGAAACACCAACTTGACAGACTTTTGGTCCTGGGTGGATCGCTTGGGGACAGGGTGGAGCAAGAAATTGTTGAGGGGCGAAGCAAGAAAATTGTTTGCTTTGGGGCACAGAGAAGGTTGCAACCAAAATTGCACAGGCGTTGAGGGGGTGGGAAACAGGCAGTTGGAGGGGGAAGGAAGCAAACCGACGATTGGGGGGTGAAACCGACGCATACAGGACGTCCTAAACAGGGCAAACAACTTGAGTGTTGAAAAAAACCCTCTTGCGGGGAGGGGACAGTTTGGGAAACTCCTCGGGAAAGTTGGAAAAAGTAACTTGGAAACAAATTGTCAGGTCGGGGAAAATGTGGTTGGTAAGTAATCTCACAAAACAAAACGGTGGTATTCTCCTAAGAAGCCGTGGGGGGGTACTGTAAATTGGGGTTTCGTAACTGCAATGACGGGGAGAAAAGAAAAGCAGAAAGGGTAGACGATACAATAGGATTGCGCATGCGGGCTCGGTCAGTGGGGGGGGTGTGGCCAAACTTAAAAAGAAAAAAAAAAAGGGAA
>Ga0179593_1457054_pt1 | contig 18550 bp, 19 predicted proteins | sample CZODoug2_1_08_16_FD_185931 | JGI IMG/M metagenome (GOLD analysis project Ga0179593, IMG submission 185931) | Vadose zone soil fungal communities from Angelo Coast Range Reserve, California, USA - CZODoug2_1_08_16fungal (PacBio error correction) | ecosystem: Environmental > Terrestrial > Soil >...
AGCTCACATCAGAGAACATCTTCCCCTGTCCAGACAAAATTCGAAGAGTGGAGCCACGCTGCAGAGGCATCGCTGACGACAGGACGAAAGACATTGCAAAAGAGAAAAGGGGAATAGCAGGATGATGCCCTTATAAGCGGTGATGTCTATACAAATAAACTCCTGAACAAAGGTTCTAACTTTATTCAATTGGAAACCAGGACGAGGACAACGCCGGTCCGACGATCAGAGCCGCCGAACAACTCTAAACATCACTAACTGATAGCTGCACTTTAGCCGCGGAAAAATCTCTTGAAGAAAAACGTGGTGTGGATCGGGGCGCTGCACATGAGCCATGATGCTGAGCGAGGGGGGTGGGGCATGGGTGGGAAAAAGGAGGCGAATGTCGCCTGCGTTCGGCTTTGCAGACAAATCGTCCTTCTGTTACTGAAAAGGGTAGCGGACAGGAAAAACGTCGGGGGCTTTCTTGAAGGGGGTCTCGGGCGGAGTGTAGAGTTCGCGAACACAGCCGCCGCGACAATCGCCAGTCTTAAGTCCTTCACTGCAGAGCCTTTGGAAGAAACAGTCCGCCCCTGTGTGGCGAGCAGCGCCTGCGGGAAACGCGAGATCGGGGCGGGAGGGTTGGGGGGGGAAAGGGGAAAAGGGGGAGGCGCACCTCCGGCTTCTTAGCGGAGCCCTCTGCTATGATGCGGCCTGTTTCAGATCACATGGGGAGGGATCGATAGGCCTGCCGCCAAGACTGCTGGGGAACAACAGGATGGGGGGGACCACCTGCTGGAAACAGCGCATGTCCACATATACGCGTCTCGGTCCATTCCTTTTTGACATCTTCAGGTCAAAGGCGGACAGCAAGAGTCACACCAGATCGGAGCAAAGGAGAGGGCAAAAAAAAAGAAAGGTGAAAAAAAACTCCGTTGCTAACGTTCACACATTGGAGCCCAGAAAGGATCCGTATTTGGGGGGAGAACGGATGAAGGTAAGGAAAAAGGGAGAACCCGGTCTCTGTCCGGAATTCGAGGGGGCGAAAAGGTCAGGTGAGCCCCAGGCTGCGGCAAACTTGTAGAGCTCGTCGGGGCAGCCGGCAAGGACGTCCCTCGTTCCGTCGCATTTGATCAGGAGAACCTCCCGTGGTGGTTTGGCCCGCAACCATTGGGCAGAGCAGGCACAGAAACGGGAACGGAAGGAAGGGGATGACCCTTCTCGGTACCGTGGGGTCCGCCCAAAACTGGGGAGATTCGAGGTCTTCGAAAATCTAATGGAGTCATGTGCGAACCGTAAAAAAAATGTCTTACCGACAGCAAGAGACAGGGCAAGAGAGGGAAAGGAGGGGGACGCAAAAAATGAAACGGGGGGGCGGGGGAGTAGCGGAAACACTTCACTGTGGGCCCAGTCTTTTACACTGACCACGATACCTATTGGGGTCGGAGAAAGAAATTACGGATTCGGATGGTGCAAGGAAAAAAAATTTGAAGACACTGCCGAAACCGAGGAAAACCTCGGGGTAAACTGGGGCTCGGGGCGGCGCACGTAACAGGGTCACCCTGCAACAGAGGGGGTGGAGACCTCTACGGAACGTCCCGTGCCCTTCCTAGGCGCACGTACTTCTCAGACGGAAAAAGGAGTAAAGTAGGGACTGAAGTGTCGGTCGGGTGAGATGTGGCCTGCATGAGGGAAAGGAACGTCCGTTAACAGGCCGCACACTACTATGGGACTTTTCACTGGTAACCGGTCGGCAGGGGGCGTACCGAGCAGGGCTCTTCATTTGCTTGGGCCCTACCAGGGGGAAAGTAGCCGGGCGGCAAGCGACTCCAAAACGAAGCAGAGGAAACCGCGCCGCGAGCATCAGAAGGGCGTCGAGATGAGTAGAGGTCTTTGAAGAAGTAAGAGAGGAACCCGAGGGGGGTTTGCCAGGGGGGGGGGAAGGCCGCATCGAGCAAGCAGTCCGGCTAGAAAGCATCGACCAAACAAAAAAGCAAAACGGGACGACCCGAAATCGTGGGGTCCTCACGGGGGAAGATATGCAGGATAGAACCGGAAACAACCAACCTGAAAAGAGAAAGAAAGTCAACATCGGAAATGGCTCGGGACGACTCAACCGAAAGGCAACCAGACGGACATTAACTAGGGACTCAGCCTGGGGGGTCAAAAACTCTTCCAAAGCCATAGGCAAGGGGCCCGCCGCTGGAAAGGGGGGGACCCTTGGACGTCGGAGCTTGGCACACATAGGTCGCAAGTCCAGGATGACAAGTGACAGCTCGGCGCCGAAGGAAGGATGGGGTGAGGAAAAAAATAGGAAAGGTAGTGGAAAGAAGAAGATGACCATGTCCAGGGGGATACGTCCGGAGGGGGCAAAGGACATGGCCTCGGCGTTTTAGATTTCGGGGGGTGAGACGGAAAGAATTGGGGGAACAGGGAATAGCCGGACGTAAGAACAGAGGCGAAGAGCCGGGATTCCAGAGGACGAAGGGGGGGGGAGGAGGGTCCGAATCAGGAGGATGGTGAACTTCTCCTAGCGACAGGGATGGCCAGGGAAGGAGAGGGAAAAAGTATGCTGTAATCAGGGGGATCATGCCGATGAGGTGTCATAGCACCAGATGAAACAGGGAGGTAGGGACGTTGCTGGTTAGAACAGCATGGGTAGCTCAAAAAAAAGAGGAAGAAAAGAGAGATGATTTACCATCTGCTCCGCAAGACCTTGAGATTGGCCGAGACACCAAGGAAATCGGCCCTGATAAGGGATGAAAGAAGTAAGAGTGAAGGCCGGGGGGCACCGCGGCAATAAAAAAAGCTCAAAACGAAGGCATCAAGGTCCACCAAGACTGCTGGCGGGGGGTCGACCGACGACGGGAAAGAAATGTCTTGTAAAAAGCGGAAAGGAAGCTAGACAAGGGGGGCAAAAAAGGCCCGTGAGGCAACCAACGGAACAAGACGAAACCGGATGCCGGTCATCGGCGCCCAAAAACGTCGGGCAAGGAAGAAGGTTCATAGTAAAAAAGGGGAAAGAGGAAACAGACATGAATGGTCCGGACTTCCTCAAAAGACCTATTAAGTCCAGGCCTACTTTCAAGCGGTCAGCGCTACCCCTGCTGTGGGCCAAGACGACAGGAAAGTTACAAGGGCAAAGGGACCGGGACTACCGGACGCATATGAAAGTTTTCTCAAGGGCGCAACACCGCCAGTTTCGACCTGGGGGTAACGTTGCGGGGGAGAAAGTTAGGGAGAGAGCCGTCGAGCAAACGCGATGTTGGGGGGGGGGGAGAAGTGCAGACGCGAGATCTGTCTTCGCTGGGGCTTCTATACACGGAATGGGATGGGGAAGTATAAAAACTCGGGGAGGGTCGGTCGAGGTGCGGCCACGGGAACTGGTGGTCGATGAGTCGCGTGCCTACCTTTGGCAAGAGCAGGGGCGTCCTGGGGGGAGTGCAAACCATTTAAAAACACAAGAAAGGACTGGCCTAGATATACCGGCGGCAGCGGAAAAAGTCATCGAACAAAGGCAACTTGATTCCTTCTGGCTTCGTTTAAGGGGCGAGAGACGCGGCGATAAAAAGATGACGCGGATACCACACCTCTTCATCCAAAAAAAAATACAAGGAACAAAGGCTGTGGCGAAAAAAGACCTTGTGTAGTTGGGACAAATCACCATCGCGGTGTAGACGCGAAAGGGAGTCATCATCATAGACCGCAAACTCGCCCGACCGGACATCTAGCACTGGGCCGGAACTAGGTTTCCTGGACGGTCATGCGCAAGTCGCAGCAGGGAGGGACCGGGGGCAAGACAGGAGGGAGGAAATTGGGAGAATCGCGGTCGGAAAAACGCGTGGCAGGCAGGGGAGTCCGAGCACCATTTGTATTTGTTGGGCCGAGGACGTGATCAGACAACGTCGTGGGGGTGGAATGGGAGGCCAAATGGCAACCCAGAACCAAAAGAAAAACAAGCTCGCCAGCTCCAACAGGAGGAGGGGTGGTCATATTTCATTCCAAGGAGATGGAAAAACCAAGGGTGAAAAGGGGGAGCAGTTCTGTAACAGAGAAAAAAGAAAAAGATGCTTTGGGCAGGAAAGCAAATAACGAGAAGAAAGGAAGGGAAAAAGGTTATACATCGGGAGGGGGCCGTCACATGCCGACCAACGCCTGCGATCGAATCCAAGCTGGTCAAAGGTGGGGGGGCGACAAAACCGCAAGGAGGGGGACACACCGGAAAAGTCGAAGGTGAGTCAAAGCGCGCAAGAAAAGGGAGAAGAAAGACGGGCCAATTGCGTCGGCAACACCGGTTCGGGATGATGGGGGCCACCAGCACCGAGCAACAAAATAGAAAAAACGCAAGGGGTGGAAGGCTAACGTGCGAAAAACGGAGCGGGATGAAAATTGCTCCGGCGGGCTCACCATCACGAAAACTGCATCACGCAGAAGGAACATCAGGATAGGGGAAGTAGGGCAGAAGCGCAAAGGCCTTCTGGTACCAACTGTTATTTTTCTACGCCACACATAAACTCTTGTCAGTAGGAGCACGGGGGCAGAGATGTGAGAGAGGATCTGGCCGTCAGCACTGCTGGGTCGCAGACGGGGGACGGGGGGAGGACGAAGCCTAACCTGGATTCCAAAGAACCAGACCTGTGTTGACTCTGGATGTTCAATCAGGGGGGCACAAACGGGGGTGACCCAATGTGAAGAGAAAGAGAGAAGACATCGGGGTGAATCAAACATGGAAAGCCTCTCGTTGTGCCAATCTCTGCAAGAAAGGGTGCTGCCATCTCACCTTAACAAATGGGAGGGCAAAAAAGATCTCGCAAGAGCAGGCGAGGCTAGCAAACAGAAAGTGCTGGTGAAACCTCTCTCTCTCATTTAAACGCGTGTTACTAAGAAAGGAAGGCCGACATTTGTAAGGGTCGAGTGGATGGCGAACATCAATACATCTTCATAAGACTCTTCTGGAAAACAACCCTACGGGGGGGAGGGTTGAACTTGAGTCTAAGGAAATCGCAAAAAGAAGAGAAGGAAAGGAAGAAAAAAAGGAGGGGACAAACCCAGCCTTCAAGACCGGTCTCACTTCAAAAAAACAAAAAAAGAAAAAAATTAAAGGGGAAGTAATGGATAAATGTTGAAGGGGCATTGGAAAAACCGATCTAGGGGGGCGGAAGAATACGTGACTTCCTATCATTTGTCCTTAGGGTGGGAGAGGGAGTGTCGAGAGGAAACAAGAGGGAGATTGGCTCCTCGGGTCCCGCCTTGGGCCAATCTTCACCAGTATGGAAAGAGGGGGGGTTAACTTAAGGGGAGTACGTGGCATCTTTCAGAAAGTGGGATGGATAAAGTTCATCAGAATACCGAAAGAAGAATTCTTCGTAACTATCTGGCGCCGGGGTTCCGATCAGCGCGGACGGAGGGGGGGGGGTGGGTGAGGTCGGGACGAGGATGCTATCTTCTTGGCGGTCAGGATCTCTCCTACAAGTGAGGAGAAAGATATACCCTCTTATTCAGACATAATCGCCAGCAGTAAGGGGAAAAAGACCACACAGAAAGAGAGAAGAGTGCAGAGGCGAAAGAGTAGAAAGGCATCGGGGAAGGGGCGGAAAACAAGAGGGGACCTGAATCTGTGTCGATGATGCCCTCGACGGTTGAATGCAAATAAAACGAAAAAGAGTGAACACGAAAGTGGAGGAGCCAGGGGGAAAGAAACGGGGAACGGAAGGAACGAAAGGGAAAAGGAGGCCGTTCTCGGTAAAAAACAATAAAACAACCCCACACATCACGAACAACCTCACACCTATCGTTCACTTGAAACTAGCTGAGACGAGGAAGCCAAGGGGTGGGGGAGAGGCGATTGACTGATCCATGACGGGGGCTGCGGATTGATGCCCGGCCACAGGAGGGAAAGGGAGGTTGGGAGGTAGAGGTAAAATGGTAAAATCTGAGGAGTGAGGGAGAAACACAACGTCGGAACGAGGAGGTTCAGTACAGGAGAGGTCTACGACGTCAGCTGTAGGGGCAAGGAAGCGAACGGAAAAGGTGAGAAAGGCATTAATAGTCAGCGTGAGATCGCCGGGGAAGACCAAAATGACGAACCGGGGTTGTGGAGCATAGGCCAGCTAGGAAAGTCCGATGGGAGCGGCGTTTTACTGAACAAATTCTTCCTCAAACGACTTTGAAACTTCCGCTTCTATCCCAGACTATGTAAAGTTAGGGGGGAGAATAAAGAAGAATGGGGGGTCGGCTAGGGGATCGGTCTCCTGAGTTTCCAACCTCGTTTGAATCTAACATGCAGTCCCACAGGTAGAGTCGGAGGCGGTGATCCGTACGGGGAGACGCGTCAAGGGGGGACAAGAAAGGAGGCGTAAAACAAAGAAGAGACTTCCACGAAAGATTCTCAAAGAATGAATAAGCTTGACACTCGTCTGGCTGGGTCGGGAAAAGGGGGGGGGGGGGAACTTTGGACAGAGAGGGGTGGTCTAACATAGAAAGGGACTTTTGCGCCGGCTACATTCCACGATAGATTATTTGGCTATTTGCAACAGTTGAGTCTGAGGGGCGACCTGGACTGTGAAAAGTCTCTGGGGGCCCGAAAAGGGTTCGGGAGATCGGAAACAGAGAAGGAAATGAGGGTCCGCTTGGGGGATTTCGCTTGAAAAGTTCTTTTAAAGCAGAAGCACCTTTGTGGGACAGCGCCATGGGGAAGGCAGGCACAAACCGTCAATTAAGCGGAAAGAGTCACGACTGCCGTTGTCGACTGCGGTGGCCAAATTCACCGCCGAGGCCGTGGAGAGCCGGCGTGGTGGAAGGGGGTTTGTGGGGGGGGGGGGGGGAACTGATATAGAGGAAAAGAAGCCCATGGTTCCCGAATGCAACAAAGGGACACGGGGTTCTATTTAGGAAAGAGACCCCTTGCACGCTGGGTCCCAGTGAAAAAAACTAAAAAAGGTGGGGACCAACGAACAGATTTGGAGGACGGAGGAAAGAGGGAAGGAGGGGGTCTGAGGGGAGGGGGGTCCAGCCCGCACAAAAGCGAGTTACATCTACCTGTCACTCGTGGGAGAAGGGTGCTAGGATGAGAGACAAGGGAAAAAGGGGGAGGAAAGGGGTGGACTCGACCGGACGAAGAACGGAAAATTTAAGGCATCAAGGCGCGTCGACGGCTCGTCCGGAACCAGCGAAAATCGTCAGGAGAACGCGAGAAGGACGGTTCGGGTAGAAGGTTGCGGAACTGAAGGAAGTCGTCATTGCCCCCAAACGACGATGTGACACCATCCGGGGGACCCAGGGAGGAAGGGGGGAGGGGGAAGGCAGGGAGAGAAGGGGGCCGTGGGGAAAAAGACTCCAAGGGAGGGCCTGCAAAGAACGACTCCTCCAGCATGACCTTCCGACGACGCATGAAGAAATGGAAGGGGGGGAGTCGAGAAATGAGGATCAGGCTTTGAGCAGCGGGAAGAAAACCTGAGGTGTGTGCCTGCCGCACATAGCGAACACAGGCCGCCAAAGTGTCTGAGGGGTAGGGGAAGAATCGACCACAAAAAGGAAGCCACTGGGGGAATCTACATTGGCCGATGAGAGCCCGAACTGGCTCGCTTCAGCTCCGAAAAAGTCGGAGGGAGATGGAAGACTCATAGGAAAGGGGAAAGGGGAGGAAAAAACGGTTAGAAAGGGAGGTGCTAACCTGTGCGCCTAAGCTAATAATACGACGGTCGCCGCGGTCAGTGCTTGACTTGTGACTTTCCAACATCATGGTTCGGAGGGGGAAAAAAGGGGAGAGGGATGTTTACAGGGGGGGACCATCAAGCGGTCGCCGAAGGAAAAATCGTTTGTGCCCTCCCATCATGTCTTGAAAGTGCCATCTGAACAGGGTCCTTGTAGACGTGAGGGGGAAAAGGGGGGACATGGGCCTCTGAGGGGGGGGAGTGGGGGGAGGGGTGTGGGATCTCAAAGGGGGGACCGAGAACGACTTCATCTTTTCAGCTAGTCCTCTTCACTAGGCGGTCGGAGCCCAATCAGTGTCGTGATGTTTGGAAACGGGTGCCCCCTTGTCATCAGGAAAAGGGGGAAGAGGTTACGGAAGGAACGAGGGGGAAGAAGGGGCCTCGTGAGATTACGTTCATGTGGTCAAATCACCATGTGTGCTGGGCGGGTGCAGCATGGTCACAAGGAGGAGGGAAAAAAAAAAGGATTGACCATGCGGAGAAACGCCCCGCAAAACAGGGGGGAAGGGGGGAGGGGAAAAGACGGGCGGAAAGATGCCAAGGCGGTGATCACAATCATTGTTATCGATCAAGGGAATAACCAGAACTGCGCTTGAAGGATCCGACCGAAAAAAAATCGGGGGGGGAAGAGGCTAAAAGGGAACTGCTGCAAGAGGGACGGAGGGAGAGAAAATCACCAAAGACAGATCACCCCGCTACACTACCGATTCATGTTAATCGGCGGCCCAAAAGCGAAGTTCGACAGACGAGGGAGGCGGGTCCTGCTGTCAAAAAAGGGGGAGGGGTCTAGTCAGAAAAACTGTGACTCGCCTGAGGTTGCCGTCAAAGTCGCGACATCACACCGGGGGGGGGGTAAGTCTAGAAAAAAAGGTACAAGGGCAAAAAAAAAAAATGGATCACATTTCGACTTTGTTTCCAAGATGAGCGCAAACCAGGCCAGGACCAAAAGGGCGACAGTCAAGGTGCGTTCTCACTGTCTGGGAGTGAGAAGGGAGAGAGCCAATCCATGGAGCCTTGTGCGGCGCGGGCGGCCCAGGGCTGCGAGAAGATCCGAACCCGGAAGGGAGGAAAAGGAGAAAAAAACCTTGCGGTGCAAAGTTCACCCGAGGTGTCTTAGGGCGCTCCTACCTCACCTGGCTAGACTGTAAAAAAAAAAAAAAAGGAAAAAAAAAAGGAAAGGAAGCGCGAGGAAAGCTTGCTCAAGACCTCGAAAGCGACACTAGTTATTCGGCGGAGGACGGCGTCAGTGTGCAAGAGGGAGATTCTAGAGGGAGGTGCGTGACGCAAAGGCTACCTCACCAATTGGTAATCCCGGCTGAACGAGCTGGTACGACAGGCGGAAGGGGGGGACCAGATGGAACGGGGAAGTCGGAATTGTGCGTCAATCGGGCGGGGTTAAATCATAAATGGACGACTCTACCCGAACCTCGTCCAGGCGGCCGCGTCGGTCCCCTTCGTGTACAGTCGCGGTGAGGAAACTGGGATTCCGGGGTTCGAGAGGGTGGAAGTGGAAGGCGGCGGTCACTATGGCAGGACCGGGAAGAGAACTCATAGTGGGGAACCATTTCTCCCCACGGGGTGCCTAGTACTAAGGATCCGTAAAAGGGGGAGGGTGCTTTGTAAGGAGACATCCAAGGAAAGGAACCTGAGCAAGAGGAGGCGCTCACCGTTCTCTTGTACTATTTTTTTCAGTGACCTCCTTGGCTGGGGGGCGAAAACCGCCTTGCAAGGATATGAGGGAATAAAGAAACAAGGAGGTGGAAGGTGGAGGCACTCTTAGAGAAAGAATGTAAGCTAAATCGAACAGCAAGACCCTCAAATCTAAGACCAGACTGGTAAGAGGGGTTGTGGCGACACCGAAAGGCTAAAAAATAAGCCGGAGGAAGTGGAAAAGGAAAAGGCATGAGGTCACTTGCTTAAAAAAACAATTTTCTGGTCAAAACCAAACTTGTATTTATTCAAGAGACCTATCAAGAAAAGGAAGGGCACCTAAATGGGGAAGGAGAGGAAAGTGACAGGTATCGCCAATATTCCTTAACAAAATTCTCAAACTTTCTCAAATGATAAACGCGAAAAGAAGGGGGGGGGAAGATTTAAGGGAGGAATAAGTCGGACCGGGCTCGTCTGGAGCACAACTTAGGCCTGTTTCGACCTCCCATGCGGGAGAGGGTGAGGAAGGGATGCTAATGGTCGGGGAAGAGAGAAGGGAAGGGAAAAGACTATGGCCGGCATTTCCTGGTGATAGAACCGTGAAGCAGCATCCTCATGTACGGCTGCGGGTGCAGGTAAAAGAAGGAAGAAAAGGAATGGGTTTTGTGAAACAAGGAAAGAGATTGAGAATCCGAAAGGGAAGGACCATCTGGATGACAAGGTCCAATGGCATCCAGAGGATGAGCCTCAGAAGAGATCAGCAGCGGGTGCAGGCCGCTTAAAGTCACCAGGAGCCGAGAAGAGATCCAGGGAGGCTCTAGAGGAACAAACACTTTTCGGTGTTCGGAAATGGCGAAAAGGGGGAAGGGAGGCTGGCCAGGCACGTGGCCTTTGTTTCCTGGGGCCTTATCCAGTCGTAACAACGGGGAATGAAAGCGAACTTTAAAAAAAAAAAAAGGAAGATACATCCTTTCACGTGCTGGAAAAGAGGGGTGAATTCTTAACTCGAAATCGAACTGAAGGCGCCATCAGTGACGAAGTGAACGACAAACCAAAAAGAGAGAAGAAGGACTGTAAAGCCATGGACAATCTTAAGCCCTGAGATCATCTACTTCCGGCGAATGAACTATTATGTGATGGGGGAGGTGCTTTGGAGGGCTCTTAGATTCGGGGAAAGGAGGAAAATGGGACGGAGGTCCTTCATCTTACGAGTCAGTGGCCGGCGTTTCGTTCATAGTGCATACGGGGGGATTAGGAGGAGGGGCAGCATCGGAATATTAGAGGACCTGTGAGAGGGAGGGCTTTTTAAAACGGGATCCAGGGACTGGTGTGAGCGATCTTCGGACGGTTTGTGGGTGATGAGGTGGGAAGGGGGGACGGGAGGGGGAAGGATGGAGAGACTGGTTCTTGGCAACTCTACAACTAGAAGAAAAGATAGAGTCTCAAAATTCGCCACTATGGACCCGGTAAGCGAACAAAAACCACCGGAGGGATTGTGGAGGAGGAGACACCTTCCGAACAAAGAGCGAGGAATCGTTCTTGACATTCTACAATCAGTTGGAAGAAAACCGATTCCACTAGACGCGGGAAAACGATGGGGGGTCTGGACTGAGAATGCCGGGCATAATTGTAAATCAAGGAAAGAAGCCCTGCTTTTCGAGTCCATAAAACTCAGACAGCCATGATCGTGGCACGTCTGCTCATCGAGGATCCGCTTGGTGGGATAAATAAAAGGAAAAAGAAGTAGAATACTGCTGATTGATAGGTGGGTGGGCCTTGGGATGCAGCATTTCTTCTTTCTCTGGATGCAAGCGGTGCGGGTTAGCTAGAAAAGAGGCGATGCTTGGTAGGGATCCCAAGGGGAGGCGGACGTCTGTGGAGGGGAAGAATAAGCACTGACCAGCTTCCCATAGTGCTAAGCCTTCACCTGCGCGCGCCGGTGTGAAATACAATGGCGCATGTGGGGGGTACTAGAAGATACCTGACTCTTCCCAGGCAGGTCTTGTGACTGAGACCAGATGGAAACAAAAAAACCCGACTCAAGAAGGGACAACAGCAGGCGAGCAACTCTAGGGATGCTTGCCAGCTAACGATTTGAATCTACTTCTTAATCATATACTGATTGGCAAAGGCAAAAGAGTGGGACCCAGGAGGGGGGGAAAGTGCCCCTAAGGACAAGTGGACCAAAAGGGGCGTCTGATGTCAGGGATCAATCGTTGTGAAAGTAAAAAATTAGACACCCGTCAAAAGAAAGCTGACTCTAGTGAGCCGCCTCCGCAAAAAACGAATAAGAAGGGGAAAAGAGGGACTTCTTCATAGGGATCGTAAAAAAAAAACGGTCCAGCTTCGAAAAAAGGCCCGCTCTGGAACCTGAAGGACACCGATCTCAAGGAGTTCTCGGGGAAGGTGGGATTCGACGTTGGCGAGGGTGGCCCAGTGCTTCGGAAAACACAATGGAGCGCTGCGGACGCCTGGACGAAAACTTGCGGTGCCGCTGGGTCGGCTCGGTGAGAGTGGCCCAGAAGAAAAAGGTTGTTTTTTCCCTCGCATTTGGCCTAGCATGGAAAACGGCCCGGCTACGGGGCTGACTAAGTCTCGGGCACGGTTTGGGGTCAAGACTGCGGGGTGGTAAAAGAACCTAAAGGACACCAAGGAGGGAGGGATTTGATTTCAGTGACTGAAAGCGATTCTACCGTAGCATATTACATTTCCAAAATGCGCGCGCTGATCAAAATGCACGCTTGGGGGGGGGGAAAGGTGTCTATTTAAAGGCACTCCCGGAACAATTGGTGGAACAGAAAAAGCACGGCTTGGAAAAAGGGGACCAAAACGTGATCTCTCTGATGACGGGGTCCTTCGGGCCCGGCAACAAAAACGACGTCAAAGCGGACGGAAAAAGACCAGGCTCACCCCATGGGCGACCTTGTTCTAGTTCTAACTAACGGAAACGGTCCTGCCAGACGGGGCAAGCGAACGGCGAGTCTAACGCGAGGGAAAGCAGAAAAAGAGAAGAGAAGGGGGGAGCGCCCAAAAAAATCGACTCGTCTTCCCTCTCTGACGGTCGTAGGGGGGAAAGTCAAATTATTAAAAAAAGAAGGGGTAGTAAGTCCAGCCACTACATCCCGTTGTAACTCAGTGGTCAAAGCGAAAGGGGGAAGAAAAAAAAGGTACCGGGCCAGTGAAGAAGCAGTTATCAGGCGGTCGCGAATCCCGCATCGCGATGAACCGAACATAGAGCACCCTGGGAGCAGGAATTGTCCTATTATTCTTGCTCGAGGATTATTCATTCCAGCCAGCCTTAGGGTGTTGGGGCCGCACGAGAGACGCAACGCCAAGCGGCGGACGAAAGAGGAAAACAAAAACCGTCTCCGCCCGAGTTAGTACAAAGCAGTTTGAGAGGTTTCAAAAGGTATCATCCTGCCGCCAATCCTTCTCTCCAGCAAGTAAAAAATCCGCGAGGGGAAAGCCTCAGACAGAGGAGAAGGGGAACTTACTGCCTGTTAGAAGAATGGGGGGGGTCTACCTAGTTGCGAACACGCACAATATCAAAAGGGGGATGAGAAGGGGAAGGGAGGGGTTCTTAAGTGGACACTATCCTCATTACAATCAGTGGACTTGACCAGTGGGCGATTACATCGATGGGGCCTCAAAGAACATTTTAAGCAAGAGGAAATAGCTTCCTTGTCACTTCTTATGTTAAGGCCATGGCCTCTTCGTGTAGAATTATAGTCAAGGCCTTGGCCCGGGACCTGACGTCAGAGGCAAATAAGAAAGGAAAAAGGTCGGCTATAGGACGTCGACGGTTTCGTCTCAATCTCGTTGGGGTCCTTTATTGCCCCTCAAGCGAGCACCGGGATGGCCGCTGTGACGGCTAGACGATACAAGGGGCACGATCATGCAGATGAAGGCAGTCCAGAAAACAAAAGGTCAGGGAACGTGAAAGGTTAAAGGTGTCAAAAGTCTGAGACACAACAAAACAGGTAGTGTGGAGATATATATTTACCTCTTCACCAGAAACAACCCAGCAGACGACGCTGTGATCATGGCAGAGAAGACCGTCATTAATCGGGAGGCCGTCATCAGTCCGAGAAATCCGCGGCAAAGACCGGAAAGGGAGAAAGCAATTTCCAACAGAAAAAATGGTTAACGACAAAACTACTTCTAAATTAAAACTGGCGCTGATCAGAACGTCAGCTCGACCGTAAAAAGGCCGGGGCAATCGACAAACCGCAACATCTAAGACCCACGAAGGGAAATGAGATCCCAACTAAACGTCGAAAGGAAGTCATCACTGGTGCCAACCCCACGGCTCACCATGGGCATTGTCGGTCGTAAAAAAAGAAAAAGTTAAGGATAGAAGAAAGGGAAATTTACCCCGGCTTCACAGCGCCAGAGTTCGCTCGGAAAATTTGAAGAAAGCGGCGCTAAACTAGCCATGCGTTTGTTCGACAAGAGCAAAGCAGCTGAGAAAACCAGTTCGAACAGGGACCAAGGGAGGGGGGAGAACCTTCCTGACACTAGCTTCCTATTTGTGGCTTGAATTGGACGCCGTGCAGGTTGAGCGGCCGATGCGAGAAATAAAAGTGATGCAGGAACCCAGGAGAGTCCCGATGGAGGGGATGTGTGGTAACGGAAAAACGAAGCCGACCTGCTGGCGGCGGGCGTCGCAGGGGTCCGCACCAAGGGCAACAAAAACCGCAGAGTTTCCAGCGATTGCGGACACCCCAAAGATCATCATCTACTAACAAGGCAAGTGGGACCTGCGCGCGAGGGTAGTGTAATCGGAGCTGCAAAAGTGCTGAATCAAAAAGGCTACGAAACAAAAAATTTGTAGTGGTCCCGGCCATTACTAAGAAAGGGTAGACCCCTTCTAACAACTTGTTACCAGATTGGAAACAGGTCCCATCGGAGTGTGTGGGGGACGAAGGGCATGGAATCCAAGTCACACCTACAGTGCCCCTCTGTGAGGGGACCGTCTTCCAGTCGCGGGGGCGTCCTTTATGCAGGGGGGACACAAGGGAGGGAAGGGATCCCCGTAAGAGTACACGAGGGGCCAATTTACGTGAGAAAATCTAAGAAAAAGGTACGCCCACGATGTGTGGCCGAGGTAGTCCGTGCCCGTCGCAATCCGGGGGGGGGGGGGTCTGGGGGGAGGAACAGTAAACCCCTTCAGAATGCTCGCTCCAACGATTCGTTGTCACCAGAAAAGGCCGTGAGAAGGGGGGGGTGGAAAGAGAACCTCTTGGAAATGGGGGGGGGGGGCGGGAAAGGACCGACACTGAGTGGGAGGAACGTCTCAGAAAATGTAATGGCCTCTCGGTAGAGACGATAACGGTCCAAAGGCCATCCCATGAAGGAGAGAGGGGGTAAACCATCGGCTGGGTGAATGTTTTGAAAAAAATCAGTGAAAACCTTCCGTCAACTTGAAGCAAAACGTTCAACGTCGCGACGGCAAGGGCTGGCCTCGAACCAAGAAAGAGAACCCGGGGAGGAAGTATTCCATCTCCCCGAATGAATCTTCACCTCAATTGGACGGCTACGAAGTGCGCCGCTACTCGGAGGTGCGCAGAACGCGCGAAGGAGAAAACGGTCGAAGGAGAAAATGTCAGGAAAATGAACAGCCTGAGATCTTTTGCCTTTAATCAGAAAAAGAAATACCTTTCGCGTGGGAAGACAAAACAGTTGAAATCGCCTGGGTCCGGCGGGAAAACCGCGTGGGTCAGTCGGGATAGGGGATTCGAAGTTTCTATCTTCCTAACCTGCTGGCTGGACGGGTTCTGTTTCCTAACACGACCAAGGAAACGGGGGGGGTTGGGGGTGATAACTCATCCGCAAACCTTGGAAGAGGGCAGTCCAACATGAACCAAAGGTTTTGACGCAAAGGAGGGGGAAGCCGATCTACGAAAAAGCACGGGTTATAAAAAAGGGCCTAAAAAGAGGCTCGACTCCTGGGATAAAGGGCAGGGTGCGACCAGACCCTTCAACCGAAAGCAAAGCCAACGGCAAAGAGAAAAAAAACAGCTCTGCAAAGTTCTAATTTTGGCTTATACAACGACGGGGGTGACGGCGGCGCCCGGGCCTGGAAAAAAGGGGCCGGCAGGAGGGGAGAATCTAGAGACCTACCTACTACATCTGAAGTGTTAAAAGAAAAGAGACCGTTTCCGGGCTGCTACGGAAATCGCACCATCAACTTGGGAACCTCAATGGGTCAATAAAAGACAGAGGCATCCGTCTCAACGGCCAGCAAAAAAGGAGCGAACCAAAGGAGAGGGGGGGGTCAAGCTTCTCATTATACAACGCTTATGACCCAGATGCTCACGACGGACCAAGGGATCATGTTTGCTGGGTCGAGGTTAGTTTGAAAAAAAGCGTCTAAGAGGGCGGGGACCGGGGGGGAGGTCCGCTTTATTTTCCTTAATTCAAAACAATACAGGCGCAGACATGTTCACGATGGGGTTGCGGGAAGGGGGAATGTCATCACTGGGGCGGGGGCTTTCATCCGAGAAGATTAGGTACTCTGCGATTTTCTCGGGCTGATTACTGATAGCTGCGGGGGCATCCTCAGGGAGATTAGATAAAAAAAAAGAAAAAAAAAAAACCAGTTGTTGTGAGAGTGACAGTCGGGACTCTGGTTAGGAGGAATAAGGGGGAGGCTCTCCAAACCCATGCAAAAGAAGATCTCCCCTTGTATTCCGCCAGAAAGAGGACATTCTTGCCAAAGAATCACCACCACACCGAGAAAGTGAAGATGCTAAACGCTGCTCCCCATCAAGGACGAAAAAGGGAAAAATCTCAGGGAATCTTAGTTAGAATCTCAATGGAAATAGCCCGACTAACCGTGAAAATTTCTGCGGCAATGAAAGGAACTCACCGTACGACGGCCACCGGAAAGGGGGCTCGGGGAAAAGAACAACTCACAAACTGCTTCTTCACTTTCAAGTCGCTGACATCGAGACGATTGGTGTGATCAAGAAGTCATCCACCATGCCATAGCGATGTTGGTGGTCATGGGGACAACCGCTGGAGCTGGGGGGGGAAAAAAGGAAAGAAGGGGGACGTTCCAGGAGGACTTCACCTGCGTGTCGATGGCCGGTTACCGAACAACGTCGGGATGCGGCTTTACAGCACGAATCGTCGCGTCATGTAGTCGAGCAGAACTCCAGAGAAAAAAAGGGGGAAAGGACAGGAACGTTCTTCTTCCTCACTCCGTTGCTACACACGGCCGCACCTTTTTCGCCTCGGGACGCAATAGATCGCGGGTTGGGGTGACGTTGACGTCATGAAAGGGAAAAAAGCAACTGCCTATGAAGAGGCATTCAGGAGATTGACTTTTCTAAGCAATATTTTTTGGCGGGATCGGCTTCCGCCAAAATAGCGTGTCAACAACCGTGGGCCCTGAGACCAGGCCAACTACAAAGAGTAAACGTTCGTGCTCAGGGTAGCCAGGCCGGGGTTGGAAAGAACTCGTCCATTCCATCAACGAAGCAGGCTAGAGAAAATCGATCAGCCGAAACGCATGCCCCCGTAATAAAAAGGGGGACAAGAGGTTTAGGAGGGGGACTTCGATCCCGTGGCTAACCATAAGATGCAAGGTCTTGCCGGATGCTGCAGCCCACCGACCATTTGTAGATTGAAAGGTGCAGGAAGTCAGTACGAAAGGAATATGCCTGACTGCGTCTCAACTTCAGGGCGCGCGGACGCACTGGAAGGGGAGCCGTCCCACACTTTCGGGGACAAAAGTACGGAGCGTGGAAAACATACAAAGGGGGTTTTGCCCTCTAAAGGGGGGGGGGGGGGGACTTCCAGACACTTGAAAGGCTACTTTAATATAACCGAAGGACGACGGGTTTGTCGAATGTGTCAGGACAAAACTATTAACCAGAGGGGCTTCGAATCTACGGAGAGAGTAAGCAAAAGGGGTGCCAGTAAGATCCATTTATTCCTTAGCAGAAAAATGGGTGCCCTAAAATTCAGATGGAGACAGGGACAACTCAACTTGCACGAGGTGGGAAAAAACGGCGGTGAACTAGGGACACGAGAATAGTGGGAAGGGGATCATCGCTTACGGGTCTTAGGGGTTGTGCACAACCCCAAAATACAGGTGAAACCACGTCACTCGGCAACACTCGTGGGACGACCTTAGTGCGGCGAAAGTAAAAAGTCAAAAGGACACTCGGGAGATCGACCCTCTTGTCTCTAAAAGTGAAAGTAAGCAAGCGCACCGCGAGACGGGCACCCGGCGTACCACACGGCCGGCTTCCCTCGAAGAGGGAGGGGAGTTCTTGCCGGCACATGATGGTTCCTTGATAGAAAACGACCCCAAAAAAAATTTACCGTGTCCAATCATACCAAGGTTCGTACCGCCTTCTTGTCAGGTACCCAATTTGAAGGTAGACGGGGGAAGAGAACGGAGGAGCTCGATGACACGGCGCCGCGCGGCAGGCAACATTCCGTTGGGCGCGAGGGGGATGGACCTGTTTTGAGGTTTCAGATCCTAGCTAGCCAGGGCGGGTGTTGCCCTGGAAGGAAAAGACGTTAAATGGGAAAAAGCAGTTAGGGCGTAGGAAAGGAAACCCGACAGGAAAGAATCGAACAAGAAAGGGGGGACAGTTGGACGCATTTCCTGCAGGAGATCCTTCCGATGCATGGGCCGCTCCGTCAAAAAAAGGGCTCGCCGAGCGCAGCACGAAGGGACGAACAAAAAACTTGGACAGTTCCGAGGGAAAGGGGGGCTCAAGGACGGGGGGACTAAAAGCTTACTAGAAGAGATCGTACCGCGTTTCAGTGGCCCTTTTACGGAAAAAGAGATCTTGGGGGGTCCACACAGCAGTCGCGCAAGGAAGCCAAGCGGACGGGACAGTAAAAAGGGGGCTCGGAGGGGAACTAATTCTTCGGAGAATTTAATCGAGATTCCTTCAAGTTGAGAGGCGTATTGGGCGCCATTAAAAGGGGGCCCTCGCTTGGGTTGTTCGGTGGTGGCGGAAAAAAGAAAGATTGGGTTTTAAGGGAGAATACAACATCTCCATCTTCAGATCCTCTACTGTTTCAGGTAATCAGACGAAAAACACATGGGCGTGGGTGGCCTGGGGATGAAATTCTCAAGCCGGGGTGGAGCTGTTGCGGAAATAACACTATAGGGAACCTGGAAGAAGATGAACTTGGGGCTATCCATGTGGACGGGTCGGTTCTTTATTGGGTTCAAATGGTCA
>Ga0179593_1449536_pt1 | contig 18548 bp, 16 predicted proteins | sample CZODoug2_1_08_16_FD_185931 | JGI IMG/M metagenome (GOLD analysis project Ga0179593, IMG submission 185931) | Vadose zone soil fungal communities from Angelo Coast Range Reserve, California, USA - CZODoug2_1_08_16fungal (PacBio error correction) | ecosystem: Environmental > Terrestrial > Soil >...
CTTTCCCGGGGTGGGAAACGAATGTGACTGAATAATGTGCATAGAGCGGGAGGCTTGCAGTGGCGCCAACCATAGGGGTGAAGCTGAAAAAAGGAGAAATGGGGGGGAAGGCTGGAAAAAGATCGAGGGGAGATTGACAAAGCGAAAGCCAAAAATGACTGACATCTGGGAAAAAAAAAGTGGGGGTTAGGGGGGGCAGAAAAAACGTGTAAAAAGAGTACAAGCCGATGTTAAACGTCAAAGGGACTAATGGGGGGGGGCTCCCTACTATGAGGGATAAAAGCAACCTCTTGGAAGAGAACTGGGAAACCATTGCATGTGAAAGGAAAGGAGGCGGTACCGGGAAGGGGAACAAGGAAGTTTAAAAGACGAAAAGTGATTGCCCTCAGCGGCGGGGAACAAAAGGGGGGTTTCCTTGTAGTGCCCAGATAACTCAAGGGGTAGATCGAGGGGGGGGGGACAACGTAGGGTTGAGGGGGGGAACCTTTGAAAGAATATGGAGAAGGAAGAGCTGTGCCAAGAGGTATGTTAGTGAGAGTAAAAGTGAGTTAAGGAATAAGCTTCACACGTACTAAAAATAGGCATATGCGCCTATCAGAGAATTGAGACACTCCCCTATGCTTTTTAAAAGGAGAACCCCTGTTTGCTCATTTAAGGGGGTCTGGGGAGGAATGGGGGAAATCATAGGGCAAGGGAGGCCAGCTTGTCCTGAAAGCGGGAGTTGCTCCTTGGGGCTACAAGGGGATCCAAAAAAATAAACTCATCGTCTCTAGGGGAGGGAACGTCTAGCATTGCTCAAAAGGTATTTTCAAATATGAACATAAACTGAGTAAAAGTGGATATCAAGGGAAGAATAAAATTAAACGGAGGAGGTGGAGGGCGGGGGTCAGGGGATAGAACGTGGAAACAAAGAGTAATGAAGGGAGCTCCTTGAGCGAACGGGGGCGTGGCAGTACACCGGGGGTCAGGGAGAAAATAAAGGGGGGGGCCAACTAAAAAAGAAAGGTGTAGGCCCAAGAGGGGAAAGGCCAAAGGCAACAATCTGACTGAAAGGGGAAAAAAGATTTGAGAGCAAAAGGGTAAAAAGGAAATTCAGCAGACAACGAATCGAGCGCAAAACCCGAAGAGTGGAAGGGAAAGGGGGGAGTTACAAAAACTGAGGGAAAGACACCGGCGGAACCTCAACGAACACGGCAGAATCTACGAACGACCAAATTAAGGTCAATGGGGGGGACAGGGAGGGGGGGTAAAAGGAGTCTCAAACGTGAAGAAGAAAAAAAAAGAAAAAACTTTTCGCACCTAGGCGGGGAAATAGGGCCAGGAGGTGAATTCATCGGGGAAAAACACCAGGGAGAAAGGAAATAGAGGAAAACCAGAAAGCAAGAACACATGAAGCAATTAAACAGAGGCGAAGGGGGGGGGGAATGGTGGTGCAGGATCAGTTAGCTACGGGAAAGAAGGGCTTCTAATCAGAACTGGATCGGTAGGGGAGTTTTGCAAACCTTTAAAACGACACGGAGGTTAGAAAGGAAACGGGGGTGGCTGGATTACTCTGGTGACACAAATGAAAAGACAGGTTTCTTAGTCCGAGGGCAAGGCTGGATCCACGGTTGTCGAGGGAAAGTCTTGACCCGGAGAACAAAAGGTAAAAAGCGAAAGATAAAAAAGTAAAGGATACTTGGGGACTTTACTATGAAAGGCGGGCGCAGTCAAAAAACAACAACAAGGTATGAAGAGGAAAAAAAAAAAAAAAAAAAAAAAAAAAGCTTATCAGAGAGAAGTCGAGGTACTGGGGCGTGGCAAAAATGTTTAACGGTCAGGGAGCAACGAGGTGAAAGAGGATCCACAGGCTGAAAACCGGGGACTTCAAGCGCGGGCGAAGGGGGGTCCATAACGAAGAAGTAAAGAAGGGTGTGTGAAACATAAAAATCTGCAGGAAGGGAAAGCAGAATACCTCCCGAGCGGTTGAGGTTGTTTGAATCTAAAGAAACCGGGTATCATCTCAGCAAGAGGCAGGGGAGAAAGGAACGCTCTCGTTTGACAACTGAGAGAGAAGAAAAAAGGAAGATGTTTAGAAAAGGAGGAATTAGAAGAGAAGGGGAAGGTTGTTTGAATCTCCCTCGCAACCTAGCGGGTGTTTGCAACAGGAAAGGAGGAAAAGAGCGCTACCTACTCGAAAAGGGATTTCTTATCCTGTGTCTCTTCAGGCGAGATCAGGGATTGGGAAAAAGCCACCGGTACAAAAACCCAAATTAACCAGGTTAGTGTAAGAGGCCTAGTCCTATAGCTTGAGATGAACCAACTTTCTTCTGGATGAGGATTGGAGAAGAAAGCACGATCGGGGGGTACAGGCCTCGGTGAAGTGGGAGGTGGATTCGGAGAGTGATTGTCGAAGGATGAATTAATGTTGGAGGGAACTTGGCTCAATCTTTTGCATTCGACAAAGGGGGGATACAGGAGAGGGTGGGGGGGACAGAGAGAAAAAAAGATCGACCACACGGTCAGGCGGGTGAGAAAGTGCAATTGATTAGGAGCTGTGCTACAAACTCGATGTGGAGCCAAAAAAATCCCCCGCTGGAAGTAGCTAATAGCGGGGACGCGGTAGGGGGCGGTTGAATATGTCATAAAGCAGAACGCCTGAAGAGAACGGGTCACGTAAAAAAAAGAGTACGAGATTGGGAAAATGCATCCCCAGGGAATAGTGGGGGGAGAGACGAGGTTTCCCTCGTTTCATAGGAAGTGACCCATTACAAGAAGGCACCCGCCTACCGGCGGCAACGGACGGGATCCTGTATTGAACTTCGGGCAGGGTCGGACCCTGATCCCTTAACCTTCAAACGACTCCGCGTCAAAAAACTTCAATCGGCGACGAACCACGACCCGCACAGGCAAAGGAGAAGGGGGGCAATCCCGAAGGGAAAAACACCCAATAAGGGCTAGGACGTCAGTGAAAGAGAGGGAAGGCGCGAGACGATTATTCAAAATAATCGGCTTACAAGAGGGAGTCAGGACCGGGGACGAAATTTCTCCAACAAATTCTTTGCGGCCCGGGGCCTTCTGATGAAGGGACCAAGTGGAAACTCCCTGGGGATCCAGGCATACCCGACATGGAAAAAAAGTCCAAACGCCTTTTCCCATCCGGTAGAAACTTCCTCCTTGAACCCGCGGGCAATGGGTAATCTCAAGGGGGGGATGAATGGCAGGTGTATAGAAAGTTGTATGGAGGAACACACCCAGAATCAGCGAGGCAAGAACTTTGGAGAGGCGCTCTAAAAGTCATTTTGTCAAGGACTAAGCCTCTCCAATCGTCCCGCTCGCGAACCTCCGTCAAGAACCAAGTGGGGCGGGGAGGGTGAAAGATTCCCAGAGGGTAAGAAGAAACGTTTGTTTTTAATCTCAGATTACAGGTGCCCTCTTGGCTCGCGGAGGAACTGAAAGGGACAGAAAGATCAAGAATTTAGGAGATTCACGTGTTACCTCAGCCCAAGGCTTTTGTGCGCCAAAGAGAGGGGGGTAACAAAGAACGATGCAAATACGTCACTTAGTTCGTGTTCAAAACCTTTGAAAAAGAAAGAAACGCAAAAACAAAAGGTAGGAGAGAGGATAGGGTCTGGAAGAACGTGATGACAAGAAGCTAAACAGCTCATGGCTTAGAAAAACCGGGATGAGGAGGGGGTCTCACAAAAAAAGCAGGTGGGGGTGTATAAGTAGGGATAACCGATTAGGGGAGACTGATGCCTTGATAGTGAAGAAAAGAAGACGGGGAAAGGAACCTGGAAAGGAGGGAGGAAAGTTGAGCGGCACTGGCTAAAAACGCCGCCCAAAGTGAGAAAAAAGAGGGGGGCTTGTTTAAGAGCACGGTGGAGTTATGAAAAAGTCACCAGCGGAGCGCGTCAAAAGGGAGGGGGTAGGGCGGGGAAGCACCACTACTGGAGACAACTGCCAGTTTGCGAAGAGAAGAATTTGCCAAGCTGAGGAGTGGGCTGGTAAAGGCAAAGTACTCTAATCGAGGGTTTGGATCCACAGGGAGGGAAAGGTATGGAATCAACTTCAGATTCGACAAAGATGAGCAATCTGTTTGTAGGGAAAGGGAGGGGAAGAAGTGAATTTCGAAGGATAAAAAGGCATTAAGAAGCGATCAAATGAAGAAGGCGCGCCAGGTCGAAAGAAAAAAGAGGGGACCTGAAAAACGAAGCAAAGACGGGGACGGTTTGTCGGGTCGGGAACGATAAGAAGAGGGGCGGGAGTCTCATTAGGTGAAGGGTCAGCCACCGATCCTGGCAACGAGAAGGAAACAGGGGGATGAACGGACGATGCAAGGGGGGAGAAAGAGAGTAATTACGATCATGGGGGGAAAGAATGTCAATTATAAGAACTGAAACAAATACCTGTAGGGGACGGAGATGGACAGAGGCACAGCTGAAAACGTACTGTAGCGTGCGCCTATCCGGAACCAAATCGTTTGCATTTGGAAGGGAAACGAAGGAATGTGGAGCAGTAAAATTTCAAAAGGGTCATCTCGTGTAACGGGTTCGATCCCAAGGGGATAGCTCGATTGCAACAGAAGGGGGGATCACGAAAATCCCATAATGAAAGTAGAAAAAGACAATAATTCAGCATATAAAAGGGGGTGCTACATCAGAGCTTAAAAGGGAGGACACGCCAAGGTATCAGGGAGTACAAAACGGCGGCTGAGAGCGCCCCTACACAAGCAGCGTTTGCCAAGCGGTATAGGGAGGCCGGAAGTATCTTCACAACGAGGTGAGGAATGGTTGCAAAGAGGCTCGCTCAAAGTCGACGCACTGGGGAATGAAAAAGGGAGGGGGCGAGTCTTGGCCCGAAGTTATGGATTCAAGAAACGGACTGAAAACCATAAAGGCTACGAAATATAGGGGAATTACACCAGTCATGAATGAGAAGATAACAGAATGAAGACAATTTTCTCATAGGAGGCAGAGTTCAGAAACAGAAAGCGCAGTATAAAGAGCACTCGTGAAAAGGGGGCGATATTTTCAAAACAAAACCGAGGGGCGTGGAAGGAGTTCCTGAGAATCTGAAAAAGAGGGTCCAAAAACAAGAAGTTCTATGATTCCGTATGACGTCGGTCCGCGGGAAGTGAAATTAGGGAAATTTTAGAAGTACTTGGGGGAAAAAAGAAAAGACACATTCAAGATCACAACAACCATGCTACGAGGTAACAAGAACGCGTGTAAAATCGAGAGAAAACCAAGGGGGGAGATGAGCAAATACATCCTTCGCATTGGGGGGGGGGGGGAATCTGACAACCTCAGGCCCCACATTTTCGACTTGAGGAAAAACGAATCAAGAGGAAAGCAAGGGAGAAGAAACTCTGAAATTTACTTGTGGAATCCTTCTAAGGAAAAAGATAAAAGCGGAAAGAGACCCTGAACGAGGTTAGGGAAACATTGTTTAAAAACGAATCACGAAGGGAGAACTCCCAATCCTCTCACTACAAAAGAACTGCGAATCCATAGTCAAACCAGCTTGGGATCGATCTCATTGTTGGAACCTGGGAGGATCCTGGTCCGCATTTCTGTGGCCTCTCATAGGAATGGTGGGGTCAAAAGCCGTTCATACAGGAGACAGAGCTCAATCCCGGATCGACCGTTCAGGAGGGAATTCAAGAGGTATATCTATGGCGAACTTAACCCCACCAGCCGGACGGACATTGGAGGGGAGGAATTGAATGTAGGAATATTCTATTTTCAGTTAAAGCCTTCTTCTTTGAGAGGGGGGTAGAGACATCCAGGTGTTTGTACCGGGGGGGCACGATCGGCAGAAGAGTGGAGTACTCGAGTAGGCCATGCCTGTGGGATATACCTTTGTAATCTTTAAGGAAGGTCAATGAGGGTCTAAAGTTGGTCCCGACACAGACGGAGGTGCCCAGAGCTACAGGGAAAAATACTTTTTATAGAACCGCAGGGCGCTGTTAAAGGGAGGTTGGGATGTAGACCCAGGACCTCTATCGGCTGAAACCATCAAAAATTGGGCTAATAGGCTAAAGATACGGGACAGGAGTGGGAAAAAGATTTAGCGCGCTCCAGAATCACAGGGATAAACAGGTTTCTGTAGTACGAAATTTAGGGGAGATGGCTGAGTTTGTTTGAGATCGTGAATCTGGTCGTGCGCAAATGCGCCGACATCAAGAAGATGACCGCGGCCGGCTGGGATTCGGGTGATCCCTGGCTAATAGATCCCTCCCGTCAGGAAATCGCTTTTAGGGGTCGGAACTTAGACTGAGATCGCAACCCAAAAACGACCCCCCAATGACCTTTTGGCTCCACCTTCCTCCCTTTGCGGTTGGTTAGCTGGGTGTTCGGCACCAGCACTACTGCTGAGAGCCGTCGAGAAAAAAAAGCTTCTCTCCTCTGTCCATGGCTCGACGGAGAGAGTCGTAGCCTTTCAGTAAGTCAAACCACAAGAATAATGGAAAAACTTGTTAATAACGGTCAATTGCCACCTTGGATCCACTCTTCTGTTCTGTTGGCGCGGCGCGCAAAGGGTCCCATCAGTCCCTACAGGGGTGCCAAGTTTCGAACGGGGAAGGCATTACTCTTGTGCCCAACCAAGTATCAAACTGGTTACAAAACCGAATACTATATAACTCGTCTGGGAAAAGATCTGGTGACAATTGAAGGGGTACTCACCATTCTTGGGGGTAAAATAACCAAAAAAAAAAACCAACAACGCACACAAAAAGCTATGAAACTGTCAACTCAAAACGTCTGCCGCGCGCGCACTCCTGCTGCTGGTGAACAGACTTATCCCCGAATCTTACTCTTCCGTCAAACGCATTTGTCCCCAGCAAACAAGGGGACCCATTTGGAATGGGGGGGCGGGGTTTCCCAATTGGAGTTCAACAGTTTCCTAAAGAAACATTTTCAGGGGAGGGCGGATGTCGTACAACTTGCTAACAGAGGAACGTTCTGCAAAAAACACTTTTCGATTGGAGAAAACTGCTGGTGGGCGCCCAGCGAGACATGTTCAGACAAATAAGCTGACAATATTGTGACATCAAAAAGGGTGGACTCTCGCAAACAAAAACAACCTGAAACTAGTTTCAATGGATTCACCACGACTGGTGAACTTTGAAAGCCTCTTTGCTTGAATGAAACTTGACTGCGCCTGGGCGCGCTTTGTGTAGCATCGAAAACGTGGAGTTAAGGGAGCCGACAGGTGCCGTATAGGACAAAAAAAGGCATAAAGAACAAAAAAATGACCTATCTGGAAGGAAGAAAAGTTAGGGCAGGACACTGGTAAAAAACCGGCCCAATGGTGTTGGGCAGTCAAAGACTGAATTAAAGACAGGGGACGGGGGGAGTTTACTGGGAGGCACCCGCGGAGCGCTCGGACAAAACGGGAGATAGCGGTAGCAAAAGTGGAATACACCTTACAGGTTCACAGAGAAGATGTAATATTGAAACCCAGTCAGCGGTGACCGGCTGGAGGAAAAACTTTTAAAAAAATGCCAAGACGCAAGAAAGTGTAGAGGTGGATCACCGAGGGGAAAAGGAGGACAAATTTCAAAGTGCGGCCCGAAGAAGCGGTGGCGCAAAATTGGGGTGGAAAGGATTGCTGACGCCACAGTGAAGGCAACGCATGTGGAGAAGCAAGGAAGTGGAACCAGAAAGAAAGCCAGTCGCGCGAAAAAGCGGTGTCAACCTGAGGAGAAAAAGGGATGGCGGAAACGGGCTTGCATGGGGAGAAAGTCGTCTTTCATGAGGATGCCGGGAGGGAAATGGTCCGAACCAGAACCCCAGAGACGGGATGGCAGGAGGGATAGGAAAGTTAGGGTCTTTACTCACTAGGGGCAAGACAAATTACCTAAAAATCATGGGGGACATACATGTGCAATAAAACTGTAACGGAATTAATGGAACCTTCATGTGTTCGATGACAATTCAAAAATCCCTTCCGTCTCTGCTCCTGATGAGGATTTGCTTGTGGCTTCCACCGATGAAGTAGAAGAGAAAATAAGAAAGTGTTCAACAGAGAAGAAGAAAAAGGGGGATCCAAAGAGGGCAGTGAGCGAGGTAAACATTCTGATGTGAGAGGCGAAGGGTGAGAAGAAGAGGTGGCAGATGATCCGAAATTCAGCTGGCGATCAGACGAGCACCGGCGGCCAAAGGTCCCGAGGGACAAACGAAAGACCGTCTCCCCTCCACTAATACACCCCCAGCTTTTTCCAGCTACATCGAAGAACTTGCAACTGGCAAATGCAAAGGGACAAGTAGGGGCGTGAACTGTGAAAAACTTACCTCACTCCTGAGAATAAAAGATACGCAACGGGGTCGCTCCGAAGGCGGCGCGAAACGTTGAAAATTCAGGGGGCTTCAAGTAGAACAGTATACGAAGAGAGTAGGAAGGGAAAGCGGCAATCACAGTCTGCAATGAAACTAGATAGCCGAATCACAGTTATAGTTTGCCATGGGGCGAACTCATTGAGGCGACTCTCGAGACCTCCCGGGGGTTTTCAGATTGCCACAACCGGGGAGGAATCTCTACTGGTTCAAAAGTGATCGGTCACACAGAAACGTGGATATTCTGGTCAGCGAGAAGTCACCTGTTTTGGTGCCCATGGGGGATCGCCTTGACCTCGGTCACAGTATCGACTACTCACCCAAGTCCGACGGATGCTTACTTGGCGAACGTGCTCAAAAGTAGAGAGGACGGGCGCAACTGCGGCCGCAGGGAAAGCAAGTCAATGTACTTGGGGGTTACATTTGACTGACAGTTAGCCGGGTTAAAACTGATCCACAGTTCGGAGGGAAGGTGCTGCAAAACAGGGAATATCGCGGACAAGGCTCCATCGACTCATAATTACGTGGTCCGTGGAACATCTCAAGTCGAGTACGTTTACCCGCCCGGTTAGGCGTTTTTGACCCGAAGAAAGCCCAAATTCTCATAAAGGGAGCGCTCAAGGAACCTTCCGAACTCACAGGCACCAGTTAGTCTCTAGCTTTGTTCAAGACGACTGCTGAGTGCATGGTGGTCCTCCCTCTCTTTCGGAGAGGGGATGGTGTGGCAGGAACGGAAAGTTCAGAACGTCGGCACAGCGCGAGAAAATGAAAGCCCCTTGCTCGTAGGTTGCGTGTAGTTCTTTGAAGTCGAATCCGCTTTGCAACCGCAACCGGACCCCTGGGTTGCCTTGGTAGGAGGGGAATACTTTAGATTCAGCGTGGCTGATTCTTTGACGGGGTCAGGGTCAAAAGGTTTGTTTATAAGACTTTTGAGGTGTCCAGGGCAGCTGGCAGTCGATGGTGTCTAGACGCCCCATCGCTGATTCTGTAAATCTTCATCTTTCTTAGAATGTTTCGTGCTCACCTCTCACAATGGAACCTCTCGAAAAGTCTCTTGGGATCGGGCAAAAAGGGCAAGGCGATCCCCCTCAGGAAAAACTTCTTTTGACTAAAGGCTCTATCTTGTCACTGTACAGCACACGATTTCGCAGGGCCAGGCGCTAGGCGTCCAGGAAAACGGTTGATAGGCCCTCTGAAACACAGGTCACTTAAGCAGTTGTTGAAAAGATTTGGGCCGCCGTGTCCACTTGTAACTGAGTTTTCATCTTTGGACTAAATTCCTGGTTGCGAGAACGCTGCCGTTCCGCCGCTTGGGGGGAGGGGCGGGGTTATCTTTTCGGGAAAGTCAACGCCCGTGACAAAGAAGCCGCTCCCGAGTCTTCGCTAAACCGACCGGAGTTCCCGGTTTTCCAAAAGGTGACCCAGTAGGTCCACCAAGAAGTCGACCTCTCATCGACGAGGGAGGCTCTGGATCTTAATAAATACTGGAAGGGCCTGCGCTCCACTTTCATCATGTGATGAAGACCTTTAAAACCCACAATATTTGCGCCGGGAGACGCCGCCTTGAATGGGGGGGGGGCACTACAACCCAGGGTAAAGATTGACCTTTGCGGTATTCGGGGAAAAGAAAACGACCAAAGGCACCCTAGGGCACTTCTTGCTTCATATTGTTCTGGAAAAGAGTTTCCTACATTAGTGCTCCACCCTAAACCCCTCGACAGTTCACGTCGCTCTGTCGCGTGTTGGACCAGTACATACACTCTAGAAAAGTAACACCCGCCGTTGTGGACTTGGCCACAGTGTACAAACCAACACCAGGTGGCTGTCTTTTAGCTTTTATTGTCCCCTCCATTTAATGATCCAGATCCTTCCAGGAGTACGTTCTGCTCGCTGGGCGTCAACCACGTGCCTACAAGAACCCTTCAAAATCGGTCTCGTCATGACAGAGCCCCTCTGATGGGGCAACAGCCAGACTCTGAGAGGGCATTCTCTGGCTTAACCCAATGTCCCTGTTCTTCACATATCTCTCCTCGCATTCTAGAGGAAAAAATTAACCTGCCATTGGACCCCTCATTCTAATTGCCTAATCCTTTTCTTAGCAACATGCTTTCGGCAGTGCTTTTTCACCCATAAAATTCCCCCGTTATCTTCACGGAGCGTCCTCGGATCTATTGAGGCCGAGTACTACTAAAAAGCAAGTACCGGACCTGAAGGTGAATAGCCAAATTTGAGGACAAAGAGAACCCAGCTTAACACGCAAAAAGAAAGTCAAAGGCGGGTGACCCGCGGAGTGGATTTGGACTGAAAGTAAGGCTCGCGGCCGCCCGGGTCGGGGTAAGCGACCTGGAGCATAACCCCTCCATAAAACGCACATATGGACTTGAAAGAAGGCGGCCGGCTTAGGGGGTATTTCTGTGACCGCCATCAGGGAATAAATCGAAGGCTGGATCACCGGAGGGTTCGGGCATTTCAGCAGCTAAAAATAAGTTTGACCATCTGGGGGCTGAAAAAGAAAGTGATTCAATGCCATGTGTCAGGACGGGGAGATCCGCCAGCTCTGAAAGCGAAGGAGTCTAACAACCCGGAATCTGGGAAAGGAGACAATTTATTCCCAGGCTGTGTGGTCGAGAACCTTGCTTATGACGGTATTTCAGGGTCTACAAAAAAAATGCAGAAAGAAAGCGGAGGCACGAGAGTACGTAGAATCAAAAGACTTAAGGTCAAAGATGCGCTCTAAGGGGGGGACATGGAATGAAGGTACTGAACTCCCCTCTATTTAAATCGAGGCTGCGAGGGGGACGGAACCTCTTTTCTGAAAGCGGCAAGGTAGCTGAACGCGAATCTGTGGTGCTGGCTGAACCAAAACTGTTTAAAGAAAAGAAAGATCACCTGAGCGAGGAAGGTCGTCCGAGGTGCTGCTGACTGGAAGAATAGAGAAAGATGCGATTCCAACGGAATTCATACCCGTCGTATCTAACCAACTGCAGGTGCACGCCCGGCCTCCACGGAGAGCGGGTGCTGGATGATCACCGCCAACGGCAACGAACAGCGTGAACAGATTACGCGATTATCGGCCGCAAAGATTTGAGCCAGCCTGATTCGAGCTCCTGAAGAAAAAGGGAAACAAAGGAGGCGGCGCAGGACGAAACCGCCGCTGACATGCCGGGTTATCCTGTCTACTAATGGGTAGAGAACCCCAAACAATCAAGCCGCCATTAGCTGGGTACATTGCTCAGTCAGGGAGCGCCGTTTCCAGAGGAGTTCGGACCCGATTTCTTCTAGTCAAAAAACCTGGAACTGGGAACCGCGGGATTATCCTGTGTCCTTTCCGTAAGCTGGTTGTCCCCCTCACTGACAGTTAATGAATGACCCCTGTCGTTCAGCGCTGATCCCGGGGGATCCGAAGACTGTGCTGAACCCTCGTCTACCTTCACAGAAGAGAACCCAATTCCTTCTGGGATGCTTTACGACGCCGAAAGAGACTCCCAACACAACAGGAGGAAGATGGGCCTCTCCATAACATAAGCCAAGACGTGTGGTCTTAGTTAGGTGGACTTAGGGAGCCCAGCGAGGACTGAAAAGTCGTCGTCTGCAAACTTGTCAGCGGCTCCGAACGTTCCACCTAAAGGACGCGGTTCGATCTGCACGGAACAGTGGGCGTCCAATCCCCCCAAGGTTCGCTTAAAATCAGCAAGACGCCGCAGAGCGAAGAAGCGCTCACCAACGGGCTCCTCCATTCAACTAAAAAAAGATTCGCTATTTATAGGAGTACTGCTGAATATGCCTGGTGTGACAGCCCGCGCATAGAGTCGATTTGTTGTCAGGGAACGCCGGAACTGAAGAGAGCGGCTAATCGGGAGCGCCCGTGTATCTGTGCTTCGCTGGGCGTCCGAACTCCCCGCCCGCACTGGCCCCTTTGGCCTTTGCCGAGGAAAAAGTATGATTCTTCGATTCGCTGGGGCCAGGGGCTGAAGGTTTCGGAGGATCAAACGCTTTTGGGTGTGCCGCTCGGAGACTTGGTGAGGTGTCACAAGGTCGATGGTTCGCTCGGGTGCATGAAGCCCTGTTGGAGAGAATCTGCCATCTGTCGTCACACGGGGCTTCGTGCCACAGCTGCACGGCAGAGGGCCCTCGAAACCGTACTCCTTTGTCGGGGGGACCCCGGGCAGGCGAAGGAAAGTTGAACTTTCTTATGCTACCGACGATCGGGGCAACTGCACGCCTGGCCGCGTGCAATCAGTTCCGGTCAGCGGTTGAAATAAAGAAGAAACCTCGCTGACGAAAAATCACTTAGCCAGGGTCCGTTCTGGACAGATGGCCATTGCCTGTACGGGAAAAAATTACATGATGTTTATTTAATGTCTTGGTGAACAAAGTGCGCAAATGATGACGTCGCAAAAGGAGCTCGCGCGCCGTTGCCCATTGTATAGATGTGTCGCTGCTCGTCCACGCCAACAGCCCCCTGTGTTCTCTCGCGCAGCTGTGCACGTAAGGGCCTCATGTCAGTCGGTGACAATTCCAAACGAAGAGGAAACTCGACGCTGCCGTCAGGAAGCGGTCGCGCATTACACAACTCACACCTGCGCTTGGGGTTCACTAACAAACCTTTTAAAAAAGACTACCACCGCTTCTTCTGAGGCTCCTCTTCTGAATCGCCTATAACACCCCTTTACTCAGCCCCCGAGAGTGTTTCGAAGTGTTGTGACTTATTGGACCACCCAAATGACCACGTTCACCCACCGCCGCGCGGGACTCTGGGACGTTTCTCGTGAACCGATTGTGAGTCACCATTTTGGTTGCTAACCTCTGACTCCCATCCCGACAACGGGGCGCTCGCGCTACGAGGGTTTACAGTAACGAGAAGTCCCAGATGAGAAAGTAACAAAAAACGGTCTGTGCGGAACAAACAATGGCGCGGGTACGCCTTTTGTTGTAAAACCGCCAAAATTTTCTTAATAATAAATCATGGCAATTTGTCCCTTTAAGGGCTGACAGGTCGCACATCCACCTCAAAAGCCCTATGACGGAAGCAAAAAGGCGGGAATCCACTTCAAGCTGCTAACCAAACTGCTGGGCGAAGCCAAAGAAGCATGTTCAAGACAGAGCTGTCAATAAAATGAGGGGTGTTCATACCGGGGGTAGAAAATACGCGCTCAAACAACAACAATGAAAGCTAAATCTTTCGAAAAGGGGATGAAAGGTGAAGAAGTGTGACAGCTAATTGTGTTTAGAACCTTTCGAGTGCGGGTGGCGCAACCAGCAGTGAACTGAAAACGTAGAGTCCGATGGAGAACTCGGACTTCTGTAGCCTGGATGACGAAAGACGAATCAAAGGAAGGTCCGGCGGGAGAGAATAAAAAATTGAACGCAAACGGGTCAACAAACGCAACCAATTGTTGTGCAGGATTTGGGGGGTTCGGCCTAGCTAAGATATGGGAAAAAATTAGCGAAGAGCGCTTCACAATTAATGGAAAAGTGCAAACGAACGATACACCTGAATGTGGGGAGAAAAATATGAATACATTGCCCGCTCAGGTGAAACTGAGTTGCCGTTCTGTGAAAAAGCAGGTCCAAAGAGCGAATGTGGACCATGAGGTGAAGTGGATTGGCAAAGCAGAAGGGCCGAAGCCCCTCAAATTGTGGGGCGTGAAAGGAGGTAGGGCAGTTGGGTCAAGCCGGGTGATCAAAAAAAGGAAGACGGATCCAGGCTGAAAAGTCTGCGCGCTTATGTGGGTGGAACGAAGGAGACACATGATTAAGAGGGGACGGGAGGGTTCGAGAAAAGGCTAGAGGCTAATGGATGGGGCAACATAGAGGTTGCAAGATCACAAAGCGGCACGGAAGCTCTAAGAGGTTGAATCTAAGCAAGGAGAACGTTCAAATGCAATTAGAGAGAAACTCAACCTGAAAATCCTCGTAAAAATGGAGAAGTGACCGGTTCGATGTCAGGAAATACCAACCGGACTGAACCGGAGACGGCAGGAAAAAGAGACGGCAACTGGTCTGGTGGGACAAAGCGAGGCATTGGTAAGACAGAGAAAAATGAAAAGAAAAAATTACTGAGCATCGCCTGCCCGGGGAGATGAGGGGTACGTAAGAAGCTCGAGGCCCAACGCGGTGAGCAGCAAAAAGGATGAGAAGAAGAGAAAATCTCCAACATTATTATCTATGGCCGCATCCAAAAAACGGGGGCGTGGCAAAATGCTCACCGGAAACAAAGGGAAAGGGGAATCACAGGGGCACGGAAACGGAGTTTCCCAAGCGAATCTAAGTACTGAAAGGAGACCCGGGCAAGGTTCGTTACGGGCCAAGCTGGAGCCGCTCCAGAAGCACAGAAAAGGAACGGGCGCTCCGAGCGCGCGACTCGCAGACTTCCCGATTCCTGAAAAGAGAGCTACGAAGAAGAAATGAGGAGGAAGAAGCATTGCCGGCACAAGCTAGACAATCACAGTGTGAAAATGAATGGAGGCACGTGAAGGTGACGCTCTGAGGAGACAGCGGCTTGCTGTCAACGATAGTTTTAACAAAAACCGGGAACGAAAGGAAGGGGCGGGACATCTGGGACCGTTGGCGTGACGGGGAATCATGAGATTGGGGGGGTAAAACGCCACTTCATTTAAGTTGAAGTCGAGTACGCCCTGCGGGAAGCATTGTCCGGGTTGGGCCACAAGTGGTCGGACGGAACCTCGCTAAAAAAGCAAGACAACCCATACTAAAGGAGGATCTCGCGTGGAATCGGCTGAAAAAAAAAAAACAAAGGTATGAGGGGAAAAAGGGAGATTGGAAGCGTCTAAATTAAAGAAATCCACAATTTTGGGTTCGGGGGGAGTGTACGGTGACATAGGCACCTGCAAGAAAGACCACATCTCAGGCCGGGATTCATCGCAGTGAAGCCAAAGGGAGTCGATAATAAGAAAAGGAGTGAAACCTCTCCAGCGGGGGTCACTAAGAATCAGTCCAGATCACCCGCCGTAGTTGGGGTTGAAGGAAAGGGAGAAAATAAAGTCCTGGCGGATCTCAACGCACCAGCTCGAAAATTTTGCAACGATAAACAAGGGAGGAAACTAGAGGGGAATAGGGCTGATGTCGATGACTGTTGTTCCTTGAACTCATTCGTAACCGGTTGATTGGTTCAGAAGGGTAAAGAAACGTTCTGCACAGGGGAAGCGAGCGCCTCAACCCGTAAAAGTCGGTATTTCATGTTTCTTGCTGGAGGACTGCCACCCCTAAAAAATTGCACTTGGGGCCTTGTGCCCCAAAAAAAGGAAAAGGGGGACGGTACTTCGAAAGTGCAACGGCTGCATTCGTTAGGGAAAAAGTTATAAAGAAAGCAAGGTTTTTGGAAAAAGCCGGTTGGAGTTCCCGGCAGCTCGAATGTCCTTCGCGAGAAATATGACGTCACTGTTGCGATAAGCGATTGCTTCTCACTCGTTTTCTGTTGGGGCTGTAAGGAGGTCAAACGCTCACATCAAAATGGAAACTCAGAGCTCTAACCGGAGTGGGATCGACCACGTCAAGGGAAAGGGGGTGCGTAATCTGGGAGAACTAAAAAAAGTGACTCCTATCTTGACGAAGCACGAGTTGACAGCAGATTCCAAGCGTTCGATAGGCGCCGAGGGAAGGGAGCGTTAATATTCATAAGACCATCTTAAATACAATAAGGTCCCGTTCTTGACGAAGATTTGTAAATGGGAGAAGTTAATGATTTTGCGCGTGCCTGGGAAACTCCCAGGGGGGGCGGTAAAAGGGGAGCCGCCGCCCGAAAAAAGGGGTGGCGACTGCCACCGGCCGGTCGCTGTTTCGCCCCTCCAGCCCTCCCGCCCGTCCTCCTTCCGTTCAGTCTCGCAACTAAAACACCGTTCAAGTCACCGTAAAAGATTGGAGCCGTCGTTTTCAAAAAACTGTGAGTCGGGAGGGCTCGGCGCTTTCACAGAGAGGATCAACTCTTCGGGAATCACCTTCACGATTTGGCTAGGGTACCATCAATTGGGGAAGTCCCTGGACACGCAAATAGGGCGAACCAAGTCTCTGCGGCTTAAAGTAACCCTCGTCTAAATTGCACCAAAGGAACTAAGGGGGAAAAACCAAAAGTTAACCGGTAAGTGGCGCGTAAATCAGCCTTGGAAAAGACGCGGGAATGTCTTCACGTGGAGCTGGAAAATTGAAATGTCTGACCAGTTAGGGGCACCACCGCTCATGACAACCTCCCAGGGTCTGGGAGCGCGCTCCCAAAGAGCCGTTTGGCTTTCGAAAGAAATCAACTCGTCAAAATTCCCCATTCTTTGGAAGAAAATGCGTCTTGAATCTTGTTCCCAAAGTAAACCTCAACCATTGTAGGGGAAAAAAAACAGAGAAGGATGGCAGGTGACCTGTCGGAGAGGGATTCAGGGTCAAGTATCACCGAACAGAAGATCCGAGGAAAAAGGCAAAACGGAAATCATCCACACGGGAATGTTCTCAACAGCTGAAAAAACAGGTTGGGGGGCGCAAAAAGAAGAGCAAATACAGGACTAAGCCCACGGGAACAAACTTCAGGACATTGGGAGGTAAATCACCGTAGATATCGCCCTCCACAAAAACCCGAGGGACTGGGTGACCTCTTCTCTCTCTGAAAAAAGTTCTTCAACCCTCATCCGTTGCCCCTAATGTCATTAAGGGTTAGCTTTGCTTTTTAGCCCCAAACAAAGGTGGTGTTTTTCTCAGGACCCCTGAGGTGAATTTTGCTGATCGGAGGCTTCTTTCCGGGTCGGTGAGGGAACGCCCCTCCCGTAAAATTCCCGAGCCAACATGGGGCGAACGCAACTGGTCCACAATTCGTAACTAAAAAAAATTGTGTTTTTGAAAGGTCACAGGCGGGGGTTTAAGCACTCGCCGAGTGGGTGTGAAAGGTTACAAAAGGAACAAGAAACTCTGACATCCCGGGGTCCAAAAAAAGAGTTGGGAGCTTTCAAAAGGTAAACCCCTCCCGAAAAAAAACATCTCCCTCACATAAAAAGACTTCCGACGGGAGGGAAAGGAGTGTCCAGGTCTTTCAATGGGAGGGAAGAAATTATCTATTTTTGTATCCCAAGGTATTTTACATTGACAATTTCCAAAGGAGGCCCGCGCGATCTGGTTTGCTTAAATAGGTCGGGTCCAGCCGAGGATCCTAACTGAAGTGAAAGAGCGAAAAGAAACACGCCAGATCCGCAAGCCGGTTCAAAACAAAGATTCCCTCCGAACGGGACGGCTGCGGGGGGGGACATGGGAGGCGAGGGCTGAAGGGATGCGGGTTCTGCGGGGTCCCAAAAAACCCTAGGGAAAGCAGCGTAAGGCTTTTGAGGCCGGAGGTGGAAAAAGCCTTTAGTTCCAATCTTCAAGTAGCTCACCCTCAAAAGAAATGGAATCTCTTATACCTAACCCGGGAAGGACCTTTGTAGGGGGAGCGAGGGATCGATTACAGATAAAAAGGGCCCCGAGCGGCCTATTAGCAAAAATCAGGCTGGTGCAGGGAAAAAAATCGGAACTGGGGGCAGAGAAAATAATATACAAAAGATGGCCGGTTCGCTGAAATACATGGCTCGATGTACAATCGACCGGGTGGAGGGGGGGAAAACAAAAAAGGAATGGGGGAAGAAAGATATGCAAGGCATAAAGCTAATGGACAATCGTATCAACATACTACCAGAAGGCGGGTCCACAAAAAGGAAGGAGGAAAACAGTAAGGGTAGATCACCGGGGGATCCCCTAAACGAAGATTGCCCACCGAAGACGAAGAGGAGTCCTCACAAAGGCCCAAATGGGGCACAGAGGGAAGTAGGCCAGCTGATTAGCCATATCCTTAATTCGAATTAATCAGGGGGGCGGCATCCTGGAATCTTAATTAAGGAGTTCAGAAACACATCTAAAGGATGAAGAGTATTAACCAAATTCAGAAACAAGCCCCCATGAGCAGTCAACCTATCAATCACAGGGACAGAAGGGGCAGGGTGCCGTTCGAGAAAACAGGTGAAAAGCTCTTATTATGCCCGGGTGGGATAGAGGTTGGGAAACCTGTTAAAGGAAAACGTCTGTACTACTGGTGACCTTTCAGAAAATTGCACCGACTTAATTTTAAGGAGTCATATGGACTCCCTGGTCGGGCCGCAAAATTGGGGGCCTCCTCCTTGGGGGGGCAGGCTGGGCTCGCTCTGGGAACAGTAATGACTAGAAAACAAAACAGAAATAACTTGAACTTTAAAAGGGCGC
>Ga0179593_1290150_pt1 | contig 18546 bp, 14 predicted proteins | sample CZODoug2_1_08_16_FD_185931 | JGI IMG/M metagenome (GOLD analysis project Ga0179593, IMG submission 185931) | Vadose zone soil fungal communities from Angelo Coast Range Reserve, California, USA - CZODoug2_1_08_16fungal (PacBio error correction) | ecosystem: Environmental > Terrestrial > Soil >...
CACGGGGTCAAAGCGAAAAAAGAGACAAAGGGGACACGCGTAGGTCAAGTCCTGCACGTGAAAGGGGCAAGCTTGCAAGAAAGCCATCGGGGAGGCCGGAAAAAGGGAGAATCTTTGGGGGCAAAAGAAAGAAACATTAGGAACAGAAATGGAAAGTCGAAGGGTCCTTTCCGGAGAAATTCGGCCAGAAACATGGGAAAGACCAAAGCCCTCGCAGGGGATAAAATAATCGAGAAATTCTCATATTGAAAAGATAGTTTGAAGCATAGGAGATGGGGGGGAAGAAGACAAACACGCGGGGAGTAGGAGGGCTGCTTTTGCACTACGGGATCGTGACTTGCGCTCTCCAAAAGGCGATCGCAGGAGAGGGGAAATTCGGGAATAGCCTCCGAGAAATTGACCCCGAAAAGATATCCAAGAGAGAGGACAGGAGAGAGAGAAGAAAAGGGCCCGTAGAATCGGAGGCAAGGTCCTGCCACAGAAGGACAACGGCACACCCTAAAGGCCTGAAAGAACACAACTCCGGAGATTTGGTGCAGTAACTTAAGGGGGAAGCAGACGCGCGGGACCTGGTAAAAACCCTAGGGTTCGGGGATCGCATCCGGGGAATCGCCAATAAGAAGGTGGGAAGAATAAAGAGCCATATCGAAGACCTTATTGCTCTTCTGCCAAAATATCGGACGCAAAGACTGCAAAGGTGATGTGTTGTCGTGCAGGGGATAGCGGGGAGGGGAGTTCGACTTGTCGACAAGAGAAAGGAACTTGCGGACAAGTGGGGGAGGAAAAAGGAAATCGGGACCAGATTTTCGGCTCAGCCAGGCCCAGTAAAAGAAAACGGAAAGCGAAAAAGCAGAAAAAAAGGGGAAAAGAAAGCCTCATAAAAAAAGTAGGGGAGCAAGCAAAAATATTGCCAAAGAAAAACAGAACAAAATTTCGAGGGGGAGGGAAAAAGGCAAAAAATGGGGAAGCAGCACTGAACAGGCATTCTTTCTACGGGTTCACGTATCTCTGGAGGCCGGGGGAAAGAACGAAAATGTGCGAGAAAAGAAGAGCTTCAAAAAAACACGTAAGTAAAAAAAAAAAAGAGGAGAGGGAGGTTTCTGGGCCGTAAGGGAAGAATGTAAAGGTCTTGTCTAAAAAAAAAGTCAACACAGTGAGAGACATTGAAGGAAAGGGATGCTCCAAAATTGGGGCAAAGGGAGAAAGCACCTCATCAGATGCACATATAAGGGGGGCCCTAATAAGGCAGGGGAGAAAAAAAGCCGAGTTGTGGCTAAGGAAGACGTCAGGTTTGGAACCTGTGAGGGGCGCTGTCTGCGAAGGTCCGACCAGGGACGGACCGCCAAACGTGAATTAGAGAGACATCACCACCGGAATGGAGGTAATGGGGAAGAGATCAAAGACAAAAAGAAAGCCCCCTAGACATTATTCCGGAGAGAAAAAAAGATAACGGGAGGCGAGGCGCGAGAGAGGGTCCGAGAAGAGCAGAGGTCGGCGAGGACGGCTATTGCGGGCGCACTGACATGAAGGCGAAAAAAAAGGGAGCTATGGAATAAATAGGGAAATTGGGGGGGACCATTCAGAAATTAATCCGTAAGGATAACTGAAAAAAAATCCATTCCGGAAAAGCTAGCATGTCAACGTAAACTCTCGGTTGAAGACCGAAGGAATGCGGGAAACCGAATAAACCGTTAATGATCTCAGATACGGAATACGCCAGGGGTAGGGAAATTCCTGTGCTGTGCGAGGATGAGACGCGCTCGTAGCTCGGCCAACGATCCCAGACGCCTCGGGAAGAGGGGACAAAGAAAAAAGAAAGTCGGGCCAATCAAAAAACGCCTACCCCGCTTGTTTAAACCAAAGATGCAGAATCACTGCGATCTATATGTTCAATGAACGCAATAGACGAGAAAAAAAATTAAGATAAGGCAATTCGAGTGTGTAACCCTGCGAGGCGAGGGGGGGATGCAAAAAGAGGGAATCAGGGGCCAGGGAAAACGCGCCGGACACAAAAAAAAAGGGGAAGGGACTACAATTCCTCAGAAAAGGGCCGAAGCTGGAACGTGGCCAAAGACTCATCAAACCCGATAGAGCATCAGTTGAATAGAAAGGGACTGGAAGGGGCGGCTGACTACAAGGGCAGAGAGTCGGATTGGGCGGAAACAATGCTGGGTTGGTTAAGATATCAAAGGAGAAAGGATGAAGTAGCACCTGCCTTATGTTAGAACCAGAGAGGGAAGGCATCGACGTTGGAGCTGGGGACAGGGACAAAGCTCAACAGGGAAAGGACGGAAGGGTTTCTGCTGGAAGAGGGAGAAGGCTGGTGTAAAGGAGCCGAGGTCACTCATGCTTTAAAACTGGTTCATCAGAGTCCTCAGCCGTGATCACGGGGGGAGTTCGTCGGACACTGACAAAAAGGGGGGTGAGAAATGCGGAGAGAACAAAACCCATACGTGAAGTGTATCAGACCATCGACGGAAGGGTCATGCGCTCCAGAAAAAAGTGTGCCAGACACGCGCCGAGGGGAGGGAGATGACTTACCTTCCGAGACCCTCGGAGGACGTCGGAAGCGTCATGAATCATTTGGGGATGGCCGCGGCAGGGTGATAAGGCGGTCTACGAAAAGATTGTGGCGAGAAAGTTTCGTGGAACTATGAGAGATAGAGTGTTCCATTAATACTACCACTATTTCTAACTCGAAAAAAGGTCAGATCCCACCGGGGTCCGAAAAATCAAAAGGGGGAAAATAAGAAGACTAGGAAGGGGCTGAAGAAGCCTCGATCTCAGGATTGCACTCAAAAAACGGGAAGGCATCGCGACGTGGGTGCGGCAGGAGCTGGCGAAAAAAGAAATGGGTCGCCGCAGGGGACAGTTGCGTTCGCGACCAAGAATGTGTTAACAACTGGCGGGGGGGGACTCAGACGCAAACTAAGAGCTAGGGCGCCTGGTTGCAAAGATACGATTCACGCTGGGGCTGAAGGAGAGGGGAAAAGGACGACAGAGATGTGCGGCGAGGGGCACTCGTCCTCAAACGGGGGGAAAATCGATTGCGCTCGCCCGAGAGTTTTCTGAACTCAAACAAATTGAGGAAAGGAAAATTCTCTGAAAAAACAGGGGAAACCGGTCTTCAAACGCTCCTACCAACTTCCGGTGGGGCTGAGGGACGATGGCGATCAGGAAAAACCAAAACTAACGGGAGAGGATTCAGTAGGGGCATCACCAAACAAGGGGGTGGGGCATCCGCCGGGAAAGGGGGCGGAGAAATTCTCATCGCAAACTCAGAACGGAACAAATAAAGGACGCGAGAGAGAAAGTTTGTCACATACAGCGACCGGGGCCGATCGCAGACCCAGTTCGGAAAAAAGGTGGTCGTTGGAAAAAGCCGTCCAGATTGAACCGCAGCAAGATACGGATGCGGTATAAAGACTGAAATTATAGGCCGGTGACGGGAAAGAGAAAAGTTGAGGAGAATTCGAGGCGAATTAGCTAAGCCTGTGAGGTTTTATACAGACAAGAAGAGAACCGTACGATCGGGGCTAAATCACCAGGGACTGGGGGGATGGTGGGGGAGCAGACCCTCTTTATATGAATGAGAAAAAGGAACGTTATTGCTGGATGGGGGGGCGCGGAGACCCCGACGCCTGAGGATGGGGAGAACGGGAGAAAACAACCGGGAGGTCCGCTGCTCGCGAGCTAGGAACTTTCAGACGCAGGTCGCAGGAGAAGAGAGATTGAAAATAAATCTTTCAGCAGGACTTCCGGGGGGCTAAGAAGAAAGGTGACGGTCGGCAGCAGGGAAAAACGAAAGCCAATAATTAAGGAGATAAAGCCGAGGGGGGAGAAAATCCCGTTACAAAGCAAGTGTGGACCGAAAGAAACGGGAAACCGACGGTGGGAGGGAGCATTTCATCAAAGGAAAAGGAAGTATTGAAAAAAAGACACGGCGGGAAAAGACATCAAAAGTGATGTGGATATACAAGACTGAAAAAGCAAGGGGGGCAAAGGAAAAAAATATCAGAACCCGAAAAGGAAGGGGAAGGTCTGGATATATAAAAACAAGAACTGACCGGTGCCGGGGGGTGGGGGGGTTACTATAAGGCCATAGGAGAAATGGGCAGGATAGGACAGCAGCCGTCTGAATAGTCAAAGGGGTTGAAAAGCTGGTAGATACACGGAACATAGTCGAAGATGAAGGAAAAGAGCACAGACCTGAAGTAAAATCACTGGGGAAACAGGGGGTGGGAACCTAGAAACCTCAAGGCCATCTCGACAAACACGGGGAAGATCAGAGAGCTGGGGGAAAAGAAGGGGGTCGCTGGGACGATCCAGTCGAAGCAAGCGGGGACCTCCGACCTACCAGAAAAAGTCAGGGGAGGAGGGACTAACTGGGGTCAGATCGAAAAAGCGAGTAGCGTGAGAACCGAAAGCTGGGAACAGAAGGTACAACACAGCATGTAAAGGGTGGAAGGGCTTGGAAAAGCCCCGATCCCAACCGTCCGAGGATGGTGCAGGGTCGGAGGGAATAAAATGGGGGGAGCCGATGGCAAGCCTTGTCAAAAAAAACGAAAAGAGAAAAGGAAGCCAGCGAGTTAAGAACAAGAAATGAACCTGACGGTCGCTCGAGAAACTGCCATATCACGTATGCTCATCATCCCAAAGGGGGCCCCAGCAGTCCGTGACCTAAGACAATCAGAAGCAGACGATACAGCCGGCCAATGCAAGGGGTAAGACGGGCGCACCCACCAAAGATCAGCGGCCCCATGCCAAGAAGCAGGATAGGCACCCTAAGCCAAAGCCGGTATAAAAGGGCCAGGGACGACCTACGAAAGAGAAAAAACACGGAACTAGAAATATGGGAGAGAAAGCTGGACCAGACCGCAAAAAACATCCTAAGGAAAAACGAAGGGGAAGTCCTGCGTCTGCTGAGAAAGCAGGAAAAAAAGGAGGGCATAGGGTCAGAGGGGCTAGATGTCACCATGATACCGAAAAAAGGTCGAAAGGCCATGGACCGAATTCCCGACAAAGGGGGGGGGGGGGGGGGGGGCAAAAAACTCCCGTATTTATGGCTGGTGTAAAGCATCCAAAGGCAAAAGTAAACGATGCCCTGGGGCGGAGTAAATGCGAGGGTCCGAATCGAAAAAAAAAAAGGCAGAAAAAAACGACTAAAAAGAAGCAAGTTGGGGGAAGAACTGAAGGACATAGGGAAACTAATGTTCCGAACCGAAATCGAACCTGGAAAAACGTCGGAGCTACCAAAAACTCAAAGAAGTCACACTACTGAGGGGAAACGAGGGGACTAAATCGCAGAATGGGGGGGAAACACGAAAACCAGCAAAAAACTTCAAGAAAAATGAAAACGGACGTTGAGAAGGTCGGAAAACGGCAAGAACGGAGCGAGGGAAGAACGGTCAAAGGCTCCTGTTCACAAAGAGGAATCAAAGAAACCGGCAGAAAACTAGCGGGATAGGGGGGCTCTGACGGAACTTGGGAGCAGAAGGAGAAATGACCTAGAGTGATAGGGAAAACCAACCGTTCACTCAGGCGAGCCAGGTCGCTCCAAAAAAACATGAAGGCCGATCTCAGACACAAAAACGAAAAAGGAGGAGGGAAGAGATATACTGCATGACGGAGGGAAGAACCGGGTAATCGCAACCGTGGCCTGGGTGGAGGCGAGAAACGCCGAAAGCCAAAAGCAGAAGAGAGGCAAGGAAGAAAGGAACAAAACGACATGCGGGAATAATTCATGGGACGGTTGGGAACATGGCAAAACGAAAAGGACCTCCAGACGAGGCGGCCGGAGGCCAGTCAGTCGAGAATAGGAAACCTCCGTCGGTAAAGCGCAGGTTTGAATCAGGGTCAAGTCCAACAAAACACCTAAACAACAAACCAAACAAAAAACCCAAACCACCGCAAAAAAAAAAACAAAAAAAAAAAAAAAAAAGAACCACCAGGAGCGAATTTCATAACCCTAAAAACTCGTGGAAGGGGGTTGGGAAATCACTGGACGGGGTCAGCAGCTTCGACAACGACGCAAAATCTTGGAAACATCACCGGAGGATGGAGAAATGGACGAGGGGGAACGCCCTCGTGAAGCGTACCCAGGAAGGGAGAAAGAGGTACTCGTCATGTCCCTTAATAAAAAAAAAACAAAGGCCCCCCCTCAGGGCGGAGGGAAAGGCTAATATCAGGAAAGCAGGAAAAAAATTTTCAACCGACGAAATGTGACAGGCTGAAACATAGAAAAGCCACGGCGGACTGCCCGAAGAAAAGAAAAGCCGAAGAAAAAGAAAACAAAAGCAGTTGGCAGGCCATACAGGAAGCCGGGAAAAAAACCTCGCAGAGATAGCGCAGGAAGACAGCGGGGGAGGAACAGGAGGCGGTACCTGAAAATGGATCCCGGGGGGTTCGGTAGTTGTCGACGAGAACTTAAAGGGCCTCAAGCGAAACCGGGGCGAAGCGGGGCGCAAAGCAACCGGCGCTTTTCCGATGACTGTCTAAAAAGATTTCGCGAGGGCACGAACGTTCTAGAAAGCGCAGACTTGAGAAGAAGGAGAGACGAACAGTAAGGAATCGGCAACTGTACGAAACCGCCGAGAACGCGGGCGGCCTGGAAAAACTGAATCATGTCAGGAAGCAGCGGGCAAGGGGAAAAAAAACAAATTAAACGACGACAGGGAGGGGCTGTCAGGTTCTACACGCATGGGACCGTCGCGAGTGCAAAAACTGGTCCAGCGAAGAAGGACAAAGCAACGGGGGGAGGAATCCTTGAGACAAAAGGCCGCAACGAAACCCTGCCAAAGGGGAGAAGGAGAAAACCGAAACCTTGCCTCCGATAGGCAAAAGAAGAACCCCTCAGGAAAAAAAACCTGAGTACTTTATGAAAAGGTTAACGCAAAGAAGTGAAGGGACGGAGCCCCCCCACGATGGCCAATATGTGAGGAGAGGTAAGGAAGGAGCGTACATCTAACACAAGGATCATGCTCAAGATAAGAAGATCCGCCTCAACGTGTCAAAAACATAAGGAGGCCAGGGAAGTGCAGAATTCAAGGGGAGACGCCGAGGATCGCCCCAAGCTACCTAGAATAAAAGGGCGTGAGAAAGTACAGAAAAAAAAGTCGTCTTCGGGGACGCGAGGAAATGAAGGACCAGCCCCACATAGACGTTATGGAAGAAAAGAACGACGCGCAGGGCATCAAGTGAACACGTGTTCAAAGGGAAAAGATAAACCTTCGGCGTCGACCAACCACAAAACCGTCCGGATCACATCGAGTCAAACAGCGCAGGCAGCCGGCGGTTCAGGAAACCCTAAGAGGCGGGCCTCGAAAAGGATAAGGGGCACCCTAAAGGCCGAAAGGAAAACGGCTGGGAACCCGCCGGCTCCTTGCGAAAGGGTGTACAAGGGGGACAGGCCCGCCCTGGGGGCCGGAGGGAAAAGAAAACGGTGAGCAAAAACATCGAGCACGATGAAAAGGAGAGAACCGCAACCTGCAGGCATGTCCCAGTACATCACTAACCATGAAAAACGAGACCAACAGCCTCAGTGCCCGCTCCCGAAAAGATCGGGAAAAGACCAAGCAAACGGGAAAGGAAGGAAACAGCAAAAAGGGGATCCCCAAATGTCGTTAAAGAAAAAGGAACGTCGAAAAACAGCCGACGCAATCACAACAACTTGAACGAGTAGCGGACCCGGCCTAATGGAAAGATTAACAGAATTCGGCGCAGACGAGAGGGAAGAAGACCTGCATTTCCCCCCGAACGGCACCCGAAAAAGGGATTGGGGGTAAGGGCGTCTAACTACTAAGTGGAGGATCGAATGAGGAGATCGACGCATCCTGACGCTGACAGGGAGGGAAGGAGCCTGCGACCCCAGGAGGGGGAACCTATATCTGTAGACACCCATTCAGGTGATCAAAGAAGAATGACGCGAAAATGGAAAGTGTACCCCGGCATTATATAAGAACCGAAAAAAAGAGAGGCATCCAATGAATAATAATGGCCAGTGAAATATAAAAAGCAGGGCATGGAGCCGGCCAGGCACACAGGCACGCCGAAAAAAAGGGGCTGCTAATAAATATCAAACAAAGTGAAAAGCATCTAGCCCAAGACAGATCTAGGAAAAATGAAGAAATTTCGCAGGAAGAGAAAACTCGGAAAAAAACAGCAAAGATAGGTTTTTTTTGGCTAGCTGAAAACCCGTGTCAACGCAACCCAGCGGAGGTAGCGGAAAAAAAGGGCCCCGTCGTCTACAGCGTCTCAGCAAAACGTCACAAGAAAAGACGAAAGGGCTTGCGCCGTCGGCTCGATGAGTCAAGCAATAATAGAAACTGCACGAGGAAAGATGGGGAGAATCAGTATAAAGGTGTAGAAGAGAACAATCCGTAGAAGAAAAAAAGTCATAGCCAAAAACCGTGGTCAAGAAAAAGAAATGCATATCAAACAGAAGCCACGTCCAGCAAGAAGAATAAAACAAGGTTCAATCGGCCACGGAAATGTCAAGATCGCGAACAGAAAAACGGATCGCCAGGAACTGATTCTCTTCATGAACTGACCTATGAATAGGATAAACGTCAAATGTGGGTCCCAGCCCGCGAAAAAACCTTTTTTAGAATTCAGGGCGCGATGCGAAGGGAGGGAGTAAATCGCGATAGCCAACAATCAACCTGGGCCCCCCCAAAAAGCAAAAGAAACAAAAAAAAAACCCAAAACACAAACCCCGCCCCCGAATCGGATGCAGGGGCCAACAAGATCCATCGGCACAAAGTCAAAAGCAAAACGCAAGAAAAGGTCAATCAGACAAACAAAGTTCATGCACGGTAAAGAGATAACCTGCCCGCAGGGCCAAAATACTGCACGAACCAAGGGCATAGGAAAAAAAAAGCAAGGATGCCGGTCAAATACTAGGACCACAAACAGACTCGTGGGGAAAGAAGGAGAGCGTCCGGCATTAACTTGATCAAAAAAATCCAGGCCGAGATCGGAAAGTGAAGAAAAGATTACAGCCAAGATCAGAAGTACATGGAAAAAAGAGGCAATGACCATGACCGTCAATAAAGGTCCTTGCCCAGCGAGTTCTGCACGAGAGGCACAGCGGGGAAAAGCCACCTGAAAAACATGGGAGCACAACCCACGAAGTGCAAGAAAAAAAAGCTTCTATTAAAAAGGGAGGTGGAAATCCAGAGTAGAGACCAGGATCGGCAAACTCGCCTGAAAACAAAGGGGAGGAGTAGTTGCTGGTAAGATAGGAGAAGCGGGAAATCTAATGGAAGGAGGATCGCAGGATCGAAATCGGTAAACCGCATTTCGCGATGACGATACGCAAGAAAAGAGCCGACCAGAGAGAAAGATATAGAATAAAGACACAGTCCCGTCTAATAGGAGGTCAAGAAGGTACTTCCAGAGCTTCAAAGAGGAACACCGAAGGAGGGAAGAGAAAGAGACCTAGAGGACGGGAAATGATGTGGGAAGAAGGAAGACTACAGGGAACCCGAAAAAAAATATTGAAATTGAAAACAATTGACAGATGATAGGCAGAGAGCGGCATCCTTGGTAATAAACTTCAGTCAGGAAGAGGAAAGAGCAAAGACCAGGATGATCTTCTCGGCCAAAGGGAGCAACGCCTGCCCCAGGTAGGTTAGTCAGAGGGGGAAAATAGATGGGGTCTGTCTTGGCCGGTAAGAAGGGTGCCAAGGCACCACTTAAAGGACAAGTTGGATCAATACATAGAAGATTTGTCGATAACAAGGCGCCCAAAACCGGCGAAAAGACAAATCGACATCCCAGGCAAAACGGGACGTTCTTCATGATACCAAAAACACCAAAAGTCAATTCAGCAGACAACAAGGAGCAGGAAAATGAAGCATTTACGGAGCAGGGGAAGAAGGCTCTCCAGAACTTAATAAGTGCGACTCAACCGTTCATATGTCGCAAGGAAAAAGGAAGACTAGAAAAAGGGGGGCGAGAAGGCCACGAAACCACTCCTAAAAAAAAAACGTAGAGGTGAAAAAAAAAGAGTATTGGATTGTTCGTGAAGGATAGGACCATTCAGAGGTCAGGGCGGCAAGACTCAGAGAGACTTACAGAAAAAAGGGGTCCGGACGCCAACATTCTTTAGAGCTCCCAAGCTGGGGGGGGAGGCAAAAAGAGAATGCGAAAATCTTCAGTCAAAGCGATGGTGAACCTATTGCTTCGGTGAAGCAAAAAAAAAAAGGTGTGGTCTCATGGACCGAAGTTTGTGGGGGGGGGCCCTGTTTTGGGGCTGCGCTTTTCGTAGACCGGAAAGCCCTGGCGCCCAAAAAAAAGCATGTCAGCGGCAAAAATTGAAAAAGAAAAGTAGACTTGGCATCGATTCCTAGCAAAGCGAGAAGACCGGAAGAAACAAAGATCTTCCACAAATCGGAAGCAATGGCAAGATCTGAAGAAAAATAGCACTCTTCGAGGATAGACGAAAAATTCGCCAAAAAGGGAAACAAAGCCGTCGAGCCTATACTCAAGGAAAGGTCCCAGGAAGAAAAGACAAAAAAGACTGGACAACACATCAAGGAAAGGGAAGGGTAAAAAGCCGCGCCTCGTTCAAGCCGGTGCCAGGGGGGGCCAGGAGGAATGTACGCCCCTGAGAGAAAGATTATAAAATGGGAGGGTATCGAATAAGAGCCGCCGAAGGTCGGCTTTCTTGTGCGGCAGGGAGGACAATGCGAGCGAAGAATCTTGAGGCTCGTCATAAGAATTTTAAAAGAACCTTCGTACGGGCCAGAGAAAGCCGGAAAACGATCAAGAGAGTGGGGCAAAAAAACCGCCGTACGCCGCGGGGGGAAAGATATCCGACTAGAGGTGCAACTACCATCGCGCGAAAGTGATGAAATAAGTTCACCTTGTCTAGGGAAAAAAAGAAGGGCCTCTTTTTGAAATAGTCGGAACGTGGAAAGGAGAAGACCAGGAAAAGGCCAATAAGGTCAGAAGACTGTCTACGACACAGGAGATCTGGACCAAAAGAGCTCTTCTTCCAAACGGCCACCAGACGGAAAGAAAGGGAAAGACAAAAACCAGGACGCAAGAATCCTATTGAAAACAAGATGGGTGGGCATAAGGGGAGCAAGAAGTGTGGAAACCTACAGAGGAAGGGAGTCACGGAGACAAAGTGGGACCGGCATGATGAACATGCGAAGAAAGCGGAAAGTGGGACTGGCTGGTCCTTCTGACCTAAGCGTTACTGCGGAGGAGTGAGAGGCTGCGAAAAGGACTGGGAAAACGCGGACCTAGTGACCGCACCTGTGTAGACCTCGATAGAGCACAAGCGCTGAGCCGACTCTTGATAAAAAAGGCTCGCGGCCGCTAAAAAAACAAGAACATGATACCGGAAAAATCGCCTGTTTCCTGCCAACAACAAGGCTCGAAGGGAGGAGCGAGATGACATGTCCGAGCTTAAAGCGAGTCTCGCTTAAGAGGGTGTAGGGGCAGGACGCAGGTGGATCGGAGAGGAGAGAACCGGCTGTTGGCGAAGTCTTTTGGGAGATGGAGACGGATGTTCCTCAACTCTCTCGTGAAAAAGAAAAAAAAAAGATCACCATAAGGGAAGAAGGGAAAACTCAATGGAGGGAAAGAAAGAGCGACTCGAGAGAGGCAAGCCATGAAGTGAAGATCAAGGTGAACGACGAGCAGAACAGCAAGTTGTAAACCTACGTGTCCCTTCGTTCGCGAAAACCTCGGGGGGCTGGAAGCGAGGGCCGTTTACACTTCGAAACCAGCGGGGCTTGGCAGATGAAGGATAGAAGAGGAACTGTCTGCGAAAATTCGCGAAGACGGGGGACATCTCTGTCTGTTCAGGCCTCATACCATGGGGGCAAAGGGGACAGACCAGAAGAGGTCCACGGAAAGGTCCGCTCGCATCCATGCGAAAAACCGCGAAAGCTCACTGGCCAGCTTTTGAGCACTTCAACTTCAAAAAAGAAGTCCTCTTGTGAAGGCGGGAGGCTGTAAGTCCAGACAGGCAAAAGTGAACACTTTACGGCGTCACATGAGGGAGCCAAATCATGGTTGGGGAAAAGAAAATAGGCGGGTGGCGCAGAGAAGAGAACGAAGAACGGCCATGAATGGTCGAAAAAACAAGGACGTCGAAATGATGGACACAGACCAGCGCCGGGGAAGAGCAACAGCAAAAGCGGGCGCTTTTTAACTGAATCATAAGGAACGATCCAGGAGGAGACAGCAGGAAGACCGAGGAATAGAGGCCTACGCCGCGACACTGAATAAAGGGGCAGGAGGCTATCTGAACCCGAAAGGAGGAGCTTTGTTCGGGAAAAGAAATCGGAGAAGGAAATCGGCGCGGTCCCGCAAGAGGCCCGGCAGGGGTCATGATTAAAAAAAAATCGTGATAGGGGAGAGGGGAGGCACGAGGAGGTGCAATGGGAATGAACGAAGGGGGTACCGTACCTACGTCCTTCGAATTTTTCGTTCTCAAAGGCTCTACAAGAGATACTCCAAATCAAAACAGGATCGTGAGGCCAGGCGAGCCGAAGCGCTGGGGAAAACTTTAAGCAAGCCGGCAGGGAGGGAGAAAATCCGTACGTGACGTCTAAGGAAGGGCAACCGATAATCACAAGAAAGGAAGACCGCACGAGGGGCACCACTCAAGGAGAAGGCCAGGTTCCTCGAATGAATCAGACTTTTGCGGATGTCTTTTTCTCGACAAACTCAAAATGAGGAGGGACAATAGAAACACACGTATGCAACAAATCTCGTCGTTGTGATCCTAACGACGTGCCAAAGGACGGGGGGAGCATTCGCCGGCGAACACTAATGAAAGATGGCGTCTGACTAGATAGTCGACACAAAAACAGTGCCGAAATTGGGCGGTCCGATGCGCACCTCTAGAAGAATGTGGTAAACCTGTAAATAGAATACCGTTCTGATAAAAAAGAAAACGAAAACATTAAGGGAGGGGAGACAAGGACAAGGGTCGCGGAGCGGCGTGGAGATGGGACGAAACCTGAGAAACACCGGAAGTCGCCATCAATATGTGGCCTCGGGGGGGCAACGCTCGTCAACCTCAGAATGAGATCAACAAAGGCGAAGCAATCGAAAATCAGGTGTGGGGGGGGGGGAAAGATCAGGCTTAGCTATCCAAGATTCCACGAGAGGGGGGACGGGCTCCTCCTACCTTGCGAGCACTTCCGAAAAAAAATGACCTTTGGATGAAAAAAGCGAAAACCGTCGAAGTGAACGGAAAAAAAAGAAGCTGGAATCGCAGGGTAGGTTATGTCAGGATGGGCGCCTACAAAAACAAAACCGATAAGAGGTGGAGGGGGCGATTAAAAAGAGCAACGAGGGCAGACAAGGAACAGTGACGATCTCAGCCTCCTAAGAAGTGAGCCGCCGTTAGACATGAAACCCTGACTTTATCGGGAAAAGGCGAAGCTCAGTCAAAGATCCGATCCCAAGGCCAAAAGAGGGGAGAAAACGCTACATGAAAAAGCTAAGATCAAAAAACCTCCTCAAGGTTCAGAGGCGACACACGTCTCAATCGAACGGCTCCATAAAAAAACCCTAAGCTCAACCACTACGGAGCAACCTGAGACCGAGGGATACCCTTGTGACCAGAAAGAGACTTCTCTGTCAAACGGTAACCTGAAAGGATCAGAGAAGACTCCCTAGCTTGTCCAAAAACCTCCGGAAGAACAGGAATGTGATCGTCGTCGTCAGGTAGGAGGGAGACGCAAAAAAGGTATTTAACTTGGTCGGATATCTTCACCGACGTCGGGCGGGAGGAGGTCGAGAAAATTTACGACGTCACACGCCCTGGGGAACGAAAACTAGGTGGTACTCTTGTGTGAAAAACTCAAGAACACCAAGAAGGGAAAGCGTGATAACCTCATGGGATCCCGATCCCTCGAGGGAGATCTCCCTAAAACTACGAACCGATAACGCGTCGAAAAAAAAAGGGGGGAATGGAATAAAAAAAGGAAAAGAAGAAGCCGAGATGGCAAGGATAGAGGGGAAAGTGCAACCGTCCATTGAGAGGCCACACACCTACAGAACATTCGCAGAGATGATCAAGTCCTCACATGGTGGTTGGACGAAACGCCAATTATCTCAAAGGCAGCGGCGGAACGGAGAGAGAAGGACGGTTTCTCTTTAAATTGGGGACTCCTGAAGGGGGAGCGTGGAGGCCGTCCGAGGCGGGAACTTACCAAAAGAGTCAAGAACTAAAAAAAAGCTCAGAAACAAAGGAAGGACGATAGAGGGAGACTGGACGCTTCTGGGCCGGCGGCGGTGATCCGAACACCCACGGCGATAAAGAGGGACTCCCCAAGAGGAAAAAGGAAGATCTCTAAATTCACAAAAAAAGAGGAATGAAAAGTGTAGGGGGGAAACGAATGACGTCGAGGACCGGGGGGACGAACGGGAGTGAGCACGAACAACGGAAAAGTCTAACGATCAATGAGAGGGGGGGAAATGCGAGGAAACGCCATACTGACAGGCTGAGAGGGATTACAGAGGTGGCGAAAAGGTCTAACCGAAAAACACAGCGCCTCGGGAAGCCTTCTAACGAACGTATAGATAAAGCCCAAAAGGGTTGAAAAAAAGAAGGGGGAGTAGCCAAGAAAGGAGGCAAAGGGTCAATCTAGGCAAAAAAAGAAATAAAACATAGTGAGTGTTTGGTCCAGTGACGGGGGTCAAGGAAGAGATTCGGTCAAAACCAAACGGCTAGAGGCACGCGTCAAACTGTATGGTCCAGAAGACGGGAAGGATGGTTTCGGAAGTTTCAAGGTAGGGAAGAGTCAGGCTCGGAACATGAGGAAAACGAAAAAAAAAAGATGGTGAAACTTGGATGCGGACCACAAACCTAAAACTCAGGGCGTACAATGCGGTCGCTGAAGGCGTTAGGCATCCGACTCGAGAGACGTCTGAAAAAATGCCAAGAACAGCCCTCCCAGTAAAACACAGTCATCGACCGACAAAGAAAACACAGGGACGGTTTTCTCTAAACGCAAACTGTTAGTCGGTGCAAGAGAGGCTGCGGCGCGCGGATTCCGGAAAGCCAAGGAATAAGACGGAGAGGGACGGAAGTTCAAAGCAGGCCGGGGACAGTCGGGGAAAGCTTAGGGACTCTCAGCCATCACGATCTCACTCCGAAACGACGTCTTCGGGACATATTAATCTGAGGAACTGGCAGAACGAGTTAGGGGCTGTTTGAATGGGGGGGGGGAACTTGTAAAAGAGCAAAAAAGAAGTCGAAGGAAGAGAATAAACCTTCATGAAACGACCTGAAAAGCTAACTAAGGGAGGAATGGAGCGATAAACCTCGGAAAGGAAAGTATGTGGAAAGAAAGCCCTGACATCGGAAAACTCACAGAAGTCACTCCTCTGAGTGCTGGCGTAAAAAGGAAATTACGTCACCGCCCCAGCATGGTCAAACAGCTTCACCGGCCGGCTCAAGAGGGAGTGCGATCTGAATCAAAGGGAAAAGCCGGACCATTAATTTCTAAGGTAAAAAAACTACGAAAAGGGCCGCCAGGGACCGAAGGCAGAAAAACAAGAGGTAAAACCCCCTGAGAGAAGATACGATTTGTCCCGATTATGGGGGGTGGGGCCCGGGTTGAAGATCGCTGAAACCCGTCCAATGAAAATGAGGAGTCTCTAAAAGGTCTCGTAATCGCCACGCCGGGGATCCCCGAACATTGCTACAGCCAGCCGGCACAGCTGAAAAGAAGGATCCGATGGGGGACCAGGAAACAAAACCACAAAAAGATGTTCAGACGCCTCAGGGAAGATCCACGGACAATCGGGACATCAACTGGCGTCGAACTATCATAAATCCCAGGTCGCGATAGTCTGTGCGCAGAGTACAATAAAATGGGGAGCGAAATTAACAGTTGAGATCACCAGAACGCAAAGAAAACCCTTTCAAAGGGGTAGTGGTCAAGACGATCACAAAGGAAGAGTTACAAAGCCAGAGAAACCCCCCCGGAGGACCAAGTCGGCTGAACGCTGTGTAAGCAGAAGGGTGCGACCCCTCCTTCTGCTCAGCTGAGGTCTAATGCCAAGAAAAAAAGACGTCAAAAGAAAAAAGGGAGAGAAAGCCCTGTACGAAGGAAAAGGTGTACACAGCTAAAAAGGACTTCCTCTCCTGGAGACCGCATTGGAAAAGAAAAACAGGAGACGCAGGCGAGAAAGAAAGGGCGAAAAGCCACCTTCTGCAAAAACGGTAAACTCCCTTCCCTTAAAAACAAAACTCCCATGAAACGCCTCTTGCCGCAGAGAGAATAGCGAGGGGGGAAGGCCACCATAACAATTAAAATGATTGCTCAGGAAAAAAAAACGGAGGATAAGAAAATGTCTTTGACCGCCGCCACAAAGACCGTCGCGAGAAGACCAGAAGGGGGAAGAGGCCAATGGAGCAGCGTAGAGATACGGCCTAAATGGAGGGGGACGCAGGCAGCTCTACCGTCTGGTAAGAAGAGGGACCGCAAGTAACACGCCTAACCATAGATACCCGAACTGGGAGCTCAACTAGGTGTATGATGGCAGACCTTTCGATCTCAGCGATTCGCGCATAAGGCTCCGGATACCTGCACCGATCGGTGAACCCGGCTATCTTCAACCCACATGGTGATGGGACAAGTGGAATGCAGAGAGTATTCAGGACGCCGACGACAGATGGGTCCAGCTAAAATGGAACCACCAGACGCTGGACAAGTAAAGGACAACAAGCTGAAAAATTAGAGAAAACAGTTCGCGGATGCAATCCCGGCCGATCACGAAAAAAAAAGAAGAGGGGCAGAAAGGATCAACAATGTGATGACCGAGCCAGAGGCAAGCGGTCAACCGGAAAGTTGGAGCAGCCTGAAACGCATATCAGAAAATCTGAATCACAGAGTGGGTTGAGGGAACGACTTCCGACGGAACAATCATAAAAGCAAGGGCACGGGAAGGAAAAAGCTGGAGAAAACGCCGGAGACAAAAGAGCGGCACGACCAAAAAAGAGCGCGAAAGGGGGCTTTATTCAAGCCCGCTTTAGAGCTTCGCACAAGTCACGCGAAGGTGAAGAGGAAACAATCCTAGGATTAAGGCGAAAATAATTGATCGCAAAACATCCGGGTAGAGAGGCCGTCAAACCCTGCACAGGCCATACAAAGTCATGACGACACTGTGGAAAAAAAGGGGACAAACAGGAAAAGGGGGAAGCAGAGGAAAAGGCGCAAAAGAAAAGCGAGAAAGAAACATTCCGGCGATGTCCCTTGAAGCCAAGTAAAAAATGGTTTGTCGCACAGAAGACCGTTTTTGGAGACGTCGAGCGTATGTCTTCTCAGCGTATCGCGATATACCCGAAAACCCATGCGCACTCGATCCTCTGTTCAAGCTGTCATCATAAGGAAACAGAGAGGAAAACCGCGAGAGGAAGGAAGAACAGCAAGACAGGCGATTCACGAATCGAGTTTCATGCCAAAATCAAAGGCAACACTATGCAGAAAAAAATATAGACTCGAGGTGGACAAAAAAAGCCACTCGGAAGGGCCAGACGCACCAAAACCTCGTGGCCGCGTAGTCACACGAAGTGCTCATTCACGGAAATTCCGGCATCAGTACCGGACGGATACGCGGTGGTCACCTATCGAATGAACCTGGGAAAATGGAGTCCCTTAACTTCTGGGAATTGTCCGGGAACGCAGTTTATTCAGGCGATGAGAAAAGAAAAAAAGCAGGGATCACAAAGAGAGGTGCCCGGGAAAGTTAGCGAATAAGCGGGGGTTGAAAAATCAAAGAGACGAGCAAACAGGCATCACGGCAAAAACCAAAACGCGGGCTTGGGGGAGGGGCGCTTGGCACACGAGAGTCTGACGGAGCTTGAAAAGCGATCGGAAGGATCGAAGTGAGGGGGGCCGAGCACAAAGAGATTGCTAAAAAACAAGCAAGAAAAGAAAAAAACCGAGAGGACGGATCAGATAACTCCCTAGAGAGGGGCTGACAGAGGAAACGCCCACAGGAAGGAACCGCTTGCCCAGGAATCGAAGGGTCACGAACAGACCAAAGAAGAAAGGATGTTTGGTCCAAAAAAAGGAAAAAAAAAAAAAATAGCCTTACCTCCTTCAGACCGGGGGGGAAAGGGGTAATTGAAGGATTAGGCCAGCAACGTGTCTTCCGCAAATCAGCCGCCGAGAGCCAGGGAAAAAAGGGATTGATAGACCAGATATGAAAGCGACGACCGGTGGTTTGCTTGAGAGAAAGAGGGGTAGGGAGGGCGGGCATGAGAAAAGAACGGGGCAACCCAAAAGGGCGGCAAAATTGGTAGAAGATGAATCACCGGCAGTGAATCCAGGCCCAGGACAGGGCGCCGGCAATGCGCACCGCGCATCAAACACAAGGCAAAACAGAGGTAGGAATACAAACTAACTGTGAAAGAGAAAGAAGAGGGGGCAACCAGTATAGCAACGGACATAGCAGAACGGAGGTCTGGTTGGGAAGTCAAAAGCTGAAAAAAAACTGCTTGGAAAGACAAAAGGGTGAAGAGAAGCGGCAGGGAAGCAAGACCGAGGAAATGAGAGAAAAACC
>Ga0179593_1711812_pt1 | contig 18546 bp, 24 predicted proteins | sample CZODoug2_1_08_16_FD_185931 | JGI IMG/M metagenome (GOLD analysis project Ga0179593, IMG submission 185931) | Vadose zone soil fungal communities from Angelo Coast Range Reserve, California, USA - CZODoug2_1_08_16fungal (PacBio error correction) | ecosystem: Environmental > Terrestrial > Soil >...
CATCGCAAAAGAGCCTAAGGGAAAACGGGGAAAACTTCACGATCAATGTTTGGCCCGTAGGAGCGTCGCCTTCACAAAAATATGCGATCCGAGAAAATATGGGGGGGGAAAAAGAGGAGACGGGACGACGGAAATAATTCCGTAAAAACGGCATGAGGAAAGGGATCTAAAAAAAAAAAAAAAAAAAAAAACAATTAAGGGGAGATAATCATGTGAAAAAAGATAAAAAAATCCCACGGAAGGAAAAGAAGCCGATGCCCGAAAACCTCAAATCTGGGCGCGGGGTGAGGGCATCGGGGTTGAAAGCTTTACACGCAATGGAAGGGAAACAACTGTGGAGCGGCGTTGCCGTCCCGTGGAGCACTAACACTTTCGTGAAGATGACGTTGGAAGTGGAAAACACCCGGCCAAACTCGGCCCATTTGGGGGGGGGGGGCCGCATTGGGAAAGAAAAGAGGCTCTAATCTCATCAAAGAACGGGCCGCCAAAACTGCACAAAAAAGGGGGGGAAGCCCATCAGGGAAAAAAAGACACAAAAGGGGGTTCCTTGCCAAGGCCCTTCAACAGCTTCAAGACCGAAACATAGGGGCCGAAGAAAAAAGGAGTTTTGGGAAGCCGGAAAGAAAAAAACCAAACAATGTCGAAAAACCAAGAAACCGTGTTAAAAAAAGGGAAATACAAAGAGGAGATTTGAGGGGGGCAGCTCCCTTCTACACTTCACGACCGAAAAAGAAGGATGAATGTGACTGGGATGAAGCCCCTCGAAACTGCAAGTGCCCTTAAAGAAAGGCCCAAAGGTGCAAAGGCACGATCTTGAAGTCGCGCAAGCGACCGCGGCAGCGATGCAACGAAAAACAGGGGACCACGGGAAAAAGGGGGGCAGTAAGTAAGAGTCCAGAGAGGAGCTTGACGTGAATAGGCCATAACTTTTCGACACTTCGCAAAAGGATCAATAAAAATGCTCACTAGCTTGGGGGAGCGGGGCGGAAAGAAGCTGCCAAAAACGAAAAAAGCGGGAAGTCTGGAAAACTGATAAAAAAAAAAAAAAAAAACTGGCGGAAGGAAACCCCACTGGGCAATGGCGACCTGGTCGAAGGGTACGAAAGTGTGAAACTGAAAACCGACCAAGCTGTGTCGCTTTGCAACGCAACGTAACCGTGAGGAAGACCATCGACAGGGACGGGTAGGAAAACGAACTGACGGCTTCGAGAAACTTGTCCGGCTTTTGAAAATGCAGGGGAGGGGCAAAAAAAAAAAAAACCGGAAAAACTGCTTCCGGCCCTGCAGGGCGAGCGCGCGTAACACTAACGCTCAGGGACATGGTGGAAGGGGTTGGGCAAGCGGATGGCCACATAAATGGGGGGGATGACGGAACAACGGAAGCAACAAAATGCCGTCGGAGGGGGACCGCGACGCCGAATAGGCACTTTTTGAAAAAAAAAAAGAAGACCACGAAAGGATTGTTGGAAGACTCGGTGGCGAGGCGAACCACTTGACGCCGAAAGCGGGAAGGGAAGGTCGCACGAAAAAACAGCAATCCCCAAGGTGGGCGCGAACAATCCATGGGGTGACGTGCAAAAAAAGGGGGGGTTTTTTGCCGCGGCGGTCAAAGGGACGGGGAAAAGGTCAAAACAACCAAGGCAAACCGCGAAAAAGAATCAGCTGGAAAAATGGTTTTCGCCGATTTTGGCAAGCGGGACAGGGGTAAAAGAGAAAGTGAAAAGGGGGGGGGGTTGGCGGCCTTCGGCGAGTGGCCCGAAAAAAGAGCCCTGGAAACCGGAGCACGCATGACAAAGCCAGGGGGCCCGGAGACGGTGAGAAAGGAATGCGGCGGAGCGTTTCCGAAGTCCGGGCGGGGCCTGGGGCTCATGGGGAAGCGCGCGCAACGAAAGGGCCGAGACGGGCTAGATAACATAGGGGAAAGCAATTGGGAAGGGGCCGGTATCCAAAACTCACACCAAAACAAAGGGGCCGAAGAGCACTCGAACGAAGGGGAAAAAAAGATGCTGAGGGTGAAAGAGGGCTTCCCCAAAGGGGGTCTAATCCTGCGAGGGTTAAAAAAAAACTCGGCAATGATCCGGAGGAACGGAAGCGAAACAACGATGGACCTTTTTGCGACAGAGGCTTCGAAGATTGAGCTCTGTCAAAGGTCCTCGGCCCGGAAAGTGGAAAGAGCCGCAAGCGAAAAAGGAACTCCCTCAGAAAGAAGGGGACTCAGTAAAAAAAAAGAAAATCACCTTAAGGGAAAAAATCGACAAAAGGCAGGGGGCCAAAGGAAGTTCACTTGGGGGGTGGATCCTTTCTGGTTTCTACGAAAAAAAGAAGGCCAAAACTTAAAGACCGCCCCAGGAAAAAGGCAAATAAAAAGACCAGGAGGTCAAGCCTGATCTGACCCAGGAAAGAGTTCTGTTTGAAAAGACTTGAACTGCAGGAAAACACGGGACAAGTGAAAACAAGACGATGTTTTCGTAACCTGGGAATGCTTAACTTGGGTGGGTCAGAGAAAATCCCATCAGAAGGTCCAGCCAATAGACTACAAAAGGAGTCTCTCAAAAAGTCACGTCGGGGACGGGTAAAAAAAAAAGGAGAGAGGGACGTCCCCGCGGGGGGGTGCCGACGGCATGGAGGCGCTTAAAGGAGGTGGGGCATTCCGCGAGGGGAATCACCTGGGGTGAAGCCGCCCGGGGCCGACAACAACAAAAGACTATGGAGCGGAGTATCGCGAAAAGCCCGCACGCAAAAGGGGAATCAAGGGGGGGAGGCAAAACGTCACACGGCGCGCACCTACTCTTCAATGGAAAAATCATAAAAAGGTGATAGAAGCCGAGTGAGTGTGTGAAGTGAAAGACTCAGACAGCAGGGAATCGAGAGCGACCGTGGAGTTTTGCGGTTGGGCAAGCCAGTCGGGGCGGCCTTTCCGGCAGCAAAAGAGTAAGACCCTCGAAAAATTTCTCCAGGTTCCCCATGTGATGTGGGGGGTTGAAGAAAAAAAAAAGGAAAACGTTGAAGAGGAAAAGACAAGAGGAAGGTCGGAGGGCTTCGGGCCGCCGCAAAAAAAAAATCGTATGTGCTCAGATTGCGCGAGGAAGATGTGGCAGGAAGCGATTGGCTCGCCAGCCCACGAAAAACAAAGGAGGAGCGGGGAAATCCCCTCCCGAAGGAGGGATACTACCGGCAGTGTTCGTAAGCGCCCTGCAGCGGCTCGGGGGGGAGGAACGGCCCAAAGGCGGGGGGGCTGGGCAAAAGGGGGGTGGGGGGCAATCCGTTTGATTGCCAAAAAAGCCGTTCTAATGGACCTGATCAAGGAAGGCATCGGGGAGGGGAAGGGGGTTAGGGGGTCTAAAGGAGCGCCCTAAGAACATCGCCGCCTCCGACTGGAAATTTGTGGAAACGAAGACCAGGGGGGGAAAAAAAAAAAAAACGGGGACGACTTGGGGGATTTTTCGGGAAAAACGGCCATACCCACCTTCTGATTGCGTCGAAGGTTTTTTTGGGTCGTAGAAAAAAAGGAGATGGGAAGAGGCGGGGGGCAGGAAATAGCGTGTGAACCGGAGTGATTTTCAGCCAACAGTCGTTCGGGAGGGTGATTGGGTTGACGGGTGGGGGGGCTTGAGGGGGGGATTGGGGGGGGGGAGTGGGTTCCGGAAAAACTTTGCCAACAGGGCCTTGCACCGGCGGGGTGGGGGGTCAAAAAAGGAAAAGATGGAGGAATAGGGGGGGGAAAATGCCCCCCGAGGGGCGTTGCTGGGACGACGGTCCTCCTCGGGTCACAAAATTGGGGTCCTTCGGGATTGTGCGGGAGAAGAGAACGTCAAAAAAGAGATCGGAGCCACAAGGGGCCAAAAAAAAAAAAAAATCGTCGGGGGAAGGCCTCGGCCCAGAAGACTGGTTTTGCCCGATGTGCAAAGCAAAAGAACGGAAAAAACATACTCTCGCAACAAAAAAGAGGAAGAAGAAGATCAGGGGGCAACGTTAGGGGACGCAAAAACCTTCCAAACAGGAATGGAAAAGGGCCGAAGCCGATGTCCGCCTCCAGAGTGGGGTCGGTGTAGAATAGTGGATAGGCCTCATCGAACACCACCGACTGGTGTGAACGCAGCTGCTGGAAGTCGTGGAAAAAAAAAAACATTCTTACGGGGGGGCGAATGGGTTACTGTGAAGCTGCGACCACACGAAAGGCTAAAAGGGGCACGGACATTGTTTTGGGGCCCAGGTGAAACACACTGGGAAAGGAAAAAATCCCCAAGAAATGAACCGAACCTCTTTAAAAAAAAGGGCCCATCAGGACAGCTGTCACCAAAGGCCTAAAAACCGGGGGTACCTGGAAAAACGGAAAGGAAAAGAAAAAAAAACAAGGTAAAAGCAAAAAAACATTCTAAAAAAAAAATCATATTATCCGTTGGGGGTCTGTGCAAAAAGGAAAAAACTAAACTAAAAGACGGAACCCCAAGTGGGGTCTTGTTGACACTCGCAGCAAAGTCGTCGAAAGGGGGTGAGGGGAAGGGGGGCCCAAAGTACTTCAGAGCACTAAAAGAACGAAAGAGGTCCGAGGAAGTATGCCGTCAATGAAAAATTCACTCTAACGCGTTGACCTTCAAGAAAGGAGTGCCCAAAAACCACTGGGACGCGGGGGGGAAGGAGACGGCGACCCGCAGTGCGGATGTCAAAAACCACCTAACAAGCGCCAAGGTAGTTTAAATCAAAGGGAGAGACAAAGTCGCGGAAGGTCAGAAAAGGTCTTGACGGGTGCGTCCCCCAATGAAGACTTTAACCTTGAAATCGGGCTCGGCGGCCAATGTCTCAACAACTATCTTGTGGGGGACAGCGGGCGGGGAAGAGAAGAGGCGGAAGAGGACAATGCTCGTGCTTTAAACCCCAGCACCGGGCAATGGCGCAAAACGGGGTGGAGGGGGAGGGGGGTCTGAACTGGGGGCTAAAAGAAAAAAGAAAAACACCCACGAGTTGGCTTGACCAAAACCGCACAACGTTCATAACGTAGGAAGCACGGCTCCAGAGGGAGAGCTCTCGTAAGGAAAGGAACTCAGGCTTCAAAAATCACCATGGGAGGGGGGTCGCTTGAAAAGAGGAACTGGCGCGAAAGACTTGAAAAGGGAAACAGTGCTCCCTTCATGAGGGACGAGCGCGAATAAATCTCGAAAGAAAAGTGTCGGGGGTGCCACGCGGGGGAGGGCGGGGGCGGAATTTCATCACCATGTGGGATGAACGGAGGCTCCTGGAACGGCAAAGTTGCAAAACCAAAAATTTGCACAAAGGTCGGCCCAGGACCGGCGTTATGGTGGTGGCCGCTCGGCCCATGTTTGACCTCGTAACACGGACGGGATTTGAGACGAAGGGGGGGTCGGAGTGCTTTACGACCTGTGACCCCGAAGGGGGTGAGGGAGAGGGGAAAAAACCGAAAAAAAAAAACAAGGGTTTCGCGGAAAAACACTCGATTTTTTCCGGGAACCTAAACAGCAGGGGGTGGGGGGTTAGCCGGCAGCCTTCAAGCGTATTCAGTCCTTCGAAAGCGTCCGATCAAATCTGGGGAGGGGGGACGCAACGGGTAAGGGGACAGGTTTCTACGGAAGGGGTTGCGGAAAAAAAAGGCCGGACGGGGTGCTAATTTCCCTCAGACCACCTTTCCCCAGGGTGGGAGCCCGATTACTAAATCACTCCCCTCGGTACTAGGGGGAGGAATTCTTCTTCCGTGGGGGTCAGGGGGGTCGCTCTTTGGCTTCCCTTGACCAGAGCTAAATGAGAAACCGCACTCCACAGAGCCCTGGAATGGGGACGAAGGGCTGTCAATAAGAAATTTTTCCAGTTTTCCCCAGGGGGGTCACCGTATACAACGGAAATCAACCGAGGGGGGGGGCAGCTATGGACTAATGGCAAAGATGCGGGAAAAAAGGGTAAAAAAAAAGGACAGGAGAAGGTCCGCCTTTACAAAAATCTGTCCGTTCGGCCCTTGGTGAAAAGGGAACAACGCACGGCTCGGAAAAACCCAACATTGGCCAATTCCATGAATACTTTCGGCAGAGGTTGGCCTTAGAGCAGGGCGCGCAACTCCAGGGAAAAGTGAGGAGAATCCTTGGCCCCCTGACAAGCAGAATCACGTCCGACCTCTTCGAGGCTGCGTCCTAGAGGGAAGGCGCCAAAGTCGGGCAGAGCCGAAGCCGGACTCAAACTCTAAATTGAACAGAAAAGGCCGCAGACCCCGGTGCAACGTCAAGCACATCGGCCAAATCTTGAAAATTCCAGGGTGGGAAAAAATTTGAAAAAAGCGCACAACCGTAAACCAAACAAACCACGCTTCACATAACGAGGGCGCGAAGGGGGGAAGGGAGGTCGGGGTCATCTCATTGACCCGCGTCCGCGGGGTCCCGGACGGGCAAGGTCCCACAAGCAATCGACAAAAAATAAAAGGTTCAACACGGCGGGGGGGGTCGAGGTCAAACCAGTGCGAGCGTCTGTCGGGACTAATGCACCGACAGGTGGCCAAAGGAAGGGAAACCACACCGGATGAATCAAAACTGACCGAGAAAAAGAAAACCAGGCACAATTGAAATTCTGTCGGTCGAAAGCGCCGAACAACCGGAAAGAGTCACGGAGAAAGCATTACCGTGGGGCAGTGGCAAATTCCACGGAAGCAGAAAAAGGAAAGTGTTGAAAAAAATCCTCAAAAAAGGTGGATCGAAGCCGAGGGGGGGACGGGGTCCGGACCTCGAGCAAAAGCCGATGGAAAAAAACGGTTTGTGGGAGGGTCAAGAAGCAGGGGGGGCGGAGGGTTGGGTTTAAAAGTCAAGAGGACAAGAAAGCTAGAGAAAGTTGCACCATGTGCTGGGGGGTTGAAGCCCGAATTCGAAATACGAGACCGCTCGAAGGCAGCAACAGAGAAAAACGAGGGCAAAAGAGAGTGGGGAGACGGTTGCCTCGAGCTTTCCGATTCGAAAGCTATTTCACTATTCCAAACCGTCAAGCATGGGAGCAAAAAGAAAGAGGCTCGGGGGGAATACTACCGAACGCTGTTAAACGGCAGCGCAGGGAAAAGGGGGGAGAAGGAAGAGCGTTGGGTGTGTGCCAACAAAAGAGGGGGTGAGCTGTAGGACGACAAGGGGGGGGGAGTTGTGGGAGGAGAAAGAGGAGAGTGAGGGTAGGGGGGGGAGGGTAAAATTAAAGAGGGGGTGAACGGGTTGGGGGGATTAGGGTCTAGGGACGGGGGGGGAGTGGGTGATGTTGTGGGGGAAAAGCAGGAGGGAATTTGGGAAAGGGGGCCGTTCGAGGGGAGGAATCAGGACGCGACAGAGAGAAAAAAAAAAAAAAGGTCGAGCCCCTCGGAGCAGGACCCTAAAGAAATGACAAAAGCGGAAAAAGTTGACGGGGTTGCCGACATTTGGTGGCGGGGTAAACGTGAGGAAAACCAAGTGGACTATGCTGGGGAGAAGTTCGGGATAAAACATGTTGCGGAATGATCCAGGGGGCAACCGACGTGGGGCTTTGAAATTTTTTCAATGGAAATTCTCGGGTTGCAGTTTAGAAAAACGGCCCGGGGAAAGGGGGGGGCCAGGGGGGGGAAAGGAAGCTGTGAAACCCAAAAAAAAAAAGGATTTCAGAGGCGGTTTCGGTGTCGAGAGCTTAAAAAACAAAAAAGCACAAAAAAAAACGATACAAAAAGGGGGTTTCGGGAGAACGGAAAGCCACTCAGTGAAAAAACAACGTGTTTGGCCGGTCGGAAAGGCTGAAAAAGCAAAACGAAGGAGATCAGGGAAACCAGATGGAGGGCCGTATGCGGGCAGGAGAAAATGAAAAAAAATGTGGGGGGGGGCCTAGGGGGAAGAAGCAAAGAGTCAATTAATCAAACGAAAAAACAAAAGGGAAAAAAAAAAAAAAGGAGGGAGGAAAATAAAAAAAAGAGATCATGTCCAGTTCCTTGTGAAGGAGAAAAAAAAACGGAAGGGGAAAAAAAAAAAAAAAAACCCAAGGAAAAAAAGAGGGAAGGACCCTTCAATTGGGGCGAGGGGATCGCAATCGTTGACGGCGCCAGAAAGCCAATAAAAGGGGAAATGAGAACGAGGGGCCCAGTGCACCCCCTTCTGAAATCGAACTTTCGGGGAAAGGAAAAAGCTGGGACGGGGGGAAAGATCCAGGACCAAAAAACCCCCCAAAAAAAAAGCCACGAAGGAAAAGGGGGTTGGAACAGGTAAACGCTAAACAATTGCCAAGCACATCCACTTCACCAACTGGAAAAGCAGAAAGATGGTGGGCAGATTTTAATACCGAGAAAAGTCCTTAACCCCGCATCAGGCAACATCAAAATCTAAAATGAAACCAAAAAAGGGAGGAATGGTGGGGGGTTGTAGTGTTCCTGCCGAAAGCACCGTAGCCAAATGGTACCGGGTGAAAAAATCTCATCAGGCCCTTCCTATTTGAGTAGGTCCATCGAAACTTCGAGCCTTCTCGTCGGGAATACTTGTATACAGCCAGAAAAGAAAATCGGGCACACTTCAAAAAACAGAAGGAGTCACAAAAAACAAAAAAAGTGGGCAAAATTCAACGGATAAGTGGGGAAGGGAGAAACAGCCCTCGCGGGGCTACGGAAAAAACATCGTGAGGTAGTAATCCTCCCGGGCTCATCTTGGGAATCAGTTGGGGGGAAAAGAAAGGAGTTTGGGGGGGGGGAAAGGGACGCCCTATGTCCCAGCGGTTTCCAAAGAACAGGCGCGGCCGAACAAAGATGCGAAGAAGAAAAAAGTCTTGGGGGGGGCAGAGGGATGCACCGAAAGCTGCCTGCATCTCCTCAAATCTCGATTCTGCGACCTGACTAAAACACAGGGGGAATGGTCGCCCAATTGGGTGAGGGTCTTAAATTGAGGCCGGGAAAAAAAAGGGGTCGTGCCTGGGGGGCAACCCAAAAACTACCGTCGAAAAAGGGTTAAGGAAGCAGAGGGGGAAAAATGGAAAAGAACGCTTCTTAGGATCACCTTGGGGAGGAGGTGACAAGGGGAAGGGACCACTTTCCGTGCATCCCTCTCTGGGCAGAAAAAAAAAAAATCTCTAAAAACTCCTCGGGGGGAGAGAAAAGCATGGTTTAAATCGCTTTTCTCTGTATTTCGGCAGCAATTGACAAATGTGGAGGCGGAAGGACGCCTGCCGGGCCTTTCAAGCGCCGTCCAAAGGGGAGGGACGGCGAAAAAAAACAAAGAAAAGAAAAATCTCCTGGAAAAACATGGTTTTTTAAAAGCATGAAACAAGCACTGGGATTTTTGCGGGCACTAAGCCTTGTCATCCGAGGAGGGAGAACTCAGGGGCAAAAGGGACCCGAAGTAGGGATGCCGCCGAAAAAAAACGAAACAGCAGCATCCCCGGGAGAAATGGGCTTAACACGTTGAAGGGGGGTTTTTCACTCGCGTCAAGCGGGTACTTCACCACGAGCCGGGCCGGCAAAAAAAAGGGTTCGAAAGGGGGGGGGTCTTTAAACGGGCAGTTCCTCGGCGGCGTGAGTGCGGAGGGGATTCTGAAAAAATGAAACCGAAGTTTCCAAGGGTCCGGTATCCCAAACATGACGCCCACGCGTGAGGGTCGACGTTGAGAGGGGACCGGCCAGAAGGGACGTTCCATTTGAGGCTTGCTACCTTTACCAAGAAAACCAACTCCAACCCGGAGACAAATGCGCCTCTGGGAAATCATACTCCTTGAAATTTTTTCCAGGTGTTCCGTTATAACCGCGGAACCACAGGAATGAAGAAGCGTTGAAAAAGGTGCTCAGTGAAATCTCCTTTCAAAAATAATTCCGCAGGCGTCAAAGGAAAAAAAAAAACAAAACCCCCATGAAATCCTAAGCCAATTAAAGGGAACCCCGTTGAAGGCAAAAAGGAGAGGAACCAAGGGGGGAAAAGACAGAAATGAGTTCCGCAAACCAGGGGCGGCGTGCGCAGCGCCCCCTGGGGTCCTGGAAAAAAAAGACCTGAAGGAGACCCGGGGGGGAAGCAGAAGGAGCACCCTACCGTATGGGCACGGGGGACAAAGGGAGGGGGGGGCGAAGGAGTACAATTCAGAAGCCTAAATCCTCCCGCAAAAACAGAGGCGAAAAAAACCAGAGAGGTAAAAAGAACAAATGGAGAATTCAATCTTAACTTCCTCGAGTAGTGGGGAAATCAGGAAAGGATGGAAAAAAAAGACGGCCAAAGCAAGTTCCACACCAAAAGAAAGATGTTCCAGGAAACGGGCTGAGGGAAACGTGGAGGAGGGGGGGAAAATCGCAAAGCTGTTTGGACTGAGGAGACAATTGGGGAAAAAAGAAAATCAGGACTCATTAAAACATCATTTCAAAATACTCAAAAATATACCGGGAGTGGTCCTAGAAAAAAATTTAAGAGCTGCGTCACAAAAACACTAATGCCGACTTCAAGTTTCGACTCTTAAATTCCGAAGTCTATCACTCAATAGGATTAACTGCGGGAGAAAAAAAAAAAAAAAAAAAGCAAGGAACCACTAAACAATTATCAGATTGAAGGAGACGAAGGCACGAATGCCGGTATAGTGCCTGTTCCAGACACGGTCTACTCAGAAGCAGGGGGCGAAAGGGGGAGGGAAGGGAACGGCCGTTTTTGGAAATCATTCTGGGACATGAGAACAAAAGGGGAACTCAAAAATGGGATTTGGGGCAAAGCCGAACAGGCCGCGTTTAGGCAGCCAGATTCACAACCACCAGTCGACCAGGGCCAGAAATTTGCCAAAAAGGTTGAGACAAAAAAGGGGGGGACCGAGAGCGAAGAGACGATGCCGCCGGCGGGAAAGCCATTCGGGAAAGTCAAGAAGCGGCAAAAGGCTGAATTTACATCTTGTTGGGCCGCCGATCCTTGGGGCACGAGGTGAAAGAAGCGAGTTGGGGGAAGCCAAAAAACGTAAGGGGGGGGGGGCCGCGAGGGGAAAAAGATGATTCCTGGCCCTGCTGATAAAAAACCGGCCGCCTGGGGGTGTGGCATCGCAGTGAAAAAGACCTGCGAAAAGGGAAAAAAAAGAGGGGGGGGGGCAGGGGAAAAGGGGGGTTTTTGCAATCATTCCCTGAAGGGCACAACCGTTTAGGGGGGATGAACAAGACGGATCGCGAGAAGGTCGAAAAGGGGGGAAAAAAAAAACAAAAAAAAGGGCTCCGGGGGAGCTGCCCTAATACAAATCGAAACCAGCATTTCGTAGGGGGGACACACGCAAAGGGGACTGTGGGTGCGACCAGTTTTGGGCTCGGGCGGAAGAAACACCGAATGCTTGGGTCCGCGGTTTCGGTCAGTTGCAGAAACCAAAAAAAGACGACGGGGGGGGCAATGAGGCAAGGGCACAAGAAGTTTCGGCGGGGTGTGGGGGCGGAAAAGGGGGCTGGGACGGGGTGAAAGGGGCTTTAACTCGGTGCGGATGTCAGGGGAGAGAAAGTAAAAGGACCCATCTCGGAAGGAGGGGGGGACTTTGGACGACCGGCACTCCAGCCCAGGTAAAAAAGTGTTTGTGACGGGAAGCCGTGGTAAGAAACAAAGGACGATGACGGGGACACATATTTATGGGGGCAAAGTATGCTTCGGTCCGGCCTAAGGGGTTTTTGCAAGGAGGTGGGAAGGAAAGGTGTCAGAACAACTCACCCCAAAAGATTGAGTCATGGAAATAGGGGGGGGGACTAACTCAGGCAAACAGAGTGGGTCTATTGACACGAAACCTTAATTCCTCCCCTCCCTGGGGGTCAAGGGTATCGAAAAGAAGGGGAAAAAGAAATCTACAGTCAAAAACCACACCTAAACTGAATCGTCTGAGCACCACTGGTTCAGCAACGACACTTAGGAGGGAGGGGGTGCAAAAGACTCAAAAAAAAGTCCCGGCAGACTTTCACAAGTTCCCGGCCCGAATTCGCAAGCAAGCCGAAAACCCCTCAAATCACATCCAGACCAAAGGTGAAGGCCCATGCTGAAAAAGTCCGCACCGTGGTCCTTTCCACATGCAACAGCTCATGAAAAGAAAATAAAAAAGACCGATAACGTGTGGGAAGGACGAACGACACGGGAAGACAATTTCGTCACCCCGACAGGTTTTGGAATTGTGGCAAAAAACGGAAGGAAGGAAAGGGAGTAAGACCAGGAAACCTTCGACAGGGAGACGAGTACCTCGGGTCGATGCCAGTCCGGAAGCCCCCGAGCGTGAGGGATGGGGGCAAAACCATTTTGGCACAGGCCACGATCTTGCGTCAGCGCAAACGGACGAAACGAAGAGGCCGATTAAACCGAAAAGCGGCCAAGGTCAGGCGAGATGTCCACCAGCGGGGAACAGACTAAATTGACGGTTTGGGGCCAAGCCCGGCCTTTGGACACCTTGCAAGCTCTCCTTCAATATGGAACGTAAAGCGTTGGGTTTCGTCGGGGAGCTGGAAGGAATGCGTTAGGCGGGGACGAATCCTACCTTTTGGGATTCAACCCCCATCAATGGGTCAAAGTCGCCGTGAGGTTTCCAAAAGATTGGCCGAAGGAAAAAACAAAACCCTCAAAACCCCAGGGACGGGACAACAACAACCGAAAACTTACCTGCCGAGCGGGATCTCGGAAAGGTCAAAGGGGGGTAAGTACAAAACTCTGCTCGATCAAACAAGGGTTGGGGGGGAGGGACATGAGAAAGAGGGGGGTAACAAAAAAGGGTGGCCCGCAACGTTGCTCAAATTAAGGAAGGGGAGGAAATACGAAAAAAAAAAAAAAATTTTTAACTAAACTCCTGATACAAGTGCGGGGGGCTGAAAAGTACTCTCGGCAGCTCGTTCAGACACAAAAATGGTTATGCGTCTCGTCCTGCCCGTCTTTAACAAAAAGGGCACAAAAAGGCACCGGTCGGGCACGAGAACGGAAACGTGAAAGGTAACGGAAAGGGGGGTTGGGGTGAAACGTCGACAAAGCCTGTTGAGGGGAAGATCATCCGATTTCCTTCCCAGGGGCTTGCTAACGGAAGGGTCGCGGGGGGGAGGGTAAAACAACAAACCCTACTTCATAAGACCCTTGAAAAGCAGAAAGGGGGGAACGGGAAAGTGACCATGTTTTGGGGATGGGCCCCCTCCCAGGACCAAATCAAGGGGGGGGACTGGAAAAGGGCCCTTCGAGACTAAACTTGAAATCTTGGGGGGGGGAAGGGGGGGGGAAAAACCTGGGAGTGGTAAGGGTGTTGCTGCTGAGGCGGCCGACTTGGGCCCAGTACCGCCAATTGCCCGTCGGAGAAAAGGAAAAGCTAAAACGCCTGCAGACAAAAAAAAAGAAAGGGTGGAGAAAATCTAAAGTCATTAGAGGTTTCCATATGTAAGGGGAAAAAAAAAAAAATAGGGGAAGCAGGATATGCCGCCGCCCCGGACCTCGTCCTGAGAGGAATTGAGTGGCAATGAATGATCCCGTATAAAGGCCCGAAAAAAAAAAAAAGCGTTGGGGGGAAGAGAATAAACAACCTGGGACCAAAGATGCGCGTTTGAAAAAGCGCACAGAATTAAAAGTTTGGGGAAGTAAGGCGCGAAAACAGTAACAAAAAAAAAAAAATCTGAATAAGGGGAGGAAAGCTCGACCCGGCAGCAAACACCAATCTCCCGATTAATTAGGAGCCTTCAAAGGGAAAACCGAGAAAAAAGAAGGGGAACTTGGTGCCTCAATAGAGAATGGAACGCTACCGGCAGAGTCACCCGTAAAAGGGAAAAAATTAAAAAAACGAAGGAAAAAAAAATGCTTGCATCCGACAGAAGGGCCGCTTTAACAGAAAATTCGAAAAGAGACCGAAAAGAAGCAACTGCCCGCTGGGGGGGGAAAAAAAAAAGACCCCTTGCTAAAGGCAAATGATCGGGCAGCTGAAAGGGAGTGGGGGGGGAAAAAAAAAAAAAAAAAAAAAGGTGCAGGCAATTGTTCACCATCTGTTCGCGAACTAGTGGGCTTGGGACGGGGTGTCACTCACGGCTTCGGCCGTAAATTCTCAATCAGTAACTAAAAAAAAAAAAGGAAAAAAGAAGGTCGTATTTTTCCCAAAAGAACTGGGCTCCCTTACGTTTTCTAATTCCTAGGAAGGTTTCTCTTAAGCGCCGAAGAGACGAAAAAAGAACCAGGCGCTGCAACGAAAAAACGATCGAAACACCTCCCTTGATCGAAGGTCGCCGAGGGGCCAGAGGGGGGGGAGAAAAAATCAAAAAAAAAGAGACAAAAGCAATTTTGAAAAAAAAAGCCGGGGGACAATGATCGAAGCCGAGTTTGGTTTCAAACCGGCGACGGACAAGGGGACTCAAAAAGTACTTGAGGGTTGCACAGAAAAACAAAGCGGTGGCGGGACGTTGGGGCGAAAAAAAACAGAACCAGAGCAAGGTTAAAACATGTGTTGAACTGGGGGGGGGAAGCGGCGAGGAAAAAAAAAAGCCGAGGGGAGGAAAGGTCAGCATGCTAACCGCCCTCGCCCAAGCCATGGTGCTCAGTATGCGAGTTGAGACAGGGGGTTGTCCCGGAAGAAGAAGCCTCCTTCTTGCATAGTCTAGAAAACGACAAATGAAAAAGATACTAACCAGGGGGGGGCCGCTGTTACTAGGGGCAAAGTGGCGCGGAAACGAAAAAAGATCGTTTGAAGGGTGCAAACAGGGTGGGAGAGTTAAAACTAAAAAGGGGGGGTCGAGGTCTTATAAAGGACTTGAATAATAAGGGGGACCCTGACAGAAGGGAGAAGGCCCCTACAGGGATCCAAAAAAAGGGGGGGGGGGAAAAAAAAGCTGTAAAGGTAGGGTGACATGTGGGTGCTTGAGATGTCTGCCATACCACACAGCGGTTCGAATGTTCGTCGATGGAAGCGTTTACAGGGAAAAAAAAAGGTCCGGGGAGGAAGTGGGAAAAACCAACCGGGTCGTCTGGGGGTGCGGGCCCTTGGCTGTGATTGTCTACTGGACAAATTTCCAAAAGCGAAGGGGGGGAAAAGTGGAAAAAAAAAAGAGAGATTAAAAAGAAAAATAGCCCCAGAAGGGAAGAAGTTTTCGGGTGGGCTGGGACGACGGCAAAACTCACGAACGCGTGGTCAAGGTTGGGGGGGAAGAATTTGGAAGGAAAAAAAAGCCTGGAAAAACAGTAAGGTAGAGCAAACAGAATTTATGGGAAAAGGGCCATCGGATCAACTGTCCCTCTTGTAAAGAAGCCAGAAGACGGACGAGAAGCTAAACAAACAACAACGGGATGAGTAAAATATGTCTGTCGTCTGTTGGGGCGGTCACCTCAGAAAGTCCGAAAGGAAAAATGCACAAAGCCACATCGGGACCCAAATACGCGGGACTTGCGAAAGCCGGAAGAGTCACAGAAACTTTTGTGAACTCTACTTCAGGGTGCCAAAGGACACTGGGAGGGGGGGGTGACCTTGGAGGTATACTAAAAACTCAGAGGGACACGTCATGGTGCCCCGCTCTTAACAAAAAAAAAATGGGGCTCAGAAAGGAAAAAAAAACAGAAAAGCTGTGCACTTGAGCATTCAAGCTTCCCGCGAACGTTTTCTTCCCCAAAACTGCCAAACAGCTCATCGAAATAAAAGGGAACCTCCATAGCCTGGTGGGGGGCCTAAAAAAAAAAAAACAAAACACCGACCAAGTGGGAGTGGTAAGATCCCAGGAAAAGGCAGGGATGTCGTAGGAGACTCCTTCTAAAAATCGACCGAGTCGCTACGGACGTTCCAGGAGACGAAAAGGAGGGCCCTTCAGGATGAAAAAAAAGGGGTGCACAGCAAAAAGAATTCTTGCATCCCGCGCACGGCGCCTGAAAAAGGCGTGCAAGAGACAAAAAGGGTAGGAATCAAAAAACTGGGAAGGATAATCTTTCGCGCGTTTCAAAAAGCTGGGGGGGGAGACCGAAACAATCAGGGCGGAAAAAAAAAAAACCGGAATTCGAAAATAGGCAATTCTCACTAGAGGTTTCTAGGCTTCTCGAACATCCTACAAAGTCCGGACTCTAAAAAGGGCAAAAAAAATCGGCAAATTGCTCAATGGTGGGGAGGGTCTGAATCTGTTCTCGAAAGCTCACCGCGTTTGGGTCCGGCTGGGCAACGAAAAGGCCGAACAAAAGAGTAAGGGGAAAAAAAGATGGGGTTCGACCTTGTCGGCCGGGGGGGACAAAATGCGCTAGCCGTCGCTGCAGACCGGACCACTCCAAAGGGCTCGGAGCCCACCAAAAGGCTCCTCGAGATTGCGTGGTGCCGCTCGTACCAAATGGCAATCAAGGACGGGAAAAGAGGACAAAAGAGGGAGTAACACAATGCCAGGTCCTTCGGAGAAAGAAGGGACACGACCTACAGAATGGGGGTACGAAACTGAACACGGCCAGGGGAGTTTTGAAAGACAGGGGAAAAGCTGGGGGGGGGGGAAGGGGGTCAGAGGGAAACGAAGGAGGGTAGTTCTCGACCACACTTACCAAGGAATCCTAAGTCAAAGGTTAAACGAAACGGTTACTGAACTTGGGTTGAAGAAACTCCAGGGCGGAGGGGAATCTACTAAAAAAAACACCCTCAGCTGAGTTAAAAAAAGGGTGTGGGGAAGAACCTGATGTTCAAAAGGAATTTGGGAGTCTTGCTGCCCTGGTTGGGACTGGGGGGCCAATGCGGTGATAAGGGCAAAGAAAAAGACTACAGACCCTGTAGCCCTCATTACTACAAAGCTCCTCGGTCGGAACGGGGAGTCCAACAAGAGGGGGGGGTCCGAAGTTAAAATGGGCGCCCTCAAAAGCATCCGACCGGACCTTTCCGAATCGGGGCGACATCGACTTGGATTTTCGGGAAGTATCCAAAAAAAACCAAAGCCTGGTGCCTGAAGCTCTTCCACGAAAACCGGACTTCAGGAAAAAAAATAAGAAGCGCCCCCCGGTAAAAAAAATTTCCCTTTCACAGGAGGCGTACCAACAAGCGAAGAGGGAAGTCACCCTGGTGTCATCACCGGCGGAACCCAAAGTTGAAAAGTGCCGGAAGCCAGCTAAAGGAAGGTGAGGAGTCTGCGCGTCCCCGAGAACCTTCAGGGGTCACAAAAAGAGAAGCCTGGAAACAGTAGGCCGGCCCCCATGAGATAACTGGAAACGAGATCTGAGGGGGGGGGGTAAAAAATCAAGGGAAGGAGCGCCGGCGGGAGTTCGACCGACCTGAAAATAGGCAAAAAAGAGGGGAAAAAAAAAAGTACCCGTGGGAGAAAACTTCAATCTGAAGGCCGCGAGTCGGGGATAATTGGGGGAAAACGGAAAAAAAAGCCAGGGAAAAATCGCTGTTCGAAAAAAACGGGGATGCTGAAAGTGTCGCGCATCCTCCCGAACAATGGAAAACGACAGAAGCAAGGTCAAAAGGGGTCAGGGAGGGTCAAAGTTTGGGCCGTAGCAGGGTGGCGGGACTATTTAAAGGGGGAGGGAGAAAAAGGGAACTAAGAAGGGACTCGATGACCCTTGAGTGAAAAGGACCTCTGAACGAGAATCTCTGCACCAAAACAAATATCGGGAAAAGTAGTAAGTCGAGAAAACCTGAGGGAAAAAGTGCGGGGTCCTTTCAGAACTTTCGAACGCCCGAAAAAAAAAAAAAAAAAAAAGGAAAATTGGATCCAGGGGGGGAGAAAGGTTCCGAAAAAGACTCTCACGAGCCGTATTTATGCCAGAAAAACTTTTACTTTTTGGTTTTTTTGTCAAGGACTAAGGGAAGACTGGGAAAGATGGGGGAAAAAAAGAGAAAAACCCTCCAAAGGGGCCATGTCATTGGGGTTGAATACCTATAGAGTCTAAGATTACGGGAAATTCCAGGGAGGCCGGCCAAAAGCTCAAAAAGAGAAGGGGGGGGGGCGCAATCTTGTCCGAACCGAGCCTTGCTAAAGTGTCTAAAGAGGAGTCCTCTTAGCGATATGGGATGCCGCGGATACTCCAAGGCGATTTTCACTCAAGGGAGTAAAACCACGGAAAAAGGGATCGGGGGGACGGTGCCAACAAAAAAAAAAAAAGTGGTTGGGCAATTCCTTCTGGGGGGGGAAAGGGCAACACCGAAGAAAAAAGGAGCAGAAAAGAGGGAAATCGGTCCAAGAATGTCTTCCTACGACAGACTGCCCGAGGGACTAGGGAACAAGGGGGATAACCCGGGGCGTGTGGTCCGAACCGGGGGGCTGGTCGTCAGGAAAAAAAACAACCAGCGGATTCGTTCGATGTGAGGTCTGATAAGAGAGGCTGGGAACTTGAGGGACGCTTGGGAAGGGGGCAAGTGCAAGGGGTCGGGGCTGTGCCGTTGCAGGAATGGGCTTTGAGCCTTTACGAATGTCCGGACCTGGCAAAGGCAGGCCCATCGAGTGGGGCCGGGGGGGGGGATAGAGCAGGGAAAACAGGTCACAATCACACCCCCAGATCTCAGAGGGTCAGTTTGTCTGAACGAGGGAATCAGGGGACTTGTGGGGGAAAAAAGATGTGGAGGGGGCAGGGAGGGGGTCACAAACGGATTAATAATCCGCCCCGCGGGCGAAGAAAGAGTGAAAAAACCCTGGGTTGACCGAGGGGGGGGGTGCCGGAGAAAAAAAGAACTTAC
>Ga0179593_1508701_pt1 | contig 18544 bp, 21 predicted proteins | sample CZODoug2_1_08_16_FD_185931 | JGI IMG/M metagenome (GOLD analysis project Ga0179593, IMG submission 185931) | Vadose zone soil fungal communities from Angelo Coast Range Reserve, California, USA - CZODoug2_1_08_16fungal (PacBio error correction) | ecosystem: Environmental > Terrestrial > Soil >...
AGGGGTCGGTAAGGGAAGGGCGGCGGCCGCTTTGACCATAGCGAAAAAATTCGGAATGGTTGTCATGGATAAAAAGAAAAGGTAGAACAGGAGCTATTCCTGTTAGGAATCCGATCCAAGCGAGGAAGGGAGGGTGAGGAGGGCTTGGGGGGAGGGCAGGGAGCAGCAAAAACAAATACGAGTGGAAGCTCAACCGCCACATGAAACGCCGAAACAGGACATGGAGTGGTTATTACAAGTGGAAGCGCTGTCCTTCAAGACGGAAATCGCCGGGTAAGCGCCAACCAATCCAAACAGCAAACCCGACTGGCTCCCAGGGAGTAAAACACAATGGCACGTAAAAGAAGGACTCAGAAAGAGACAAAGACTCCCTGAATCGCCATTGCGCGGAGAAAAAGGCGCGCAGCCCATAGTGGGGAGGAAAAATGGATTGATCAACTTTAGAGAAAAACGAAGAAAATTTGGAGGGAAGGAAAAAGTCGTCAGCCGGAAAAGGGCGAACCAGTGTAGCACCGGAAAAAAAAAAAAAGGGCCTTTGACTAAACGCTGGGTTAATCGTTTTTTGGAGAGGAGTTGGACAACAAGGAGGGAGTCTTCGTAAACATCACTGCTCACGTCTCACGGGGGGGGGGTGGCAATGGAAGGAGCTGTGTCGTTTCTAAAGATTTACCCGGTAGACGAGGCAGGAGAGATTAAAAAGGGTACGGTACGAGCAGAGTACGCGATGAACACCTGTGGAACATCGAGGCACGGGGAAAACCCAACGCCTTTTTTAATTGGAAGAAGCGACCAAGCGGCCAGTGTCGTGAGGTCGCTGTTTAAGCAAGTTTGATGCCAGAGGGAAGGAGGGCAAACGAAGAGAGCTGGGGCGGTTGGAGACTCAGAAAACACGAAAGGGACATAAGGAGCTCTGGACCCCCGAGTGAGAAGAGCAGGGAAGAAGTCCGATTCCGGAGGTTGAAAGAGATGGCCTCTTTGGGGAGTTGAAGGCAGAGCCGGCAAAAATCGGTAAAATAAAAACGGGAGACTAACTGTGAAGCGGAAAATGAAGGGGAGGTGCGCTGTGGGCTCCACGAGAGCCAAGCAGACACCCGGGAAAGAGACAGCCCGCACGATGAAGCTCTCTGGGTATTTCCATCGGCAAGAGGACGCGAAAAAAAAAAAGCTTTAGCTACGAGGGAGGGGGTAAACCCGTCAAAAACCGAGCAAGGGGGGGAGGAAAAATGGATAATTGCGCTGAGCCGTGATCTTCTGCTCGACCACCGTAAAACGACAGACAAATAGCTCTATGTTTCAGGGCGAAAGGTTCAGCGGCTTGACAAGGGGGAAGCAGCAAAGGCTCGGACAACTCATGTGTAAAAAAGGAGTATCTGACTTGGCCTGACGGCAGGGTGGAAGCGGCGAATCAAATAACCGAATTCTGGGGGCAGGCCTAGGGACGAATGGAGGTTGAAATGGGGGGAGGAAGAGGGCTACTAAAAAAGAAACGTAAGAGATGACGATTCTTGGGAGGGCTCTTAGAGTACCATGTAAAAAACAAAAACCCAACTTTAGGCAAAATGAAATCGACCGCGGGGGGAGAGACAACCGCCCATTGGGGTGTTCGAATAGGAGTAAATTTGGAAGGGGACGGAGGAAAAAAACCAGACGCGACGGACCGGGAGGAGTGAGAGGACTAGGTAGGAAGGAAAAACTAACAGACGAAGACCGCAAAAAGATTATCTGGGTTTGGGGGAGAAGGCGAAGAAAAAACCTGTCTGATCAGTGCGAAGGGCGGGACGACGGCCATAGCAACCGCGGAGAAAACCCCAGACTCGAACTCGTAAAAAGGGAACCGTCGGCGGGAGAACAGGAAAAGCCGACAATATGGGAAAAAAGATGAGCGTGCACGGAGGAGGAAGGAAAAAAAGACCATACCACCGCAGCGGACATCTTCTACCGCGTAAAAGCACCCATGACAATATCGGAGGGTCAAGGCACAAGGGTGTGGAAAGGTGTGCGCGAGAAACAAAGGTGGGGCGGAAAAGTCGTATGGTTACGAAGGCCGAGGACCCCCGAAAGAAAAGGACGAACCTGCACAACCCTCGCAATGGCGTGGCGGGACACAGAAACGGAGTCAAAGTCTAAAGGAAAAAAAAACGCAAGGATCGTCTGGTCAAAACCAAGAAGAAGTAGACGAAGAGGGCAGGACAGAGGGGGCCTAACGCACAAAGGCCAAGTGCAGTCTCCAATCGTGGTATTAAGGGAAGGAGAATTCAAAAGGGGGCCAGAGAGGGTGAAGACCACGGCAACTCTGCCACACTCCAACGGAAAAAAAAAGGATAGCGACAACAAATTAAAAAACTCAACATCAGAGTAATCCTGATATAGGAAGGGGAGATCATGGGGGGGAGGGAAGGATCAATCGACCGGCAGTACACGAAACGGAAGGAGCATGGCAGTTGAGCACCGAAGATCGTTCCGGTCAGGGGATCTGGGGGACTGGAAGAGACAGATCACGATGAAAAGAAAGTAGAAATGGAAGGGGGGGATAAAAGACCTTTCCGAAAATTAAAAAGTTAGAGTGGGCAGCAAAAAAAGAAAAGGGAGAATGCGCTACCAAAAAAAAACAAACTTGGGGATTGAAAAAGGGAAACTAGGGGGAGGACGCCTTTCCTTACGCAATATCCGACGCAGTGACACTGTGTAAAGGGGGGAAAAACTAATCGACCTTACAGCAGAAAGACTTCTGCCGAATTACACTGGGGGGGCTAGGTCAGTCAGCAAAATAGAAGCCGTCTTCCTACAGGCGTGGGGGGGAAGATGGAAAGGATCTTCTACGCCTGAAGAAACTTGGACAGCGTACATGGAATGTGCTCTTATCAGAGAGAAAACGAAGAAGAGGGGAATAAGCTTGAAGACATCTTGAGGGCAGATCGATGGGGGAAAGGGAAAGCGAGCGAAGCGGCGGGAGGGGGAAAATTTTAGGGAATAATAGGCTCTCGCGGTAAAGAAACGCAACGCTAAGAGTAACGCGCACCAAATACGAAGAATAGTTCCCTTTGACGGCCCGACTCAAGAGGATTGTGTAGCCTGGGTCCAGGCCAAAATTACGCAGATGGAACACCGAACTGACAGGTAAAAAAAAGCCAGGGAGGCAATGCAGCGGTGCCCATCTTGTCCGAAAAAAGGACAGGTGAACTACCTACAACGGAAAAAGAAGGCCTGCAAATCAAAACCAGAGAAAATTCCCCTGTCCAGGGGGGCTAGGGGGCGTTTACGAAAAAGGAAAAAATCAAAAGAAGGATTCACCTACGCCAGGACCCAAAAAAAAAAAAAAAAATGTCAACAAACTGAAGGGCGGAAATGAAATACCAAAAGCAAAACAGTCTCACTCGAACTGGATCATAGTTGGGAAACCTAAAGAAGTATCTAAACAAAAAATGAAGTAATTAAGGAGGAGATGGGAAAAAAAACTGAAAGGACCTAAACATAAAAAAAAACCAACGTTGTGGCGAGGGGGATGGTCAGGTTATTTTGCGGCGGTATACCCAAGCCAGTTGTGGCGTTTAGGGAGGTGAATCCTGCGGGGAGGGGGCGCAGAAAAAAAATCAACGGACCAAATGAAAAGCGGAAGTGAGGTGTCTCGACTTTGCCGCCGTGGAGAGGAAAGGGCCGAGTCGGCGGGGGGGGTAGGACCTGTCCTTTGAAGGAGGAAAAAAGGGAGAGCTTGAATAGAAAAGCATGGGGGAAAAAACGAGGTCCATCTGCCGTACGGTGTTACTGCAAGAAAGGGAAAAAACTCTCGGGCAGCTGGGGGGGAAACCGTCCCAGGACTGACGAGGGGGGGGAGACGCCTCTGGTGGTCAGGGGCGTCGGGAACCGCGGCGAGCCGCAACAAATCGAAAAGGGAAGGGGCCAGCAATCGCAAACAGCCAGAAGCTTCTCTTAGCTCGAAAACAATCTCTCACCGAAGCGTCTGGGGGGGGAAGGTAAGGGGAATCGTGGTGATGCGAGGAGCTTATCAAGGAAGGGAAGGACATCTGAAAATCAAGTTGTTGGAGGAGGTAAGAAGGCGAAGGTATCAAACGGCTTATACTAGGGCGGAATGAGGTGGAGAAGCCTAAAACCAAGGAAAGACAGGGTGCTTTCTGAGAGTAATGTCAGTGTCGGGCAACCGGTACTGATCCGAAGGGGAAAAATTTACTCTATGAGCAGCTTACTGAAAAAGAGAAGCCAAAGGAATTTCATCCCAAAAAAGGGTACAGCGTACCACCACCCCCAAAACAATCAAATCAGGAGTCCGGCATATTTCGCTGACCAAAAAGTGAAAAGAGAGGGCGGGAGGGAAGCCAAGACCGGGACTTGGGTCTCGATGAGATGACGAACGGCAATGACGGAAAGGGGCCGAACGATCTTGTAAAAGGAGGGCTGACAAGAAGGAAAAGAGGAGCAATGACATTTAAGCTGAAGAGGGAGATCATGCAATCAACTTTAGAGTAGGGGGAAAATCAGGCTGGCACGAATAACGGGGAAAGAAGGTGGAGTGCGAGAATAAAGATTTGCTCACTTGAAGGGGGCTGTGGCATGAAGAACCATTGAAAAAGAAAGTGGTTGAATTCCCCAATCGAAGGGACGGAAAAAAGAAAACAACGATGGCCTAGCTGCCGGTCTTTAAACCAGAGCGGAAGAATGGAAAAAGGGAGGCTTCTTGGTTTTAACCATGACGTCACTGATTTGAAGAAGGGGAAGCTACGTTTATCTCGCAGAGTCGATGCGAGTTGGTGCGGGAAAAAAGAGAAGGCCGGAGGGGGGTGCCCGGGTCCTGGGCGGGGGAAAAAAAAAGTAAGATACCAGACGGGAAAGTCAGGAAAAGGGAGGGGGATGCTGACCAAGGGGTAAAGGGAGGAAACACGGGAATCGAGCTTTAGGCTCTTTGAAAGCGAGAAAAAAAAAAAAAGCGGGAAGGAGTTGAGGGGCTTTCACAGTCGGGATCACGTTGCGCTCGCTTGTGGGGGGAAAAAAAACGTGCCCATATAGGAAAAGACGGGAACCACTCAGCGGCGAGGACAACAGCCTGAGTCTAGGGGGGGTTCGAGCGGTGCAATGGACGGACTGGCCGTAAACCGATCGAACAACTCGAGACCGATGCGAATAGACAAAAGATAATCTGCCGATCAAGAAAAAAAAGGAAGTAGGTTTTTTCCTGCAAACGGAGAGAACAGTTCGGTAGATGCGGGATAGGACGGGGGAAGCATACGCCTAGGCCGTACACATAAAAAAAAAAGGGGGAGGGACGGGAAAAAGCTCCCCCGCAAGCGGGGGGAGGGAAAGGAAGATTGGGCCAATCTTGTTTTTGAAAGAAGAAGATCGTATTTGGACAAGACGACCGTCTCTCTTGAACGGTGCCCAGAGGGGGGCATTACTGGCCACAAAAAAGCCAAACGCCGGCGTAAATTCGCCGAAAAAAAAAATGACAAAAAGCAGTCCGCTGGGGGGAAAAATCGACCGGAACAGCAAAGGTGTCTCCCTGACGCCGAAGGCAGAGCGCGGGGATAGCCTAAGCATGAGGTTGTCAACGCTCTAAGCAGGGGTAAAAGGTGAAAAACTCGAGACGGGAATGCAATAGGAAACCCCATCGATGGCTCTCGCGTTGAGCCGGGATTTCTGGTCCTCCTCGGAAAAAGGGGGAAGTCCGCCTCGCGAACAATCAAGAGTTAGCCCCTTTGAGTAGTTATTTCTTAGCGGGGGTCCAGGATCGAGAAAGACCGTCAAACACATCTAGCCAGGGAAGGCGCACGGAGATGAATTTGTGCGACGTACTCAACGCATCTTAGATGGGACCCAACATCGATGGACGCTGGAGGGGGAAAATTTTAAAACCCCACTAGCAGTCGTGATCTGCTTGGGTAAGGGGAAGGGAGTTCGGGTCGGGGAAACATCAACGCACGTTCCAATTGGTAGAGGGGAACTGACTGGTGTGGCGTCCTTCTTGTCATGATCCAGGCCTTCTGGTGGTAAAACGGGCCGGAATATTCTTTTACGTTAGGGTGTAGGGGTTCCTGCAGCGAGGGTGCCGGGGGGGGAGAAAGGCTGCCAAAAGGGCCTGGCACGAGGGGGGGGCTCAAAAGGTGCTACCATTGGGCAGGGGCCGGGAACATCAATACTTGAAGGAGCGTTATAGCTGCGAGGCATTGATCGTCTAAAGGGATGGAAATAGAGAAGGTGACATTTACTTGTTGTACGAGTCCCTGGAAGAGCGTGCAGCCCGGCCTACTATGGTCCTCTCAAGCGCTCAAATCTCAGGTGCCCAGGGGTGTGTCTTCTCTTAGAGCAACGCAGATAAAAAAGGCTTCAGGTCTGGAGCTCCAGAAGGGAGTCAGGCTGCCTCGGAACAGATCAGAAGCCCTGTCCTTCGGAGGCCACAAAGGGAGGGGGTTCAAGGGCAAACATAACCGTTTCAGTAACGAGTGATGACATTGGAAACCGGGTGCAACCGCATTGCCCACCCTGCGGTGGGTCGTTTTATTTGGGGCAACTTCACGACGGGGGGGACAAAGGGCTCCGGTCATTGGGGGGGTAGTACACAGGGCAAGATCGACTCGTCGTGAATCCAGGACACGGGCAGGACGGGGAGCAACTCTCACAGCGGAAGATTTTTGAATTTAAAAGAAAAAAAAGAAGGGGGGAAAAAACGCAACAAAGATTGGAGTGTATTGGGATGGAGCCTCAAGACGATTTCCACCGAAAATCCTTCCAAAGAGCAGTGGTTGAAAAGCCGCAGTTTTTTTGGGAAGGGTGAAGGGGAGCGCAGACTGGAATCACGGATAAGATGGCGCAACCTGAAAGAGAAACCGGGTTCCGTGGGTGGGCCTAGGAAGGGGAGTTGTAAAACCACGATTTTGGTTCAAATGTGGGGGCGGAAAACAGCAAAGAGAAGCGATCGGAAGACTGGGTAATTCAGGGAGCTTGAGGCATGGCGGTTCGAATCGGGTGCGGCATTGTGGGTGCAAATCCCATCAAAGGGCGGAAAATCGGTTGTTTGTGTGGTTGGCGTCAGGGTAAACCGGGCCGGACGGGACATGCAGGAAAACCGGCTAAGCTTAAAAAATTGGGGGAAGAAACTCAATCGGGAAGAGTGTTCGGGGGGACCGGAGTCCACAGCAATCGCTATTTGTTTGGGGTATAAGAAATTCCCGGAACTTCTAGGAATACTGACGTGGTTGCATAGTTGGGAAGGGGGAAAGAAAAGTAGCCCTCCTGTCCGGAAAAATCTTCAGTGGGTACGAAAAAAAAAGGCTAGAAGCCATGTAGTGAAAGAAACGAAGGAAAAAAGGGGGTAAACCGAAACCAGAAATAGAAAAAAAAAACAACAAACAACGAGGGAGGGAAAAAGATAGTTTCGGAAAGCAAAGGGGCGCCGTCTTTTAAAATACCATGGCTTTAAGGGGGGGAGGGGAAACCTAACTGAAGGTAGCAGAAAAGAATTCCTTTCGGCAATAGAGCAATCGGCACAAGTCAATGAGGTCGTGGGGAAAAGAAGGGAGTGTAATTCTGAAAGAAACAAAGAAAGGGATTGTAAGCGGAACTAAGGCCCGCAATTGGAAAAGAACCGAATAGAATGACGGATGATGGGGGCCAAGTGTAAAGCGCGAGGAAAAGCTCTTCATTAGGCGATGCCCGGTTATAACCAAAACCACGCAACAACAAACCCAAAGCGACTACGCTGGTTGGATTACAATGGAAACTCTTAGGAGGGAAAAAAGGAGAAAAAATCTCTGAAAATTACAATGGATCCCTTAAGGAATGCCTTTGGTCTGAGATAGAAAATAAAGTTGAGGGACAACCGCTCATCGGGGGGAAGCAAGTTCACGACGTACGGGGGCCCAAAACCGAGAAAACACGGCTTGTATGAGGGGGGAAAACGGGAGGTGATTCCCCGCGAAAAAGAAAAAAAAGGACAACCTTTGAGCCCTTTTGAAGAGAGTGGAAATCGTTTTTGGGATGGAAAGAGGTCTGACAAAGGGCGGTGGGGAGAGGCACCTCTCACTAAGATCGAAGCACGGTTGTAGCTTGCGGTGGGAGATGCTAAAAATTAAAGCCGGTAGCCATAGGGGGGATACCCGGTAAAAAAGGTTAGTGAACAGAGACCTCAAATTTTTGGGGAACCCACTCGAGAAACTTTGTGATGAAAACAACAAACTCGGGGGGGGAGTTGCCACTTTATCTAGACTATCCATTTGTAGTCTGTACGAAATTTTCAAGAATTTGTGTGCTTCCAAGGACGGCAGCCGCCAATAGACTGGGGGGATTGCATCCTCCGCACTAAAGACAGGGGAATTACGGCATAGCTGGGACGCGCCGAGAAGAGAAGAGAATTCCTATTCGGGGAGTTGTAAGGTGATCCATAGTGTGGGTTTTGAGCGCTGCAATGAAAAAACCAAAAAGGGAACAAACGTCCGACGTCCGTACATCATGGGACCGGCTGGTTCGGAGCCGGCAAAACTTGAAAAGCGTATAACACTCTGGGGGATCATCAAAAAAAAGAAGGAGTCAAACTAATCGTGGGGGGGAGGGTTCCATCGTGCAACGTTGACGACGAAAATAAATCGGGACCTCGCTTGTCCCTGGCTCAGAACTCCCTGAAAACTAACGAAGCTGCTGTCTCAGAGGGGAGGAAAAAATGGCAGAAGGCTACTGATCGGAAAACCCCCCCACTCCGCTCCGCCCCTCCTCATAGGGAAATTAGAAGCGGATGTTATCAAGAGGCGAGGGGACTAGGCTTTGATCTCAGGGGAAAAGGCCTCCAGATTCAGAACACCTCATGACGCGGTAAAGCAAGTATCTGCAACTGGGGAAGGACAACCCTGATGGGCCGGGGGGAAAGTCGTAGGAGACACACGGAAAACGTGCTTGGTTCAAGGGAAAATCTTGCATTAAAGGGGATGGGGTGGGCCTTTGGGATAAAGGGGGGGAAGACGGTATCCCAAGATGAGGAAGAGAGAACACTTGATAAACTATTTCGGAGAGTAGTCTTACCATTTACAAAAAATCATCAAAGACCTGGAGAAATTTAGTCAAGAAAACCGTCTAAACGGGTGCGCTGCACAGGAAAAAAAAAAAAAAAGTTGGGTATTTCTTGGAAGGCCAGGGTAAGGATTTCATGCTTGGCAACGAAAACTCCATAAAAAAGCGTAGAGTGTGGCAAAAAACTCTTACATACCGACTCGGGAAGCCGTGAGTAAATTTTGGTCCCTAGCAGAAAACCAAGGAGTGGGCTTCGGAGAATAAGGAAAGTCGGCCCTAGGGAAAACGATCGAAACCCAGAAGACTCGAATCTAGAGGGGGGCACCGGGCCAGCTGGGAAAAAGGAAAAAAAAGGTAAGCTAATCGCCGGGCCAACGAAAACGGAAAAAAATCTCGAAGAGATGCGGACTTGGGCGTTTTACCCGAGAAAAAAAAGAGAACTCCAACGCACCGAAAATGGAAGTTGTCGAAACGAAACCAGATACGAGTAATGGGGCAGAGCTTTGGGAGGTAAAGTTGCGGGTGAGAGGGATTGGTCCGGCGGAAGAAAACGCGGAAAAAAAACGAAGATCTTCCACCTTCCAAAAATAAAGTGCGTGCGAGATAAACTAGAAACGGGCAGGACACCGGAGAGGAATGGAAAAAAAAGCCAGTTCAAAGGCAATCGGGATCCGGAATGTGCGAAAAACAAATCAATGTGCGTAAGCATCAGAAAAAATTTTGGCACAGGAACTCTTGCGTGGAATTCAGTGCACGCTCGCCCCGTTCTCTGCAAGCCAAAAACACGAAGGGTTCGAACGATAAAAAGTCGAGCGAAGAACCCGATGAAAGGAAGGGGGGGAGGGGGTTAATGCTATCGATAAGATTTGATCAAAGCTCCACGGTCACGGACTTGACCCGGCTCAGAGCCAAATACTCTATTGAAGCAAAGAAAGCAAAGATCGTTACGACGCAAACAGCCGAAAGGGAAGGCTACAGGGGAAAATCCACGATGAAATAGGAAAAAAAAAGGGATATGGGCTTCAGCCTCCAGAAACTACGGGGTGAAAACCTTGACGGGTTACCGAAAGAAACGGGAGGGACATGGACCACCAATCTGGGAGAAAAAAGAAAAAAAAATATAAATGACCGCAGACCTGCTCAAAGACTAGCAAGACACGTGGAACTTTGACGTACCGGTTGAAGCAAACAATAAGGAAGGAAGAGCCTCAGAAAGACAATTTCAGAAGACTGGTGGGTTCGAAAGGGTCTCAAAGCAAGCAGGCCAGGCGGCGAAAAGCATTGACTACCTGGCCGACGACATCGACGACCGGCTAAACCGGGGTGGGGGGGGAATGCTTACCGGGGGAAGGGTGGAGAAAAGGGGAAGCCATCAAAAAAAGAAGGAGGGCATAGTTTTGAGAAGAAAAAGAAGGGGCAGATGTGGAAAGTCCGAAACGGATTGCGTGGGCGATGAAAAGGGGGGCCCGAGTCCCATGAAGGGCTAGCGGGCGTTGGGACAAAGCGGAGCACCATCAGTCGTCATACCTGGAAAGACACATGACGCCAAGAGAGGTTGAGGGGAGCAACAAAGTTTGAAAAAAATTTAAACGGGCACGAAAATATCTCAATCATGCTGTAGAGGAAAGCAAAAGGCTCAGGGAAAAAACATTTTCAAAAGGACATTGTCAACGAAAAAAAATCAAATCTCGCGCCCCGCAGTCGAGCCAATCTCAATGAGGGGAGAACGTTGACGAACGCAAAAAGCCAAAAGATTCCACCTAGGAGAACAGAAGGGAGGGAACACTGACTGGGCAAAATCAAAACCCTTCTAACGTGCGGGCATACTTGACTTTTAGAAGAGAGGGGGAGGAAAAACAATCATTTCTACGGAGGAGGGGAAATAGAGAGAGGTACGAAAATGAGCCATTCCTAGAAAGGAAGGAAAAAAAAACAGGTGAATGGATTCATGGGGGTTGGGGGGCTGGACGCTCATTTTTTCTCTTATGGTCATCGCTGGGTGGGAATCCTTCGGGAAGGGGAAGCTCGTTCAGGGGGCCACAAAAACGTTCGCCAGCTGGAAAATGTTTTAAGCTTGAAAAGGGGCAGAGAGATGTGGGGGTCGCGGCAACACTTGTAAGGGGGGGAAAGAGGAACTAGAGTTTCCTCAATGAATATAAAGGGGCAGAGGGAACATCCATTTCCGGGGTGACAACTGGTGCCGCCGGGGTTAAAGCAGAGGGAAACCTTTCGCGGGGGTGTGGGTGATCATACAAACAGGAGAGAAAAATTGGGTCAAAAAAAGTTAAAAGGGGGGTCTTTAAAAAACCCGAAAAAAGCGGAATCGGGCGAAAATTGTCGCAGCACTCCACTGCCAAATCCGCTTCGATAGCAGGACTGGAAAAATAGGATCTCTGCACCGGAAGACGTGTGATGGATCGTGGTGATTTCACCAAAGGAAAAAAACCATTTTCCATAAGGAGTCAGACAGAGAAAGAACAGGTGACACAAGGGGGACACGCGAGACGAGGGATTCGGGCGGGGAAAAAAAGCTAAAGGTTCGTCGTTAGGAATGTCGTCTGAGTAAAGGTCTAGGGATGGTCTGAAAAAATGGAAGCCAAGAAGTTCCACGGAAAGGAAAGGAGTAAAGGAATAGCGGTCAGGAAAGGACGCAGCTGATTGGGCCCCATCCGTTAAGGGGGAGGGTGTGTCAGAGGGCAGCGTATGAATTTTCTCTCCAAGGGAAAAATTAAAAAAAGTAAACCTCGGCATGAAGAAAAGATCCATGGTAAAAAGGGGGTCATAGGGAAACTCTGTAAGCTGCCAAAAGTAAGAGAGAGGAATTCGATGGATCCGAAATCACGAGGCTTCAGAACAAGGAAGTGGGAAGGAAGGGTCCAGGCCGGGGGGGAACGGTCTTGATCAAGGAAAAATAAAGAACGAGATAAGGAAGGGTCCGAAAAAGAGACTGGAGTGACCGATGGCAATAAAGAAAAAAAGGGGACGGGGCTGGTGGAAGAACAAGACCAAGGTTTTGATCAACAAAAAATTGACGCTCAAAGAACATGGAGGGGCAAATGTTCGGGCGAAAAGACGGGGAGACTGACCTCTGCCGGCGTGGTTTGGCAAGAAGAGTAAAGAGGATGCACGGCTACGTGAGCTGGGAGGAAAAACGGGAAGTGCGAGTTGGTAGGAAGTCTAGCGATAGTGTGGGGGGTGTGGTTTGTGAAACCAAACCTGGAGGCAAAGTAGCCGCAACGAAAGAAAAAGTGGAGATGAACTCGAAGCGGAGGAACAAGGCCTGTAAAAACCAAGGAAAAAGGGGGGACTCGATCTTGGAAGGGAAAAGCCAAAAACTACGTACGTGGAAGAAAAAAAAAATATGGGAGGGGGTCGTTCGAAAAGTTAACCGGAAGTTGACGGAAAGGGGCCACGAAAGTTAAGGAAATCGAAACTTCGGGAAACGGGCTCGGGCGAGAGAGGGAGATGGCCCTAGCCTGTCAAGGGAGATTGGGCGGGGGGAGAGGGGGATTGAGGCCCACGCATTAAAAGTGAAGACGATCAGACCTTCTAGGGAAAAACTAGGAACAAAAGATAATCAGGGAGAGGAACGGAGTATGTCCCTTGTCAGAAACGAACTCTGCCCATAGAAGTAGGGGGGTCAGGGATATTGAAAAAAAGAAAATTTCCTCCGAGAAGGGAAAAAGAAACAACAAATGGTGGGGTGGACTCACCAAGTGAAAAAGTAAGGGAATTCTGACATTTGGAAATTGGGGGGGGGAAGGGATGGAAAGGATAAGTGATCAATACGACTCAGGGGAAAGTGATTACCAACAACAGAAAAAAAAACCAAACGTAACCGCCATGGATTAAAAGAGGGGAATACGGACAAAGATGGCTCGGTAGCTTGCAGAGAGCAAAACGGGTGGGGGGGTTCCAGGAAAGACAGGGCCCGTAAGACGGGCTCGGGATAGCTAAATGGTGGGGTCCAGAAAAGATTTCGGAACAACAAGGGGGACATCTGAAGAAGGAAGGTGTACATCAGAGGGGGTCGGGGCTCGGGATGAGGAGTAAAAATGGGGGGGGGTCGATCAAGCCGGCCGGAACGCAGCATAGCACAAGCGTAAAGATCGGGGGGTTGGACGGGGAGTCTAAAAATGAAAGTGGAAGCCGGAAATGGCGCGGGGCATGGGGCTGCCGTCGGAAACAAATGACGGGAAAATAACACCAACTAGAATGGGCCTCGCTGGGGCGAAGAAAGCGACGGAGTCTAGCTGGTCGTGTGCGTCAAACATAGAAGGACATCAAAGAAACAGGACCCAGGGTTTTTGAGCAGGAGGGGGAACGATGGGGCAGGGGTTGCAGGCTAAAGAACGTCAAAAACAGCCAAATAGAGATAACTAAAACACCTACGAGGACTTCGGACTGCAATGCTTTGTGTCCGTCAATGCGAGGGACCAGGTTACTGAAAAGATTAACTAGAAACTTGTATTCCGGGTTAGATGCTGATGCAAATCAAAAAACTGTTTCTGGAATGTAAAAGGACATCTCTTTCTAAAGAACGCGAGTGCTAAGGCCTTCGAACTCCGTCTCACTACACTCTTACGATCCATAATACGTAGTCTGAGGATTGGTTGGGGGCCCAAGAGGGCGGGAACCATCCCCCGCAACGGTTTGTGGGTATTTGTGCCTAAAACTATGTGGGTCCTGCTAGTTTTTGTACCAAAAAAAATTCAAGAAAAGAGCGGATTACATCCCGGCGAGAGCTCCAGAAAGGATCTTCGGCGAAAAAAAAATTTTTTGGAAAAAAAAAACGAGCGGCAAGCCGTCAAAAATGAAAAGGGAGAGGAGGGGCCTGGGGAGAAGAAACACTATGGTGAAGGACAAGAAATGTCAAATCCTAAGGGGGGGAAACAGAGAAGATGACCCAGTTTGTTAAGTTCCAACGGGAATCTCTATGGAATCACCGCTACTTATGGCGAAACGAGATTCTCCGAAAAAGTTGTTGATTCGGGAGGGGGTGATTTGATATGCCCTAATCAAGATGAACTTGATGGGGCCCCCGCTCGACGAGGTGCTCATCATGTAATGATATTTTTGAGGCGAAAGCTAGGGATTTCTTTGGCGGGGGGTACTGCTGGTAGAAGATCAATAGGAGCACCATACGGCCACCATGGTGGAGGCGGAGAGATTGGCCTTTCATTAACTTTGCATCTTGTCAGAAGCAAAATAATGGGGGGCAAGACTCTTGACAGAGAATATGGTTTCTACACACGGGTAATTGGGACAGTCAAGAATATTCTGAGGATGGAAGGAGTTGCGGGATAAGGTTCGGTCACTACAAATTCCTGCGAAGAAAATCTGAGAGGAGAAAGATAATTCCAGGGGGATGAGGGTGGGCGGAAGAGGAGGAGAAGGGGAACGATGGGATAGTCTACTAGAAGGGTATTTGAGAAGTGGAACCTGGAGTTGTGGTGTAGGCAGTGAAGTATGAGTACAAACATTTGGCTGAACTAAGGGTGGCCTGGGGGGAAGAGCGTGTTGTCGATCATAAGAAACAGCGCACCTTAAGGAAAGGCGGACTATAGGAGCTGAGAGAGACGCGAGAAAGTAAGTTATGACGACAAAAAGGGGATTAGGGGAATAGTGGGACGGGACCGTCGAACCATGGCGATACCATTAGCGGTTCTGGGAGGCGGCAGTGGACTAAGCTGTTGCAGGACGGGGGGGGGTGGTTCCTGTTTCTTCGGTTTATCGAAGAAAACTACAAACGATATTTGTTGGGGGAGAACCGAAAGATAACTCAAAACCAGAAAAAAGACTGCGTTATGGAAGTGAAAGGAAACGAATTTCGCTCCCATCATTTATGACAAAGTCAAGAGAAGCCAGGAATCGGAAGAAACGGGGAAAACAGGGGTAGGACCGAACCAGAGGAGATCACAAAGGAGAGAAGAAGAGGGGGGAGGAAAAAAGTAGGGGAACGTAGTTTACCATAAACTGGGAAGACTTCTGATGTGGTCAGGGAAGGAGAAAGCCCAGGAGCTGCCGGAAAACGAAAGGGGATAAGGCTTGGGGAGTAGCTTGAAGGGAAAAAGCAAAAGGGAGCGAGTTGTAGCTCAGGGGAACCGGAAAGTCACCGAAAAGGAAAAAAGGAGTTCGGGGAACAAAAAACGCGCTGATCGAAGAAAAGCTGAGGGGAGGAAAGCGCGAGGGACGCAAAAATAAAAAAAGCCCAAAAAAAACTGGACTTTTTTTGTAGAAGAAAACAGGGGGGGGAAAAAGAGTCTAACATAAGTCCATCAAGGAGTACAGTAAGGAGGGGGAAAAATAAAAAAACCCCCAAAAAAAAAATGTTTGTCCGGCTCGTCCAAATAATTTGGGAAAGACACTATGAGTGGCGGAAAACGCGGTGCCAAAACGAAGAAAAAGGAGGGGTAGGAGAGGGGGAAAAGCAAAGATTGCATGATTCAAAGAGAAAAAAAAACCGAACAAAAAACGGGAGAGAAGTTTGACTAAACCATTCTTTGGGAGAGGATTTTGCAGTAAATCGAAAGTGCGTGAGGACGAAAGCGATAACACATAAAAAAATTATGAAAACCGTGGCGCGGACGGGGAAGCTGTGTCCGTTCACAAAAAGGAATTTACGGGCCTTGAAAAGTAAGAGTGCAAGGGAAGGGTGGAAAGAAAAAAAGTCAACTGCAACCTTTTTTAAAAAAACCATTATTTTGAGGCAACACAAAAAAAATAGGGGGGTAGACGGGCCTTGAACAGCAAAGTGTCTTTAAGAGCCTTTTTGAAGAGGGGGGATGCCAGGAGATCATCGCCAAAAGAAAAGTGGGCGTAAAAGAAGCCAACAAACGACTATCAAGGAGAGTAATTAAAGAGTAACCTCGGGGGAAATTTAGGCCCAAAGAACAGAGTCCGAATCGTTTAAGGGGTCAGGGGGGGTCTCTATTCAATATTTTTTATTGGGGGACATTTAATCCGGAATGCGAAATCTGAAAAAGTACAACGCTAAAACTAGGAGGAAATCATTACCTCGGAATGGGGGAAAAAAGGGTTCCTGCCACTACAACGTCACAAGACAGCCTAACGTTGTCGTTTGAATGAAAGCGGCAAGGGACAAGACTGGGGGTAAGGAAAAATCGCCACTTTGACAGAACGACCAGGCAGCCAAGAAAAAGTAAATGGCTCATGGTAGAACCCTACGGCAAAGGGACTTGGAGAAAAGAGGAGTAAGGCGTCGGGCGTATAGCTGCGAAACGAAAGACCGAATACGACGAAGCATAAATAGGGCAAGGCTTCGATCAGTTGACAAGGAGTTGAGATCCTTGTCGAGCCAGCAGGCGCGGACAACCAAGCAAATTATAAAAAGACTGCCTTCCGGCTTTAAAAAAAAGGAGCGTTGAAAGAGTCGAGAAACAAAGAGAGAGAACTTGGGAAGTGTTCGCGTTGCGGCACCTGTAGGGATTGGGAAACTTGGGGATTATAATATAAAAGGTGTAATTCAACAAAACGTAGTACGAATTGAAACATTATAAAAAATTTAAAAAATAAACCTACCTGAAGAGCATTAGTCAGAGGTTCCACAAAGGGGAAGTACTTAAGTCACTCGCTGTTTAAAAAAGGGTCGGCACCCCAACAGTTGGGGTGGTTCTTGTCAAAACAGGGTAATTGACCCAGGGGGTGCCGTGGGCGCAAGCATCCCGACACGAAAACGCGTAAACCGGGCGAGCTTGGAGAAGATTAGTCGCCCTCACACTTCGGAGAGGCCGGGGGAACCTAGAATTCGCAGAACAGAAAGAGAGGCGGAGCGTGACGGCCTAAAGAAGAGCAACAAAAAAAAAACCAAATCGACCAAGAAATACGAACGAGAGGGCCGTGTTCAGAAGACGTGAAATTCGAGGGGGAAAGGGGGCACTCTAATACGTTTCAAAAAAAGGGCAGCATCCGAAAAAAATAAAGAGGGGACAGAAATGCGGATTTGACTGGAAACAGAAAAGCCCATACCAAAAAAAAAAACAGGCCAAAAACACAAAAAAGGGTAGTGGGGGCGAACAGGATACAAAAAAAGATCGGAGGAACTGTTCAAGGCGGGGTGAAAAAACATCAAGCCGAATACCTATTCCCGAAGTTAAAACGGACGGGAGGAAGGAGGAAAGAAAACGCAAAAAAAGATAACTTCTATCGAAAAAAGAATCTCGCAATCGCCGGTCGTGGCGTGGTATAAAAGACCAAGAACGGGAAAAGCAGGGATGTCTGGGCAAAACAAAAAGGTCGCCGGCAGAGGTAGAAGTTACGCTGGATCGGGGAAACCAAAACAGGGGCGTAAAAAAGCAGGACCAATCTTGGGTAGTTTAAAAAAAGAGAACGGTCGATGGAGGGGGGGTCAAAAAAAAGTGGGGCAATCCGGGACAGGCCAAAGCCACTAAGCTCCTTCATTAAGCAGGGTATCGAACATAAGTGATAAAGCAACGAAAAAACGATAATCTGAATTTAAAAGGTAAAAAAAAGAGGGTAGGGAAATTGCATGGAGAAAAAAGCTCAACAGCCTGGAACTTCAAAGACATAAATTTACTACTATGTTGCACATAAAAAGCGAAGAGAGGTCAGGGACTAAATAGGAAGACAAGCCGAGCGTTAAGCAAGTCGAACATAAAGAAACCACTGAAAAATAGGGCTTACAGACCTTTCCGAGGGAAGTGGACTGGGAATAGAAATCTGCCGGAAAAAAAGCGAGAAGGAGGCAAAGCCGAAAAAAGGAAAAAGCTGATGGACTTCAGCGATTGGGGAACAGGAAAAACAAGATAGCTGCCCAAGCGGGCCCCTGTGACTGAGATGAGACCGTTGAAGCAACTAATCAAAAAGGACTCAGAAAAAATTCTGTGGAGGGACAGGGTTTTGTTTAGGGAAGGGAGCGAGCTCTAAAGTTGCCTTCAGGGACGTCAAAAGGGTTCAGTGACCTACCGGTCCGCGCAAAGCGGCGAAAAAAAAGAGAAGGGAAATAGGAAATGAGAAACTTGGTCCGGGGTCGAAAGAAACCAGAAAAGAGGAAAATCATCTTTGGAAAGACAGGGTGTAAGAGAAGGATTGGGAAAGAAAGGAAGGGAGGGGCCGTGGGCAAGTGCGGAATGGGAGCCCTATCCGCAAGCGAATCGCTAATTGAAAGAAAGAAGAAAGCAAAAAGTCTTCGAAATCAGAAGGGGACGGGTAAGGAAAACCAGAGCCAAGAGAGCGTTAAACAGGGCAGGCAAACCAGTTGGAACCAAATGACATTAAGAAAAAAAGGAACGTACAGGAGAGAAAGAAGTCGAGCGCTTCTCGTGACAAGGGAAAAAAGTTTAACTACCGGAGGGAAAAAAGTCAAGAGACGATCCCAGGGAAAGTCTAGAAAAGAAATCGAAGGACTGGTGGGAGAACGAAACGAACTATCCTAAAAAATCCAAGAAAAAAAGGCCGAGGGAAAGGAGAAAACGAAGTTGCGGAAAAACTAAAAAAATGACTCCTGGACGACAAGACGGGGAAATTCATCTTCTTTACTGAGGGCGGGGGGGAAGCA
>Ga0179593_1724234_pt1 | contig 18544 bp, 31 predicted proteins | sample CZODoug2_1_08_16_FD_185931 | JGI IMG/M metagenome (GOLD analysis project Ga0179593, IMG submission 185931) | Vadose zone soil fungal communities from Angelo Coast Range Reserve, California, USA - CZODoug2_1_08_16fungal (PacBio error correction) | ecosystem: Environmental > Terrestrial > Soil >...
AACTGACCTGAAAAAAAAGAAGGGGGAGGAGAAAGTAGCCGACACCGGCATGAAAGGGGAAAAAAGAAAATTACAACAAGCAAGGGAAAGGGGGGTCGAAGCCGGCTGCTCAGAAAAAGGGAGGGGAGGGGAAAGGGAGGTTCCGCTGGGGAAAAAGGGGGCTGAAAAGGGGAGACACAGTGGCGAAGAATTCGCTACTAATTTGGAAAGGGGGAAGATGTGTAGAGAGGTTGTCGGAGGAAAGCGGCTCCCATCTTATATGCCGCCGGGGGGAAAGGGGGGAGGGGAAATCGGAGACCAATTGCGTTGAAGAAAAGAGGGGAACGCCTAAAAAAGGGAGCTGGCCGTTTGACGATGTCGCCGCCAAAGGGGGGGGGGGAGGAGGGAAGAATGCTCCAGAAATCAGCTCCTGCTGGAGGGAAAAGGGCCTTAGAGTCGCTGGGAGAAGGGGAGAAGTAATTGTTTCATCGTCAGGGGGAAAAAAAAAAAGAAAGTAAAAGAAGCGGGGTGGGTTAGCGCCGGTTCGAGAAGAGGGTCGTTCTTGGAGGCGGGGAGAAAGGCGAGGGGGAAAAAAGGGGGAGGGGGGAAGGCTCTACGTTGAATCTCAGGGGAAGGGAGAAACGGATCATGCCGGCGGAATTGTAGGAAGAAAAGGGAGGTAAAGCTACGAAGGAAAAGCCCCTAGCCCTGAAAAAAAAAGGGGGAATCTCTGCGCCAATTCGTAGCTAGGAAGGGGGGGGGGGGGAACTCAGGGAAGGGGGTAAAAACCACCCCTGTAAATTCTTCTATCGGGGAGGGGAGAAAGGGGGGAAGTGCTCTAACTTGATCCAATGCGGAGGAGGAAAAAAGGAGTTAACAGGAGGGGGGGGAGGATTGCAGGCGATCGGCATTGTGAGTAAAACTCTGTCGTTGAGGAAAAAAAAAGGGGGGGGGGAGAGGGAGGAAGACGGCTCTGCGCATTTCGAGGTGGGGGGGGAGGAAAAGAGGGGGGTAAGGAAAAAAGATGGTTGTAGTCGTTAAAGGAAAGAAGGGAAAGGACTGAACTTCAAGTCAAGAAAACCTGGGGAGAAGGGCCGCCCAGGGTTGCGGAGTCCGCGGTCGTCGACAAAGAGGGGGAAAAGTGTTTTCGAACTGCTGGGAGAAGAAGAAGCCGAGGGAAATGGGGCTCCTATCTTCTCGGGGAAAGAAAAGGGCTAAAAAAAAACCTTGCCGCTAGCTCTTCCCTACTGGGGGGGGAGGGGAGCGTATTTTCTGCCCGAGGGGAGGGGGGGGGGAAAGGATTCAAAAGGGGGAGAAAAAGACGGAATTTGGGAGGGGAAGGGGGTGAGACGTATCCGGCTCGTTTTTCTCTGTAAGGAAAGGGTTTGGTCGAAGATGGTGGGAGCCAGCTCTTTTGTATGTAGGTCGAAAGAAAAAAAGCGACGTCGCTCTCTCGGGGGAAAAGGAAAGAAGGGGGGTTTGGGGGCCCGCGCTCTATTCTTAAGGAAAAAAAAAGAAGGGGGGGGGAAAAAACACGTGCCGGTGCTGACTTGTAAGGGAAAAAGAGGAGAAAGAAACCATAATGAGGGGGGGAAGGTAGCGGGGCTTCGTAGGTCTTAAAAAAAGGGAAGGGTGGTTCGGCGCGAAGCCTGGTGGAAGGGAGGGGAGGGGAAGTCAGTGAAGAAAGGGGAGCCTCCCGGCGGGTTCGCTTCTAGATTTGGGGAAAGAAAACTTTGGCCGGAAGAAAAGGGGGGGGGAGATCGACTAGAAAGAAGAGAGAGAGAGAACTCTCATCCAGCATGAAAAAAAGGAGGAAAAAAAAAGGAAGAAAAATGCGTTTCACCATACTAGAAAGGAGGAGGCAAAGATTTTAAGGGAAAAAAAGGGAAAGGTGTGCATGCGCAGACAATCTGGATTAGCTTAATTGCGGAGAAAAAAAAAAAAGGGGGGGGGGGGGGTGCCTTTCAAACCTTTTGTATGCTTTATCCTGGCCCAGCCAGGGAAAGAGGAAAAGAGAAAGAAAAAGGGGTGGGACGGATAACGGCATCAAATTTTTAAAGGAAAAAAAAAAAAAAAGGGAGAGGGCCGCTTCGTTTTCGAAAGAAAAGAAGGGTTGGTCTGAGGGAAAGAAAGGCCGGCCCTGGGCCCTTCACTCCCTTTGACCACATGCGGAAAAAAAGAAGAGGAGACGGAGAACCGCCCACTCCAATACACGGGAGAAAGAACTCCATTTTTCTCAGAGGAAAAAAAAAAGAAAGCGGTCCTGAGGGAGAAAACAACGCGTCGGGAAAAGAAAGGGAGAAGGAGAAAATCTATAATCTAAAACGCATAAAAAAAAAAAAGAAGAAGGCGAGGTGTACCTTCACTAACGCAGAAAAAAAACCAAGGGGGAAACAAAAACCCGACGAATTCCACACCGCTACAAAAAAAGGAGGAGGGGGGGAGGGGCACGAGCACCTCTAATCCGTTTAAAGAGAAGAACACTGGACAGGGGAAAAAGGGGGGGAGGCTTCGCTTGCAACGGAAAGGAGGGGAAAGAAAAAGAGGGATTTCTGATAACTCCTCGGTAAAAAAAGAAGTAAGAGGGACCGCTTTCAAGGGGAGAAAGCTCCCCTCGTCTGTATCAAAAAGAGAAAACCGGAAAAAAAAAGGGCAGGGGGAGAAAAAAAAAAAAGAGCGGATAAGGACTCAATACAACCTCTCTGCTGATAAAAGAGGGGGGAAGAGGACCCGCTCATCTGGCTCCCCTACGAAAAAACAAGCTTGCAAGAAAAAAACAGGTCCCCTTCCTGAAAAGCGGGCAGAGCTCGCTCAAGGGGGGGGGAGGGAGTTTGAAAAGGGGAAAACACTAAGGGGATGGACTCTAACTCCTAGGGAAAAGGGGGAAAAAGACTCTCGAACTCGGGAAGGCGGGTGAAAAAAGGAGGGGGCCTATTACACCTATTTTGGGGGGGGAAAAAAAGAAAGGAAACCCTTACTTTTGGGGGGGGAAAGGGAAATCAACGAGCCAGTGTGCGGAAAAGAAAAAAGGGATCCCTACTCCCCGGCGGGGGAGGGGGGGAGAAAACATAAGACAATCGCTTACCTTCCTCGAGAAGGGGAGAAAAAAAATTTCGTCGAGCCAATCACTCCGAAAAGGGGGAGAAAAAAAAGGAAGGAGAGTCCATCTTGATTGGGAAAAAAAAAAAAAAGTTTTCTCACAAGGAAAGATAAAAAAACCGCGGGAAAAAAAAAGAGGAAAAAAAAAAAAAAGGGGGGGGACGGAAGCTGCTCCTTTTGCTCCCGGAGGGAAAGGGGGGCAGGAAACCATGATGGTGAGGGGGGTTAATGGGATGGAAGAGGGGGGGGCGTCTATTTAAGCAGGAAGGAAAAGGGAGGGGGGGTGCCTGCCGAGGAGAGGGGGAAGGAAATGGCTAGGGAGAGGCTACGAATTTTCGCCGGCGCAGGGGGAAGGAAAAAGAAAAAAGGGCTAGGGGTGACCACTTCCTCTCTTGAGGGAAGGGAAAGGTCGGAAGGGAAGAGGAAGGAAGGCACGGCTCATTTCGCTCTTACAAAGGGGAAAAAAAAACAACCGGAGAAAGGCAAAAAAAGGGGAAAGAGTAAAAGGTTAAGAAAGCAACATCCTCTATAAAAGAAGAAGCAAGCACACCATCTACCCGTTCGCGCATAAAAAAAGAGGGAGGAAAAGGGGTAGTTTCGATTCCGATGCCAAAAAGAAAAGAAGGGGGGGAGTTTAACTCGCACTAAGAGGAAGGGGGAAACCAAAAAAGGAAGTAGGTCCTTCGCTCCTTCCAGAGAGAGGGGGGAGGGGAGGCGCCATCTTCCAAAAGGGAAGACGGGAGGAAATTGGGGAAATAGAGCGCCCTTCGGGAGGGGGGGGAAAAAGCAATTGGTCGATAAAAGACGAAGGAGAAAGACTCCCCTGCGGGGAAAACATCAGGCGTGGGAGGAAGGAAAATCACCGCTCAGATACCTCGTCACAAGAGGAAAAAGAGGAAAGTATCGCGAATTCTCGCAACGGGGACCTACGAAGGACCGCCTGAAGCCACTCGCGTGAAGGAGAAAAGAAGAGAAAAAAAGAGGAGTAAATTCGAGCAGCCGGCTTTTTCGAAACAGAAGAAAGGGGAGAGGGAAGAGACACGAAACGCGCAAGTGTTTTAATGTCAGAAGGGGGGAGGAACGATTTCGAGAACAAGAAAAAAAAGAAAAAACGTTCAGGTTCCGGTAACAGAGAGAGAAAAGATGAAGAGATGAAAAAGAGAGAGGGGTCTGCACGCGGGGGGGGAAAAAAAATAGCCTGACCCCGGCGAGGGGAAAAAAGTGGACTTGAAGGAACCCCGAGATCTGGTTTCGGAAAAGAGAGGAGGGAAAGGGAAGGCTGAGAGTGAGTTTCGCGGAATGGTGGGAAAGCGGCGGGGGAAGAAAAAATAAGGTTTTACTTTCAGAAGGTAGACTCTGAAGGAGGGAAAGAAGGAGACACATCGTAGCGGCCTCCGGGGAGGGAGAAAAGAAAAAAGTGCGTGGTACCTAAATCGAAGAGAAGGGGAAACGGAAAAAAGAAAAGGATGGAAGAGGGCGCCTCCAAATTTGGGAGAGAGGAAAAGGCGCCATTCAAATATCTAATGCGATGGGAAGTTAGATTAAAAAAAAAAAAAAACGGAGAGTCTCTTTTCTTTACGTGTTGGGAGAGGAGGAGTGGCTAAGTTATTTACGAAAGTAATAAAGGGCAGGTGAGGGGAGGTACCGGCCGGGAGGAAAGGGGGAAAAGTCTTCGAGGCTGTGAGGGAGGGCGCGAAAGGGGGAAAAGAACGGTGAATTCCTCCGGTGTTGCGGGGGGAAAAAAGAAAAAAAGGGAATTGTAGGAATCTCCATAGAGGGGGGGTCAAACAGATAAAGGAAAGGGGGGGGGGAAGGGGGAAAAGGCGCGGCTGCCAATTCTTAGCGAGAGGAAAAGGGGGGGGGAAAAAAATACACCACCCCGTAAATCTTCTACTCTGAAATAGAAAGGGGGGGGGGAAAAAGAAAGGGGGAGAGGCTTTCCGGCAATTGGGGGAAAGGGTGTGGTCGGCTGTTGCTGAGAGAGGAAAGGGGGGGGCCGGACAAATGAAAAGGGGGGGGAGGGAGAAAAAAAGGCGCTGCCGCAGTTCTTAGTTGAGGGGAGGAAAAAAAAAAAAAAGAGAAGCTAGTAGATCTGGGGGAGTAGACAGAAAAAGAGAAAGGACGGAACTTCATTCGCTTGCTGCAGAGGGAAAAAAAAAAGGGCGTTGTGCCGTCAGGGGGGGAGAACCAATATGGGGAAAGAGGGGAAGACGTGTTTGGGAAAAGAAAAGATCCTCTCGTTAACTGCTTGCGGAGGGGGGAGAAGTCTTGCTCTTCGAATAAAAAGGGACCTATAATAAACCCTTGGAGAAAGATATGAAAGTAAACTTTTGGGAGGGGGAAAGGAAAAGCTTTTTCTTTGGGTGGGGGGGGTGGTGGATAGGGGGTACTGAGATGTGGTTCAAACAGATTTCCTCTTTCCTCTTCCCTCCTTCCTTTCGGGGTATGAGGGGGGGGGGAGAGGGAAGAAAAAACTGCCACTTGGGGTTTTCTGGGTCGCAGAGGGGGAAAGGAGAAAAAAAGGAAAAAAAGAAGCGTTGACGTCGCGCGCTTCGGGAACGGAGGAGGAAGGTGGGTGGAAAGAGGAGAGTGACGTTTCCGCGAACGTTGTGAAAGGGAAAGGGAAGAAAAGGAACCGGCTTCGAGGTGCTCTTGCCGGGGAAGAATAAGGGGAGGAGAGGGGGGGAGGCGACGTGGTCGGCGCGAAAAGGAAGGGATAGGGGAAACTGCCTTCGGCCTTGGTGAAGCGAAGGGGGGGGAGGAAACTAAGGTTCGAAAAAGGGGAAGGGGAAGGAAAGCGCTTTTGTTGGGCTAAGGCGAGAAGGAAAAAAAAAAAAAACCAAAGGAGACAATGCGTAGCCCGGAAAGAACAGGGAAAGGGGGAGTGCAATGAAGAGAGGGAAAGGATGGAAAGAAGGGGCAGTCCATGATTTTCTGCGCGTAGACAAAGAAAAAAGAAGGGGAAAAAAAGGCAGCGCCGCGCGGCTGTTTTTCCCAAAGAAAAAGGGGGGGGGGGGGGGAAGTCCGGCCAAAAAAGAAAGAGAAAAAAAAAAAAACCGGAGGAGGAAAGACCGGCTGCCGGATACGCATCAAAAGGGTGGAAAAAAGGAAAAAAAAAACAGGGACGCTGCCGAAAAAGAAAAGCAAAGGACCGCTCATCCGCTTTGTCTGCGGAAGAAAAGAGAGAAAAATTAACTTTGACACAAGGAGAGGATTTCATTGGGAAAAAGGAGAAAAAAAAAGAAAAGGCAGGTTCTTTCCGGTCTACGGAAGGAGAAAAAAAAAGGGGAAAAAAAAAAGCTCGCGTCCCTCGCCATTCTCAAGGACAGAAAAAAAAGAGGCTGAGGAAAAAAGAAGGAAAAAAAAGAAGGAAAGAAAGGCTACGTCACACTGAAAAAAAGGAGAAAAAGGCTTCGCGCCGTACCACGGAGGAAGAGCAGCCGTCCAAGGAAGTAGAAGTACGGCAAAGAGCACCTCTAATCCGTTTAGCTAAGGAAAGAAAAAAAGGACACGGGTGTCCTTTTTGAATAAGAACGTCAAGAGAAAAAAAAAAAAGCAAACAATCTTGATTTCTTAGACTCCGCTTACGGGGGGGGGAAAAAAAAGAAAGAAAAAGGAAGCGTCCGGAGAGGGTCGAAAGAAGAAAACGAAGAAAAAAGAGAAACAGAACACGCCCCCATTGGGCCAGGGAAAAGAAAAAAAAGATCCGTCTCATAAACCCTTCGCGCTTAATAAAATGAACAGGGATTTTTGGGGGGGGAAAAAAAAAGAAAGAAAAGCCCGGCTAAACCCCGACGCCACCTCCCAAAGAGGAAGGAAAGAAACCTTTTCCCTCAAGAGGGAAAAACTCGCGGGGAGGGGAAGTAGACGGTGATGGGAAAATTTTACCCCCTGGACACAACTGGAGCAAGGAGGGCCGCCCAATTTATGAGCCAAGAAAAAAAGAAGAGGGACGCGCCAAAGCCTTTCCGAAAAAAAGGCTCGGGGGGGAGAGAAGAGGTAACACCTATTTTGTGTTTCGACGACCGCTGGGCCGAAAGAGCACAAGAAAGGAGAAAAGGAAAGGGGGAAGGTCAGTTCCCTACTTACAGGAAAAAGAGGAAAAGTCGTAACGGACTACAACAAGAGAGAAGAGGAAGGGGCAGCCCTACGAGGGAAAAAAGGAAAAAAAGAAAGGGGGAGCAGCGCGTTTCCTCTCGAGACAAGTGAAGGAAAAGTGAAAAAAAAAAAAAAAGGGGGCTACACCCTGCCGATCGCCGAAAAAAAGGGGAAGAAAAAAAAAACCGCTTGAGAGAGGAAAGGGCCGGAGCGCGCCTTGTCTCCGTCTAGAAAGAGAAAAAAGGAGGAGGAAAAGACCGAAAGCTTTACGTGTTGGGGGGTAAAAAAGAAGAGGTCCAGGGAAGGGGGAAAGAAAAAAAAAGGGGACGCTCGCTTTTAGCCTTGGAAAAAAAAAGAAAGATTCTTGTGACCACGATTCGTCGCTTGGGAAAAAAAAAAAAAAAAAAAGATCCGCCGGCCTGCTCATGGCGCTGAAATGGGAAAGAAGAGTAGGGGGGAACCAGACCGCCCTGCGCTCGGGGGGAAAAGGAAGGAGAAAGACCGACAAGACGCCTCGCAGGTAAAAAAAGACAAAAAACACACAAAAGAAGGAGAAAAGAAAAGGAGAAATTTTATTTCGTTTGAGGGGAAAAAGGAAAAAAAGGGGAAGACACAACGAAGGGGGGAATTGGGGAAAGGGAAAGGAAAGGACTCTCGAAAAAAAAGCATTGATCTTATTTCCTGGCGAATCAAGAAAGAACGAGGGTGGGGAGAAACCTTTTTCGGGAGCAAGAGAAAAAAAACCTATGTGTCAGTTTTCCATGGAAAAAAAAAAGAAAGGAGATGTGCGCTTCGGTCCAAAGAAGGGAGAAAAAAAAGATTTTCAGATCACGGTAAAGGGAAAAGGAAGTAAGATCCCCACTCAGAGACGTCGTCACCCAAAAAGAGAAAGAAAAAAAAAATATCGCGAATTCGGGAGGGAAAAAACTGAAAAGAAGACCGGCGTTCAGCGAACCGAAAAAAAAAAAGAATCCGCTGCTTAAACTGAGAGAAAAGAAAGAGGGAGTTGGCTAAAAAAAAGAGAAGGGGGTTTAATTGTCAGGGGAAAGAAGAAGCGGCAAGAACCAGCTCGGTGTCATGGAAGGGAAAGAGAAGAAAGAAGAGAGGAGGAGGGGGGGAGGAACTTCTTGTTCTAGGAGGGAGAAGGAAAAAAGAAAGGAAACCCCTTGCGTCGTTTTCGGGGAAGGGGGGGGAAAAAGGGGGTGAAAAAAGGAAAGGAAAGCGGCTTAGGAGTCTGTGAGAGGGAAGGGGAAAAGACAGGCGGAAGTTAGAGAAGGACTAATTGGTGGAGAAGTTGTGGGGAGAGTGGGGCATAGGCAGAAGGAGAAAGAAGGGGGGGAATGAACGGGGAAAGAGGTGGGGGTGATTAGGAAGAAGAAGAGAGAAAATAAATGGGGGGGGAGCGATACGAAAGGGAATAGGAGTGACAGGAGGGAAATTCATGGGTCCCCGCTGTTTCGAACGAGAGAAAAGGGTTTTCCTTTTCTCTCATGCTATGCCTCTGGGGGACCGGAAAAAAGATCGTCCTTCCTCCTCTGCGCCACCATGGGTCAGGGGAAAAAAAGGAGCTGAGATCTGATACCAATTTGCTGGGGAAAAGGAGGGAAAGATTGAATAACCGCCTATAAAAGTTAAGAGGGGGAGGCAAGCCAAGTTTTATCAAAAGAAGGGGGGGAAGGGAGGAAAAAGAAATCCACCCTTCGCGGGGATGAAACAAGAAGGCTCTGCGGGGGGGGAGAATTCGCTGGGGGAGGGGAAAGGGAATCGAAACTCATACAAATTTTCGGAAGGAGGGGGGGAAGCGCCGGTTTCGTGGGGGGGAAAAGAAAGGAGTCTGGTCGGTCTTCGTAGGATGGGGAGGGGGGAGAACACCGGGGGAAAAAGGAAAGGATCACCGGTGTTTGGCGGGAAATTGAAGCGAAAGAAAAGAGGCCGGCGGAATTGGTGTTGTAGCAAGGCCAAAAGGAGGGGGGGGAATTTGGGAAAAAGGGGAAAGAAGGGCAGCTGAACTGGGAAAAAAAAAAAAAAATTCGGAGCGATCTACTACAATTGGAAAGGGGTGCAGCTTCGGGGGAAGGAAAGAGTAGAAGATTAAATATACGTTTTTCAGGAGAAGAGGAAAGGAAAGAAGGGAACGGCAAGTTTCTATATTCCCTCTGGTGGGGAGGTCGGAATTAAAGGGGAGGGGAGGACTGCAAAATTCAATCTAATCCTCTAAATGGTGGGAAAGAGGAAAAGAAGTGATTGTCTTCGCCTAAAGAGTCAGAGAAGGCGAGACGGAGTAAGCGGGAAAAAAAGGGGATTCTTTACTTCACACTCAAGGGGGAGAGAAAAAAAAGGGCGAGTTCTTGTTGCCGGACGAACGGTCGTCTACACCCCCATCGGGGGAAAGAAAAAGGGTTTCTCCACTTCTGGGAATCATCGGAAAGGCGGAGGATCATAAATTTGGGAGAAAAAAAAGAAATTGGTTGCCATGTAAAAAGGGGGAAAAAAACGCCTCTGAAAAAGGGGGAAAAGGGGTGCGGATTTTGCGGCAAGAGAGGGGGGGGAAAAAGGGACGCGTAAAATACGGAAGGGAGGGAAGTGTTAGGGAGAGGGGGGGGGGGGGAGCGTAACTTCCACTTTTGTTGTGAGGGGGGAAAAAAAAGGGTGAGGTAGACCTCTCCAGTTAGAGGTAGAAGGAGAGAGGCAATGGCATAAGGAGGGGGATTTTCCGAAGGAGAGGGAGAGGGGGAAGTTTAAACATTCCGTGTAAGGGGGGATGGGGGCTGAAAGGAAGGGGTGCCAGGGGGTGCCTTAATCTCTCTGAAAGGGGGGAAAAAGGAAAAGTCGTAGTTCTTTTCTGTTTGGGTGAAAAGGGATCGAAAAAAAAAGGAAAGGAGGAAAAAGGGGGAAAAATGTCCACCATCGCCCTTCGCCTTGTGAAGGACTGAAGGGGGGATTGGCTACTAAAAAAAAAGAGAGGGGGGGGTGAGGAAAGGCGATTCATTCTACATTAACCTCGAAGAGAAGGGAAAGGGGGAAAAAGGGGAAAGACCCCGTGCACTTGGATTTCGTTTCACGCGAGGAAAAGGAGGAAGGGGGTGGGGGCAAAGGGAGGGGAAAGAAATGATTTTGCATTCTCATACAAAGCGGGGAAGGAGGGGGGAGGAAAAAACCGCGTCTTTTATTCCAACGAGGTGGGGGGGTGCCCGTGATCCGGCCAAAAAGAGAATATAGATCACACAAACCCCTTAGAGGAGGGGGGAAGAAAGAGGGAAAGAAAGAGACCCTCATCAAATTTTTTGAAAGGGAACAAAAAAGAGGCGAGCTGGAAAAAGGGGAACCCGATCACTCCCCCGCAATTACAGATAAAGAAAAAAAACCCGTCTTTGTCTGCGCATGGAAAGAAGGGGAGGGTAATCCATGGGGGGAGAGAGAAGGGAAAGGGAAAATTTCATTGACTACTCAGGAAAAAAAAGAAAAAAAGTGCACGGGTTCTTTCCGGGCTAAGACACAGGGGAGAGGAATGTTTTTCAGAAAAAAGGGGGAGGGAAGGAAGAGTGCCTTCGCCCAACAACGAGAGGGGGAAAAAAAGGGTCGCAATCTAGACGCGAAAACGCAGAGAAGAAAAGGGGCAGGCAGAGGAAGAGGCGGAAACCAAGGCTTCGCTCCGACCACGGAGGAAAAAAAAAAAAAAAAGCTACCGGCCAAACGGGCAAAGAGGATCGAGGGAAAAAAAAGTCATGAAAAGTCAGCACCTTACACTGCAGGGGAAAACAAAACGGTAGGAGGAAAAGAAGGCCAAAAAAAAGAGGGAGGGATGATAATCCCTCTTTAACGGGAAAAAAGGGAAAGAAAAAAAAGGAGAAGTCTACTCCCTCAGAAAAAGAAAAAACAACCCAATTGTCAGTTTCTAAAGAAAAAAAAAAAAGAAAGAAAACCGTCGCGCTGATTCAACACACGGAAGGGATGTTTCCAAAAAAAGAGGAGACAAGAAAAGCACCGCCCCCCGGGGAGAACCGTTGAAAAAGAAAGCGGAAAAGAAGAAAGGGTTTTATTCGCGGGGAGGCAGGGATACCGGAAAGGGGATGGCGCTTACTCTCTTCGAAAATGGGGATTCTCTGCAAGCGGAAAGATGGCATCCGGGGAGAGGGGAAAAAGGTGACACCTATTTTTGGGGGAGGAAAAAAAAATAAGAAAAAAAGGAAGAAATCTCCAGGGAGCCAGCCGCCTTAAGTCATTCCCTACTCCCCAGGGAGGGGGGAGGGGAAAAGATCTCCTCGCTTACCTTCCGTAGCGGCAGGAGCAATCCATCCGAAAGAAAAAAGGAGAAGCTCGAAAAATTTCCGTTTCCGTCGTCTGCAGAGGGAAGGGGGAGGAAAAAAAAGTTTCTCACCCTTGCAGATAGAAATGGGGGGAAAGAAAACGCGTTTCACAAAAAGGGGGAACGAGCTTCGCAACTTGCTTATCCGCAGGGGGAGAAAAAAAAAAGAAACTGGCTCAGCGCCCCCGTCTATTTCAAGGAGGAAAGCCGGGGGAAGAAGGAGATCAAATATTCAAACTTCCAATTGAAAAGGAACTACGAAATTTTCTCCGTCGGCGGGGAAGGTAAGGGGGTTTAAGAAAAGTCAGTAGAGTTCTTCCGCACCACCAGAGAGGAGGGGAAGAAAGGAAGGGAAGATGGCGCTTCCCATTGCACACAAAAAAAAATTAGCCTCCAAAAAAAAAGAGGGAAAAAGGAGTCGCAACCGACAAAAAGGAAAAAAATCGCCGGTACCCGCAACAAGCTCACCAAAAAAAAAGCCACCTCTTCTCACGGGCGAAAAAAGACGGGGAATTCGTTTCGATTCCGCTGCCAAAAAGCAAGCTAAGTAGAAGGGAGGAAGAGCAGCCGTCCTCTTTCAGGAAAAGGAAAGGGGGAAACTGGTTTAAGATCTGAAGAAAAGGGGGGAAATTCCCACCTTTGCTTCGCCAGAGGAAGGAAGTGTTTCAGGGGGGAGGGAAAAGATCTCCCTTCGCGGGAAAAAGCCACGCAATTGGTCTCCGACGAAGAAAAAAGACCCGGGGGTATCATATTCTTCCAGGGAAGAAAAAGAGAAGCGTCACATCTTCCGCACGGAAAAGGGCGGAAAGGGAAACGGGGGGACCTACTTGCCAGGGAAGGCAGCCTGAATTGGCCATAAGGACGTGGAAGAAGCAAACCAGCAAAAGAAGAGGGGATTGAAAAGTAGAAGCAGCCTCTTCAACCATATCAGGCGGGAGGGAAAACAGGTTTACTGTTCATCGCACGGGGGAAGAGACAGACAAAAGAGGGGAAGTTCTTTGTACAAGAAGAGAAAAAAGGAGTGTAACTGACTTGACTCTCGGGGCGGGCAGAAAAAGTAAAAGGGAGGAGGACATTCACCCCCTTTCGCGGGGGGGGACCTTCACCCCCATCCCGACGAATCATGGGGATAGATTAGAAAAGGAGGGTGTTCTCTTACTCCTTATTGTGCATGAAGGGAAAAAAGTGGCTAATAATTCTCTGATAGGTTGAAACATTAGCTTTCCTATGGTGGGGGGGGGGAAAAGAAAGAGAGAGATGAATAATCTTCTCCACATCGTGAGGGTCTTGGAAGGGGGGAGAAAGAGTAGACGCAATTTCGGGGAAAAGGAAAGATTGTTAATCAAACGCGGAAAAAAGGTGAGGGAAGGGAAAGGGGGGAGAAAAAAGAAAATGCTTCTTGCCTCTTCGCCAGAAAGAAGAAGGAGAAAACCGGCCTTCCGGACTAGCGCGGCGAAAAGACCAGAGGAGCTGGGGGCGGGGGGAAAAAAAGAGGGGAGACGAAACGCCTAACATTTGCGAAGGGAGGGAAAAAAGGAGCCGGTTCGTGGTGTGCTTGTCAGGGGAGAGAGAATTGAGAAGGGAAAGAGGGCGAGCCATTCGTTCCGGATCAGAAGGAAAAGGAGGAAAGGGGGACCACCTTGATGCGGCCGGGGAATTGAGGGCATAACAGTAAAAAAAAAAAAAAAACCGGGAAAACCGAAGTTCATCTTAACGGAAAGAAGCCCAATTCTAGCGCTCGACGAAATTGGAAAGTGTGATCGAAGACACCCCTGTAATTCTTCACGAAAAGGAAAAGAAGGGAAGATCGACGGAGCCAATGCTCTCTTCGGCAAGGTGGAAGGAAAGAAGACCGCGGGGAAGGAGGGGAGGAGAGGGGGCAGGGGGTGAAAACTCTTTTCTTTTATGCCTGGAAAAAAAGGAGGAAAGGGGAAAGGAAGACGGCGCTGCGCAGTCTTAGTTGAGGGGATGAGGGGAGAAAGGGGAATTTAAAGGGGGGAGGGGAAGGTACTAATCTCCATCCTCCTTGAGTAGGAAGGGGGGAGAAGGCTGCTCTCCACCTCTGGCGAGTGAGGAACAGGAGTCTTCAGAAGAGAGGGGGCCGAATTTTTTTCTAACGGGGGGGAGAGAAGGGAAAAAAAAAAAAAAAAGAAAATTTTTCGCCTATCGTACGAGGAAAAGAAAGGAGGGGGCAAAGGATACTAAAAAAAGGAAAAAACGTAGGGAGGGGAAAGGAAACCTGTTCTCGTATTTTGAGAAAAAAGCAGATGAGCGGACTCGGAAAAAGACGGAGAATCAAAGAAAAATGGGGGGTATTTGCTCACTTCTCCGCGAGGAGAAAACTGCCACTTGTTTTGTTAGGGGGCGCCGCAGAAGAGAAGGGAAGCGTTCGACGTCGCGGACAAGGGAGGGAAGGGGAAAGAAGGATGGTTGGATTGGGCCGAAGAGAGAACGGTTGCAAAGAAGGAAGGGGAAGGGGGGGCTGACTTTGGGAAGGGGGAAAAAAGGGGGCCGTAATCGCGCTTAACGGGCAGGGAGAGGTGTCTGAGGGAGGCGACGTGGTCGCGCGAATCCGGGGAAAGGAGGGGAAGAGGCTTCCGAGGGGGGAGAGAGGAGTGTTCGCTTCTTCTAGGAAAAAAAGGGTGCCGGAAGGACGCGCGTTTTTGGGGAGAAGGGGGAGAAGAGGAAAGCGTGACAGGAGGGAAAAAAGGGGGAGGGGACCGGAAAGACCCCTTTCCCGTGATGTGCTTTCACGCGTAGAAGGAGGGAAGAAAGAAAAGGGGGAAAAAGGGATTTGAAGGCACGGGCAATGCATAAGGGGGAAAGGACGAGGGGGAACAGGGAGTGAAACAAAAGAAAAGAGAGGCGGGGATTCCCAACTATTTTTTTTTTGCCGGGAAAAAAAGGGGGGAGGAAAAAACACGGAGTAATATCTCTCTCTGCAACAACAAAAAAAGGAGGAGAGATCTTAAGACAAAAAAAAAAAAAGAAAAATGGGTGAAAGGTCACCCCACCGGCAGGGGGGGAAAAAAAAAAAAGATTCTTTTCACTCCCCCCATTCGCTCATCCCCGCGGGGGGGTGGAAACTGGGGTCCTGAAAAAAAGGGGGGGAAAAAGGGGATATGCTATCCGAACTGATTTCATTGCTAGGAGAAAGGGAAAAAAAGGGTTCTTTTTCTTTCCGGGCTAAGACAAGTGAAAGACTCGCGCGAAAGAAGAAAAGATCGCCTTCCGCAAAAAAAAAGAAAAAAAAAAAAGAGGGTCGCAATCTATAATCTCCACGCAGAGCCGCAAAAAGGAAAGACTGGGGGGAAAAGAAAAAGAAGAAGGGACACCCGGCTTTCTCTGCCGACCAAGAAAAAAGCAAGCCTACGAATCCACCTCTACCCGGAAAAAAAGAGCCCCGAAAAAGCCGGTGAAGCTCATTACCAAGGCAAAGAAAAACGGGCCTTTTTCACAACGTTCTGCGGCAACGGGGAAAGATAGGACCAATCGTGGAGGAAAGAAGGGAAAGTGTCGAATCTCTCTACTTCGAAAGACCGGGAAAGAAAAAAGAAAAGCCACGCTGCTGTATCACCATTGTAAACAAAGTGCAGTTCTAACTAGCGCCAAAGGGGGGAAGAGAAAGAAAGGATCAACGCAAACGACGGAGGGGGGAAAGAGAAAAAAGCTCATCTTTCTCCCCTACGCAAAAGAAAAAGAGGGCCGCCAAATATCCGCGGAAAAAAAGGGGGGGACCAAGTCGGAAAGGGGGGGGGGTCTCGGTCTCTGAAGGGGAAAAAAGTGGATGGACGCTACGCTGACCGGCGCCAAGGTACGGAGAAGTGCTCTCCAATCCTTTCTAAAACACTGTGAGAAAAGGGGAAGTGGGTGTCGACGACCTCTTCCGGAAAGCAAAAGGGAAAAGTCACACTCCCCTCTCGCCAGGTTGGCGAAGAGAAGGAAGACCCGAAAAAAAAAAAGGCGGCTTGGCGCTTCGTACGGAAGAAAAAAATCTTCCTCGCTTACCGAAGGAAAAAGTAGTTCGCAAAGGAAGAAAGGGGGGGCCCCGTCTTCCTCTCGAACAATTTCCGCGGAAGGAAGGAGGGGTGTCCTCCCCCTGAAGATAGAAGAAAAAAAAAACAAGGGTCCCGCAAAAAAAAAATGTTCCGGAAAGGAGAAAAAGAGGAATGTGCGGAAAAAACCCGTCTATTTCAGCTTTCGACTCATGAAAAGCCGCCTTCGATCCAAAAGAAGTAAAAAAAAGACTCTAAGGGAGGGGAAAGGGGAAAAGGCTGCACTTCGTGTCATTTTTGCTCGGGGGGGGGGGAAAAAAAGAAGAAAAAACCCGCGATGGCGATGCCTACATGCCCGGAAGGAAGGCCCTTGAAAAAGAAAAGAGGGAGAAGAACGCCTTCTCTCTAACTACTTTTCCAGAAAAAAGGAAAAAGCCGAAGACCGACAAGACGCCTCGCCGGTAAAAAAACGGCACTCGCGGGCTGTCTTCTTCCCGGGCCGGAAAAAGAAGTCTGCAACTTTTAGTGCGTGGGAAAAAAATAAAAAGAAGTCGTAATATGGCTTTACCTTACGAAGCCGAAGAGAAGTGAACGACCAGCCGCAGAGACCGGATGGAGGGAGGATTAAAAAAAAAAAAGGGGGGGGAGGGGAGAAAAATCGTCACTTCCATCTCACGTGGGGGAAAGAAGGGGGGAATTCAATCTCTCCCTTCGGAGAGGAGGGTCAGGGGGGAACCAAATCGTCATTACTCCAGGCGGGGAAGAAGGGGGGAAAGATTAGGGGAAAAAAAATAGAGATCTCCCCCTCTCAAAGAAGAAAAAATGTTCTTCTCCACTGTTATGGAAAAAGAAGGGGCGTGTTCATCGACCTCCCTACCGAAAAGAGGAAGCTGCTTAACTTCTAGCAGCCGTCTTCGAACCAGATTGAAAAGGGGTTTGGGGAAAAAGGAAGGAAAAAAGGGGGTAATGTTCATCGATCGTAGCTACGAAGGGGAGGGGGGACAGGCTTCCGAAAAAAAAAATCTTTCCTTTCATTTACATCTCTCGAAACAACTTCGAGGGAAAAGAAAGAGGTTTTCCCTGTCCTCTTAACGAGCAGGGTTTAGAAAGGAGGGTGTTCTGCTCCCCTCGTAGCAGAAAAGGACATTCCCCAAAAAGTTCGTTTCCGTAGCCAACAAGCAAAAAAAGACGGCTTCGAGCTCGGGAAGGAAAAAGGGGAGGCTGAACTCCTGATTGGCCTTCCGGCGAATAAAAAGAGTCGCGAAAAAAGGGGGAAGAGCGTTCCGTGATGTTGACGAGGAGAGGGGAAAGAGGGAGGACTGCTCCACATCCGAAGGGAAATGCGCTTATACTAAAAGAAGAAGAAATCTACATCTGAAAGGCGGGGAAGGGGGGAGAGAAAAAAACGCCTTACACCCTTTTGGAGGAAGGCACCGTTTACTATTTCTCCGCAAAGGTGGGATAAGGCACTAGAAAGAAGAGAAGAAGCTGTTCTTCACGTAGGAAGAGAAATATTCGCTTCGCCTGGGGTAGGTAAAGGAATAAAACACACGGAGGGAGAAAAAAAAGGATTTACGCCCTTTACTACATCGGGGGGGAGAAAGGTTTCTTGTACGCGGCAGGGAGGAGTGGGTTAGGGGGAAGGAGGAAAAATCGTTTCGAGAGAAAAAGGGGGAGAAAAAGAGACCCGGTGTGCTGTTAAATTTGGAAGGCGAAAAGGGGGGAAGAAAAAAAGTAGGCGCCATAAGGGGAAAGGAGGAACGGAAGTGGTACCCCTATCCACTGACAGGGGGAGAAGCTCGGCGCCAATTCTAGCGAAGAAAATGGATTGGAAAAAAGGAAAAAACAACCCCGTTAAATGCTTCTAATCGGAAAAAAGAGGAAGGGGGGGAGGAAAAGCGACGAGCCAAGGCGCGCTTTCGGCAAGTTGCGGAAAGCACAGGGGGGTTTGGTAGAAAAAAAGGAAAAAAAAGAGGTGTCTGTTTAGCCTTCAAAATTCAAGGAGGAAGAAAAAAAGAAGGCGCTGCGCAGAGGAGGGTGGATAAAAGGGGGAATGAGGAGGGAAGGGTAATGGTTGTAGTCCTTTACGAAGCGCAAAAGGAAGAAGGAAGGAAATCAATGGCGCTGCTGAAGAGGAAAAAAAAGAATGTGGCCTTCAGGTGGAGGGGAAAAAATAAGAAAGGGGGTTTTCGAACTTGCTTGGCCAGGAGGGGAAAGAAGAGGCAACTCGCGCTCTAAATTGGGGCAGCAACCCCGATTGGGAGAAAAAGGAAGAAAAAAAACACTTGCTCTATCTCTTCCCGAAGGAGGGGGGAGAGGAGGGGGGTGGAGCTTATTTTGTTTCTTCCCTCGGGGGAGGGGAAAGATAGTCGGGAACGAGTTGGTCTTTGAAAAAGTGGTTGGGGGGGGGGGGGTTTTTTGAGGGGGGGGGCGGGGGGGGGGAGAACGGGCTCCGCTCTTTTTCGCGTACACAAGTTGAAAAAAAGGGGTCCTCCTCTTTTTCTTCGGTAGACCGAGAAAAGGGAAAAAAAAAAAAGGGAGGAGTAAAGCGGCTTCTCCTCAATCAAGAGGGGGCGCTCGGAAAAAAAAAAAAAGGGGGGGAAGTTTCCTCTCCCTTTTTGTGAATGAAGGAGGGAAGCCTTCACCGGCTTCGCTTTGCTCGGGGAAAGCGGCCGGGAGGAAGAAGGTCTTTCTTTTGTATGGAGAAAGGGGAAAAAAACCAGCGTATTGACTGTCCACCTCGCTTACGGCCGTGTAAGGGAAGTGAAATGTGGAAAGAAGGGAAGGGGCCTGAATTAAAATCTCGTTTTGTGGGGGGCAGGGGGGGGAGAAGGAGAAAAAAGTCGCAGCCACAAGGAAAATGGCGTAGCCCGGAAGAACCCCAGGAGTCAAAACGGAAAAAAAGGGGAGAGAAAAGACAAGGGGGGGGGGGGTCAAAGGTTATTTTACTGCAATTTCAGGCCAGAGGGGAGGGAAAAAAGTGGGCGGGCGTTAACGGAAGTCGGCATCGCGCGGCGGCTGGATTAAAATAAAATTTGGGAAAAAAAAAAAGAAGGAAGGGTAAGAT
>Ga0179593_1522629_pt1 | contig 18543 bp, 17 predicted proteins | sample CZODoug2_1_08_16_FD_185931 | JGI IMG/M metagenome (GOLD analysis project Ga0179593, IMG submission 185931) | Vadose zone soil fungal communities from Angelo Coast Range Reserve, California, USA - CZODoug2_1_08_16fungal (PacBio error correction) | ecosystem: Environmental > Terrestrial > Soil >...
AAGGAACTGAAGGGACTTCGACACGAAAGAAAGGGGGGAATTCGACGCGTAGCTCAGGAAGAGTTCGACGCACGATGCACCAACGGGGGACGCAACAACCACGGCGGGTGGCATGCAATATCCTCTGTTTTAAAAGACAGCACGACGGAATATAGCAAGGAGGGATTCCGGGAGGAAGATTTCCCCTCCGCCGTTGGAAGATGAAAGTCGGTAGGCGCCTGTGAGGGCATGATTATTGCCGGCGTCTCGCATAGATCGCGGCGCTGGGGTGGACCGGAAGAAAATAAATTATTGCGGGTGGGGGGGGGGGGCAGGGAACTCACATGAGTTATTGACACGGTGAGGGGAGTGAAGTCGTCGCAACGGTGGAATTCGATGAAAAGTCACGAGGGGGACGCGCTGGGGTTGAGGGGAAAAGAAAAAAAGGGAAAGACGCACACAGTTTGCATATCTTCCCGCGGGTGGCAAGAGTAAAGAAGAGAGGGAGAAGCCCGGAGACGATGCCGGGAGAGGTTCTAGAATTACTAGCCGCCGTGAGACTCACAAACAAAAGAAAAATCAAGGAAGAAGGAAAAAAAAAAGGGACAAAAAACACCACAAAAAACCAAACCCACACACCCAAAAAAAAAAAAAAAAAACACAAAAACACACCAAAACAAAAAACCACACCCCAAAAAAAGGGGGTGGGACTGGGGGGGGTGAGAAAGGGGAAGGGAGGGAGAGGGAGAGAGGGGGGGAGGGGAGGGGGTGGTAGGAAGAGGAGTTGACTTAGAAAAAAAGAGAAGAGATCATGACTTGCATTCGTACAAGTGCCCTCAGAAAAGATCGCGCAAGATTAAAAAGGGAAGAAGAAAAAGCGTGTTAGTTCTGCTAGACGGGCAAGACGTCCACATAGTCAGGAAAAAGCGCATACTCTCCGGCAGTGGCCGGTGCCATCCAAAAGACTCAAGGAAGAAGAAGGGCTCACATACAAAAATAAGTGGGAACGTGCTTCGACGACGATTAGGGAAGAAAGACCGAAGAACCAAACACATAGCCGTTGACAGAGGTCAGTCTTACGCACGGCGAAGCCTCCCGTTATAAGGGACGAGAAAGGGGGGCAGGTGAATACAGCGTTCCTCTCCAGGCGGTCGTGGAGGCTAGAGATTTTGCACGACGATCAGAAGTGTTCGTCGAGGGTGGTCTTGGTTTGAGATGCAGAAAAGGGAGTATAGCTCCCCTGTCAGCGTGAGGGAACGCGAATGATATAGGACCTAGAGAAGCAGGACAGCAGAAGCCCGGGCTCGATTCGGGTTTTCGCTACGGGGAGCGGAGAGTCGGGGGGCGAAAAGGGGGGGTATCTGGGGGGGGGGGGAGGAAGGGGCAGTCATTCGGAGGTCCTTCCACCTAAGGGCCGTCGTCCAACCTCGTCCACCCCCGTTCGACGCTCAAGATCGGAATTAGTTGGCAATGTTGAACTCTCAAACCAAGGCATAAAACACACGTCGTAGATCATGCGCGCCGTACGTGGACCGTAGGTGAAGAAGAACCAAACGGTATGGCTGAATCAATAAATCGACGCTCACAAGCCGCATCAATCAGGCAAGATTGTCTCGAGGAACAGGAAAAAAGCCGAGTTGGGGAAAGAATGAACGTTACCGCTGCATTTTCGTTCTGAAAAAAAGCGGTTCAAGTGACGCAGAATTGAGTCCAAAGACAAGAACAGCGAAGGGGAGGAAAAACCTCTCACCCCAAAACATTGTTGCAGGGGTCCTTCCTATCCGCAACCACTGCGTGAGGAATTCAGAAAGATAAAACTAGGAAGTCCGCTCGGCGGCTTGAAAAAAAGGGACGGGGGGGAATTGGCCAGTCTTGATGCGTCACGAGGTCTGCTGCCGCGAAGCTCGCGCTCAAAAATGAAGATATAAAAGAGGGAGTGTGAGGGGCTCGCTACAAAAGGTGTTAATCTTCGATGTAGGGTTGGGAACTCTCAAATCGTGTTAATTGGACGGCAAACGAGTCGGAGTTGAAGAGGAGTGTCGACATTTGAGGCCGGGCTTCTGGTTAGAAAGAAATATGGCTTTTGTCGGGGGTGCTCTGTGGGGGGAGGGGGGGAGGAAGAGGTGGCATACCTGTGTGCTGCTTGGATGTGCTTTTTTCGGCGACTGAGCGACACCGGGGGATTCCGTGGACCTGAATGCTCACCAAGTAAGGGACGGGTCATGAGGAATACGCCAGCGTGCTTCTGAGCCTTTAAAAAAAGCTCAAATGCCATCTTAAAGCATACATAACTACAAGATTCCGGGATTCAGCCTATTGGGATCGGGGGGAAGGAATTCTTATGGACTGGGTGGCTGAACCAGCCGAAAAAGGAAAAATTGACCAATTCCGGTGGGAGGATCACTTAATATGAAAATGAAGAAGACTCAAAAGGAGAAAGGGAGGCCGCAGGACTCTGGCGCGTTTGGAGCACAAGTGTCTGGATCGAGGCACGGGGGTGCTCTGCCGGGGCATAACAGCGTGCGCAACTATGGAAAACCAGGTTCACGTGGGGGGGAAAGGAGCCTATCGCTGTGCGATGTGGAATCAGGCGGAAAAAAATTGGGATTCTAAACCTGCAGGCCAGCCAAACCCATCGACTAATGAAACAGCATGAACGGCCATGAAATGAACCGTTCGGCTTTGGCATTGATAAATTAACTCCTGGGCAGGAGAATGCCAATGCTCATATCCATCGGACATAAAAAAACATAAGGGGAGAGCGTGGACACGGCCCTTCTCCGATCGGTCGGAAGGTAGTAACTTCCTCTGTGAAGAGGGTTTTCAAACATCGAAGAGGCGTCCGAAGCAAAGTGAAAAAAAGGGCAATAATCATCGAAGAAACAACAACTTAGAGGTTGGAAGAGAGATCCATTAAGATGACTAACGGCGAACAAAGCTTTACGGAAGAAGAATGTTGGCTCCAGAGTGGTAAAAAAGGCTACAGGGAGAATCTATGTAACGGGTATCCCGCTGTCCACTGAAGATCAGCACCGAAGACCTGGAGAAGGAAAGGAAGGGGGCCCCTTGTGTCCCACAGACCAGGAGAAGAAGTCTCATGACAGACGCACCCGAATAGCCTTCTTCATGGGTAAGATGGGGAGGTAACTGGTGAAAGGGGCTAGTAATTTGCGGAATCCGGAAATTGAAGAGCAATCAGGTGACCCACTCGCACAGGGAGTTAATACTTCGGTCCCGAGAAAAGAAAATGTGACGTCAGGGAAGCACAGAGGTACCCAATTACCCCTCGATCATGGTCAGAAAAGACGGCAAAGACAAACTCTTGCAAAGTCCCTGTTCAAAATGCAGAGGGGTGGGCGGAAAAGAAAAGTTCAGAAAATAAATATTTGGAAAAGGGAGCCGTGGGAATTTCTCCTGATCGCACGGCTTTCTCTGAAGGAGCACCAAGTCCAGATAAGGAGATCCCTCGCGGAATACTGCATTTGTCTGGGATGACTGAATATGGCTCTCTTGAGAAGAAAGATCAGCGCTTGCGTATCGCAGTATTTGGCCGTCTGGGGTGCGGGTCACCGTTCCGCGAAATCCACGGTTTCCAGCCGGCGGCCACAAATCAGCAAGTGTCAGGGGGGGAAAAAAAAGGAAAGCACATCCGCGGCTCGACAGAATACGAAATGGGACTCCATACCGACAGAGACAATGACCCCAATCAACGAAGGAAGGGAAAAATTCTCGATCAGCTCATCCCCGTGGGAAGAAAAGGGGGGAGATTCCATGCCCAGCTCGCGCTCTATGCAGAGGCTTCATGGGAAAAAAAAAGCTAAAGTAAGGTTGACGGAGCAGCTGGTTGAGCGTCCCTCTTCAATCACACCGGCAAGCAGCCAGAAAAGAGGGGAGAAAATGATAGAAGGGAGGGGCGGAAGCTCCATGCAGTGAGGGCGGTAAAAGTGAATATTCAGCCGGACCATAGTGTTATTGCGGTGAACTCAGGAGTAAGAGGCAAAAGAAATTGAGACACGTGTAAACACCCCGAAAAAAGAGAGGAGGGTGCCAACGATGGGAACAGGAGATAAATCTTGGCCGAGAGATGCTGGTGAGCTGGGACAGGAAGGTAAAATAAAAGTTGAACGATCAGAAAAAATGGACAGCTAAAAATGATCAAAAGTGGATGCCCCCGTGAGGAGTTCCTCGTTAAATCTAGCAGGACCGAGCAGACGAAAAGTGGTGTGAAAAAGGGGGGGGAAAAGCCCAATTCGGAGGAGGACTCCGAACGACAGTGACGCATCAAAAGAGAAACCTATCACAGAAATAGCACTGCACCGACCTCTCGGGCTCACCCGGAACAACCGAGGCATCGGCGGGCGGGCGGTAAAAGCTTGCCTAGGGAACCGAAGAAAAAAAGAGGAAAGAAAGCAAGCCTGAGCCTAGAAACGGGCAGGAAAGTGAGGAAAACAGAACAATCTGGCGAATCCAATGAGGGATCGCGCTATGCACAATATAAAAAAAAAAAGGGGCGGGAAGAAGAGGTCTCGTACTTCGGCAGCCTGCCAAACGAGCAAAATAGGAAAGAGCAGTCGTCAATCTCCCGCCCTCGGCTGCCCGTCCGACTAATCGATGGCAGGCCTCTGTGGATGGGTCGAGAGGGGGGTCCAAATCGGGGTCCGGGGAGGAGAAAGCCAGCGGACCAAGGAGTGTAGGGGAGGCGAGATCATGACTCGGCCGGGTAAGAAGGGGGGGAAGGGGCAAACGGCGAAAAGAGGTATCATGGGGGGAGGGAGGAAATTTGTCCCGTCAAGAAACCGGGTAAAAAAGAGAGGCTGGACCGATCGCGCAGCAGCGGGGGTGAATCGCTTCGACGGAGGGGGAGGGCGTAGTGGGGGGGGGGGGGGTGTGTTGTTGGGGGGGGGGGGGAGAAGGTAGAATATACAGGTCTCTGTTTTCCCCAGACATACGAAACTTATGTGAAGCTAGAGGGGGGGAAATTGATAATCTTTGCCATAGCGAGAAAAGGCTCGTTAGGACTTCATAAGGTGAACTACTTGAAGAGAAGAAAAAAAAGGAAAAGCTCTTCATTAGTCGGGGGTGGTCGGAACAGAAAAAGGGGACGGGTTTATTACATCAAAATTCGCAAATCGAAGCAGGGCTCGGAGGGAGGAAAACACCGTTACGCAGTAAAAGAAACGGGGGTCCATCTAACAGAACTACTCACGGAAGAAAGGTTAGAAAAAAAAAGGAAACAACTCATTTGTCCGCGACAAACCCTATCAACGCAAGGCGGAGAGCTATAGGCACGCAATCGTGTCGCAAAGACGCTCCAGCACCGGCAAAGACCGTCAATCTGCAACGCAAGGAAGGGAGGAAAGCATTGAAAGGGGACGGAAAACTAGAAAGAGGGCGTAGGCTTATCTGCCTCTGTTGCCGGGGCCACAAAAAGGTAGTTTCTCCGACGAAGGGGGGGGTCATCGGCGTCGAACTCTTGGACGATCAGCTTCTTCATCAGAACCCAAAATGGTGCGTTAGCAGGAAGACTAAAAACACAAAACAACAGAAAAAGGGGGAAAGGAAGAGAGAGGGCCGCTTCTCTGCTGTCTCACGCACAATCAATTGGTGATAGGAAACCGGACTGATCTTCATAAGATTTCGACGCAATTAACCCCGGAGCATCTTCTCCACGTCGGAAGGAAACAGAGAAGAGGTGGCATGAGAAGCCGATCGAAGAAACTCGGGAGGGAAAGGCAGTCTGCTCTTCGGCCGCCGCATCCGGTGACCTGTGGGTGGGGAGGGACGTCTAAAAAGAGAACGGAATCGGTTTCGGCTGCCCCGTCCGGAATAAGGCTCCAGAATTGGGCGTATAGCGCTCAAACGGGGGGGGAAAGGAAGGGGGAATTTTAATAACCTCTGATCTCGGAGGTTTCGGAAAAACGGGGGGGGAGGGAGGCGAACTCGCCACCGGGGTTGGGGGGGACGAGCGGGCCGCTTCGATTTTCTAGAGGGGGTTTAGATGGAACTCAAAAGAATGATCCTACGAAAGAAGGGGAAGGCGCAGAGACTTTCTCCTAGGCAACCGATCGCTCAACCAAGAGGCACGGGCGCCAAGGTCTCCGCGAGGAGACTGCAGCCGCCTTATCTGCAAAGAACAGGATGCTTACAGTACAAAGGGAAAAAAGAGGCGCACTTAAAAACGTCCGCGCGTCATCTCTAACCGAAAAGCATACGGAGGACCTGCCGGACCGCCCCTCACATGTTAGAGATCGGAAAATCAAAGGGGAATTGAAGCGACGCATACTCCTAGTAACGACCCACCCGCTGGGGAAAGAGTTTTAGACGTGTAAAATAACTTAACGACTATAGTCATATTCTCGTCACATAAACTCCTCTTGGAAGGAGGAGAAGGGGGGTAGAACATATCGACATACCACACAGAGCCGCGTGAAAAGCGATTGGAAAGTTCAACACGAAGGGACGAGTCATTGAAGGACGTAACTGTAATGGGGAAAGACTTCGTAGGATGAAGAAGAGGACCAAAATCAGAACCTCAATAAAAAGCGTTAGGGGGGAGATCGTTCATCGAGCGATCCCTTGGAGTCGGGTCGATTTGTCTTGGGGGGAATTCAAAAAGGAATGAGGAGATCGCCCACCCGCTTTGCCAGCGTTTGGAAAGAAAGGATCACTATGGAACGGCAAGCTACATCAGGGGAAAAAAAAGGAAGATCTGTTTTGTGCGCCGGTGTTGCAAAGGGGGGAGTTCCGGGTTTGTCTGGATCAGGGAGCAGGTTGCTTCAAGGAAAGGGTCAAGGGAAGGCGCAGACCGAAAGGAAGTGGCAAACAACTCGTGAACCCACGTGAAAAAAAATGCTCTGGGTAAGGTTGGGGGGGGGATTTGGGGGAGTGGACTAATCCACTTGTCAATCACACGTAGGAGAGCATGACTCAAAGAAGGGGAAAAATAGGTATCTCTGGAAGACCAGGCAAATCGGATTGAAGGATCAAAAAAGCATACCACACCGCCATAACATATCGAGGATTGTCCCCTCGAGAACAAGCCGAAGAAAGGTTTCTGACGGGTGTGTAAAAACTGCATTTTAAGTTCGCACGGGAGGGGATGAATTACTCAAGAAGTGAGAACAAGAAAAGAACACGAGGTTCATGGCAAGAAATCCACAGGGAAAAAAGACACACCGACGAAAAAATTACGATCAGAAATAAGAGGATGGTCTCGCCAAGGGTCGGCTGAAAACGGGAGGGGAGGGCATCCATGGGAGGAAAAAAAGTCTTATTCAGCTGGGGCGTGCCGCCGAAATGGCTCGACGATAGGTGCTCAGGCAAAAGCAGGGATAGGTACACCAAGGGGGGCGGCTAGACGTTTGGGATGCGCACAGCGTGCGGGAGTGGAAAACTAATAGATCGGGAGTCTGGTAGGCGAAAAGTTATCCGAATAAGGAAAATCAGCGCCCGTTAAAGTGGGGGTTGGACGGGGGGGAGAGTGCTTGAGTGGGAGCAAAGAGTGGGCAGGTTGCCGTAAAGGGACGGAACGGACAAGGGGAAAGATAATTTCGGAGCGCTGAGGCGACATTAAACTATTGCGAGGAACATACCAGACACAGGGGGGGGGGAGGGGGGCCGGGAATCGGACTTACGTTTTTTACCTTGTCCTGAAGCCGCGCGAAACGCAAAGTGACTCACTCGTGAACGGCTGAAGAAAAAACTTCTGGCAATAAAGGCTGACCAACCCCACTGGCAAGAGGCCCAGGGAATGGGGGCATAGAGGAGCAGGTTGGAGGGACGATGTCTGGAACCATTCGCGGCATTGTACAAGGGCTCAATGAACGCAGGATTGAACTAGAAAGAAAAAGGGGAAGGGGACGCAGTTTCAACGTTTCCGACCGCCGTACCAAGGCCGCTGTGGAGGTGGAGGCAGTGCGTCAAGCTAGTGGGCGTATGCCGCAACTGCAATTCATCAGCAAAACAAAAAGGATCGCCGCAAATGGAACAACATCGAGAGAAAGAAAAGCCGGCTTGTGGGGCTTTGTCATGAAAGACGGATCTCGGGGCGAAGAATTCAACAAGGAGCAAGGAAATCCATCAATAAGCGAGCAGGTGCGAAAGCCGCGGAGGAAAAAGGGGACGCCGTTGAGTAAAGTCGCCGCTGACCACTTAGGGGGGGGGGGGTCCAAGAAGATCGAGTCGTACAGACTGTAGGACTTCCTGGAGAATAAAAGAAGGTAAGCAGAAGAGAACAAACAAAAAGAGAAAAGGATGAAAGAAAAAGATGGCGCATCCCCAGCAGCGGTACGCCTCGCGAAGTTGAAAAACATCTTCAAACGGGGCAAGGAAGGGCAGATCGAGGACGGATCCACAGGAAGCGAGGCAGAGAGCTACGAGTAGGGAAGGAGGGAGATGCGAGGGGGGGATGAGCCGAGCACTCCCGAGAGAAGTTCTCAATAAAAACAGCAAACGCGAAAACTGCCTGCAAAAGTTCGACTCAGGCGGGGGGCATGGCTTCGATCCTGGGGCGGAGGAATTGAGGTGGCGGACCAGAACTGTCGACGGGGGGGAATCCGCAACAGGGGTGGTGGGGGGGGGGGGGCGGGAAGGAAGCGGTCCCTCGGAAAAACCCTTGAGTAAAGGGAAAGAATGAGACTTCTAACGCGCGGAATGCCGCCAGGAAAAGGGAAGAGGTTATCAGGTTTCATCAAGGCTCCTCCAAAGGAAAGATATGCCGGAACTAAGAAGGGGGGGGGGGAGGACAGACGTTCAGGCCCATCGCAGTAGTGTGAAAGGATCAGAGGAAAGTTGAAGTTGGGCATGTGCCGAGGGATTGAGATCAGACAAAAAACAGCCGATCTCCAGAACGCTCCCTAGGCGGACGGAGATTGTAGTAGGTTTGCGGGAAAGGTCATAATTAACGGAAAAAACGGCGGTTCCGAAGTGGCCGGAAGTGGGTTGCGGGTCGCTTTCAGGGCAAGAAGACATTTGGTTCCCAGAGGAAAGCGCCACCAGAATCCCAAGCAAGCAGGGACCAAGGTTTTGCGACTTCCCGAGACAAGTCGACCTTTTCGAGAAAACAAGAGATCGGAGGTCAGAAGAAAGACCCGCGACCTGCGCCTCGGTCACTAAGACAAAGAATTGCAAAGTTCCAAATCGATGACAGCCTCACGTAAGAGACTCCGAAGATATCCCAGGCGCAATCTCAGCGAAAAAAGGGAGCGGAGGCGAGCGTTTTCGGATCAAGACTGTGGGGTGTCTCGACAGCAACATTCAGAAGGTCAAGCCCAAAACCAGATTAGTAAAAGGGGAGGAAAGAGAATTGGATCTACTCGAAGCAGAGGGAGGGTGAGTCGGTGCGTTCAGAAGGAAGCGTTTTCTGGAGTGGGGTCCCAGTGCTGGTAAGAAAACTTTCGGAATGCATCGGACAACCGTCAGGCGGTGAGAGCAGGCGAGGGGTGTTGCTAATTTGAGCGAAACGGGAAACCGTCTTTAGGCATGAGGGGGGAATTCAGCAGCTATGCTGCTCATCGATCAATGGAACAAAGGAGGCGCTCAGAGCTCCACGGGGGATGCCCCGTGCGGGATGCCTCGTTAACCTCAATAAAACGAGAAAGATGATGGTTTGGGACCGGGGGGGAAAGACGTCCTTCGTCGAGAGCAACGACATTGACGGAACAGCAAAAAAGTCATCCCCGTCATATATCACGGCCTATCTCCTTCTCCACCGGGAAAAAAAAGAAAGAGAGCCCGGAAAATGGATAGAAAACCCAAACTTTGTGGGGGGGGGGAAAGGAACCGATCACTAGAAAAGATGGCAAAGGGACACGTTGCTAAGGGGTAAAAAGAAAATTCTAAACCAATACAACTCCGAATCAAGGAGGGAGATGCCAACTCTTAGAAAAGAAAAAAGACTATCTGGACGCGTGGACTTGGGGTTGAGGTGTTCTGCCAAACCTTCATACGAAAAGATAGGTAATAAATACATCTTCAATCCGGTCTAGTGAGGGGAGGAAGAAAGGATGAGGGGATCGGATGAGTTCGGATCTAGTTTGAAAGTATCATAGTCAGAAAGGAATTATATTACTTAGGGGAGCGATCGACTCGATCATAGTGGGACCTTTAGCCACGCTGCGAAGGGACGGACGTAAAGAGGGGAGGACCTGAATATGTGATGCCCAGGAGACGAACTCTCGGCAGAGGAATGGACATCATCGGGAGAGAGGTCATCTTCAAAAGGTCAAACAAAAAAAATCACTTTAAGATGACGCGCGACGCTTTAAACGGGTTTGAGGACGGATCGGGAAAATAAGGGGGGAGGTGCTACGGCGCTGCCAGTCAGCCGAAAACGGATCGTCGGCATCGTCTAAAGGGTGGAGATAGAAAGAAAGCTTTACTATCGCAAGGGGAAGCTCTGGCGTAAGATCGAACCGTTGCGTCGGGTCCAAAAAGAGGTGGAGGAGGATCAAAAGAGGAAAAAAGAAAAGCACAACACCGGTGTCGCGCCGCTCAGGGACCCCGTGTCAAGCGAAAAAAAAACAATGAAAGAAGTGGATAAACCCACGCGCGGGTCCGCCCTTAAAGAACCTAGAAGCAGCTTATATCTATCGCAGCCGAAAAAAGAAAGGAAGGAAGGGGAAGCGCGCAAAAGAAAAAAACGGAGAAAAAAAACATTGCAGCGTGCGGTGTTCGATCGGCGTCAGGGGGGAGAAGAAAAAACTCTGGGGGCCGGCCCGCCTTGTCTGTCGCGCTGGGACGAAGTTGTTTTTCATCTCGTCCGAAGAGGAATGACGATCAAGTCAGGACATCATCCACCAAGTCATAGGCAGCGGAATAGAGAGAAAAACCAAGGAGGAGGAAAGAGAGATGACCCTGCTCAAAAAACGCAACCATCAGTGGGGAAGAAAAACCCTGATCGTCAAAGGAGGGCGCGAAAGGGGGACCAACGTGCGCAGCGGCCAAAAAAAAAGTCGGTGGCGGCACAGAGCCGCTTGGCCAGATAACAACTCCTAGTCGACAAAAAAGAGAAGGCCGTCTAGTCTCTTCAAGGAAAAGGACCGAAGCATCCGTGAATTTGAATTCAAGTGAGGAGGAGGGGGAATGCGGCCGGCGGCGAAGGAGCTCCACCTGGGGGGGGGGGTAAAACAAAAAATGGGAAGAAATGTCAGTTCATTAAATCGAGTCCATGAGGTTCTATTGACACTGGGAGGGGGAGGGAGTCGGAACACGGTGGGGTGGACGAAGCATCCAGATTCCCGAGGGGGGAAAAGGGGTTGGGATTCCAATGGCTACGACGAACGGGCTCCGATAACAAATCTTCTCCGGCTGGCGAAGGACGGAGAGAGGGGATAGAAAAAAGGAAGACGATGCCGCTAGCAGCGGCTGATACTGGAAAAAAGAAGGGGAAGCCAAGACGCCCATTACCTCCGGAGGCTCGGAGGCGAAAAAGTAAAAAAACTGTTAATTCAAAGTTCTCTCCGTGCATTCGTCGACACAAGGAACGGCGACCGGGTCGCACCTGGACGATCGGGAAGAGGACAAGAGGTTCGTTCGCGCAGAAGGTCAATAAAAAAAAAACCACAATCACCACAACGCCTTTCGCAGACGGGTGACAACGGTCCACCTCTTAGGGAGAGGAGAATGAATCATCATCTCATAAGGGAAAAAGACGACGAATGATGGAACCGAAAGAACGCAGTCAGACCAAGAAAATCAGCGTCATCGCTTTTCCGGTCGAACTGCAGGGGAGGCTCGCCGGGGATAGGAAACAACTTTAATTATGTAGCTGCGAAAAAAAAAGGTAAAAAGTGGCAGGCGGACCGAGGTTCCAACCGAAGCCCGCAGAAAAAAAAGGGGGCTTCGATGCGAGAGAGTCCCATCATTGGGTTGAAGAGATTTGGGACGGGGGGTGGGGGGAGGCTTCTCCGGTTTCTTAGGCGCCAAAAGGACACGGGTGGGGGATAAAAATCGACGAAAAGGAAGAAAAAGAACGGAGACGGCAGCATGCCCGCCATCAGATGGTTGGTCGAGGAAAATACGTGGGGCGAACTTAGTCTTCGTATTTCAGTGGATAGGTTCTTCATTTGAAGGGGGGAAGGAAGTCTGGGGGAAAAAGGTGTGGGGTGAAGGGAAAATGGGACGAAAGCCGTCCGGACCTCGTCCACACCCAGTTGAAAGATCTGTCTTAAGTTTGTGAAAGATTGAAGGAGGAAACTCCCTCACTTGAAATAAACACTGAGGAATGGAAAAGGAGGGGGAAAATTCGAGTGAGGGTACCAAGCGTATTGCTGATAATCACCACTCAACTAGCCAAGAAAGGAAGAAAGATTTTCCTCGCTAAAAAAACCCAGCCAAAAAAAGTTTATTACCCTATCAGGATCGAAGGGTGTTTAAAAACGATTCATTTTGATTTAAAGTTCATTTTTACTCGGGGAGGGCACAAAAAGGGGGGAAGACACCGACAGTACGAAAAACCATCGGGCATGCTATCGTAGATCCCCTGCGGCGAGGGAAACACTGTCGAGCCGCCGCTCGTCTGGGCGGCTTGCAGGAGGGAGGGAGATATGAAAACAAGAAGGAAAGGGATAAAACTGCGGGCGGGCCGCCGCACCGCGCGCGAACAAAACTACGACAAGCAGGGTAATAGTCGGCGTCCTAAAAAAAACTGGGGGCGATGAAAGGTGGAGCAACATCATAAAACGGGACGGGAAGGAGAGGGGAAGTCCGCGTGTCAGTAGGGAGCGGGAAACATTTATCTTATGGTGACGGAGAGGCCTTCGAACTGGGGAAGGCGAACGGTCCGAGGGGGGCTGGGAGGCTTGCGAAAACCGGCCTTTAGGGGGGGCAACCGCTTGTCGGAGGGGGGAAGTAACTGCGCTCAAAAGAAATCATGGGATGAAAAGGGGAGAGGAGACGGGACTGACAGTCTTCAGCATACACTACGATACCTATTCAGAAGTTAGGAAGATCTTGAGATTGGGGGCTCCCTAAAGACGCGCGGAATAAAAAGAATTCACGGAAAAGGGGTATAGCAAAGACTAAAAAGGATTTTCCTTGCAAGGCTGAACCAAAGGGAGGGAGATACAAGGGGAAGGGGCAGTCTTTGGAGGAGGAAAGAGGTGTAAAAGGAGAAGCGCATGTCAAGGAGAAGAGCTTAAGCAGGAGAAATCTGATGACTCCATTGGGGAAGGGGAACTCTGGACCCAAACGGATCGCGCGGAAGCGGCGAAGCAAGGTTACGGGAATTCCCATTCATAGAAAACCGGAATCTACGAAAATGGCGCAAAAGGGGGAGAAGGGGAAGGACATTGTCAGGGTTCGTGGACTGGGCGGGGGGGGAAGATCTAGCGTGAGTGCGAGAGGGAATGGAACATCCGGAAGGGCATAATGAGCCGGGGCGCAGAAACCCTTGAAAGGGGTGACTGGTAAATCAGATTGATGAGTTCAGGAAACCGGCATGAAAACGAGGTTAAATTTGGCAATTCGCTGGCGGAAAGCTCCGTTGAGGAAGAAAGCGAATTACATAACAAAACGGAGGAGGAGGAAGGAGATAGTGATACATGCCATGAGCATCCTGAGGAAAGCCACTTGAAGCCAGGGGACACTCTTCAAGTGCATGGACGAACTTAAGGAATATAGGGGAAACCGCCAGGAGGGGAACACTCAGAACGAGAATGGGCCTTCACCGAGCTCCCGGATAGTGTCAATGCCATCACAAGGCGAAGTGGATGCATACCCAAGGGGAAAATGCGTCGTTTGCATGAGGGACGTATCTCAGGAAACGCGCTCGAAGGGAAAATGATTCCACGCAAGCAAAGAAGGCGTTCCCAAACGAAAAAAAGGAGGGACTAAAAAAAGCAAGCGCGGATGCGCCGGATGTCGATCATGGAAGACCACGTAACAAACGCGCCAGAGTGCAACAAAAAGGGGAAGAATGGCTTGGAAAGAAAACGTGCATCCCAGAGAAGGGCCTGTGAACCGCACCGATTTCGGCAATGCTCAATAGCGCGCTTTGGCAAGCTTCAATAAATCATATAATGCCTTTAACATAGCTCCAATGCACGGATAAAAACAGCGTGTCGTAGGTGTTCGGAGGGCAGAAGCAAAAACTTGGCAAGAAGGCACGAAGAGGGGGGTAATCCAGGTGTTTCGGGTCCTTTGGGAAGAAAAAGTCCGAATGCCTCCCCATGTGGAACCTCACTCAAAACCGCATAGAAAGAAAGTTACTTCAACGAGGCGAACGTTCCGAGCTCAAACAACCCATCCTAAATTGCGGCTACAGACCTCCCGCGACATTAAGGGAAGACCGGAGGAACTATACGAATTTCCAATAGGAAGAGCATCCCACGTTCGCCAAGGAAAGGCACCGCGAAGGAGCCTTCCTGTCGGGCGCTATCTAGGGAGGGCCCTCATAAGCGTTATGAAAAAAAAGGTGACTATGTAAAGAAGTCACTCACTACTTGCCTAATACACCGAGGGGAGGAGCCTAAGAAGGGGTAGAGGGGAAGTCATGCCGGTTAAGTCTGGTTCTTCTATGCTAGGGGAAACCCAGGAGTCTTGCCCTCATTCGGGGGGGGAAAATGAAAAAAAAGTGCAAGAAATGGAAGAGGAACACCGGGAGGTAAAGTACCCTATCGAAAATTGTTCTAAGGGGTGCGCAGAGTGATGATGCATGCGTGTGAGCGTCAGGAAGGGTGATTCAGCAATAAATTGCCGGATCACTTCGAAGAAAGGGAGCATGCGATGAAGGTGGCGGAGGTCTCGGGAAGATCAAATCATTACCGAGCAAAGGACGGGTTTGTTTTAATGGGTGTTTGCCGACGGCTAGGGAGAGGAGGGAATCAAAACACGAACGTGACTGAACAAAGGGGGTCAATACCTACATATCAGACCAGGGAGAGACCGTAAAAGTTAGCCCAAGAGGGAAGGCAAGGGAGGGGGCGATTAAAACCGAGAGGACCGAGAAGATCCCTCAACGCGAAGTGGGAGAAAGGCCAGAACTAAGAAACGGAAAAGTCAACCAATACCAAACGAAGGGCCATCGGGATCGTCTATGCACAAGAGATAGAAGTCAGAAGAAAGGGACTTCGAGGTGAAAGATGGAGGAACTGAATACGCGTACTGGGAGGCAGACATCTACCCAGCCCTTCACGACGACGAAATCGGGGAGACATCTGTGGAAAAAAAAGGAGAAAAAACGGCTTTGCGCTCTCGGGGCCGAGAAAGAGAGGAAAAATCAAGAGAAGGACGTAGGTAGGGAAGGAGACTGGACGTTAAAAGGGGATCAACAAGAGAAAAACGACGAACGATAAGGAGAGGGGGTGTAGTCTCCAGCGAAAACGAAAAACTCAAGAAGAGGGGAAAAAAAAAGATAAATCGGTAGGGTCGCAGGGGGGGAGGAAAGCACGTGGACGACTCCTGCAGGGAAAATTTTTCTCCTACGAAAAGGAGGGGACTCTAGCATCAGGAGGCTTTCATATAGAGGGCTGCAAAAGAAGAAAAAAGAGAACCGGCTCGAATCGAAGGGGATCCTGTAAAACGAAAAGAAAGAAGCTGCTATCTCGGAGCCGGTGAGTCAGGGGGCAAAGCACTTTAGGCAAAAACTTCCAAATCAGGGTTAATTGCGCGCTCAAAAAAAAAGGTGGGCAAGACATGACCGCACAAAAAAAGCCATCACTAACTGAGAGGAGGGAAAAGGGGATGACAGGAAAAATTCCAACAACTCATGTTGCCTCAAGGAAGGACAACCTATAAGAAAGGATTGAGCTACTCCTCCTTCTGGGAAGAGAAACGCATGACTGCGCTAATAAGGGCCAACTGAAAGGTGCGGCGAAGAGGGGGGGGGGGAGGAAGCTGACATGCTACTAAAGGTAGTCGGGGCGGAAGATCTGTGGCGGCACCCGCCGTGGATGGCCGACGCAAGGGGGGGGGGGGTCAAAGGTACTTCCTTACGATCAGATGAAGCATCCCCCCATTGGAGGGCAGCTCGTATCGGCCACTCAAAAGAAGAAAAAAAAAAAGGGGGAATGTAAAAGAAATTAATGATGAAAAAGGGGGTTAAGGCTGATCGCCGAGCCCGATGACCCCAAAAATCGCACTGCGCCATCACGAGAGGAAAAACAGAAGCTTTTGAAGCACGACTCCTGACAGAGCGTCAGCCGTCGAGCAGGCAATGCGGAGAATAAAGTGGCAGATGGGAAGGAAAAGCCGTTTGCATAGGACGCCGGCTGCCGCATAGATCAAAGTTCTGGGTCCCTTAACATTTGGCGGAGGTTCTGTTCATTCCCTCAAGGAAGGAGGGGCAGAGGGGTGAGATGGGTACAAAAAGGTGCGACTTGGGGGAGGCTCGGAAAAAGGGGGGCGCAGAGTATTGAGCGCTGTTTTAGAAAAAACTCTGTGCGAACAAAGGGGGAAATACAAAAGAGCTTCTCGCGTGCTATCGGAAAAAAGAAGAGCGCAGGATACGAGCAGACGAGCAAGGGGAGAGAGAGGAAGGGTGGCGCGCCGTACACAAAGGATGCGGAAGTACCTCATTCGTCTGTCGACACGAAACACGTCATCATCTTAGTGGAGACGTGGAATAGCGAAAAGGGCCCCAAGAACAACGAAAAGGGAAAAGTCAAGGAATTTGCGGAGCAGATAAGGTCAATAGCCATCGACTACTATTATACTCGCCTGGGGGGGACAGGGCGCGTGGTCTCAAACGGTGCCAAAGGAGGAAGAAGATCATGATCCATAAAGTTAAACAAAAAAGCAAACTCTGGAGGCCGGTCCACCAGAGCCTAACGACTTAAAATAAACATAGCGCGTCAGCGTTCAAAGACTGAGAGAAAGAAAAGCCGGGCTTTGGGGTGATGGAAGGGGAGGACGTATTGGCAGGCTAAAGAAGTCCAAAGCGAAACGAGACAAATTCGCGGTTAGGGGAGGAGGGGAGCAGGAGTGTGGAGGATCCGCGGATTGCGCGGAGAGGTGGTCTTGGGGGGGGGTGCACTCTTCCGTTACTTGGCTGCTTCTCCATGGCCGCGTGAGGTGATCTCGAGAAAAGGCAGCTCTGCCACACAGCGGGCTCAGATAAAAATTGGTGAGCTACGTTGCAAGGGGGAGGGAGGGAGGGAACAAAAAAACAACTGGGGAAGGCTGGAATTGGGCTGAAGGAGGGAGGAAAGGATGGTCACCTTCGGACAAAAGGAAGATCCTTAAAAAAAAGGCCACAAACGGAAGTAGCTCGCATGATTTGGAGAGGGGGGACTAGGACTCCAACCCGGGAACACCCGTCTGGGAAGCTCGACTTGGTCCATTGATCTAGGGTGAAGAAACAGGAAGAGGAGGCGGATCACCACCAGTGAAGCTAACCCGCATTCAAGACACGACCTATTGTCTCGCGACCTAAAAAGCTAGGGTATTTACAGGTAAGCTGTGTGAAATTCCGGGAAAAGAATGCATGAAAAACCAAGAAGGGGAAGTGGCACGAAAAGCCCTAGGAAGCTAGAAAAAAATCACGCAGACTCACTCCAGGAAGTGGGGGGATGATACGGAAGAAACGCACTGGGTCACTCTGCGGGATCCTCCCTTTTTCTTTGCGGCTGAAGGAGGGGCGGGAAGCCTGCAGGTGAGTCGACGGGCTTCAGAAGCGGGGCTCTTCCTGCTCCAGTCTTATCAAATATCTTCAATAAGCTTAAAGAAAGGGGGTCGTCAAAAGACGGTGGATGAGATGGAAATGGAATGGGGAACTTTCCATCGTGAGGACGAGGGTCGCAAAAATTAGGATTTCGCGACGTGATTCTGAAGTTGGATCTGATTGTGAAGAGGCCTTTCGACTTGAATTTGTTAGCGACGGAAGAGGGAGTGGTTTCCCGGCGGGAAAAGGGGCCCAACCGCTGGGAGGGCCTTTCCCCGGAACAACAAGGTACAAGCATCGTATAAAGGGCCTCTGATCAGTACGAATGAAGAGGAAAAATCTTCAAAACTACAGAAGGAAAGGGAAAAAGAAGTTTATCGGCCTTGGAGAAGGGGAGAGGGGTTGCGCTTCCGAACAAAGACGCTAGCCCAACTCCAAAAGGGGGGCAGTAAGGAGGATGTAGTCAATCCCAAAAGAAGGCCCGATTTGCGGCAAAAAAAAACATTTCTGCATGATGGAACCTGTTAAGTGAAGATCTTCGCTTGGAGCGGACGATTGTCTGACCGAATGACATGTCGCGTCGGCCCGCGCGGGGGCCGCAAAAGAGAGACGAATTCGTTTTTAAAAGAGGGGACCGAAGAATCAGCGCTGTTGAGATAATCTTTTCGGCGAAGCGGGGGAAGGGGATGGATCAACCCTCAATGAATAAAAGAACAAACCGGATCGACAAAAAGCCCCGAAACGCCAGGACAGCCTAAGGGGAACGGACTCTTTTTTGGGGAAAAAAATGAGACTAACGGTGCAACGGAGAATTCAACGGCTCAGAAACCAGAGGCAGAGAGCCGGGGAAGAAAACGCTGGCCAGCGGACTAAAAGTGCCGACGAGAGGATCGTAATTGAGAAACGCGAAACTATGTTGGGTCAAACACTTCGGAGGGACCGCTGCTCTGAGAGGGCAGGGGGAG
>Ga0179593_1564225_pt1 | contig 18543 bp, 25 predicted proteins | sample CZODoug2_1_08_16_FD_185931 | JGI IMG/M metagenome (GOLD analysis project Ga0179593, IMG submission 185931) | Vadose zone soil fungal communities from Angelo Coast Range Reserve, California, USA - CZODoug2_1_08_16fungal (PacBio error correction) | ecosystem: Environmental > Terrestrial > Soil >...
CACCGCCGAAAGGGGAAGGGGGGATAGTGTGGTCCCAATGCTCACGCACGATGAAACAGAAAGTCCTGGGTAAAGGGAAGGGGAATTAAAGCCGGGGAAAAAAGGGATAGATTCAGGGAAAATAGGGGAAGAATAATATTGAAAGGGAAGAGTTTAAAAGACGTTCCTGAAATTGAACAAAGATGTGGATGATTGGAGGAATAATTTTTTAGACATGGGGTGATCAGAATCGGGAAAGGTAATCTTTAGGAGAGAAAGGTAGTTCGTAAAAGAGAGGAAGTTTTTCATAAAAAAAGGACAGATAAAAAATCGATCGTGAAAAACACAATATATGGGGAGTCTTCAAAGGGGAGAAGAATCCCTCTCCACGGAAAAAGCAAAGAACAAGCTGGTACAGGGGCCAAGAAAATTTTCCCGAAAAAAAAGACGGGGGGGAAAAGTCTTCTTGTTCCCGATGAAAAAAAAGGGCGTTGCTTGTGGGGGTAAAGGTGAACAAATACGAAAAGGAAGTCTGCAGAAAGAAAGAGGAATTACTGTGATAAGTAAATGAGTGTCACCAACATTGATAATAGGGGGGGGAGTGGAATTTGAACATTGGAATTTAAAAAGGAAGGTTGAAGAACGGCCTGAGTAAAACAACAAGGAAGAAAAGTAGTTTGAAAAAAAGTTAGAGGATCCACAGGAATGTGGGGATACTGATGGGAAGCGAGATCATCGCCGAGGGGAAAGGTAGAGCTAAAACGGTACTAAGTGCAAAGCCCTCGATACTGGGGGTCATAGCGGACAAGTGCAAACCTGCGGATGAGGAAGGGGGGGGTTCATTCACTTAGTAAAAAAAAGGGAAGAGGGAAACGAAGTGTCCTAAAGGGAAACCCAAAAGGGGGGGAGATTTGTGCCTCCTTTAGAGAAGATAAAGAGGAAACGTGTATTGCGCGGGGATATTACCCAGTGCCACAGATCCTCCAACAAGGGGTCACCCGGCGCGACCCGGAATGGGTGGCAGAAACCTTGTTGATTGGGACTTGTAGGGAAATGCCAACCGCAGGGTTGAAAAGGATTTCTTTTCGAACCTCTAAGGGACAATACTCACAAAGGGGGGGAGATGTTTGAGTTGATTTTAAGGAGAAAGAGGACGACATCCTCCTGAAACCACCGGAAAAACGGCAGGAAAATTCTTTAGGGGGAAAAAAGAGGGAATTCCATTCTCCCTCTCAGAGGGGGAAAAAGTATGTGACTCGGAACTCGAACGCTTGAAAGGAAAGGAATCCTTACTTCATTCTTGAAAAAGTTGGGGAAGTTTGTTCCTTGCCCGCTGAGGAATGAGTTATAAGAACAAAGCGGCTGCAATGTTGGGGGAAAGGGGAAGGGGGCTTCTACTTCGAGCGGGGAAGGGAGAGATCATCCCTTTGGGAAGAGGATAAGAACTTATGCGGGAGAGGAAGAGAACAACTGGTCCCTTCACGGAAAGAGAAGACTATAAAAGTGGGGAAATCTCCGTCAAGACAGAATCGGAGGAGAAAAGGAAAAACTACGTTGGGAAGTTTTGCTCTTACGAGAGCCAAGGAAAGTGGGAAATCTTGTAAAAGAAAGGGGGAAAGTCAGACATGGCCGGTGTACGCGGGGGGGGACATCCCTTTTTTTTGGTGGAAGAAATCATCGGGAGCATTGTGGGAGCGGGGAGGGGTTGGGGTTGGAATCTCCTGTATCATATCTCAACAAAAGAAAAAAGGGAAAGAGGAGAAAGATAAGAAGGAGAAAAGGTTCCGACAAAAGCAGGGGGAGGAAGAAATAACCACCCCACAAAGGGGGAAAGGGAGAAGAGGCCTCTACCGTCTGTCGGAAGGAAGGTGGAAAGACGCCTGGGCCACGCTCTCGGGCATGAGCAGTAAAGCCGAACGAGTTTTAAAAGGAAAGAGATGTGCTGAGATTTAACATATTTAGGAAAGAGGGGGAAAGAACGATCTTAATGAGAACAGGGAAGAGCGAGAAGGAATGAATTCATTTTCAGTGTAGGAGGGGAAAAGTAGGATAAAGAGGAGAGAAATATCCTAAAAAATAGCAAGGAAAGCCCCCACACTTTGAAGCCCGGGACTTATCTGTCCTTAGAGCTGGAAGGGGAAATTGAAAAAAACATTCTGACGTGGAAAATTCCGTAAAGGGAGGTAGGAGGAAGAAGACGAGACTGTGATTAAGAGAGGGAGAAAGAGAGGGGTTTTTTTCCGAAAAGATGAGTCTTGGAGAAGTGGGGGAAAATCCTCGTGAGGCTAAATCACTGTGGAAGGAAATAGAGGGGGGTTATGAAGAGGAATGGCTCAAAAAATTGTCTATTAAGAAGAAAAACTACCCTCGATGCAAGGAAAAAGGAGAATTGGGAAAAGGTCTAGTTCTACAAGATAATCAGTGGGAAGCAAGAAACCCCTGCTTGGGGAAAAGAGACTAAGAAAGACAAAAATTGCTCACGAAGAAGAGAAAGGTACTTTCGGTGGAAAAAAATAACTATTCTTGGCGGAGGGGCAAATATTTATAAAGGAAAAAGGGGGGGGGAAGGTGACCTGGAACCCCACAAGAGTGGATTACTCCCGGCTATGAAAAAAAAGGGATGGGGGTGTTGGAAAAGACCGTCCATTCCTTTTCTGGGAGAGGGAAGGGGACTTCCCAAGGACTGGGGTTCACGGCAAAAATAAGAAGTTTTGAAACTACATAGGACCGATCTTACACTTCTCGGAAGGGCTGGAAATACGGCAATAAGGGGGAGCGAGACAAGGTGTTAAGCTATCTCGAGAGGAATAAGAACCCCAATTGGAAAGGGCGCGAAATTATAAAGGAGGAAGAGGGGATTATTTTAATAGGAATAAGGAAGTTCCTGCAAACGGGGTAAAAGATAAAATAGGATAAGGAGGGAGAAAACCATTTGTGGTACTGGACAGAGCACGACCGTCTCAGATCAAAGGGAGCCTCTCCCACAGACTTCTTGAAAATCGCCGGGTTGAACTTTTGAAAAGGTCTATACTCCAAAGAAAAAGGGGGATTTGGGGGGGGAATCTACCCACCGAACTAAGACAGAATCTTTGGGGAGTTGCTTTACAGCAGAAGGAGAGTATAGGGGAGGGGTTAGGGGGATGTCGAGTCCTATTCCGACACCTCTAATTGGGGGAGGTCAAGATCGCTTTGGGGAGGGGGACGGGGTTAAATTAACCCACTTGCAGCAGAGTTAAGAAAATTGGATTCTCCTCGACGGAAAAGAAGGAGAGATCGGAGTCAATCCTCACCATGGAGAAAAAGGGAAAATGAATTATCGGATGGAAATCACTAGGGATAGGAATCGGTACTTTAAAGACCGAGTATTTTTCCAGCCGAGGGAGGGACTTACTAAGAGCCATGAAGGGGACAGGCTTGAAAGAAAAGGCCGGTGCACCTAGGGAAGGGGCTGTGTGAAAACAGGGTCTCGGTCAATTGAAAAGATACCGTGGGAAGAAGAAACACATTGCATGGGGCCTACTAAAGGGGAATTACCAGTTTTGAGGGGAATTTTTGTAATTCGACTACTCCCCAAGCTAATAGGAGAAAAAGAAAGAACAACAGTCCAACAGTTGGGGGAAAAAAAAGAAATGCCATACGATACCTGAAGAGGACTGGTAAAAAACGACTACTTCATGGAACCTGAAAAAGGGTGGGGGGGGGAAAGACATTTCTCGATTGAGCGACTAATTCGATCTTCACTGACAGGGAAAAAGAGTTTTTAGGGTCGAGGAAGAAGAATAAGGAGAGAGGGAAGCCCATTATTGAAAAGAACGGGAAGGCAGGATGGTCCATAATCACCGATAAAAAAGAGTATTCCTGCGACAGCAAGGTCCTACGTTGTCACAGGATTGAAACAGTCTGCTCCCGGAACGGGGGAGAGTCCCTCTTCTGTGGAAAGGGTTGTCAGGAGGCCATCCTAGGAAGGATGAGGGAGAAAACTCTCCTGCCGAGATATGAAGGAGAATCCTATCGTTACCCTGAGAAGGAGGTCGAAGTAGAAAGTCGAAGACGATATGGGGAGAAGCTTTTTAGAAAGCCTTAAAGGGGGGGGTACCCTCATGGAAAGGAAGCAGGGAGACGATGTTAATCGAAGAAGGAAGACACCACACCTATGTTGGAGGGAAAGGTCTATTGAAACAAGGGGGGGGGGGGAGGGGCGTAGAGTCTCTCCCGGTACAAGACGAGGGAAGAGGGGAGAACTGGGCACGTGAGGAGAGAAGGTGTAGGGAAAAATTCTCAACTTGAGAAAATACCGGAAGAAAAAAACAGGGTTCTAGATGAGCCGGAAGAAAAATTTCTATCTAGATCCGGAAAAAGAAAAGACACTCGTAGTAATCAGTACTCCATACTTTGGTGGGGAGGGCGGGGTTAATCCGTGAGAAGAGGACAGAGTGAGGCCACGAAAGGACGTTTCCAGCTCTAACGAAGGGGGAGAGAGGCCCAAGGCAAAAGGAGAGAAAAAAAAAAAGGGGGGGTTCTCGGCAATAGAGAGGGAACAGGGAAATATAGCTTCAATGAAAGGAGAAGTACGAATAATTATTTCGACCTCAAGATGGGGGCTTCATGGGCGTTATGGGAAAGAATGGGACAGAGTCTCTGCTTTTTCAGTATGTGGGGCCCTCAGCAAATCAGAGAAAAAGAAGGTAGGGAAGCAGAGGATTCCAGTTAGGAAAGAAGAGGATTACTGTCGATGGTCTTGTTCATCAAGGGGAGGGTCATTTCTTGAGAAGGGAAGAAAAGGGCAACTGAGAAGGGAATCTCCACAGGTGGGTGTCCTACCAAAGCAAGAATAATATCAAATAAGCAGGGTAATCGTTCTCTTTGAGGAGAGGAAGATTCTCAACAACAAAGGAGAAGGGAAGAGAGTTACTAAGATACTCAACGCGAAAGAAGGAGAAGGGAATTCTTCGACAGGAAGGAAGGGAAAAAACTACTTCCCTAGCTGTGGTATGGGGAAAAAAGAAGGCATTCTCCTGCCAGAAAAATATAGGAAAAAAAGGGACATGTAATCCAGAGGTCATGGAGGTATCTAAGGGCGAGGAATGAATCATGAGGGGAAAGGAGGGTTCTATGAGAATTCTGAGGAGGAGACGCCCTTGGCCAGGAGTGGAGTGGATTAAATATTAACGGGTGAGGAGGGGAGGAATGGGCGACTGATCCCGGAAAGGGGAAGGGTATTCTTCTATGCAGGACCCTCAAGAGGGAGGGTTTTGGGACTTCAGTTTGCCTTGGGGGGAAGGAAGAAGACACGTGAATCAAGATAAGCCTCTCTTTCACTTCAACACCGCCCCTAAAAAAAAAGGAGGAAAATATTAAACGTCTATAAAGAAAAAGAGGTCGAGTGGGCCGTATCTCGCTAAAGGTGGGGGGGGGGCGGCAAGGGAATACCTTTTGGGAGGAAGGAACTTTGTCTCTGAGTTCACACTGAAAAGAGGGGGGGGGAGAAAAGGAGTTGTCCCCAAGTCGCTGAAAGGACAGGGGTAGCGACGGAGAGGGGGAAGCACCTCAACCTAGGAGTGCAGAAAGGGGCCCTGCATAATTAGAGGGAGAGGTCATGGGAAGTGGATGTTGGGGGTAAGAAGGGGGAAGGATCTACTCCCAGTGGCGGAAACTCTCAAGCAGATCAGGGGGCGAATAGGGGAGGGGGAGGAGGAAAGATTCATTAAGGAAAAAGAAAAGAGGGATATCTGCAAAGGAGGTTGGGAAAAGTTCTAAACGAACTGAAAGGCTTTTGCTGAAAAAAGGGAAAGGAGCCGACCGATATGGGGGAAGGGGGAATCAATCCCCTTACGAGAGGTGGGGGACACTTCCCTCCTTAGGAAGAGAGAACTTGCGTTATCTGGGAGGTAAGAAACCGTCCTTTGGTTAGTTGTGGGATTAAACTCAGACCGCAAGGGAGAAGTTTCTTATCAAGCATAAGAAACGGGGAAATTTGAAAGGGGAGGATGGAAGAAAGTAAGCAGGGGAGAGGGCAATGCTCCACCACAACCCCTCTCTTAATAACATGCATTAGGCGTTCAAAAGAGGGGGTCGCAATTATCAAAAGGGGGAATCTTTTTCCTATGACACGGGGGGGAGGAGGGGGGAGTTGTCTCCGCCTAAAGAGGGAGCGCGCACACAAACCTCCCACGGGGGGGGTGCAGGGGTGCAAGTAGGCAGGGGGAGGGAGGGAAAAGGGGAGATCTTTAAGAAAAGACTAACGGTCACTCAAACCAGAAAACAAGTCCTCACTGGGGGAAGGAGGGGTGAAACGAGCCAGGGAGGAGATTAGGAAGTCCCAAGAGGTTCAAACATAATAGGAAAAAATAAAGGGAAATTAACTATAGGTCATTTAGGGGAAAAATAGTGGAAGGTCATCAAAGAGGACTTACGGGGGGGTAGCCCAAGAAATTGACGAGATCGTATAAAAGGATTTCAGGTCTAGAAAAAGAGGAAGTAATAAATGGAACAAGAGTGGGTAAACTACCTTACCGTCCCCCGAAGAGGGAACTATCGTGCACCCCAAGAGGGGGAGGGGGAAATCGTCAGGAAAAACGCCTAGTGCAAGGGAAGAGAGGGAGGGTCTTTGGAGGGCAGCCACCTTTCAAGAAACAAAGGGGAGGGAAGGCTGTTTCTATTACAACAGAAGGGAGGGTGACACGCGTTGGAGAGGAGGTCCGAATGACGCCCCTAAAAGAAGAAGATTCTACGGTACCATTTGTGGGGAAAAACAGTTATAATTGGGGATAGTGCATGGTGACATTAGTTGAGGGGGGAAGGAAAGAACTTATTGCCAAAAAAGAGACCATCATGTCCGATTTAGGTGGAGGAATTTCGCGAAAGAAGTGGGGGGGGGGGATAGATTAGGGAAGAAATCAGTAGGGGGGACTAAATTAGTATGAAGGTAGTCAAAGCCCTACGGCGAATGGAGGGAAAAAGGATGATTAAAGATGATGCGGGAAAACTTATTACACAGAAGACCATGGGGAAGATGAAACTCTAGAAAGCCAAGGGGGGAGGGAGGTAAACCACGCACACATAAGGAAAGGGGGAGGCATTTTTGGGGAAAAAAGTTTTTTAATGCTATTAGGGGGGAAACATCCTCCAACTTAATGAAGTTAGGGAAAAAAAAATATCCTTCAAGCCAGGGGGGGGAGAAGTTGATTGAATGTTCTCGGGGAAAAGGGGGAGGGGGATCCTTCATTAGCTTGTCAGAAGGGAAAGCCGCAACTTTTTTTCCCGGGCTCGGAGTTGCGTGACTGGTCGAGACCTGGAGAAAAAAAGGGGGCCGCCATGCCGAGGAGGGGAAACAGGGATTCTGAATAAAGAGGGAGGGAGTCAATTCTCCACTCTCACGTGGGAGGTATTTGAATCGAAACTCCTAAAAAATGGAGGAAGGGAGTAAAAGAAAGTAAAGAAAGGTGGCTGGGGGGGAATTTGTTTTTGCCAGGGAATTGACGCATTCATTCGGGGGGGAGATGCAAAATACTGGGGGGGGTTTCAATGTCAGGGGTGGTTCTCTAGTGAGTTTAGGGAAAGAGAGGATATCGCTTGGGAAAAAATGAATTTCTTCCTTCAGGAGGAAAAGGGTCTCACCTGTAAGGAGGGTCGTTGCCATCGTGGACGAGAAAGGGTGGGGTGGAGGAGAGGCAAGTTCGGAAAAGAATAAGTCGTAATTCTCTAAAGTAATCTCCAGAGGGAGTGGACTCTCCAAGACTTGAAGCAAGAGAAAGGAGCTTCCTATTGTAGCAAGGTGGGGGGCATGGAACAGAGGGGAGCTTACCGTTTGGTGGAAAGGGAGATCTAACGGAGAACAACGGAGGGGGAAGAATAAAATGCGCGGAACAAAAAGAAAAAAGGGAGAAAAGAAAGGGCGGGATTGGAGATGCTGAAAAAAGAAAAAAGGGAAATTCTCCATCAGTGGGGAAAAGGGATTTCGGTACGGAAGTAGGGGGGAGAGGCTTGGCCAAGGGAGCAGGGGGAGGATCATTAGAGGACAACTGCGTGGGAAATGAGAGGGAAAGGACGATCTGCTTGAGGAAGGGGCACCAATTTATCGTCGAAGAAACAGAAGAGAAAAGAAGGAAAATCTCTCAGCCCGTCCGGAGGGAGTTATCTGAGCGCCAAGTCCTGAAATCAAAGGAAGGCGAACCTCTCCATAGGAAGGAGAAGAAAAAAACTGTGGCAGAGGGGGAGGGGAGATTCCTTCGCGCATAAAAAAATTAAAACTGCAAAAAAGCTTCAGGGGCAGCATTCCTTCAGGAGTTTAAAAATATAGGAAGGGGAAGAACTTTCGAGGAGGGGGGGGGAGGGGACCTCCTCCTGAAGGATCTGGTAAAATCTCCTCTTTTTGTAGAAGACATGAAGGTGAGGAGCACAGTAAGGAATTGACACCAAGAGAGAGATCTCGACCATTACAAGAGAAGATCCATCAAAAAGAAAAGAAAAAAAGTGGGGGATTGGGAATTTGAGAATAATAGCATTTATCAGAACAAAGGCGGGAAAATCTCTCGCTACAGTAGAAAGGTTCCTGCCCACCCAGATAGGGCTTTCTGCGCCGGGGGAGAGAGGAGGTTTTCTTATTTGAGTCAAAAGAGGTATATCATGTAAAGAAGTGGTACACTTGGGAGATCTTTTGCTATAGAATGCGTCACATTAGATGGTGGTTTTTTAAAGCCGTGACATAATGGGAGGAGCTCTTGTACTCCGTTCAATTTGCTTAGGGTGAAACTAAGTTGAAAAAGAGGTTGAAAAATCACGTCTCGTCCAGAATCGAGTAGGAGTATGTCTTGTGAAATACGGGGAGATTTTTATCTCGACAGTTAAAGCCTATATTAGATTAATCCGACGGGGTGAGGGGAGCTACATGCAGAAAAAAAAAGTGGAAATCGAATTTAGGGGAAGGGGGGGGCACTCAGTACCGGGAAAAGGGATAAAATCCAATTTAAAATTCAGAAAAGTAATTGGTTACACTCACAAGGAAACAGAGAACGTCAGGCGGAGGAGGAGGGGAGAGAAGTCTGTTGAATTGTGAGGTGAGGAATCAAAGCACAACACCGTGTGTGGGGGGAAAAACAATGGCCAGGAGAAAGGGTTCTTGACAGACATAAGTAAGGAAGACTTTGTCGTTGAGTGAGAGGTAGACTTCGAAGGGAAGATAAAAAAGGGGGGGGGTCGACGATCGAGGTTTTTGGGGGAGGGGGGAGTCCTGTTGGAAGGACCAGGCGGTGCATATTTACGAAGAAGGGAAGGGAGAGAGAAGGCCAAGTTGAAGAAGGAGAAACCAGGTACGTATATAGGGAGGAAGAAAATGTTCAGAGATGTCCTGTGAATATCGTGAATATGAGGGGAAAAGAGAGAGGGATGGAACACATGAAGAGGGGAGAAGTCTGAACGCAAAAAGAGGGGGGGGACACCGTATTAATTGGAGGAAGGCGGTTGGAGGAAGAGAGGGGGTATGGAAAGCGAGAGATAACAGCAAATAAGCGGAAAATTTCTAGGGAAGAAGGTCAATAAGTTTGTCACTTGGGATTGAGGGGGGACACGCAAGGAAGACGACTCCCTAACCAAAATCCAAGACAGAGGGAAAAATAATTCCAATAAGAAAGTACAGGTCTTTCCTTGATAAAAGTATGCGGTGAGCAACAGCCTATTAATTACCTGATGGGGGAAATTTCGTCGAGGGAGAAGGGGAAAGGAAGACTCTATCTTCAATTACGAGGCAACCTCGTTTATTATGCTTCACGGATTGTACAGGAAAGGGGGAATCCGGCTAGGGAGGACACTTACTAATTCTTGCAAAAAAAGAAGAAGAGTTATGTCCCTTTGCCAGAATAAGGTCTCATTATAAAGAAGGGGAAGCTGCCGCCCGGATCATTCGCTTCCCCGCTGTGCGGCGCATATTGGGAAGAAAGACGTAGGCGCGTCTGAAAGAGCAATGCGCTCTCTGCAAATTGACCCGTGCCGGGAGAAAGGTAAGCAGGGGGAGGAGAAAGGAAATACTTCCGGAGGGGATGTCTCGGACCCGCTGGAAGCGTCCTTAAAGGGGGAAACGGCACTGCCTGAGCGATGGAAGGACTCCGTAGACAATCTGAGGAAAATATACCCTGCCCACGGGGAGGGGAACTTTTCTGCGTCAGAGAGAACCTTAGCATCCGCGTCAAGGGAAATGGGGACACCCTTCCCGTGCGGAGCATCGTTTCATAGTAAGGGGAAACAACGTGAAGGAAATAAAGAAAAAAACTTTTCATGGCAAAAACGTCGCCATTGGTTCTAGCGAAAGAGAAAAAAAAGTAGTGAAATAGATTCTCCAGACGTTGGGGGGGGGAAGGGGGGAAGTAGAATTCAAGTGATTTAAAAGGCGGGGGGGGATCTTACGATGTTATTAAGGAGAAAGCAACTTGTATCAAGAGGGAGAGTTTCTCGGCAGAAAAAGGGACCTTCCTGAGGGGAAAGTGCCTCATCCAGGTCCCGACAGTAGAGTCCGGCATACTCGGGATTCGTATTTACAACCCCCTAAGGCCTAAAAAAGGGGGGGCATAATTTCCTCATGACGAAAAAAAGGAACCTCATCCTGAGGAAATTGGGGGAAGAAGATAAAGTCGTTCAAGGAGGGGGGGGGGGATTTTTTATCAGGAAGCCCTGTCATTAGGCGGGTAAAGAGATATGACCAGTAAAAAAGAGAGTAGTAGTGGTTGATCTTCAGCAGGAACGAGATCGAAGAGAGGAAATCTTTCAAAGTAGCGGCGTCCCAAAATATTAAAAGAAAAGGGGAGAGGGAAACGATGAAGAGAGGAAGGGGGCAACGCGAAGAAAAGGAAAAGAGGATTCTTCTGACGAAAACAACAAGTTTCCTGCAGAAGGTTGAAGGAGGGAAGACAAAATTACAGAAATAGCGGGGGAGAACCTAGAAAACATCGACAAGAAGGGAGGAAGGAACTTTATCTAAGTTGAAAAGAATGTCCTCAGATTCTTGACGAACAGGGGGAAGTTGAGGAAATGATATGAGGAGGGAAGGATTTCGGCGGAAATACGTCCACTATATCGGAGCATGATTCTACTGGAAAGGAAGTGGTCAGGGCTCTGTGGAAAGGGAAGAAAGGGGCCTATACCCTCCCGAATGAGGGGAAAAAATATTATCTTCAGTTTCAAGGGACTAGTTTCCCTTAAGAAAAGATAGGAAAGGAGAAGCATGCGTTAATCCAGGTGGGGAGGGAAATCCTCTAGCAAGGGAGAGATGTAACTCTATTAAAATCAAGATAGATGAGATTGGCCTATCTCGCTGAAGACGGGAGATTGTCTGACCGAAGGGGGGGGGATTTTAATTTTTCAGGGGAGAGGAAGTCGCTGAAACGATGGCTGGAGGGGTCTTCACACTTACTAGGGGGAAGAGTGGAAAAGGGGGAAAGAGAGAAAGAAAAATCACTTTTGTTCCCTGTAGACAAGAAGTCTCTTTTTCTCATGCGTGAGAGATTTCTCTCCGAGGAGAGGAAAAGAAAGGGGGGTAACATCTAGAGAAAAAGAGAGGGCGTTCTTAGGGATTTTATACGTCTAAAAAAAAGGGAAAGCTGATTCCCTGAGAAATAGGAGAGGCAGAGTTGACTCTGAACAAGAAGGGGTTCTCAATTAACAAAATCTGACCGAAGGAGAGAAGGGGTACCCTTGCAGGGCGAGAGGAATGTTTTTTTGGAACCTAGGACTAAAGAAAAAAGAAAAGGGTTCTTTCTGGCAAGAAAGTCGAAAGGTTTCCATTTACTGGTGCTTGAATGATGCAGTTCTTAGCAAGCAGAAGCATCAAAATAGGAGTTTGGTAGAGGGGGTGGACTCGCTAAGCGAGCCGCAAAAAGAGGTCATGCAGGTCCGAGGATGTTCGAAAGAGAGGGTAACATGCAAAGCGAGAGAGATTTCATTTCTTGGGGAAGGGAAGGCCACTGGTGGTTTTTGGGGAGTGAGAAGGTCGAAAAGGGGAGAATCACTCAAAGGTCATGGCTGGTGCAAACAGTCGGCAGGGGGTGAAGGAAAAGCGTTGGGGCAATTGAAAAAGATGTCACTCAAAGAAGCGATGCGATTAGGTCAACACCTGGTGAAGGGGGGGAATTGCTGGCACAGAAAAAAAATTGTTGGGCAAAGAGAGGAAAGGGTCTCCGCCTCGGACTAAGAATCCAATTAAGATGGAAAAGAAAAACGGTCTTTAAGAAAGAAAAAGGGGAAAATTTTGTATTCTCCGGGGAAATATCCGTAACATTTTTTAGGGGGGGAGGAGGGGACTCAATCTGAGGAAAAAAGAAAGGGAACTGTCGAAGAATTCACCCCGGATACGGGAAAAAGAAAGGGGGGTGTCAACGACTCCAGTCCAAGAATAGTCTATATCACCACAATTAGGACGGAGAAAGGAGCAGGCCGAGCGAAAGGTAAAGGAAACTTTCTTACTTAGGCTGTGAAATGGGAACTAAACAATCCTGGATTAGTGGGGAGGGGAGAGGTCGAGAACCCACATCCAGGTGTTGGATGGGGGGGCTGTATAGAACCAAACCTAGGAAAAAAAGATTTCAGCCATCGGAGAAAGGAAGAAGGGGCCTTACTTCATACGGTCCCAAGAAGGGGGAACCAACCGTTATAATGGGTAAGAGTGCATTTACATTGGGGAAATTGACAGAAGGGAGGCATTGTCCCCCATAAATCATTAGAAGGAAGGGTCAATGCGCAAGAGGGGAGGGAAACTTCTGATATAGACAGAATGAGGTACTGTAGTCGAGGAGAGATGGCGGGGGGCAAACCCTACTCTAATGTAAGATCAAGTTCCACCGTGCTTATGGAAGGTGTTTTACAAGGGAGAAAGGAAGTGAAATCTCGAAGATGGAATCTTTCAACACCCATAAGAAACTTTTGCCATCCGTAAGAGGCCGGGGGGAAAAATCCGGGGGGGGGGGAGAGAGCCTATTTGCCAGAAAAAAAAAGGGGGTCCGTCTGAGAACCGAAAGGATGGAGAACCTTTTTTGAAAAGTGAGGTAAGGAGAAAGGAAAAAAAAAGGTGGTGGGATTAAGAGGGAAAAATGCCAATCCTCAACGGGAAAGGGGAGGGTTTGCGTGGACTGGTCGAGCCAGGGGGGCCGCCTTCCGCGCAAAACACACGCCGAAACGGGGAAAGAGGAAGGAAGGGGGTAATTCTCCACGCTCAGCGGGGAAGGGAGGGGGGGAACTCGAAAAGTACTTCGCAGAAGGGGCCTTCAACGGAATGCGGAAGAAAGGGGGGGAAGTTTGAAAATTGGAAAAGGAAGGGAGAGCTACAATCGGCTGGAGGGGGGGGTTATGGCAATGCGGGGCTATGCTCTGCTTTTTAAAAAAAGAAGGAGGGGGTCTCAGATAAAACAGAGAAGAGACTCCTGATTGCTGATGAAAGGGGGGGTTATAATTCCTCTCTAAGTTAGAAGGGGGTCAAGGGATCCTGCAGCAATCGGAGAGATTATTTACCCACGACGGAGTGACGGATTACTTCTTCACAGTGTCGATAGAAGAAGGAAAGAGTTTTTGGGGAGAAGAGCAATCCCCTTGTTGGTGGGAAAAAAAAAAGAATCTCCAATTCAAGAGGGGGGCGGCGTACCGTTTGGGAGGACGGGAAGGAAAAAACAACAGGTGATGTAGGTAGAAAGAAGGAACCTCCAGCTTCCCTCGGGATTTTAAGAAAAAAAAAGAAAACCCCAAGTTTATTCCTCAGACGACGACCTTCTTTTCCGAACCGGAACGTCCGGGAGGGGACATGGAAAGCGTCGCCCTTTAGAGGGGAAGAAAGTCTTTTACAAAGGAAACGTAGAAGAGTCTTCCGATTGAAAATAATCGCAGTTCAATACTAAAGGAGGGGAAGGGGCGACCACTGAGCAAAAGAAGGGGGGGGGGAAAATATTAATCTCCAAAGTACTAGGGGGGAAAGCTCTCATAGCAGGAAAGACATACTAAAACCAAAAAAATGTGGACGGTTTTTGCAGGATCTGAAGAAGCAATCATCGTTCCCCTTAAAAAAGGTCAAAAAAAACATGAAAGGGGGGGAAACACAGGTCCGAAAGGACTGGGAGAACAAGGCCAGGGTTAAAAAAAAAAGTCGAATTTCCAAAAAGGGAGAAACACAACTCTAGAAAAAAGAATCGTTATTTCGACTAAGGTTAAGGAAAGAAAAGGGTTTCCGGAATGCAGAGGGAAAATCAAAAGCCTCTACCATTCACGACACGCAAAAAGAAGGACAAAACGGTGATATATTCAGGGGAGAAATAAAATCATTTAGCAAGAAACCAAGAGGAGAGATAAAAATCAATCAACCGTTTAAAAAAAAGATTCTCATTTCTTGATCTCACAGAGGGGGGGTGGTTAGGGATTCAGGTCGAGAGGTCTACCCTTGACTGGGAGGTAACTGCTGCACAGGTCAGGTTAGAGACTTCCAGTGCTTGGATGGAGAGTTGCCGGACTTCAATGTGGGAAAAATCATAAAAGCAGGGAGGAGAGAGGTCCTATCTTAAATTCGCGGGGGGGAAAAAGAACTATCTACTTGGTAGCTAGGGGGAAAAGAAAACATATCAGTTCACCGAGGAAAAAAATTCGTGGAGCATTAGGAAACATTTGAAAGGATGGAGAAGAAAAGGGATGTCAAATCTTGGCAGAAGAAGGAGAATATTCTTCTTAAACCCGGGTGAAAAGAAAAAAAAAAAAGGAGAAGACAGAGAAGAAGAATTCGGAAATCTGGAGGGGAATGGGGGACTCCCGGTCCCGAGAAAAAAAGGGAAGGGGGTGAGCGGACAAAGGGAAAACGCTGGCAGCACGGGGGCTTGACAGCAAAGTAAAAAAGGGGCTTTGCGTTCGTGGGGAGGGAGGAACTGACTATCTCCGAAAGGGGGGAAAAGAAATAGTCTGTTTGGGGAGGCACTTTTAGTCGTTGAAAAAACAAAGGGCATGGGCGGTCAGAGGAAAAAGGAGGGCAACGAACAGGAGGGAAGGAGAAAGAAAATCCTCACCTGGTACCCAAGAATTCTTATCGTATTAAAAGTCAAGGAAATTAAATACGGGAAGGGAAGGAGTCCTGGCGAAGGATTAATAGAGCCATGTAGAGGGGGAAAATACGCCCCCCCCCATGAGGGGGAAAAGAGAATAGGCGGAGACCGATTTTGGAACGTTATTCTCTGGTAAGGAAAAAGGGGAATATATCGTCCCACAGTGCTGAATGGAACAATCACTAAGTGAAAGGGAGTTAAGGAACTCTCCCATCTTCGATATGAGGAGAACTACCAAAAAGCAGGATAGGAGAAACATACTTCAATAGAAAAAGGAAAGGGATGGTGTGAGGGACAACATTACCTTAATGAACGAGGGGGGGGAAAATTTCTCGATTGAGCGAAGGAAATACCTTCGATCATGAAAGGAAAGAGGAAGAACGTGGGGAGGAGAGGAAGAAAAGCAAACTCTGCGAGTGGGGATGGGAAAACCTTCACCAAAGGACGGTGGACAGGAAAACCACTATCAAGCACGAGGGGGGTCAAAGGGGGAAAGAAGAAAAGGGTAACAACAAACAATTCGTGACAGAAAGGGAAGACTTCTCTTTTCCCGAGAGGAGCCTATTTGTATCCATAAGAAAAGGCGCATAGCTTAAAGCTCACCGCCTGCAGGGGAGACTGAGAGAAAGTCACTGGACTCCTTTCTGGGAGAAGGAAGATTCAAAAGGAAGAAGCTTTATTAGAATTGGAAAGGGGTTCCCCGAATTAGATGGACAGAAACTCATTTATACACAGGGCAAAAGGCACCATAGAACCCGGGGGGGGAGAATTAAACCGTTCGGGAGAAAAGGAGTCTCCTGTCCGCAGCTTCATAGGAATTGGAGACAGGACTAGCCTAAACAGTTTTAGGGGGAAAACGGGGAATTAAACAACTACCCTCAAGGAGGTTGCCTGCAGCCCACAATCGACAGAAAATCCGCTTCCCGATCGGAAGAGGGATTTATGAAAAGGGGGGGGGTCTTCTTCGAGGCGTTGGGAAAAAAAAGTTACTTTCCACAGGCGAGAGGACGAATTTTGACAGGACTAGCCAAAGGAAAGGGGGTTCTCGGCAAGGAACAGCCCTACTCGCCAATGCAAGCGAAATCATTCGAACTAATCACGTGGATCGGGGAGGGGCCTGGAAAAAGACTTTCCACGGAGGAGGTTCAATTCATAATGTGTCCGATGAGGAGCTGAAAGAAAAAAAGAAGAGATCTGGTAATTGAAGAAGGAAAACAGGGGAACAAGCCGCGGATATGGAGTTACTGTTCTCCTCGATGGTTCAGGGAGGAAATGGTAGTCACGCGGTTGAAAAGAGGAACTTCAACCAGTAGGGAAGGAAAGTGGTTTTTGTGGCCTAAAGCCAAAAGATCATCAGCCGCAAGAGAGGGGGAGGAAGGGGAAAGGTGAAACGTATCAATCTCCTAAGATTATTACCAATAGAGATTTGCAAGAAAAAAGCCGGAAGAGGAATCTTCTTCTTCTGCGTTCTTACCGACAAAACGAACTTGAAGAAAAGAGAGAATGACCCACCCTGAATGAAAAATAAAGTCCATACCATCTCTGGAAGGAAAGAAATTATCCTCGTGATTGAAGAGGAGGCTGACTAGAAAGGGGGGGGAAAGATTTCAAGTATTGTGGGGGGGGTTCTGAAACTCTGCGACCGGGAGGAGAAAATGGGAGACAAACACAGCCAAGAAAAGGGAAAATTATTTCCAATGGCGAGGGAAGAGTAGTGCCTGGTCCCTGGGGAGGAGGACAGATACCATCCACTGGGAATGCAGAAAAAGTTCCCTGAAAGGGAGTTCACCGAAGAAGGGCCACTCTACTTCTTCACACCCAAAAAAAAACGGACCTGGGCAATAGAGAAGGCTATGAAAAACTCTGCTATCCAATGGTCGATTAAATCGACATCTTTTTTTTTTGGGGGGGAGTTGAAAGTGAGCAAGTTTCAAAAGGGGGACACAGGGAGATAATTCCTTTGTGCCTCCAGAAAAAACGGGTTACGCGGTAAAGAAGCCGAAAGGTTTGAGAAGAAGAGAGAGGTCCTGGGGAAGAAGTCTCATTCTTTCATGGCGAGAGAAAAGAGGTACCCGCTTCTCCTCAGAGAGGAAGACTACTCCAGCTTTCGCACCAAAAAAAAAAAAAAAACCAACCAAAAAAAGGAAAAAAGGGTATTAATCTTAAGTTGGAAGGGAAAGGGATACAGGTAACGCACTGAAGAGAATCTGGTCAGTATGAGAGAAGTTGCTCATCCAAGAAAGATTTTCTCAAATGACCAGAAGAAAAGGAGGGATCTAAGAGTACCCGTGGAGAAAGACTTTCACTCAATGTTGGGGGGGTAACAAAGGATACCAAAAGGGATACGCGGCTGAAGGGGAGGGGGGCCAATCCTTACTGAGGGGGGGGGACCCTTACTGGAGGGGAGAGGGGAGGAAGTAGTAGGGGAGGAGGTTTCTTCGTCATTGAAATCGGGGGAAAGGGGGAGCTACTCGAGCATGCGAAGGAGGAAAAGGGTCCAATGCATTGGCAGGTTACAAAAAAGGAAAGAAAAGGCCATCCTTTAAGAAAAGTAAGGGGAGGGGGGAAAAGATTCCCCACGGGTGGCTTTTGGGGGGAAAAAAGGAAGCGACCTCCTGGGGAGCGCAAATCAAAAGGTATCAATCCTTAGTGAATGAAAAGTAGGAGCAAAACTGGAAGGAAGGGAAAGGTCTCTCGTTCGAAGGGGGAACTCAATACAACCCCGAAAAATACTAAATGGGTAAACTTACCCACAACCAGGGAAAGCAAGGCTTGGAGAGAGGAATCCCTCTGATGGCAAACATAAGGGAGAAGAGTTTCCTATTCAAGACGTGAGAGGGGGGGGGCATCCCTATATCAGGAGAGCCGGAGAATGTTCTCAGAAGATGAGAGAAATCCATTTCTTCAGTAATAGGGAAGGGGAAGAATACTCATTCCCCGATAAAGGGGGACCGTACGATAAACAAATTTGGTCTCGTCGTCAAGTCTAAAAAAGAAAAATCGACTTTTGCCTTTAAAATATGAGAAAAAAACCTTTCCCGAAAAAAGGCCTGAAAGGATGGCCGGAGGAAGGAATGGGGGATTTATATACTCGTTCACAATGTGAAAATGCGATTGAGGAGGCCTACCGTCATTAGCATAATGATACAGGGACCATTTTGTAAAGAGAAAAGACCAAAAAAAAAATAATTTTTTTAAGAGCTCAGGAGAAGTGGATTTTTCACCTCAAGATTGGGGGGGAACCTAAGGGAGTCGCGCCACAAATTGGTCACTCGCAGATGAAAAAAAAGGGGGGGTCCGAGCTAAAATAGCTATTGGGGGGGGGAGAAAAAGAAAATTGGGGAAGAGAGGGGAAGGTCTTATGCTGTGGGAAAGGGGGACACATGTACATTGAAGCAGAAGAAAGGATTTACGGCTAGGAAAAAAAAATGGGAAGACCGTAGAGGGGGGGATAGGGGGGTACCTGCATTACCGATTTTGCAAGAGAAAAATCTTAGTCCCGAAAAAA
>Ga0179593_1248770_pt1 | contig 18542 bp, 12 predicted proteins | sample CZODoug2_1_08_16_FD_185931 | JGI IMG/M metagenome (GOLD analysis project Ga0179593, IMG submission 185931) | Vadose zone soil fungal communities from Angelo Coast Range Reserve, California, USA - CZODoug2_1_08_16fungal (PacBio error correction) | ecosystem: Environmental > Terrestrial > Soil >...
AAAACATATCTCGAGAAAGGCGAAGGACGGACACTGGATCTCTCATTTCATGGTCGATAACCTAATCACCCTCGGCAGATCAGGGCAGGAGAGGTGGGAGCGGGGAGCCTAGCAGAACGACTTTCAAGTCAAACAAGGAGAGAACTTCCGCGTCGCGCGACGTCCAGACGGGATAAAACCCAAACGCCGTCGCATTATCTGAACGGGTGAAAAAAGTGTAGTTGAAGAGCGGGAGCAACAGAAAATTCGTGGGTTTTTGTTTGGATGTTCGGGCTGGTGAGTGCGGCAGGCAACAGAAGCGTGAGTGTCTGCTCGGATAAGCGAAGCGAAAGGGAAAAAAAGGGAGAGGAACGAGAAGAACAGGCCGATCACAATAGAGGAAAAGCAAGATATCTTCTCCTGGGGGGATTGATAGAAAAACCCTGACACCGCCGCGACTCTGTGGAAGGAACACGCTAATGGAAACGGTTCACCGATGGGGGACTCTTTCCTGACAGAAAGAGAGAGACTCATCATACAAAAAACAAGAGGGTCTCCCTTCTCGCGGCGGAAGGGGATCTACTCCGAGAGAAGAGAAATAGCCGAGCGACGGAGGCGGAGGAAAAAATTTCAGAGCATGGGGGTACAACCATCTCGAAGAGGGGGAGGGAAATCCAATTGAAAAAAGCGTAAAGGGCTGCGTAGGAGAAAGGACAAAACAGGAGATGACTGGACAGTCCGAGAACGAATGACTTAAAGACGAGCAAAAAAAAAAACGCTAAAGGAAAACTTCTTTTGGCAAACGCAGAAGAGGGGACAGAGAAATACGCCTGGTACGGGTGGTATCCAAAAAAACTAGGCATCGAGGGTTTGCACTCAAGGCCACGGAAAAATCGGGGTAACGCATCCTGGGCGGGTAGGCGCCGGGAGAGACGTCAGCGGAGGAAGTGAGGGAAGAATCGGGGGAAAAGAATCAAGGGATAGACTTTACAATCTTCACTTACTATCGCCTGTAAAACACGAGAAAGAACAGCACAAGCGGAGGGGAAGGGGGGGAGGGGGGGGGCATAGGGGTAGAGGGGGGGAAGGCAGGCGGGGTCCAAACTTCAGAACAGAGACTAAGGCGTTGCGCAGGAACTAAAAAGGAAGACTACGTTCAATTGGGAGATTCTGTAAACGGATCTTCAAATGGTCGAGAAAAAAAAAAAAAGGGGACTGGAGCCGTGCGGAAATCTTCAACCGTCCCTTCAGTGTTCTATCATGGACCAAAATGGATCTAGAAAAGTCTGGGGACCTTCAGACGTCTCGGGGAAGGATGAGCTCTCAAAGGTGAGAGGACAGTAAAAAACTTGAGGGAAACAACTCATTCAAGCGGAGTCTTGGCCTTGTAGCTACGACTAGATGGCGCGGATCCTACCCCATCTCTGTGCGTCAAGACAAACGGATCCAAGTCCGGGGCGAGGCAAAGCAAAGGATCGGGCATATTGGCAAGAAAAAAAAAGGGAAGGGAATAATAGGTGCGGCTGTGTAATGTCGTCAATTACAGCCCATTTCAAACCGAGGGCAGAACGAGAGGGCTCATAGTGCTATTCAAAGGTCGGCATGAAACTAAGGGTAAACAAGAAACTTCTCAGCTTGGCGTTACAGGGAAAGCCGGAGTGTCTAACGGACATATACCGCCGCCGAGGTCAGTCTTGGCTAGGTATGGAGAGCGAAGGGGGAATCGATACGGAGATTCACAGAAGAAAAGACTCGCGAAAGACGCAAAGCGAAGGGGGAATGAGGGGATTCCGGTCTGCACTGAGGAATCAACTTCTTCTTTAGTGAGAAATTCTCTAACAAAAAGGAGAACTAACTCTAGGGGTGGAGAATACGAATGACCGTAAAGAAAGCAATCTAAATACAGAAGCAAAGTCAGTTGGCAGGTCGTAACCGATGTAAAAAAACATTAAATAAGAGAAGAATGGACCGTCGGGGGAAGGGAGCGGGGGGCGGAAGGTCGGAGAAGCAAAATGGGCCCAGTCGCCCGGGATCGGAGTTCCTAGCATTCAAAAAGAACCGGCGACACCAGAGGGGGAACTGCTTGACCCGGGTCTGGGACTACTCGAGACCTAGAAGCCCGACGAGCGGGGATAGGACGATAAGAAATAAAAAAAACGGGAATGGATTCTCTCGAAAAGCCCGCATCCATCAGAGGGCAGCTTCGCGAGTGAAAAAACAGAGAAGACAAAGTAACGGGGTGGTAGCCTCGGGGCCTCGAAAGTCGGGTGTCCTATGCTTAATGGAGCAAAGTTGGCGGTTCCTCTGCCTCGACAAGGGAGTATTAAAGCGTAAAAAAAGCCTACAGGAGGGATTACTCCATGACTGTGCTGAGAGATTGAGTTAACTTCTCGGCACGGACTCCGAAAACCGGCCAGTCACAGCGTAAGAAGGGGGCTGACAAGGGCACCTGCGCTCGAGGGGAAACTCATCAAACCGAGGTACCACGGCAACAGAAGGACTCGAAACGAGGCCGGGAGAGGGGGCTTGCAGCCAGCGGGGGGGAGAACACACGCCCGAGAAGAAAGAAGAGACCCGGTTTCAAGAAGAAGGGAGTTCTTAAAATCGCAATAATCCGAAGTGGTTTCACACCTCGTACGGGCCAGGGACTGGAGTAGTCTCCGAGGCTTCGAAGGGAAGAGTCCACTAACACAAGTTATGAATATTACACATAGATCGAGGTCAATGAAAAGACTCACGGATCTCTCAGAAAAACACCGTCTCGAGCACCACGACGTCTCCGTCCCTCCGGGAAGGGGGGGGCATGACGCGAAAGGGTGCTCTGATGCGATCGTTCTTTCGCGACCATCAGCTGGCACGCGATAACAATCGGTTTCGCTGCAGGACGGAGAGGGGTGGTAACGAGATAAAAGGGACGTTACAACCCTCGAGCACTGAGGGGAGAAGTCGAGAAGTTCAGACGGAAGAAGGATGGGGGAAAAGGCTTCTGTATTCAAACTCACCTACACGAAACTAGGAAGGTCTCTTTCAGCTTCAAGAGGAAGGAGAGGGGGAGGGAAACGACAATAACTCTGATAAGCAATTCCCACAGCCCATTGCTCAAGAACGGGAGCGGGGGGATCCACACCGTTGGGAGAAGAAAATACAAAAAAACCACCCGTCCAAGGGGGAATTCATAGCGAATCGTCTAGAGGGGAGGAATGGCGGTACCCCGGCGATCAAAAGCTGTTGGGGGGACGCAATAATCCGAAGCCGTCGGGGAGAGAAGGCGGGGACACGGGGGCGAAAAAAGGACAAGCATTATAGGGGGGTGTGCCATACCTGTAGTCCCTGGGGGAAAGCTGGACTCCAGAAATTGGCTCTATCGCCAAGGGTCAGGCACAACCTCTAAGCGTCGACGCTATGGGTCATGGAGGTAGTTCTATGGCCTGACCCGTGTCGGGGTCGTGGATAAAGAGACGGGAGTTGGAAGTCCCTCCGACTAATCTAATGCATTTGACTTTAGGAAAAGCGAAGCTCATTATTCTTCAAAACTGCGCTTAGCAAACCCGCGGGGGTTCGTCTTCGGGGTGGGAGACTAAAATTGTGTGGATTTCGCTCAAAACGGGAACTGGACGCCTGAAAGATGAAAAACTTCTAGCTCCTCACTGATTCCCCGGACGAGCGATCGGGCGCTCGGGAGGGAAAGGAGAGAAGGGATACGAGGCGGGGAGGACCTGACTATCCACGACGGATATCGGGACGAGAATGGTTCCGCTAAAAGTAGCTGCAAAAACCGGTCAAGGCCGAGGAGACTTTTCTTGGGGAGATCCGACGTCAGATAGGACTCGCACAACGGGCCAGAGTAGGGATAGCCTATTCGTGCATGGCAAAAACCACGTCACACGAACCGAGTAATCGCCTTCTGGACCAGAGAACGGAAAATCCCTTCGGGGGCGAGAAAACCTGCCGGGGGATAGAAAGAAGTTAAGGGCCGCGTGGTTCGAAAAGCTGCTTTAACCGAGGGAGCATCGAGCAACGGGAGGAAGGCGAACTGCTCGAGATCTACTCGCGTCACTACAGGGATCGGGGAAGAAAAGGGAGCGAAAAACTCAGGAAACCCGAGATTGATCAGCAGATTGGTGGCTCTTAGTGAGCTACGATGTCCGGAAACGGAGTCAAACCAGTCGGGTCAAAAGATGCCTCAAACCCCTGGCGTTAGAGAAGTGAAACTCAAAGAGAGAAAGAAAAGGACGAAGAGGCAACGCCTTCCAGTCTGGAAAAGGGGGGAGAGCAATGAAGAATGGGGGGGGATGGGACTGGAGAGCGCAAATTATCTCTTAACGTACCAAAGCACTTCTACTGGATGGATTCCGACTTGGGGCAAAAAGCACTCATAATCGGAAATAACAAACGGAGCCGAGCGCTGCAAGGGAGAAAACTAGCATTATGCCTGGGGAAGAAAAAGACCGTGCCAGGGCGAAATAACACCCCCCTGCGTATGCAGAGACAAGACTCGGTAGGGTTGCACAACTAAGAAAAGATCAGAGAAAGGCGGTGACCTGCTGGAACGCAAAATAAAAGGGGTCGGAGACGGCGACATTAGGAAAACGGGCGCTGAGAAAGCCGCACCAGAAGCTTCAAGTGCCAGAAAGCCGCTCAAAGGACGTGTCGAGCGCACGCACTCATGGAGGGAAGGAGACGCTACGAGCAGGGAAACGAAAACGCGGAGTCTAGAAAACAAAAAAGCTAAAGCGCGGGAGTTTTCGTGGGCGTCAGAGGAGGGGGAGGGAACGCGTCCGAAAAAGACACGTATCGCCGGTCAAAAAACCCAAAGTATTCAGGGGGAGGGGACAGGGGGGGTTGGAAAGCGGAAGCGCGGAGAGAGGCTCTCTAGGAACGTCTGGAGGGCCGGAGGTAATCGACGCACCGGGGGGGGGGGGGGGGGGGACATCACATTACTAAACGAGCACCTCGAACTCGCCGCTAGGAGCGGGCAACATACTAGCAAGATAGACGCCCGAGAGGTAATAAAAGGGCAACGCGCTCTGACGGCGGGTCAAGGTCCCGACAGAAAAAAGGGGATCGCTGCGGAAAAAGCAATAAAAGCGGCTGCTTCGAGGAGAAAGAGGACGCAACGACCTCGCTATTGAACGAGGTCCGTCGGACCTCACAAAGCCTCTGGAAACCGCTACGGAAGGGGTGGCAGTAGGAAAGAAGTCTCACAACACAAAGGAGAAGATAGAGATGCGGGGATCTTCTCGTAACAAAAAACCGGCATTCCCGGAAAGCGCGACCAGGGACGGGGTCAAGACCACCCAGCGAGGGGGGTACAACCTTCCCTCTATGGTAGAAACCGGGAGAAGCCGCATCACGACGTTTTCAACTCTGCGGACCCCGCGTCGCTGAAAGAACGGAAATAACGGAAAACTCGCGCCGAAACTCTCGACGTCCTCTTCTCCAACTAAGGGCAATGAAAAGGAAGGGCAGGGTTCTTTGAAGAAAGCTTCTCGATCTGGGCTCTTCGTGCGAACTTTCTCGGGGCGGGGCAGAGTCGCGTGCTAATTCGGTAAGCGGACCTGAGAGAAAACCATTTGAACGCGAACCGTAAAAAGAACTCACTCAATCTATCCAGAAGACTTCTCTATTTTCACGATAGAAAACCTTTAAACGGGGGCCGGTCCAAGTGGGTAGGAAAAAAACGAAAGAAGGTGTTAAAAAAAAAACTGGTTGACGAGGGCCAACGATCAAGCCAGAACACTCGCTCCTCTGGAATCATTAGAAGCTGAGAGGGGAGTGATCACTCGATGTCATGGAAAAGAGGCCTCCGCAAGTCGCACTTAGAACCAGGTGAAGTGCATAGAGGATGAAGCTCGACTCTAGGTAGTTGAGCACTGGAGGGCACGTATAGGACTTGAAGTCTTATCAAGCGGGAACTGTAGAAAAAGTCTCAGTAGTCAAAAAGTACCATGAGGAAAAACGGCAAAAACCGAGCATGGGACCCCGGATATCATTCTAGAGATTAAAATGTTGTAATGACGAGATCTGTCTCTATAGGGCATACGCCTGAGAGCAAGACACTCGTCCCTCGGCTTCTGGGTACCTGATACCAGGAATGAGAAGGGCGCTCATCTTCAAACAGACTAGGCGGTAAGACCTTTAATGGCGCGTGAAGTGGAGGGGTCTTGAAAGGAAATCTTGGGCCATGGACGACCCGAAGAAAAGGGGAAAAAGATTTAATACTATCAATATCTCACTAGCCACGAAAAATTCCCTTCCGAGGAGTGTAGCCTTCCGCCTGGCGAGAAGAAGGAGGGCGGTGGACTCAAACTTTCCTAACGGAGCGAAGTTAGAGCAAGACAAATCTAACTGATACTGGGGTCGATACTCTCTTCATAGCGACGTAGAGGGCAGCGGACGCCGAAAACTGCCCAGAGCGACATGCAAAAACGGTGAGCTAGAAAGCGTGGTTTGCCCTGACGGAGGGAGGAGAAACTCACAGCTAAATCCTGTTAGCGGTCGCCGCAAAGAAGAGAGCTTTCTATCGGAGGGGAAAAGACTACAGGGGCAAGAGAAAATCGGGGGAAGCAGGCGCGCCGAAACCCAAAGGCGGCCGCGAGCCACAATAAGGAAGGTCGAGGCACAGAAAAACAAGATCTTGACGGGGAGGGGGGATGAAAGCACGATTAGATAGGCGAGGTCTGGCAGCACGGAAAAAGCAAGCGAGGCAACGAAGATCTGGAAAAAGCTGAGTAAGGAGGGGAAGTCAGGGAGGCGAAACGACCAATAAAGTCTGACTTTGCGTTCATAGGCAAACAGTGCTTCAGGGCAAAATTCCAGACAAAGAGAGGAATTTAAAAGCGCAAAGGGGCTTGCGAGGAAAGTCATGAAAAAAGCAGCGATAGCCATGAAGAACGACACAGACGGCGCAAAAGAAACCGCGAAGGGAGTGGAGGAAAAAAAGTCGGAGTAGGAATCAGGATGGGACGTCAAATGCTGTGAAGGGAACCCAGTCGAAGAGCAGGATGGGTGACCTAGACTTTGCCGCAGCTTCGGGGGAAGGACCGGGGCAAGATTCATCGAGGCGAGCTGACACCAGGTTCATGGAGAAGGGTCCTCCTTAACCACAAGGTCGACGAGAGCTTAAGGAGGCGTCGCGCGCTTCTGGGTCCACCGAGTACTCCTGGATAGCAACACCTCGACCGACTGGTCTCTTGACTGTGATAACCACAAGCTTCCGAATAACTCTAAGCACGAAGAGTTCAGATGGGGGCAACAGGAGCACAACATAGAGGAATAATAATCCTTTGAACGATTAAAAAAGGACACCGCTGCGTATGACACGAACTCATCCCAAGGGACCAGGGTTGTAGAAAAAGCTGGGAACTGAGAAACAAACGGGGGATCACGGGGCAATTAGCACTATGGCTTACTACTGCCTGAACGCGCCCGGGGAAGGCTACTCTCTGCCCTCGAACGCACTCGATTTGACGCCCAGGCGCGCAGAGGGGGTGAATTCGTTATGAACCGAACGCCGACGCACATCACAGAGTCTCCGATAAAGGGGACGAAAGCCGGGGAAGGGGAGAGGAGGGGGGACAACCTCGGAAACGACGATCATAAGCCTAAAAGAAAGAGGAGGGGATAGGGGGGGGGGGAAAAAGGTCGAGAAAGGCAAGATCGCATAAGAGAACCGTAAAGTTCGGTCCACGGCTGGGATCTTCTTAGGTTTCCAGTTGAGGGTGGGAGAGAAGCGCCTGAATTCTTACTATCCGCACTTACAAGTATGAATGGCATAGTGACGAGCAACAACACCCCAGGATGATATGGGGAAGATATATATCGACGCGGGACCTGAACTCGCTCACGAGTCTACCCCACTCTCATACGTAGACTTCATCCTAAAGAAGCGCAAAAGCCGGTCCGGGGAGAGTTCTGGGACGACCAAAAAACATCGAAAGATTAAAAATAGTATAACCGCTAGGGGCACGTAATGTCTTTAGGCGGGGGGTACGTAATGGGGAAGGAGGCCCCAATCGGTAGGCTGATCTAATGGAACGGTACTCGGGAATGCGTCTTCTTCTTTTAAAACCAAGTGCAAGAAACCGCTGAGCTCATTAAGGCGGCCATAGAATGCGAGGACTTGCCTCAAGGAAGAGGGTACAAAGAGACATCAGTGGGGTTTGAAGGCCTTCTCGGAAACACCGGAGGTGTTCCATGACAGCTAAAAAATTCAAAAAAGGGGTAGAGGGGAAGCGGAGAGGAAGCGAGGGGCCACGCTTATATTACTGAGCGGGGCGCGCAGATAGCTATAACGTCAGCTGGATAATCATATGAGTAAAAAAAGGGGGGTCTCCAGGAGAAAGCAATGTCTAGTTTGGCGCAGCCGAGTCTATCACGTACGCACAGAAATTCAGAAAAAACCTCCCCTTACAACCCAAGGCTCAGAGGGGGAATTATCTAAACGGCCGACCTTCAAGGAAGTTCCTCAGAAGGGACAAGGGGGAAAACCTGGACTCTTGTAAGGATTAAAAGGCGCGCGGGATCGGGCAATAGCACTGCTCAACTATTGTAGGACCGATCTACGACAAGTGACGACCCAAAAGGAAAGCTGCCGCCGTAACGTGAAAAACAGGATCCAAAGGCCGTCGCAATAGTCGAGCTCGCCTCGTCGTTATTTGAAAGGGAGAGGCTTAATCTATATCCGAACTGATACTTCCGAAAGGTGTCAGCGAGCTTGGGGAGCGGAAAGGGGCTGCCGCATAAAGAAGTGGTAACAAGGACTGGGTATGGGGGGGACTCCCCAACGGGGTACTGATAAGGCTAAACGACTCCCCGATCTGGTAGGGAAATCAATCGTGGGCTTTTCGAGCAAAGGGAAACTAAACCTAGCGCAAAAATAATCGAAAACGCCGCGAGCCAAGATCAAAAGGGTCGCCCGGCGGTGCGGTATCAGGCAGCGCTGGGGCGCGCGAGGAACCCTCTAAAAGAAATGAAGGCGGTAGGGAAAGACTCGACGACTCGCGTCGAGAGGAGCTCACACTTAGAGGCGCAGGAAAGGGGAAGAAGAGAACAGCAAGCAAAACGTCGTAGAATGGGTGGGGATCAGCGCCGCATAGCTACGGGGAGACAGCACAAGTCATTCAAACTGAGGGAGCTAGGAAGACACGGGGAATCGTGGTAGAGAAAAAAAAGAACGATCTTAGATATTTTCCGCGCAACGCGTCCGCGGAGGGAAGCCGGAGGAGAAAAATCGAAATGTTTTGGGGGTGTGGAAAGTGCTGGGGAGGGCGTGCGGAAGTGGCTCGTAAGGCAAAAGTCAAAAAGGAGGAAATAAAAGACGGCGTCCAGACGGCGCACGAAAAAAAAAAAAATCCGAAAGCGATACAGAGGGGGAAAGAAGGGAATCGGAAGGAGGGTCAGAGGACGAAGTCGTCCCCGGGGACGCTATAGGCACGCCAGAGCAGGTTCTTACTAAAAACTCGAGCTTCTGCCAGTCGAAGGAAAGAGTAAACCCGACAAGGAAGCTCCTGTTCTCTATTTTACCCTAGAAGTGTCCTCAAGGGACGCACTGAGGGGAAAAAGGAAACATAGCCTTCAAAGGGGTACAAGTCGAAGTGATCTGGTGAAAACAGGGGGCAACACAATCCTCTTCTATCTTGGGCGCTCATCCGGTTGAGGAGAATGTCTAGGAGGACCACGGGCTAGAGATGTAAAGTATCCCACCTCAATAGGGGGGAAAGAAAATCGGAAGGGTTGGGTATAACTGGATGTGTCTGCAGAAAAGCGTGGCCAACAAGGGGGGGAAACGGGGGGGTCTCTGGGACACCGCTGGATCAAGGCGGTGGGAGGAAACTATAAAGAAAGATCGGCGGCTCGCGCTGGAGTCGTCGGCGTCTAAGTGAGTCTCACGGGAGGGTGCGCGGGTTAGGAGTGACTCAAGACGTAAAAAGGGAATTCATGGACGGGCAATCTCGGAAAAAGGTCGAGCAAAAGAAGCAAGAGAATTGAATCTCGGAAAACAGGACCGCTCTGAAGACGGAGGATAAGGGGGTAAAAAAAATAGGGCGCAATCGACGAGGCGTAAGCTAGAAGAATCGGCGGGATTTAACGGACTTTCGCTATATAAACGGGAGTCACGGAAGCTCGAGGCGGGAAAAAAAGAAAAAAAAAAACGTGAAAAATAATTATAACCGGGAAAGGGAGATCTACGGGCAACGGACGATGTGCGTGGTCCTAGAAATGATCAAACAACAAGAAACTTAGGAGGATTTAAGGAATATTCTCAAGGTCCAAGCGCATCGTAGAAGTCGCATTAAGTCCCTAGAGGCTTCTCAAGAAGGGTGATTAACAAACCCCAAACTCACGGTCTATCAACCTGTCCGCGAGGTGATACGGAGTCTCAAAGCAAAAACGTTCCCAAGGCGGAATAAAGGCTCGCGATACTTACGAAGAGACCCTCTCCGGGAGGGGGAGCTGAGTGAACAGTAGAAGAAAAACGTAAATGGGTCGTTCTCTTCTGGGGGAGGGCTGGGTTCAATGCGAAGTGATCTCTCTTCGAAAATGCGGAAAGGGGGGGGGGCGTATCGCGAGAAATGCAAAACGGGGAGAAAAGAAGAAGGACTAAACACAATCCCTGGGAGCAGAAAAATATTAGTCAGGGATGTAGTCGGGACGACAAGCCAAGCCTCCGGGTGATCAAAGCATGTCACCCGGGGTTTTTACGCAAGAAGCACCCTCTCTAAAGACAATCCCTCCGACGAGTGGACCGAAAAAAGAAGGGCTTCGGGGGGACTCTAGAAGAACGGCCGGGCGAGGGAATCGCCGGAAGGGTGCATTATGAGCGACATCAAATAGGGCGGAGGGGGCCCGAAAATGAATCAAAGGACAGGTAGCAAAAGGAAGAACCTCCTTAATGGGAAGGAATCTGCTCGAAAAAAGCAAATCCAAAAAGGATCCGGGAAAACGCGCGCAAGGGAATCCGGAAGCACGACCGAGTCAGGGGGAGGAAGGGGACAGCTTCCTAAATAGGTGTAGCCGAAAAGGGGAATAAAATCTGAGTGACTCGAAAAAGGGGAAGATGGATTCAACCTTAAAGCCGATCGGCATCGGGACGTTGAAGGAAGGAGGGGGAAGGCTTTCTTTGGACGAGAAGGACGGGGGTAAAGGGTTACCTTTACTCCTCGTGCCTGAGAATTGCACGAGAAACGACCGAAAACCACGAACGCGCTGCTTAAAGATCCGACGTAGGTTAAAAACGCCTTTCCGATAAGTGGAGAGAGGTCATATCACTCAAAGGGGCGCTGAACAGTAGCCATCTTTTCGAATCGAAAGAAAAGCTTGCGTCGGCGAAGCAAAAGGGGATCATGGGGGGAATTGCTCGGAAAGCGGGTTCCTGCTGCGTGGATCGGCCAGGTAGGGGCAAAAAAAAGGGGATGCAGGTCCGGAACGGCTAGCAAAATCAAGCGCGGATTCATACTCGTTAGGCACGTCAAAAGAAAGGAGGGAAACGGCGAAAAAAAAGCGCGTTCAGCTGAGCAGAAGGCCTTCCTTAAATTCAACGAGATGATCAGGGAGGGACTCAGTTAGAAAAAAAAGTTACTCATTAAAGATATTTAACTAAGGCGCATGGCTACGCTGCACGTTACTAAAGTCCTATGTGGGAAGGAGGGTCGAATGGAACGCAAGAAAGTATCAAGGAGCGTTAACAACGCAGGATGTGCAACAGTCAAGTTCCGAGGAAATCGCAAAGCAAAAAAGCTCTCCAGGTGGCTCGGAAATCGGATAGACAGGCAAGACGTCATTCTCCAAAAACCTCGGGAAAAACTGAGAAGGATTTAAGGACTCCGGGCGTCGCTTCAAAGGAGTCTTTTAACTGTGATTACGTCCCGGGGGAAAAAAAGAGTCGACGAAAAAGAGGATGTGATGCGCCTGGCAGAAGGCAAACTGCTCGCGGGGAATGATTAGGGCAGGATTCTCCCGAATTCGGGCCGATCACGCAGAAGGGGGAGAAGTCAAACGCACCCGTTGAGCAGAGCGGCTCCGAGTCTCGAACGCTAGGGCCAACTGGAAAAGGAGGGGTCTTCGGGGAAAGAGTCAACAACTCTACAATTGCGAGTCCGGGGGGGGACAAAACGTCTCAGCGACTCAACCTACTTCGTAGCACGGGAACGATCCAACCTGTAAGGGGAAGCTCTCCGAAGAACCAGGAGGGGGAATGGCCTTATTGACGATCCCTTTGGAAACGGGGTTCGGGAGGCCTGACTACAAACAGGTGGGTGATAATCCTGGAAGGTGACTTGGGAACGACCGCTTTAACCTCTGCTCAAAGTGCAAGTCGGATAGGGAGGCAAAGGGCAGTACGTTAATGGGAATCTAAAAGCTCTTCTGAAAGTCGTGCCGGTGAGTAAGGGTAGAAAGCAGCAAAACAATTGAGCTTCTCGAAATGGGGGTCCAGCCGTTGACAACTCTAGGGGGGGTGGGTTTTCAATAAGCAGACGACCTCGGAGACCGCGTAGGACGATGGAAAAATTGCTGAATTCTGTCTTCGACGGAAGGGTTGAAAAGGTCAACAGGGGGGAATGCTAAAAAGACATCCTCATCAAAGTCCCTTCTTTTCTATGGACGAAGGAGAAGGGCGGAGGTGATGTACTACGAGTGCGCATTTAGGTTGTTCTTACAGGGAGAGGGAGACTAAGAGAGGACTCGATGAACGGAGATCTCTCATTCTGCAGGGGATTAGAAGACTGCGGGCCGCAGCGCCGCCAAGAAACAACAAATGATCAACAGAAAATAGAGGCCTCGATCAGCAGATAGAAGTTGAAGCCCGAGGGAAAAAGGAGTGAAACCGAAAGTCTCGGTCCCCGGCGCCTAGTCCGCAGACTTAAAGGGAAAGCTTCTGACCGATCGTCGGGAGCGGCGTCAGAGTGAATCAAAAGGGGGGAGAGGTGAGATTCGGAGATTGAGTGGACTGGAAGCTTACACTGAGATCCAGACAAGTCGGATATCATGAGTAAAGGGATTGTCGTTCTTAAGTCTGTACAGAAAGGACAGAGAAACGAAAACCGGACCAGTCTGAGAGGTCAGCTAGTCCCGCGTAACTCGGGAAAAGACGGAAATTAACAAGAGACCATTTCTCATACGTAGACTGGGAAGAAAAAAAACCCAGTGTGAAGAAAAAAAAAGGGAGTCAACACAATTCAAAGGTATAGGTGTACTGACGAAACGCTCGGGGGGGGGAAACCCCAGAGTCCAGAAAAAAGTTGGGGGTAAAGACTCTGGGGCTAGAAAGGAGTCTGCTCTAGCAAGGGCCGGCGCGCAAAAGGGGGTCTCATCTGGGTGTGGGCCATCCTCGGATGATCCAAGTAGCATCAAAAGCGTGAGCTCCAAAGGCTAAAAAACGACTCGGGCATATTCGAGTTCCTGAAAAAATGGTCGGGGTGGAACTTCTAGGACCTATACTCACCTAAATCGTGACGAAAGAACCTCAAGTACCCCCAAAGCCAGAGAACAACACAAATCTGCAAGTAAGTAAGCAAGCAGTGCTAGATCTTTTGAGACGGGGAAAAAACCGCCGCAACTCAGAAAAAAGGCTTAAACTTGTCTCGAGGAAAAACTTTCTAGGAGGGGCGTCGTAATAGGATCGGCGGAAAGAGCTCGGACGAGCAAGACGTCGCATCGACTTGGAAGGCGTGTCAAGAACTTCTCAGAAGCGGGAACGAAAGCGGAAGGAAAGGAACGGGATTGATGAGAATCAGAACGGCACTAGAGAAAACGGCTCCCTCTCACGGACGAGGAACTTTGGCGGAAAAAAAAAGTTCCTGATAACCAGGTGATCTGACGGGGGAGACCAGGCAACCATATCCAGAGGGATTTTCCTCAGTCCGAGGGTGGAGGACAAGCGAGGGAAACAAGACCGCGCAAAATCGCGAGAACGGCACGGGCTTCCTCACTTCTCGAAGCATCCTTAAGCGGGCCACAGGGATAGAGACAGGTCAAGCAGCGACGAAAAAACCGCTCTCTGATCAGCTGGCTTCTCTCAAAGAATTAGGTAGAAAAAAGCCGCCCAACTAAACAGGCGCAGGGGGGGAGTTCCGAGGTATCATAACTTGAAAACCGTCGAAAAAGGGAGTTCTCGAACGCGCCCCTCTGCAAGGAGGGATCGAGAAAAAGCGCTGGCCTCACGATCGTGGATCCCCGCGGGGACATGGGCAGGGGGACGTTCGAGGAAAGTGATGAAGAAAAAAAAAGGAAAAAGTGAATGAGAAGTGAAAAGAAGAAAAGGAAAAAGGAAAGGGTAAATTTCGAAGAGCGAAGGAGATCAAGGGAGAGAAGGAGGGGCTGGAAGTAAAGAACAATGAGGAAAGGGAGGAGGAAGGGAAAGAGTGGACAGAAGAGAGTGTGTAACGAGTGCGCATCTCGGCTTCCGAAAAGGAAAAAGAATAATACGTTGAAAATAGTAAATAAAAACCGAACAAATCTCCTCCAAACTCCCTGAAGAAAGAGATAAAAAAAATAAGGAGGGACGGTAGGCGATCTAGGAGTACCCGAAGAAAAAACACCAAAAAAAAACACCCAACCACCCCCACGAAAACAAAAAAACAAAAAAAACCCAAACCACAAAAAGAACCCCCAAAACCCGCAAACAAAAGCCCACAAAAAACACCCCAAAAAAAAAAAACAACCCAACCGCCAACAAAGAAAGAAACACCACACAAAACCCAACCCCCCCCAAAACAGCGCCACCAAACAACCACACAACCAAGACACAAAAAACACAAACAAAAAAAAAACCAACCAAAACCCACCAGAACACACAAACACACAAAACCAAAGAACCCAACACCCACAACCCCAAAAAAAACCACACACCCCAAAACCAAGAAAAAAAAAACCAAGAACGAAAGAAAATGAACGAAGCAGAACTATCCCAATGGCCAGGAGAGCTTTTCTTCTCACGAGAGATGGAGGAAGAGAGCGCGTCGCAAACGAAAAACAAAGCATAAACCTTGCTCTGGATCTGACTTTCCCTCAGCAGGAGGGGGAGCCAAGAATTGAATCGTTGAAGGGCGACCTCCTCAGCAAATCCGGGGAATCACAAGCGGCCAAACTACCAGGGGATATCTGGTTCGAACACGGAAACGAGGGGGGGGGAAGAAGTCTACGATAGGCCAAAGTCAAGAATCTGCAAACAAGAAGGGGTCTGAGAACCAACAAAGAAGGCCGCTGGGGAGGAGTCCGAGAAAGACTCGCAGGAACAAGGTGGGAGAAGACAACAGGATGCTATTTCGACAAAAAAAAAACTGGGTATAATAGGGGGGTAATGGTTTGGGCTAGAAAAGACTCGTCTACGATGTAAGAAACGAAAGGGATACCGGCTGTTAGGACACAGATTGAGAGGCTGAGGACGTCGGCTTCGGCGGGAGTAGACGATCGCTGAAACAAGACGAAAAGAACTAAGAAGACATAGAGAAAAAACGCAGACTACCCTGTAACGCTCTCTCAGGAAAGAATAAGTCGAGTCGACGTGATAATGGAAGAGGGAAAAGAAAATTCTGGAAGAGGGGAAAAGGCGTGAGATAACTGAGGCACCGCAAAAGGAACTGCTCGGCTAGTCGGGATTCTACGGCCAGGAAATAACTAAGGGGGTCAGGGGAACTCGAAAAGTAACAGAATCTTTGGCAGGAGAATCAGCGACGGTAGGAATAGGAGGAAACGATCTCGTAATCGCCGTCCTGCCAGTATAAAGATAGGAACTTTTCATAAACTTCGGGCGAGCCAGCCGGACAGGCTATAAGTGGCTCGCAGGCCCGAGAAAACTAAATGCGTACGCAAGCGAGTCTTTAAAAGCGCGCGCCTCGTCTACCCGCGACGTCCAAGTGAAACGGAACGAGGGTAGTCCAAAAAAGCACGGAGGGGGATATCCAAAGTTTCTTCGGGAGAGGGCGAGACGCGGATTGACGGAGGAGTCACGCGGAAGCAGCCAGACAGGAGACAGATACCGGCCCGGCGGCGACGCCCGCAATATAGGGTCGACCGGGGAGGTCAGCAAATAAAGAAACATGGGCCGGAAATCTTTTCTACATCCTCAAAAAACTTTTGGAGCATTCAAGGCAACGCGAGAGCCCATAAAAAAAAGAGATACGCGGTCATAACGGCGGCTCTGAAAGAGGTTCAGACGGCCCGAGATACCCGAATGCCGCAAGCTGCAACCTTAAATAGGGCAAGTGCAGGTACACAGCTAGTATCTCGGAGGAGAATGCTGAAGGGAGACTGTGCGGGGCGGAACGACTCGAAGAGGGGAAAAACCGTGGACTTGAACGCCAGGACGGCAAAGGGGGGGTCAGTAAAACCAGGAAGGCAAGAAATAGTCTGCAAGAAGAGGGGCAAAGAGGGTCACCAAATAGAACTCGTGTGGTAGACCTACCATCTCGGTAAAAGAAGGGGGGCATGGACCGTAAAAGCGAATCTGCGGGAAAAGACAAAAAGAAGCATGTCCGGAGTAGGGGGGTGAGAAGAGGAGTAAGAGAAGCTGGGTCTTCAGACGGAAAGCCTAACGGCCGTCACTATGGAACGAGGCAGGGAAAGCGACGTCTCGAAAATCCAAAATCTCCGTCCGCAGTCGAAAGCGGGAAAAGGAGGAACTCCTGAAGGAAGAACGGCAGAGCTTCGAGAAAGCTTCGAGGCTCCACTGTTCGAACGCTGCCAGGCGATGATTTTTTAAGGGGAAATAGCCGACCCCTGACTAGGAGAAACGGAAAACAGCTTAGAAGAAAGTTTGAATTCGATGGTTCGGGAAGGACACGGGTATCGGAAGCTCGAAAGGTGTTAAAAATGAAAAGCACGACGAGGAGCATCTTCAATCGGAGCATACTAGGGGCAGCATCAAAAGGGGGGAAAGCGATTCTCAAGAAACGCGACCACCCAAGCGCCGTCCTTTCATTAAACACATCGGGCTTTCGGGCGAGGGGAATACCCTAGTGATTGACGGGGAGGGCTATTAGAACTATTCCGACCATGAACAACACCAGAAGGAAGAGAAAAGAACTGTAAGGGGTGCGATGACTTCTATGAAGAATGAAAAAGACAAAAAGATTCCAGAAATTGACTGGCCTCTGAAAGAGGGGGGCGTGAGGAACGGTCAACTCGGACACTCACTAGCACTATGCGAAAAAGCGCTCATAATGCTATAGGGCCTGCTAAGTCAGGACGACGCCTGGCCAAAAGATAAAATACAAAGGAGAAAAGAGACTCTAATTGTTCCTTAAGGGTTATTGCGGGAACGATAGCGAGGACTTTCTGTGAGTCCGGCAGAAAAAACGTCGAAGAACTCTCAGTGAGACTAGGACTGGCGGACCTTCTTAAGGAAAAAAAGTCACCAAGAGGGATGTGATGTAATCAAGCCAAAGAAATGTGCAGAGCGAATCCGGGCCAACGGTCGAAAGGGGTCCGCAAAAAGGCGCCGCGAAAAGCGCTGCGAAAAAACAAAGCGGAAGAGGAAAGACCCTCGACAAAAAAGCTTGGGGGGAAATGTTCCTTGCGACACAGGGGGGAGCCTTCCTACGACACTGGTCAAAAGAGAAGCGCGAACCCCCAAAGATAGAGGGAACGCCTAAACAATAAAGTCATATCCTCTGAGGCAGTATTGAGACAAACCAAAAGGAGGGGGGGGAGAAGTGGGGGCCTAACCACCTCATCTTGAAAGACCAGGAGCAGGGGACTGTGAGAGGAGACCAGCGTTCATGGGGGAGATCGGGACAAAAGCGCAGATTTGACTCCAGGACTGGGGCGAAAGCGAGGTCTGGGTAGGGAGGAAACGACTCCTAAGAAAAAGCCACCAGAGGGGCCCCAGAGGAACAGTAGAAAAGTTCCAGTGCGATACCTAAAGAAGACGTCGGAAAACCAAAAAGCATGGGGCAGGAAACGATCGGCAGGAGGAGATCTGGTGGAAACTCATATCAAATCTAAAGCTCTGACTGGGAGGTGGGAGGGAGGGACCAAATCTAAAAAAAAAGCAGAGAGTAGATAAGGAATCTTCACTTCTCAATCAACCAGGAGGGATTAGGGAGATTATAAAACGTCACTTATAATCTCCGTCACCAGTCGCGACGCACAGAGAGTCCGACGGAAAAGCAGGACGCAAGACGGGGCACGGGGGAACTCACTAATCTTCTGGACTCACATATCTAACTCATCGAATACCGAATCGGTGGAGAAAACGGAGTTCTATTTTCTATAGAGGAGAGCGGACCAAAGACGAAAGTCGGGGGCTTATAAGAGGGGGAGTTCGTTTGTAAATGTCCGGGCAATAATACTACCAAAGGAGCAGGCCTTGGAGTCAAAAATCGGGAGATGGACACTTTAAGAGGACGCTAATCAGAAAGAGAAGAAAATTTTATCAAGAGTCGGGTGGGAGGGGTTTCGAAAAAAAGGAGGGCGACCCCTTATGGGGTAGTCAAGGAAGAAAAATCAACAGCAAGGGACTGAGGCCCCGTCGAGACTATCAAAATTTTGGGGAAAGACAAATCGGAGAAAGAGTCGCCAGAAGACTGTTGGAGCAAGTAAGGGCTGTTAGTGGAAAGATA
>Ga0179593_1336476_pt1 | contig 18541 bp, 21 predicted proteins | sample CZODoug2_1_08_16_FD_185931 | JGI IMG/M metagenome (GOLD analysis project Ga0179593, IMG submission 185931) | Vadose zone soil fungal communities from Angelo Coast Range Reserve, California, USA - CZODoug2_1_08_16fungal (PacBio error correction) | ecosystem: Environmental > Terrestrial > Soil >...
TTGCTTCACATGAGAAGGGGGCCGTACAAAAACCGCGGGGGAAATGGGAGGACTAGAAATCCGGAAGGAGTTTGGACACATATCTAAAACAAAGTGAATCACGATCTCTGAGGACGTACAAAACACAAGGAGGAGTGGGAGAGGATGGTGTCGAAACCGGAGAGAAGGAGGAAGGGGAAGGTGCAAGGTGAATCGATATTGAATCATGTCTAATCTTCTAGAAAATTAAAGGACAAATGATTTGAGTCAACGATTAACAAAGAGGGGGGGCAAGCACTACTGGACTCCACTTAGGGGTGGCTCTGAAGAACTGGGGGATAGCATTTGGCGTGGCGTTGACCGGAGTCCTGCTGTGAATCGGTATTCACTGGGGGAAACCGGGGGAAAAGGGGAAAAAAAAGGAGGGCATAGAGATGAAGAACGGTCAAGAGCGGAGGACAGACCAGAGCGGAACTTAGTCCAGGGGTAGCTATAAAACGTCGTCTTTGACGGCGGGGAAAATTTTCAGCAAATCAATAAAGCCTGAGGCGAAGGGACAGACCTGAATTCATACCTCGGCCCGTGCCAAGGAAGGGAGAAGTGGAGTATTCAGTTAAAAACGGCAAGTTCGTATGGAAAAGAATCGGTGGGGAGAAAGACCGCAGGGAGCTGGTAGAGGTAACTAATGGACGATAAGGAAGAAAAGACGGGTTTCGAGAACTGGAAGTGGGGAAGAAGGAGGTCAAGGGAAATGGGGCGGGTGCTCAAAATAAGGGGGTTAAAGTACAAAGGGCATTTGAAGCAACTTGCGGGAAGCATTATATCTAAAGAGAAAGAAAAAGAACGGGTCATGGGATAATGATCTTGGGAGGAGGAGGATGAGGGACGGAAGAAGTAGAGGGGGTATTCGGTTGGAAATTAAAAATTGCAGCAGGGTTCCAAAGCATGCCCTGACGGGAGAGGAGAAAGACGTGAAGACATCTCAGACACATACGCGGAAAACGCGGGACAACAACGATAAAGGTTTAGGCACCATCCCGTAAAGGGTTTAGGAACTCGTTCAAAAAAAGGGGAAAAGATTCGTTAACTCGAAGCGGGGGAAAACAGGAAGGGATAAGCAATAGGACGAGCGGGTGAACGATTAGATTAAAAGGCAGGTGGGAAAGGAAAACCAAGCGAAGGGGTGGAGAACCATGCTCTTCAAAAGAGGTGGAAGGCGCGAGAGAAGGGCCGGAAAATAAAAAAGGGAGTCGTCGAGTCAAAGGCGGGGGGAGTGGGGGGCAGAGTTCGCGCAGACAAGAGAAGAAGAAAAAGGCAAGGGGGGGAACTGAGAAGGAGAAGCCACGAGGGTGTGACAGGGCCCTACAAGCGGCCATGCGGGTTGCGGGCGGGGGTTATAAAACAAAACACCCAGTGCTCGGCTGTTGTGGCAAAGAGAAAAGGGCGCGTGTGTGAAGTCGGGGGCCTGAAGAAGGAGGGGAGGGAAACCACTGGGATGGTTCGAGGAGATGGACGGGTCGAAGGACGCGGGGGATGTTGGTTGGTGTATCTTGGGGAGGGCAGGGAAAGAACAGACGACAAGCGGAGAACGCAGGGGAGATTGGGAATCGGAAGGGATAACGAGAGATGAGAGAACGCGCGGGGGAGGTGACTTGGGTCGCTTTGGGACCTTGTGAAAGGGGGGCGATTGTGAGTTAACAAACTGACGGAGGAAAAAGAATTGCGTGCGTCCACTCCTCTGATAGTCTGTGGTAGCGGGGCGCTTAACCCTCCTGCGCCGCCACACCGTGGAACGGTCATGTGACGGGAAGATTCTGAGGGAGGGCGACACAAACCAGTGGCCCGCCAGGAAGACACACAATATGCCGGGGCCGCTAATATAAAGAACAGTTCGATGGGGCTGTCAAACCTGGCATAACGTGATCGAGAGCAAGGGGGGGGGGAGCAAACAAAATTTTTTCGTTTTGCGGGGGTGGGGGCAAGAAGGGCCAACGAAGGAAACGGTAAGAAAAAAGGAAAATTCTACAATTCTGCCCAAACCAGGAACGGGGAGGCAATGGCATCGCTTACCTTATCGGAGAGGGGATGGCTAAGGCAGAAAAAATTGTCTAGGGAGAAGGAGGGCAACGGTAACTATGGGGAGGGAACAGGGAGGAAGCCCAGGTGTCAGACTGACGAAGAAGCTTCCTTCGCAATTGATGAGTCCTAGAATTCAAATTCCAAGGGGTGCGGCAACTTACAAAGAAGGGGAAGTCCGACAGGTGGGAGGGAAGAAAAGACAAAAACAATCATTTCAGCATTTCAAGTATGCCTCTCGGAGCTCATCAGGGGAGGACGAGATTAGAAAAAAGGGAACGCCTAAGTTAACGGAAAAGGACGTACATTCGGATTTGTTTATCTAGCCTGAGAAAGTGCTCGAGTATGGGAAAACTCGGTGTGCATCACTTGTCTGTCAGAGTATTCAAGGAGTCGGAAAAAGTGCCAACAGGTGGGTGCGGGAAGGAGTACATCTAGTTGCAATCCTTACACGCCATAATCAAATTGCGCTGCAAAATAATGAAAGGGGAAAATTATCAAGAGGAGTGGGGGTATTATTTGCGCTTCGGCATCGGCAACCCTGAAGGGGGGGTGGCGCCGTTCAAAAAATCCGGAGAAAAAGGCCTGGCTGTAAATGAAGTGACCAATCCAGGGGAATGCAAGAAAAAATTCTAGTCGGGGGGCAGTCCCGAGCGAAGGAGAGGGCGAGGTCACCTGAGCGGACTTGGGAAAAGAAAGACGGAATGTTGTGCAATCAAAGGGTTAAGTCAAACATAGATGGAAAAAATACAAAAGTGTCCACAAACCAGGGCGCCGTAATCTGATTGGGGGGGGGGGGATAGGCTAAGAGGGGTAGAGGAGGTGCAACCCAAAGGTCGAAGAGATCGCATCCTCAAAGGGCCGATGCAGATCATCGGAAAAAAGGAATTGCAATGAAGGAGGGGGTTCGTTAGGAAAAAGGGGAGGGGAAGAACTGGATTACAAGGGGACTTCATTCCGATAACGTCTTCGCGGGTTAGTCGCTTAACAACTGGGTCACAATTTTTATGGGTGGTGGGAAGGGGAAGGGGGTGTAAACGAATTCGTAGGAGAAGAAAATGCCTCGGCTATTTTGGCTAGACAGTGTAAAGAACGGTCGGGGAAAAATCTATTCCGTTGATCCAATCCAGAGAAATCGTGCGAACTAACTCAATTAGCGAAGGGCACCGTTCCGCAGAGTGTCTCTTGGGATCAACTTATCTGAGTAGAAAAAAGAGGGCTAGATAAAAGGCGAGCCAACTTTGCGATGAAGGAACCACAGCGCGAGCACGGAAGACGATATCCACAAATCAGGATGTTTTTTTCAGAGAAAAGTGTTTAAATTAAAGGAAGCGCCAAACAATCAGTAGAATGTCGAAGAAGGAAAAGAGAGTGTACTCTGGCCACCTCTAAACGCAAAGTTCGCGAAACATGCCAACTTTTGTTAACGAAGGCAAAAAAATCTGGCCGGCGTAGAAAGGGAAGGGGATAGAATGTGAGGGGTGAACACTTCGAGACGAGAGCAGATAGAACAAGGAAGAGCAGGCCCGGGAAGAAAATGCTCGAGCGCAAAGAACAGTAGATGCAAACTCTGAGGGAGAAGAAGGAAATTTTCTTTACTTCTGGAGGGGGTAGCGTGCCAAGTGATCCAGGTCCAGCCAAAAAAAGCGACGGCAAAAAATAGATAAACGGAGGGACCGACAAAACACTCTGGAATCGTTTAGGATAGAGAGCAAAGAACCCACAGGCCGACCGTGAGAAAAGAAAACCTCAAATTTTGCCTTGGTCACGGAGGAGTCGTCAACAGCTGACCAGTCCACATAAAACCATTGGAACTAATCAGACGCACTAGGTATCTCTATCAAAACGCTGGAAGGAGTTGCTGGGGGTATGGAACCACATACAAAAGCTCAGGGCAGAAGAATATGAGAAGAGATACAAAACTTGAAAAACATAATCGAAATCTCTCAAAAACAACAAGCGAAAAAAAAGGGAAGAGAGATGTTCGAATCAGAAATTTTTATCAAGGGTTGGGGGGGTATCGGATGTTGTCAGAGCATCGGCTTGACTGGTGGTGCGGGGGAATCGAGCAGCAACCGTTCAATAAAAACGAACTATGATGTGAAAAGAGGAGGGAAAGTTCTCAGGGAATGGTGGACGGGAAAAACCCGAGGGACGTGGAAATGGAGGTCGTTTTGATAAAGAAGGGTAAGGGAAGAGACCCATGTGCCGAGCAAAAGAGGACGATTCCAGATGGGCCCGGTCCAAACCGGGGAGAAATGCCGAGAGGGGTTTGGGGGGCGTATTGGAAAGAATTTTTGATAAAGCTACAAAACCATGCAGAAGAGAAAAACATGAATACAGACCGAAAAGCGAACCTGCTGGCTCGAGGCGCGTTTAACGCAGACGACGAAGATCAAATCAACGCCGAGTCTAGTGGGGGGGGACAAACAACCACAATATCAAAGTTGGGGAAAAAGAAAGATACCATCTACCCGGGCTTTTTTGGGGAAAGAGCCCAAGTGCAGGGTTGGCGGGCTGAATCTAGAAGATGGTAGGAACCATCCGCAGCAGAAAGGAAAGAATGAACTATTTTTCTCAGAATTGCTTGAAGTGGCGCGCTTCACAACCTGTCTCACCGGGGGATAGAACCGCCACAACAAATGTGGGGTTAGAGGAGGACAAATGCGTCAGCCATCAAAAAAAAGTGGGCGCGCTACGCGGATCGGACTATTGTCGTGCAGAGAAGAAGTGGAGACGAAGCGTCTCAATGGAACGGAGAAATGGGGAGAGCAGAGGGGAGTTTTCGACCGTCGAAATGATGGGTGGATGTATCTAGGAAGGGGGGGATGAAGAAAAGTGGGGAACAAAAGCTCAACATAGAGAAGAGGCAAAAAAAATGGACGTATCGTACACTTTGCCGGACAACACATTTTATTAAGGCAGAAAAAGGGGAATTCATGTGAAGGGAGTGGGCCACTTTACGGGAGAAAAATACCTAAATGAAGCCAAAGGGGGGTCGTTCGAACCGCGACCAAGAACAAAATATATCATTCACACTTGGGGGTGAAGAAATTTCATATAAAAGGGGAACGGCGTGATAGAAGACCCTCAAGGTTGGCCTGGGAGGAAAGAAAAAAGGATCAAGTTACTTTAATCATCATTCACCAGAAAGGGGGAGAACCAGATCTGAACCAATAAAGAGAAGAAACTCATGCTTCTGTCGATGTCGTGGAACGAATGAAAACCTCAAATGGGGTCTGAAAGGGAAAAGGGCCGACCAAGTCACGGGCCGCGCAGAAAAGTTGAAGCATCAGCAAAGTCATCCGCATGGCACCTGGACCGGGGGGAACGAAAAAAAGGAAGGGTGGCCGAAGGCGATTTGATGAAGAGGGGAAGGCAAGCTGGAATTCTCACCGGAAGGATTAGAGCGATGGCTAAGAGGAGGCAACAATACCGGTTAAAGGGAGAAGAAAAGGAAGAAAAGAAAAGAAGGATCATGGTCCGGTCATCCATGAGGTGGGAAAAGGTGGGAGAATGGTTCTTCCGGCGGGGCTTTAAGCTCTTGCTTACTAATAAAAACAGGTCGGTAAATGAGGGAAATCAAAGGAAAAGGTAGCAGGACATTTCAAAAGAAGTATCCTCTCCAAGAGGTAAAGCACAGAGAAGAAAAAAAAACGAAGGGGTCCAAACCGTAATAACGCCAGCTTAATCTCAAGGAGGGGGAAAGAGTAAAAAGAACAAAGAAGGAGCAAATGGAAAGGACGCTTTCGCGTTCAGGAGACCGGCTGTGGTGGTAGGAAAAGAGAAAAAAGGGGGACACCTGGGTCAGCTATAAAACTTTCTCTCAAAACAGGGAGGGAAAGCCATGACTTCTGCCCAGAACGGGTGAACGCACCGTTGTCACGGGGAAGGAGGGGTGCACTGGGGGGGAGAACTCAAATCGCGATTAGAGACGGATGCAAGTATAAAACGAAAAGGATAGAATTGGAATCCCTTTGAATCGGTTAGTGGAAAGAGAGAAAGGATGTAAGTAACGAGTTCTCGAGAGCGACACTTCGGAGTCATCTGACAAAAAAGAAACCATAAAACTTTGCCGTGTCTTGCATAAAAAAGGGGGGACGAGGAGATCACCGTGGACCAAACAATAACAAAGGAAGTCAATGCTGAAGACAGATTAGGAGAAGGGGAGTCCCATTCAACGTGCATCAATTGACCGGAAAAAACCGGGGCCGAGGAACGTAATCAAGGTAAAGAAAGAGAGGGGAGAAAGAAAGAGTGCCAGCCCAGGGATGCTCAACCAATACGCAAGGGTATCGAAAGGTTAGTCTGCATTCGGGGGGGAAATTCCCAACTATAGCACCAAACCCAACGATACGGAGAAAAAAGGGGGAAAAAAAAGGACTGGTGCAAGTGCATTCGAAAAATTGACCAGGGAAACAAAAAACTAACAGATAAGCCTTCTTGTGGGGGAACCATTGGAAATAAAGGTAGGAGGTCGCAAAGCGGTGGCCGCCGCATCCTGCGCGCGCCGAGAGACTCCGGATAAAGACTTTTAACTAAGGCTTGAAACGCCAACAAAGAAAAAAGCGCTTAAAAAGAGGACGGCACGCTGAGAGATTGGCGAGACTCACAGGGATAGAGACTGGTTCAACCATCGAAGAAGAAATCTGGGAATTAAACGATCTAAACAGGCGGAAACCCAAAAAAATTCGGAGAGGAGGAATGGGCCATGACGACGACTAAAAAAAAAACCGGGAGAAGTGGGTAAGACCACGCAAAGGCCAGGACTTAACTTGCTCTTTGAAACTAGAGGGGATAAGTGTCAGATGCGTTAAAGAGAAAACCGAGTTCGCACACGCCAGGAAATGTGAGGCCACCTACGAAAAAAGGGTCCTACAGGACAACCAGGATCATGATGATCAGGGAAGAGGAAACACAACTAGGAAAAAGGGGAGAGTGCGCTAACTGCAGGGGCACAAGTTTTGCAAGCCAATGAAGGCTGAAAAAAACCTCGGTGCACCCGAAGGGGGGGAACGACTACACTCTAAGATTAGAAAAGACAACACAGAGAGGAAGATCATCAGAGCGATTTATTAAGAAAAGGCGTGATCGGAAATTGAAGGAGGGGAAGGAAAAAAGAAAACTATGAATGGAAAAGCAAAAGAGGTCCCCTCACTACTGAGACAAAGAGTCAAGTGGGGAGAGGAAGAAATCCGCGATTCTGGGCCCTCAAATTAGGGGAGGAAGAAAGGATCAAAGCAATAGAAACAAAAAAAACCATAGACGGTCCTTAGAAAAAAGCTTTGGACCGCCGACATCTTCTCCCGTTCTGAGAGTTCGCCCATCTGTAAGAGGGCGGGGCTATGCATCGTGGGTCGGAAAAAAAAAAACTAAAATAATAAAGTTTCAAGAAGAAAAAATTGTACAACCCGGTGATCGAAACAAAATGACTCGGGGAAAAAGAATCCACCGGGTGATTCTACTGCTCAATACGCCAAAAAAAAAAGCTTTGTCAGAAGCATTCAAGTGAGAAGGCGTAGACGCGATTCCACCTGCTTAGACGACAAGGAGATTAGCTAAAAGCAATAAAACCGGAGAGGGAAGAAAAAGAGGCGGCGCGTTCCGGGCTGGAGGGAAATGTGCAATAAGGCCAGAAAATTTACAGCTGGACTAAGACAGGGAGAAAAGGTCTGCACTTAATAAGCAAATTCTCTCAACAACAACGAGGAAAGAGAGAGAGGGACTGACAACTGCGACTGGGATTCGGGGGGCATTAACACCTGTAAAAAATGGGAAAGGGGATCTACCACGCCGACCGGAAAGCCCAATGGGGGGACTAGCAGGGGGGTGTCTATCAGTGAGATAGCTGACATAGAAGGAAGAGGGGGAGAAAATGTGCATAGGGGTTTTAAGGAGAAAAGGAATCCACGCTGGCGTCGCTAGCGCAGCGAAACCAAGTGAGGGGGGGGGGCACAAAAGTTCGACTGCTTTCGTCCAAGAAAAGGAAGAGAACGTATGCTTCGTACGGGTACATATACTAGTACATAGCATTGAGAAAGAAAGACGGGAAATCCGGGGAGGTCGGGTCCATCCCATTGAGTCCTCACAGAAGGAAAAGTCGAGCGCGGAAGCGGATGTGAGATAAGAGAAAAGGGTAAGCAGCTCACTAGATCATTACTCTGCGGGGCCAGGGAATGGGGACTTTCTTTTTAAACGCAAGGTTTCGGGACTTACCGATGAATATAACAAAAAAATAGGCCGTGTCCTTTTCAACGATGGCGGAACGTACTAGAGGGGGGCGTGGAGGAGAAATTTATCTTAAGGGATGAGGAGGTCTAAACGGGGGGGGTGGTTTTGCAATGGGTTCGTAGAAAAATGGAGACAAACTGCGTGGAAGAGCAAGTAGAAGAAAGAGATTAAGGGATAATAGGGGGGGGGTCCGCTACTAGAAAGCCGGGGGGGTCGCGATTCAGGACGGAGGAAAAGGAAAGGGTGATACATTTTGAGGATTCGAGAGAGGGGCAGGGGCGGATACGAAGAGCATGCTACAACCGTTAAAAACTTTTCAAACTAGGCTTGGGGGGGGGAAAAAGACGCCAGGTTTCGGTACAGGGGCGGGGAAGGGTAGGGGACCACAGTAGACAATTTCGGTGCCTGGCGCGAGGGGAGGGACAAAAAAGGGGAGTTCATTCTATCCGGGAAAAAAAAGTGGAAGGCTGGGAAAACTCGGAAACATTTCAAAGAGCCGCGAGAAAGAAAAGTAGCAGTAGTGGCGGTCGGGGGTGCTTGTCAGTTGAGGGCCCTAAAAGTGACAAGGAGGATCCACAGAGTAGCGCCACGGTATGAGAGAGAAGGGAAAAGCGAGGGACGCTGGGTGAACAAAAGAAGGAAAACGGGCATACTTAACGGATTTCATCGAAAGCCTAGTGGGGGGGGGATGAAACCGGGATGGTTGCAAAAGACTGCAATTTGGTTTTTGACACTGGGGCGGGTCCTGTTGCGAAGGAGTGTTGGGGATAGGGGGGGTCGGCATCAACACCGCAAGCAGAAGGGATTGGTGGCATTTGTATACAATATCTTGAGTAACGACGGATCAAGTCAAAACGCAAGGGGAAAAAATTGATTACTTTTTTCCGGAGAGGGAACAGGGAAACCGAGGTCGACTTAAATCGGCAGAGGCGGAAGAAGCGGTCTTCTTTTAGGGAGGAGGGGAGCAACGGGGAGGGGATCGCCTTATGCAGAAAATCAAAAGTGGAAAAGGGGGGGGAAAGGACTCCATCTTCAGCACTGAAGAGAATTCAGGCCAAAAAAGGAAAGAAGGAAGAGGAAAGGCAAAGGGGACATATCGATTCTTTTCGAGGTATACGAGAAAAAGACGAACTCGGGAAAGGCTGGCTCCGCCATGCCTGAGAATGGGAAAACGAGAAAGGAAAGAAGTGCACCGCATGGCGACTGAGCACGGGGGAGGACAGACGCAGCAAACTTCTCAAATTGGCGGCATGCTGAAGGAACCAAAACTTTCGCGCGGCGCGAAGAACACGAAAGAAGTAAAATTTGCGCAGGCATTGCCGCTTCGGCGACGCAGAAGGACGGGGAGGATTCAGAATACACAATACGGGGAAAAATCTTCTTGAGATGTGCTTGGGAAGAGATTGCTGTCGGTCTTATTTTGAGTGGCTCGATGTGGGGGCGGGGTGGGAATCTCTGTTCAATCCTTTTCCTTCTGGCGACCGGGACCGACGGTTGGGATAGAAAATGGGGAAACGCATGCAATCCGAATACAATACGGCAATAATGATGGGAAACCCAGAAACAGCTCAACTTCGGGGGATTTCTTAAAAAATTAACAAGGGGACAGAACGGTAGTGGGATCTGCAGCGGCGCGAATTCACAAGCGAAGAAGGACTTGCTATGACTGCATCAAGAAAAGATCCAAGTGGATGGGGGGGGGCCCCGAGGATGTTGCACGCTGAAATCCGGAGGGAGGATGATGCCTCTTCCTTCGGTGTTTGGGAATTTCAGTGGTCTGAGAACGAACATAGCAACGGGCCACAGAAACATGAGGTTATTAAGTCAGAGGGTGAGGGGGTGAAGGAAGGAGTACAGGGGGGGATTACGAAAAGCATAACGGGTCAAAAAACCAGTTGCCGGCTATACCGTCCGCCTAAAGCCCGAGGTTTTCCTCGTGGACAAAAAGTAAGACCTCCTTTCAAGTGTCGGAAAGTTTTGGGCTTCAACATTTAGGGGGAAGGGGAGCCTGGAAAAAAGTAGAACAAAGGCTTCTGCATGCCGGAACAAAAATATCTGTCGGTTCGTCTCACTTATCGCACCCCAAATGTCGAGCCATTGAAGTGTGCCCGACCAGTCCTTAAAAAACGGAGTTATATATGAGGCCCTCTCGGAGGCGAGTAAGCGCCTTTTTGGAAACCATAAAAGGACGCTAAACGGGGGGTGGGGGGGGCGCTTTGTGTCCGCCCCTTCAGAGGAGTTCAAAAAATGCCACTTGATACAGAAGAGAAGACTTGCCGCAACCACTCGGAGAGCCAAGAACTGCAAAGGCATGGTCGGAAATCATTTAGCGGAAATGGGAAGAAAGTAGAAGCGTCGTACCTCAACACCGTAGCGACCCGAATGGTGGAGATATGAGGAACACGAGGGAAAGAGTATCGAGGAAAAAAAGAACTGAAGGGGGTGGAGGGGCAATAAGGAGGTTTCAGTCGAGCGCCAACGGGGGAAAGTCAATCAAGTCTCCGCGAAAAGAGAGAAAAAGATGCGATTTGCGCATCTAAACGTCGGGTAAACGCATGGCAAATTTTTAAGCAACCAGCGGCCAAAACATGGCTGTCGAGTTTAAAGGAAAACATTAGTGATAGTAACTGATAATGAATTCGCAAAAAGAGCGCCCCGGCGCGAGGGATACCGAACTTCCTCTATCGCCAAAAGGCAGGTCGTCGAATTGGTATCCTCCGTTAAAGAATTGTGGGGACGGCCTGTTGTGGATGGCCACGGGGAAAAAGAAAGCCGGCGGCGGACCGGGCCAAAACTCTGGAAGCGTGGAGATTCTTATCCGGACCCAAACTCAAAAAACAGGGTTTTGACCTCTCAAACAATAGTCCGCATCGCAGAAAAACTGATTAGGCAACGTCTGGAGGACAAATACACCACTGACGATCTTCAACACGGTAGCGCTATCACGCAAGGTGAGGAAAAAAGGTCTTTTCGTGGGGACGGAAAAGACACTCACGACGAAGCGGATGATCGCCTTCAAAGGACAAACTGTTTATAAAATGCAGAAGAAGCTCAGGAAAAAAACAACAAAAGAGGGAGAGATGCGATCAACGCCGGTTTTATAACAAGTTGGGTGCGTAAGAATGAAAAAAGAAGTGGGGTTGGGGAAGTATCCTCTCGACCAAGAGGGCAATCACTCACGTTAGAACGAGTGAAGCGGCGAGATTGGGGGGGAGGGGCCAAAGTAAGAATCCTGGTCACTCCCTATGAGGGAAGGGAGAGACTACTTTCGTTGGGCCTCCCCAAATGTGGGGTCGGGGGGGAGAAAGAGAAAAAAATGGTTCAAAAAAAAAATTCAAAGAGTGGGGCCCGAAAAAGGTTTTTATGCCTGGTGCGTCTTGGAAGTCACTTGGGGGAGGACAAGGGAACAAACCTCCGAAAAGAAAAAAGTAGCAACGGAGTGCATAGTTTTGCAAGAAAGGAAAGTCAGGGAAAGAAGGATGCGTCGCGCGGGCCGGCTCAGGAGAAACGCGCCGAAGGAATTTTGGTAAACACCAAACTTGCAAAGGCAAGAATTTAAATCCCAGCTGCCGGGGCATATGTACATCAAGTGAGAAATCTTCGACAAGAGGACGGAAAAAGCGTAAGAAAGAAAGGAGACATCGTGCAAAAAGGGAGATTGACCAGGGGAAGCGAGACTGAAAAGAGCAAATTTATCTGAAAGAAAGAGGGAAAGTGGGGTGGGTGGAAAGCGTCCTCTCTATCTGTTCAATCCAGGGACGCAAAAAAGTGCGCATAAAGAGATAGTCAGAATGGACCGCTCCTATCAGAAACTCATTCGAAAATCCATAACCATGAGGCAGGAATTTTCCAAGCAAGATCAGGGGGAGGGGTCAAAATCTACTAGCTTTGACCCGCCAAAAGTGTCTGTGACCAAATTTGATAGCTAGACAACTCTGAAGACGGCAAATTTCGATCAAATAGCCCGAATTCGCATCAAGAAACGTGCTGAACGGGGGGAAATTGGGAATTGTGAGTTTGACCCGCAAAGACGTGAGAGTACGAAATAAACGAGGCGGTTTCTGGAGGGGAGAAGGCACCAAAGGAGGAAGACGCCATGACGGGTCAAAAGTTCTCTCCGGTCTTCGGATCTGGCACATCATTACCATCAGGTGGGGGAAAGGGGGCTCTGGGGCGGTAGACAATAGTGATTTACGGGCCGAAAAAGGGGAGATCTAACCAATGTATTACGGACAAAAAATCAAAGGGGGTTTCTGCTTTGACCCGAGACTGAAAACGTCAAAGGGTCGGAGGTACGAGGGTAGAAAAAACCCAAGGTGAGGAAGAGGCCGCGCCGATTTCAAAAGGGAAGAGCCGAGAGGACACCGTCAAAAAGAATACTCATGATGGGAGATCAGTTGTCAGGGTGATGAAGGGGGGGGAAAGAAAAAAGCGCTGTGAATGCGCGGAAGAAGGCGCCACAACCTTTTAAAGGGGCCAAGACCTAAATAAGAGCATCAAGAATGGATTAGAATTGGGGGCAACATCAGGAGCGGCGGCAATTTGCAGATTGCAGATGGGGAAAAGGATGCGTGGGAAAACTAATTCTCGAAGAGGGGTAAATTCCCTGCAGAAGAAAGACCCGGAAGATGTGCCCCATCAGCGAGCAAGAGCGAAAGGGAAATCGCTGACATAAAAATCATAAGGGGGAGACCTAAGGGAGAGGGAAAAACTACTGGACCGAGCTCGCCAAAATCTGCGCAAAGTTTATCGATGAGGCTCGGATGGAAGCGAAAGTTTTAGGGGGAACAGATTTTTTAGGACTGCCGCAAAAGGTCCTGAAAATGGGAGGGGCCGTCAAACTCAACATGAGAACATGCCGGCTCGGAGAAACTTGGCTTTCCTGGGTACTCCATCTTGACTAGAAAGGATGCACATACGGGACAGCGAGGGTTCAGATTACCACAACTCGATAGGAGCCGGGGAACTAAAACAGCTGGGAGAGAAACTGTCCTGGTACGAAAAAAGGCGATGGGAAGGGTAAGAAAGAAACAGTGTTCGACACGCGTGATTGACCCGGTCGGAAGACTTAATAGCAGAAGAAAATTGCAAAAAAACGACTACAAGGAAACGAATGCGTGACGCAGCTGTGGGTACCAAATTAGTCGCGAGTAAAAAAATCGAAAGTTAAATTGCAATTCGCCATGTCTTAAAAAAGGGAAAATCATGAAAAGTATAACGACGATTTCGAATCCGCTGTAGCCAGTTAAAGATAAAACAACGGGAGATCATCAACAAGAGGGGGGGAAAACCTTTCTTATCCGCTTGAAGAAGGTTCAAACTACTGACCCCGCGTCAAAGAAAAAAGGGGGGGGACCGGCCATCAGAGATGGTAAAAAAGTCAAAAAGTGGGTGGGGGAAAAAAAATGGACCCTGTTCAATACAGCCCACGTAACTGCACATAAAGACTGTCGGGGAGGGGGGCAATGTGGGGGGGAACAAGGTGTAAGGTCAACTCCCCCCTATGTGACTCTCTGACAACAAATCATAAAAAAGTGGGGGGAGTCGCTCTCTCTGATGATAGAGGAAGAAAGTTGGCAAAAGACTTAAGAAGACTAACAAAGAATTGCGGCCGCTATGAGCTGAATATGGACACGAACAAACAGAGCTATAAGGTAAGATCGAATAAGAAGAGAAGGAACAAGCGAGAGCACGAGTCTGAACCTGAACCCGCTCAAAATAGGACGTGTTCTGAAAAAACTGGGAACCATTGTACTAGAGAAAAAATGCGAAGTTGGAAGAAAAACTCAATCAAGGGAGGTTCAACGTTCGCGTTAAATTCGGGGAAGGTTCCCTTCAAGATCAAGAGGCGCTAAAATTAAGAACAAAAAAAAAAAGCATGATCCACGGAGGAAACCGACGCATAAAAGAGGAGCCAAGGATGATTCTCGGCCCCACCGCACGGACAGGGATCAGGATTTCAGACTGATGAAGAGTCAAGTGTGGCCTCTTCCAAGGATACGGAGAAAATAACTGCAACAGAGGGGAACGACTACACTGAAAACCTAAGTTCGAACCCCGAGAATTCCGCCATCGTTAAGAGGGAAAAGCCAAAGAGAAGGACATTAAGGCAAACTCTCACACTTGTAAAAAAGGAAAAGCAACGTCTGCAAAGAAAAAAACCATATTCAAAAGAGAGAGAAGGACCGACCGAAAGCCTGGCGCATGGACTGAGCTAAGAACGACCCAAAGGAAACCCTTCAAACTCTGAAAGACATCGTGAAAAATCAAAAAAACAAAAGGACGCGAGCTGTCTAGTCGCCCAAGCTATGTACTCGGTAAAAACTCTTTCGACGCCACAACGTACAGTATACTTTGAACAACTAATTTTACCAGACCGCCCCGGAAAAAAGGCGAAAAATGCCGTGAGAAAGCCGAAGGAGATGCGGCCGAAGCAACAAGACAGAAATCATGGAAAGGTCAGGCCGGCAAAGAAGAAGTTCCAAATGGACCTCCCGCTTGAAATCCGAAAATTATAGAAACACATTCGCGAGAAAAGAGGCTCGGCGGAGAGGAACGCTGATGACTTGGCAAACGACGACATTGAACGGGTTAAACTGCTCAGGTTAATCAAAGCGAGGAAAAACCTGTTCAAGCTGCAGAGAGAGAATCACCAAAAAGGGAGGAGGAAAGAGAGGGGAAGACCCCGTGGGCCTTCGAGAGAAAGGTAAAAAGTATTAGTGGTGCACATTCGGACGCTACGAATCAGGCTTCCGATGTCGCGAATAGAGAATTCCGTAGATAGCATGAACGGAAGGAAGTAGTGAGAACCGGTTCACGCCGGCTGGGAGGACTATTTTTGAAAGTCCGGGAAAATGACCACTCGGTGAGACCATAAGGGATTAGGTGATTGGGTCCGATCATCGTCTTCATCATGAGGCGGCTTGTGAAAAACTATTCCTGCAGGTGGTTATGGTACGCTAACCAAAATCAAGTCAACTAGAGTGAATAACCGAGGAAAGGGAGGAGGAACAGCACGAGCAACGGGGAAAGGCTGGCGCGTTTGTCTGGCTGATTTCCAGCTCAAAGAAAAGAGAAGAATCGAGGAGGGGGGGGGCTTCTAGTCGGGAAGAGGAGAAGTGCAGAAAAAAATTGAGGGTAACCCAAGCGCAAGGGGGAACGTTCAGACCTCCGACTGTTACCTTGGAACGGGTTTCCTTTTCAGATGGGGGGGGACGAACGTCCTCATGAGGTGGGGAGGGGAACTCGATCAGATTGGAAAAAGGAGGTCAAGAAAAAAAATGGGGTTGAACAGGGGGAGTTCAACCATGATTGTTCTAGATGAGCAACTTGCGTGGCAAGCAGTAGTAGACTTCCCTTTCGAGACTGTGACCCGCTGCCCGAGAGCATGATCTTGGGGTCTGAGAGAGGCTGCTTACCTTCTTGAGGATGTGAATACATTCCGTAGGGGGTTCGGGGAAACTCGGGAGATCAAGGTATCGCGAAGGAAGACAGCGAAAGCCGTAAAAGGCAGTTTGCATGCTGCGGTGGGGAGGAAAAAACTGCAGTTCCGGTTGGAAAGTCTGAAAATGAAAATGGCAGGGTACAGGGACTCCGTGTAATTATTCGAGCAGGGGCACGTTTGCTCAAGGCTGTTTTTAAACAGGGGGCAACGATTGGACGGAGGACTTGGAAGAAGGATTGGGGAGCGTAAGGAACGTGAAGGAAAAAAGGAGAACGGAAGAACTCATACCAGGAGTCGGCTGAGTGAATAAAAAGGTTCGGAGTCAAAGAGGAGTCATGAGTGGTGGCAGAGCGAAGCCACGTTGTATCGGCAAAAACGAGAGCTAATCGGGGAAGGTTGCAGGGAGCCGAAAGGGATAGCCAGGAAGGTTAGGTCTAGATGGCATATCTAAAACGGGTTTTTCGAAAAAGGACAAGGTGGGGGGGGGGGGGGGAAACTGAGGCGATGTCGTTTGGAGATTAAGCAGGGTGAGGGTGGTGGGAAGTGGGTAGGTAATGACATGAAGAGAAATGCGCTCAAAGAGGGGGAGGGGGGGGAGGTTCTGAGGAGTCAGAGACTAAACTCTAGGGTTGGGGCTTGAAGACGCATGACTAGGGGGGGGGGGGAGATAAGGGGTGGTCCCACTTATGGAATGCTTTAAACACGTTCGGCGAATAAGGACTTCAGAGGGATTCACTCATGAGAGAGGAAATTTTCTGTAGAGAGGTTAGACAATAAGACTCTGTGCTAAAGGGCAAAGTTTTCAAAAAAAGTCATATTTAGAGGAGGGATCCCACATCATTCTAAGTCGAGGAGTTTAAAACAACCCCGAAAGTAAATCTACCAGGACTGGACACCGGTCAGAGGACGAGGGGAATGGAAGCATCGCTCACAGGGGGAGAAATGGATCCACGGAACCTAAGCGCGGGAAAGCCCAGGGGGGAGACGCACAACATGAGGCAGATCAACTTTTTATGAGGTAAAAGGACCTTAAGCGCAAATGTGTCGGCAGGCCAGAAAAAGTAAACAGGACTAATTGGAGCGCCGCAAAAAGAACAGGCAAAGATCAACACCTTCTCTTTTCATATAAGGGCGCTATCACGATACGAGAATTCGAGCAGTCCCCGGAGGGAGGGGAGCAAAAGCGTTCTTGAATGGCTTAGAAAATAATTGGTTAGAGGGGGGTGTGGGGGGGAGTGAAAAGGGGGGGGGGGGGGGGAGGGGTGGAGGTGTGTGTCTTTGGCCATCACTGGTGAGGGGAAGTATCGGAAGGATTCTAATTACTCATAGGGTGAGGTCCTTCGTCACAAGGGCTTTACGCAAGGAAAGTAAACAAAAGTTCGAGAAACAAAATGGTTACCCGACAATGATCAGAAGATTCGGGGTCTTTGCGCTTAGCTGGCAGGAGGGTAGTTGGGGAGCAGCGGGAAAAACTCGCGAGAGAGGCGAGCTTCCAGCAAGCCTTCAGTACTGCGCGAACAGGGGTCAAAGGAGGGGGGCGGGAAAAGGTCGTTAGAGGGATATTTCAAAAAAAAAGTCGAGTCGAGGGTTCCGATGGGAAAAAAACTTTGGGGAAAGTTCAAATGGGGGGACCGTGGACTTCAGGGTCCCAGACAATGAGGAGCCAGGAAATCGAGGGGGGGGTGTTGGAGGATTTAATTCTTTCTAAACGTTACCGACGGAACTGGAAGGTCTTACAGGGAATAGACAATGAGGCAATCCCGAAAAAAGAAAAAAAGACCGGAACCTTGAGATGGAAATTTCGAAAGTTGAATGTAGGTAATCAGGTGTGCGGGTTAAGGATTCGAAACAGGGTCATTCAAGCCTGAGGCGGTCGTCGTCGCCGGGAACACGAATCAAAGTGGGAGGGAAGCAAACTTAAAATGGGACTTGATAGAATGAGTAGACGATCGCTCACGCCGGGGAAGGGTAGCTTCGACCAGGGGTTGTCCAAGGCGAGGTCACCAGATCATCGGGGGTCCTTTGCAGCCAAATCAAGACGCAACTCTCCGAGAATGGACCCGGCCAAGGTCGGGAGATGTCGGTCTGGGATCAACTAGAGAGGTAAACATCGGTCGGACTATCCCGCGGGCGGAGCCAATTGGGGACCAGCGCGCACGGAGAGGCAGGGAGAACCCAAACCGAAGTTGGGTTCGGTTATAAGGAAAGAGGGGGCACAGTCAGATAACGAAAGGAAAGTCTGCTGAATTCAGGATGAGTGTAAAGGGGAAGGAGAGTCCGATATCCAACGTGCAAGTGGGATACTCAAAAAACAGCCGGGAACCCGTCGTACTTGGTGATCAGGGGGAAAAAAGGGTATCCTTTTATCGGGGAAAAACAAACCGGAGAAGGGCATAGGAGAGTGCATCGCCGGCCCGCAGGGGACCAAGCCCGTCGCGAGAATACAGTCGATCAAACTTCGGGTCAGTGTATCCTCCGTTGACTAGGGGTTCTGGCTTCGCGGGGTGAGAAGCATCCAAAGGGAACAAGGGGCCAATCAGGAAAAAAAAGAATAGAGAAGCCGAGGGCAAGGAACCTCCTGGAACACTGGGATGACGTCGCCCATCACAAACAGGGGGGGTACGCGAACCACGGGGATGGAGCGGAGCCAGAAAGTGGACTGCTTCAGAATTGCACAACTGCTGCAAAGTAAACAAACCCAGTGGCGACGAGATCACAAGGAAAGGAGTGACTGCTGTCGACCATAACAAACCACGACGCCCTCGATGAATACTTCGAAGCGATAAAAAGAGTGGGGGTGGAAAGAGTCGG
>Ga0179593_1345915_pt1 | contig 18539 bp, 16 predicted proteins | sample CZODoug2_1_08_16_FD_185931 | JGI IMG/M metagenome (GOLD analysis project Ga0179593, IMG submission 185931) | Vadose zone soil fungal communities from Angelo Coast Range Reserve, California, USA - CZODoug2_1_08_16fungal (PacBio error correction) | ecosystem: Environmental > Terrestrial > Soil >...
CGGAAAAATCGCAGGTCAAGGGTGTCTTGGGGGAGGGATTTGGCAGGGGGGTGGAGGGGTGAAACGGGGTAGATGCCTGGTGGGGGGGGAAGTGGGAAAGAGAGAGGAGAGGTGATGGTGGGAGGACAGAACTGGCAATTGAATCATCAAAGGAGTGTGCGTGGTGAAAAGTCTTTTGCTGGAATCGTCTTGGAAGGAAACCGCAAGAAAAAAGAGTGACAATATAAGAAAAAGTAGAAGAATGGAAATTCTAACTGAATATTGGTAAAAATACCAATGAGTTTTTCCAACCCTTGAAGTGTATCCCTTCTAACGCTTGCTACCCCCCCACCCAAAACGCAACCACTCCCACCGAGAAAGATTCCAGGAATAGACCCGCCCCTATCATATATCCGCCGCTCCTTGTCATCCGGGAACAAAAAAAAAACCCTGGCGGCGGGAGTCTAGTTACAGGGTGCCGGGTGGGAGAATGCTGGGGGGGGGTGGGAAAAGCGAAGAGCTTGCTGAAAAAAAAACCTATGTTTCTCTCACGCTAGGTTGCAATAACCGGAATGCACGCCTACGGTACTGGCGAAGTGGGGTAGGCGACTTGCAGGCAGGGAGTTTCCTCTAGAGGAGGGTAGAACTAAATGAGTATAAAAAGGGGGGACCAGAAACAAATCCAGAACAGACAAATCACAGAACTCTTTTCGAGACGCATTATCTAACTTCCTCGACGGCAGAACCGGTGGCGGGTACAGTAGTACTCGCTTGGAGGGGGGATGCTCCAAAGTAATAGGGGAGATAGAAAAACCCACCGTACAGAGGGAAAATATATATACTAACGACCAAACCGTCGAAAGACCCCCTAATTGACACAAACCTTCAGTCGATAGAAAAAAGCCAGAAAGTCAGTAGTGGGGTCGTCGGAGGGAAGAGAAGAGACTGGGAAGAAAAGTATTCGAGAGATTTAGTGTTCTCAATGCAACATCCACGTTCAGGCAGGAGGTGTTCCATAACAACGCCCCTTGCCATGGAGCTATCGGACATGAGGAGGGCTTTATGAGGTTGACCTGGTACTGAGTCTGAGATGAAAGGAGTTGATGCACGACTGGCGCGTGAGGGTGTGTCAGTATAAAAGTCGGAGTAGGAGGGTGATGATTACTAAAAACAAATAGATGGGGTCCGCGCAGAGAACACGCAGGTCACCTGACGCATCGAAGGCTTTTGGGAAAGTCCGGTGCAAAAGGTGGGATGGCAAATTAAGAAAGGGGGAGGAAGGTGCACAGAATGTTGAGCAGTTGGTGTAGCATGAAAATGCCGGCTGGCAAAACCGGTCGCATCCCCAACCCCCAACAACCACACAAAAAAACACAAACCAACACTAAAACTGGAAAAGGGGAAGAGGGATTCCTGGTCATATAGAGGGCGGTGCCTTCAAGCGGTATGAAAGGCAGGGGAACGGGACCGGGTGCGATGAATGGAAATAGTCAGCATTTGCAGTTGGATGCATAGTAATGAATGGCGTCTTGAGCTGGATAAAACGGGATGCGGAGTTAATAGGGGGGAAGGGGGAGCGGACAGGTTGGTTAGGAGGAGTTAAGCGCGGAGTGAAGTGGGTAGGGCATGATGCGATGGGTGAGGGCGGACGATGGGGGTGAACGAAGATGGGGGGGGGGGACGTTTCCGGGAGGGACCCAAAAACGAGGATCGACTTGTAGACGAAAATTGGTTCGGAGTGATATTCGCCTCCGCTTTCTCTCGAAAAGGTAGTGATTGACTGTTAGCAGCCACCTCCCGTAGTTCCCCACAAGGGACATTACGATTCTGGTTGGGGAAACATCAAGAAGAACACCCCGGAAATAGGAAAAAAGAAAAAGGAAACTTCCTCAAGAGCCTTTACTACGTAATCTTTGGGAGAGATCAACCCCAAACGAGATAAAGAGGGATCACAGTTTACGCAGATGGACCAGGCGAGACCGTAAGTTTCTTCCCATGATGGGGTTCAAACAATCGTCATACTATCGACCTCCACCAGAGAGGTACTGAAGACCTCTACTCCGAAAGGTGGCAAGCCTGAAACAGTCAAGCCAAGACCAGTTTCCCAAGCGTAGGCGAAAATATCTTGCCAATGATCAGCCACCAACAAGTGGGTAAGCACGAACATTACCCAAACAATCGTCAAAGAAAAGAACTTGGGTCAAAGCCAAAAAGAAGACTCAAAGAGAAACGCCAAATACACCTCAGTACCTCTTCCCCGCCTCCAAATACCAACTGGTACCGCTACCAAACCTATCCCTAAAGAAAGCTCAAAAAGAAATCAAGAAAAGAAAGCATCTCAAATTTTTGTTGAGGGAGATAGAAGAAAAAAGTGGGACAAAAAAGACTTCTTCCATGGAATCGAAAAACAGGCCGCGTCCCGGACTGCAGACCGAGGAAGGGCCGAAACATGCGCCCTCGGAGCAACAGGTCGGCTGCAATGCGAAAACACGCTTTCAAAAATCACGAGGGGTTTTTGGGTGGACAAGCGACAAACGGGGGGACCTGCATACACAAACACCACTGCTTACACCACTGGTTTTCAACATACTAAATCGAAATGGGGGACAAAACCAAGCAACCCAGGAACAACGAAGGGACGAGAAAAAGGGAAAGGGGGGTACCCCATAAAAGATAATCAGAAAATGGTGGGGACAAAACTCTTGCCGCGTAATCCCCACTTCATATGTTTGGCTATTCAATCGTACAAAGCACCATCCCTAAGCAAAAAACCAGGGGAGGGGGGGTCCCGGGAAACAAGCAACGGAAATCTCACAAGCCCCCTCCATGAGTCCCCCGGGACCATAAAAGGAAACGCCCGGGGACGCCTGAAACTGGGTGGGTGTTTAACGACTCACAAAACGGCTGTGAAGGAACTAACCAAGGTGACAGGCAAAGGTCCCCGCGCAAAGTTGGGGACACTTCACCCCTCATGGACAAACCTCCACCAAAAACCCCAAGGAAAACGCATTTTGTGGGATAGGAGAAAAAAAAGACACAACGAACGGTCCCAAAAAAAACGAGAAAAGAGAATTTAAGAAATTGGGAAACCAAATCGACCCCAAAACCAAAACCCCGTTTCTTGAGTCTAAACAACAGAGGGCAAAACCCCCGGTCCGAAGGGTCCGGCTTTCAAAATGAGGGGGGGGGCTTTGGACGAATGATTTGGTAACGTGATATCTATATTCCTTCACGCATTGGGGGGACCCTCCGGGGGGGCCAGGGGTTGTTGTCTAGAACAAGAATCAAAAGAAAACTTCAAACATCAAAGAAAAGGCAAATCCCAAAAAAAAAAAAAAACCGCACGAACGGGGTGCCGGATTTTCCAAGTGAAAGTTGTAGAAGTAAAAATAAAAAAGAAATGAACCTGCTCAGGAGTTTGAAAAAAAATGCAGGGCGGGGGGGAAAGAAAGTAAAAATACCTCAAAAAATTTCAACAAGGGGGCCAAACCGAAGGTTTTTTAATACATCACGTAACACGGGAACGATTCAGACCACCCCTGTAACAGGCTGCAGAAGTGAGGGCGAATCCCCACCAAAAAACAAAACAAGGACCAGAAAAGAAGGAGTGAAAAAAGAAAAAGGGTTTGAGAAAACCTAGGCGTTAACACCCAAAAAGGGCCCTTTACACCGCCAGCATCGCTGTCCACAAAAAAAAAACCTCTAGAAAAAAAAAAAGGGAACAACGACTGGGAATCCGCGCTGCAAGACTCAAGCGCCGGTTATGAACCATGGGGGTCACCGGACAAGCACAGTGAAATGGGGGCATCCACACTGGAGGGGGAAGAAGGAGAAGATGGTGGGGGAAAAGGGAAAAAAGGAACAAAAAACCCTAGACCGTAAAGAAAGGGGGAGGAAGTTGGGGGGGCGGATTGGGGGGGGGTGCTGTTGAAGGGGTGTGGGGGGGGGGGGGGTGGTGTGCATAAAGGGTTTGATACATAACACTAATTTCAGAAACATCATTTTTTTTTTTAAAATTTTTTTTACCATAAATAACTGAATTCAGAAGGGGAATTTAAAGGGAAAGATTGTCCTTCAGGGAAAGGGGAATAAAAAAGGCTCGAGGTGGGGGAACCAGGTAAATCAAAAAAGAACCAGCCCCAAACCGATCGAACCTAAGAAATTTCCCCCTGGCGATGCCAGACAAGTTGCAACCCAGTTGTTTTCTCTCCATCAAAATTCAACAGACCAGCAACGCTCAAGGTCACCCAGGGGAAAAAAAAAATCAAATGAAAAAACAGAGAACTCAAAAGGAAAAAAAGTACAAAACTCCCCAAAACCCCCAAGGACCATACAAAAGAAAGACACCAACCACGCGAGGGCCGGGGGCCCCCCCAAAACGAGGTTTGTAAATCGAGAACCTCAAACACCACAAACAAAGGGGGGAACAGAATATAAACGAAGGGAAAACAACCTTCCTAAAAAAGTGGGGGTTGCAGTGGTCCTTTTGAACTGTGTCGTGTCCTGGGTGTTGTTTGTTGAACGAACCAAACTGGAAAACCTGGGGTGTGGTGGGGAAAGGGGGGGGTTTTGGTTGCCAGGGTTAGGCGGTAGGGAGGCTGATGGTGGGGGGGGGGAAACCAGAAACGTGGGCCCTTTTCAAACCGCAAGTTGTTCATTATGTTGGGGACGAGCGGGGGTGGTTTTCGGGAAGGGGGGGCTTCAGGGGGGGGGAAAAAAAAGCGAATATCTTAAAAAAAAAAAAAAAAAAATCTTAGAAAGGAAAATATAATTAGAAATAACTCAGTTGGAAAAACAAAATTGCTTGGGGGGCGACTGAAAAGGGGGATAAAACGGAGTAACTGAGGGTCGTTGTTAGAAGACCACCCAAAAAACAGAGAAAACACCAAAACCTCCTTCAAAACTCAGGCGTCCAATGAATCTCCCCTCGCTCCTCATTAATTAATCCGCGCCAAACACTGAAAAGCGGGGAAAAAATGGGAAACAATCCAAAGGGGGGCCGGGGATTGGCCACCATTAAAACAAAAAAAAAAAAAGAAAAAAGGTCAACCAGGGGTGCCGTGGGGTCACGCGAGATTGGCGGGGTTTTGAAGATTTCGCTTGGCCTTGCGCCTCAGTTTTTCAAACTTCCAAAGGGGGAGTTGGCACTAAAGGAAAGGGGGACGCAAAAACCCAATCAAGGGGGGAAACTTGGGCGGCAAACCTGGTGGGTTTGGGGGGATGCCCCCCATGGCGGGGCCAAAAACCCGTTGTGCCAGATCGCGGTGGTTAGGTAAGCGCGGAAGTAGAATAACCTCAAGGTGGCCAAAAATGATGAAACAAGCGCAAGCCACAGCCAAGCACTCACCAGGGGCTAAGCTTTGCGTCTCCTTGAGGTACCCCACCAGAGAGGACAGGAGGGAAAAAAAAAATCTTTAACCTTCCCGGTCCCCTTTTCCTGATTTCTTCCCTGCGCTGGGTCTTCGTCATCTTGGTTTCTTCTTCACGGCCTATCAATGAGAGAGGGGGCGGGGCCCTCCGTAAAGAACGGGGGGCCAAACAAGGTAGTGACAAAACGTTTTTGGAGGGGTGGGGGTTGTTGTCTCACGGCTGCAACAGCATACCCTCTCATGCAAAACGGCAACCCGGGACCCAAATTGGGACAAGGAGAGACACCTGAGCAAACAAAAAAGGAAATTCACCAAGGAACCCCAAAACAGGAAACGCCTGTGTAAACCAGTCCCCGGTGAAGCCATGAATAACTAAATGCGTTGGCTTTTTTTCTTGCTAAGATGGCGCAAACAAAGCGGTTTTGGGGGAGAAAATGAGGCATGTTACGGGAACTGAGAGGGGACCCACAACAAGTAAAAGATTGAACTTAAAACCGGCGGGTTCAAAAGTGTTTCTCCCTGGAATCAATAACAGGCGTTGTTTTCTAGAGGTGAATTGTGTTCCGAACCAGGGAAGGGGACCCACAGCAAACACTGCCGCATGGGTTGCAGGCCCGTGAAGTGTCTAACCAAAGAAAAGGGCGGAGGTTTGAACCCACACGCTGGGTCCCACGACGGCGGGGGCGAAAAAAATGGTTGGAAAACAGTGTTGTGGCAAAAGGACGGTTGAAGGCGGAAGTTTTGTCGGGCGTGGACCGGAAATAGGGCTTGATGGAGGGGAGCACGATAAAAAAAAAATATTAAGTTTGGGGGGTAAGCCAACAACAGCGAACAAATGAAAAAAAAAGAAAAAGAGAAATGACCAAAAAACCAACAAACGGAAATAAAATACTCCGTTTTGTTGGGGAAGCATCCCGTTGTCAAAAAACAAAAAAAACCTCATCGATGGTGGGAAAAGGTAAGGGGGGGGGGGGGAAAACACTGGGGGGGGAAAAAAAATTGTGTATAACCAAGAAAACTACTCCAGCCTACGTGGTGAAGCGGCCAGGCCACTGAAAAACAAAAAGTTGACCAATGGAAAAGAGATTCAAAACTGTCCAAAACAGAAGGGGTGAAGTCAAAAGAAAATGGGCAAGTTCACAACTAGGGAAAAAAAGGGAGTAATAAACATGGAAAAGGGTGGGATAAAAGGAAAGTAAACTTTTGTGACAAGTGTTGGGTTGTTGAACCTAGTAAATTTCACCCTAACCCAATGCCCCTCCGGTCTGCGGGGCGGAATTCGACTATAGGGAGAGGGGGGGGGGAAATGGTCCCAACAAAAAGCAGGAAAAAGGGGTGTGTCCCTTTTTGGGGGCGGGAATGAATGAAAGCGAACTGACGGGGATGGGTGAAAAAAAGGGGCATTGGGGCGATGATGGGGCGGCATACAAACCATTGAAAACCAATTTGGAAGAAAAAAATGGGGGGGGGGGGTTGGGGGGGAGAAGGTAAACACCAGGAGCTGAGAAAAAACAAAATGGAAAATGTTTTTTGAAAATATAAAAACCCCCACCACTCCGCTTCTCCCCCCTCGAGTTTTGGGGAGTGGGAAAAAGGGGGTTTTTGTTCTCTGATGGGACCCCCCAAACCTTTTGGAGCGTGAAAAAAGGGTGGTAAAAAAAACAAAAAGAGGAGGAAAAGTTAACTAAGGGTGGTGGGAAGCAGAACTCTTTGCAACCCCCATACTTGAAAACAGGGGAAGACTGGACGAAGGGGACTGAACTAGTCCTGGCGAAAAAGAGGTTCTCTCGACTAAAAAAAAATAGGGAAAAAAGGAAAAAATCACAAAGAAGTTGTAACGCCCGGGCGTCGGAGGGACGCCGTAAGTTTTTTTTTTTTTTCCTTTCAATGATTAAGTTATGGGTTGCCAACATAGGATGTGGGGGAAAAAAAACACACAAGCTTAAAGAACTGGGAAAAAAAACGGTGGGGAACTCTCTCGGCGAGGGGGCATACAAACTGGAAGAATACAGCACTCCCGGTTTTCCCGAAGAGAAAGGAGAGGGCAAACCCTTGGGCATTTGCTTCCTTCCATCAACCAAAAAAAGTTGGGTGAGAACGCCAGAAGGTGGGAAAGAACACCCATCCCCAAACACCCAATCTTGGGTCAAAGGGTCCGGTGTGTATCAACGCAATCACGAAATCACTTCGCCAACATAACCCAAAACTTTCACAAACTCAAAAAAAAAAATCCACAGAGTGAAGCATCCCCAAAAGACAAAGAAAGAACCAAACCACTTTTGGAAAAAAAAACGTAAAAAACCGATATTGTACCGTCTTCCCTCCGAAAAGAAAAAATCAAGCCGGAACCCCGGTTTTTGAGTTTGATTAAAAAAACAGGAGCCTTGACCAATGGAGTGACAAGAGGTTTGGGTCATCCCCAACAAAAAAGGACAAAACTCGGTTTACCTTGGCGAAAGACCAAGGGAACCAATACCAAACCGAAACATGCAAACAAAAAAAAGCCCCTCCTTCTAGGATAACCCGCCAAGGCCCAAAATGGGGGGGGAACCCAAGGTTTTGTTGGGTGGGTGGGGGAATGATGGGAGGCCAACTGAAAGACTTGGGTTTGGCAGGAGGGGCCAAAAAAAATCCCGGCAGAAACCAATGCATACCACCCACCAGTGGTTTTTAAACATACGGGTAAAATCAAGTGTTTTTTGTTCCTAAGGAACAAGGAAAAGGGGGGTGTTTTTCAAGGGCAAGAAAAAACGGGAATAAAGAGAAAAAGAAAAAAAAAGTGAACCAATTATAACCTTTGTTTTAAAGGCAAGAGCAAAATATTTGGGGCGGGGGGGGGGGGCTTCTTGATGCAATCCCCCGCAAAACCTGCACTACCGCGGTATGTGTGCAAAAACACAAACACAATCCGGCAAGGCCAAACTGAACAACAAGTCCTCCACGTTCTCCAAACAATGGACAACGATCCCGAAAATCGTCGTGACACGGGAACGGGGGGGTGGGAAAAAAACAGTCAGAACAATAACAAGGGGGTTTCACTGCACTCCCCCCTAAAAAAAAAACGTCTCCCCCGGCAACGCCGCAAAGGTCGGCTAAAAAGTGAACACCCTTGCCAAAAAAGAGTTCAAAAGGAAACCATCTGGTAAAAACAAATGAAAGGTGGTGTGAATGCAAATGAAAAACCGAAAATTGTATAGAAGAAGGGGCGTAAAAAGGAGACGGAGAAGAAAATGGTGCAAGCATCGACCCCCTTGACCCTTGTTGGTGCCGGTGGATAAGGAAAAAAAAACACGACAACTGGAAAAAGCGAGTCTTGAAAAGGACACGGGGGAAAAAAGTACAAAAGGGGGTGCGTAAGCAAAAGGTGGGGGATCGGAGTTATTCCTGAGGTCACACACCCCCTCACTTTCTTTGTCCCAAAGGTTTTGTAAAAAAAAATTTTTGGTGGAGGAGGAGCCCCTTGAATGGAGCAGCCGCCCCGTCCGGGACAAAAAGACCAAAACCAAAATCAACACCGCACAAGAGGCTAAAGTCGGGAACCCAACCCCAACTGAAACGGCGTTGACCCCTCGAATTCCATTAACGCGGAAAGCTTGCTTGTAAACCGGGGAACGGAAAAATGAAAAGGACTAGAAGAAATCGTGGGGGCAAAAAAGGAAGGCCGGGAAGTTGAAAAAAAGGGCTGCACTGTCAGTAATTCATGTATTCCTCATATTCACATGGGGAACCCAGCTCATTATTTCATCCTAGTTAATAACAACCGCGAAGGAAAAAACACGTCCCGGCCACCGGCGGTATTTGACTGGGAAGGTGGCCCGAAGACACCAACCAATTCAAAAAAAACAAAAGTCGACAGACCGGAATGGGCAAAGTGTACGACTTTGCCCCGGTTCTAAAAAAGACAATACGTGAAGAAGCGCATTTCCACAGGCAAACAGATACAACGGAACACACAAACAGCCCACCTCGGACGAACAAAAAAGTGGAATGATCATGGGGGAAGAAGGTCCTAAAAGCCTAATGTTATTGTAAAAACACAATTTTGGTTTTTCCCCGAAACAGCGGAAGGCGTCAACGATGATTCGTAATTGGGGCGAAATGCAGGAGAACCGGAAGGAGGGAAATTAAGGGTGGGGTGGGCAAAGAGGGGGATGAAAGGGGGGTTTTTTGGATAAGTAAGCACGGTTAGAAGCGTTCGATTATACACATTCAAGGAACAGCCATGTTGGTGTGCTTTTTAACAACTTGAAATCGAAAAAGAAGTGGAGGGTGGTCCCTCGAGTAATCTCAAAGTGTAAAAAGAGGGTTTACTTAAGACCAAAGGGGGCCAAAAAATCTGCACTTACAACCCCGTCCACCCCTTCAGCACACCACGCCAATCGAAACCCGAAGCAACGATGCTGCTGACTGGCTCCAAAGGTGGCGGGAAAACAAAGGGGAACAGCAACAACACACCCGATCAACGCCTCACACAAACTAGAGCCCAACAACCGTTTCCACAATGGCGGCCACCAATCAAAACCACCCCTCCATATTATATATTCCTCCAAAGCTTCAAAAAAACTCCGCAAACCCCAAGGTACAAGTCTACCCACTCTAGGCACACCCCACGCGGAACAGGTCAGGGGGGCGAACAGACGGGAGGGTTGGGTCACTCCAAACTCACAAACAAAAAAGGGGGCGAAAAGAAGACCCTCAGGAAACGCCTCGGCCGTTTGTGCAGGTCGAAGGGGCGGTGAATTGTCCCCACCCCCACCCCTCCCCCTTGTCCTTCTCTGGGATGTTTTGGGGGGATTTTTGTCAAACTTTTTTGACAGACAGGCGTGCGTAAGGCGGGATCTGGGCAAGAACTGCCGAGGGCACTTGGATGGTGGGACTGTCCACCTCTAACGGGGCCCCACTTTTCCAAGCAATACCGCCAAAAGAATCTCTTTTTGCGGTTTGGCTTGAATGGGTCTTTTGTGGGGGAACAAAGGGCTTGGCTGAAAGCAAACGCATGGCGTCTAAAGCCACACACACGAGACACATCTGGCACACGTTACCCGTCGACTACAGAAACCAATAATTAAACGACACCCGTCGATCAAAGTGTGCTGGAAAAAAATTAAAAAAAGTAATTTGTGGGGAAGGAATTGGTATATACCCACTGACCAAAAACCGCCGTCTTCTTATTGACCTCAACCCAAACCTTACCCACCTTTCACCTCGCCAACAAACTCAAACGAAACCCGACGGGTCCAACTGCAAGGATGGGGACAAGACCAAAAAAAACGCAAACCAAAAAACACTCTTACCGTGTCCCCCCCCGCCGTCCCTCCCTGATGGGTTGTCCCCGTCACCGCTAATGCCTTCTTGAACTTCAATACTGGCGAAATCACCCGGTCGGCTCGTGGGACCCAGGGGGGTGGGTATTGCATCGGTCCGAAAACAAAAAATGTCAGGATGACAGGCTGGTTTTGTTTACACGTCTTCTTGCTTGGCGGAGAAAATAATGAGGTGTTATTCTTTTCTCCACGCCTTGGTTGTACAAAAAAAAAAAAATACTGCTTGAAACCGTGGAAGCCCCACAAAGAAGTGCTGGGGGAACTTGGGGGGGGGAACCCAGTGTGGCAGGGTGGGTGCTTTGGGAGGGCAATCAGACCAATACTGGCGATGCTACCCTCCTACCGGCAGAAGGGGGGGGGTACAGAGAGGTACCAGTTGCTGCCCTCTGACTATTGAAAGAAAAAAGGATAAAGGGTACAAGGGAACAGTGAAAATGAAGCCATAATAAAAATATCCGAACATTCATCACACCCGACGGCTAAAAAAAAAAAAAACCCCAGATGGTGGCGAGCCGAACTTTCCCCGATACCTCCACTACCGAGTATAATCCGCAATCCTGGCAACGTGCGTGGAAAGGGCGGACTCACAACTGAACAAAGGGAAGGTTGTTGGTCCCCCCAGCCTTGCCGTTCGGCACTGTAAGGTTTGAAGAGAAAATCGTAACCCCAAAAAAAAACGGGAAACAGGAGAGAATACGCAAACACGATTCCAAATCCCTCGCGACCGCCCCGTGACCTTTGAAATACAGAGTGCAGGGTAACCAAAATATAAAACTGTGTCGTGGGCGCCAAAAATAACAAACGGGGGGAAAGGGGAAATGGGGGTTTGTGGTGTGTGGGACGATTAGACATTCTAACCTTCACAGTCCTGCCCCTCGTCGGATGAACTAGGGGTGGTCAGGCTGTTCTCAAGTTCCACCATCAATCCTTGAAGCAAAGTTGCGGTGTGAATAAAACGGAAAAGGGACGTCGCTCACAAGGACCAAAAAAATAGGAAGGCTATAAAAGTGTGCCACAAAACCGGCCTCACGGGCGTGTGAGTGAAAACACGTTTCGCTGTGAAGAACTACGGAAACACTGCGCGTATTCGCTTGAGTCACCACTTTGGGGGGGGGGGATGGGAAATTTTGTGAAGTTGGAGGGGAACCGCGGGGCATGGCGGACGGAGTGAAAAGAAAATCACCCAAAAAGGCAAACGTAAGGAGATTGGAAAAAGTAGCATAAAAAGCCAATTGAATCCAGCAAGAGGAACACAAACACATGATCATTGAAAACAAAAAAACGACACCGGGGGACAAAACCATCATCTCGCGAATTTTGGGAGCCTTGCATAAAAAGGGAACTGCGTATGAACCTCCTTACCACAATGATTTTTATAGGTGAACCACTGGGTTTACAAACAAGTGCGGTGTACAGTTTGGCTGTCGCGGTTCACGAGGTGTAAAAAGCAAACATCAATGCCACAAAAAAAAAAATGTAAAAAAAAGACCGTATTCCTTCTTGAGGATACCCAACAAGTGGTCAGGTAATGAAGAGGGCGATTTCGGTTCTGGGTTGTCTCAGCCCCTATTGGGACCGCGCATGAGCGAGGAACAAAAATGAAACCCTTATGGGAAATAAAAGGTGGAAGCATTCTTTTCTGAAAGATGGGGGTGGGGGGGACAATATTAAAAAAGTTACAATAGAACCGGGACTCGAAGGTGAATCTCGAATCGGAAGGAAGCGATTGAGAAAGTATCGTAATGGTTTTGGAGTGGCCGTTACCGCGGGAAATTCGCGGGGCTGAAGGAACACAGATTGAACCTGACAACTGGTGGGAGGGGCGGGGTTATGACGAGGTGGGCAAACGGAAGCTGAAGGTTATAAACAACCAGGTCAGTTGTGGTCATGGTTAACAGATGGTTCCGGGGGTGTGGTAGTGAGCTCGTAGCGCCAATGGTTGGTGGGCTGGAAAGAAGTTAGGGGAATTCCTTAAAAAGGGACCCCAGTGGCAAAAGAACGCTGGCGATCAAGAGGCGGTGGACAGGGTATTTTCAAATTAAGGATGGCCACACAAAACTTTTCGCGGAGGGTCAAAGTCCAAAAGATATACTTAATTAACCAGAGCCTGGGTTTTTTTTGGCAACATCTGGCAACACAATCCTTTGAAAGAAGGGGGAAGAAAAAAGAACTTTAAAACAGAAAAAATGGGGAGAAAAACCGGAAAAAACCGGGGAGAGAAAGAGAAACAACAACAAACAAAAAGGAAAAAGGAAAAAGAGATAATTGAATTAGCATAAGAGGAAGCGACAGCCACTTAAAATCAAAAAGGATAAAATTAAAATGGGGGGGGGGTGGCACAAAAAATCTGGGAGGGGGCAACCCAACACACGTTCAAGAGAAAGATTGCCAAAAAATCTTATGTTGGGGAATAAGTGCGCAAATCTTACGTCGAGTGTGGGCAACTTCCTGAGAAACATTCATCATACCACTCCTGTAACCCAACGATAAAAACGATAGAATTTCCAGAAGCGAAAGTAAAAAAACAGGGCAAACAACAAAAAAAAGCTTTAAAAAGGCCTAGCAACCAACCACCAATGGCTTTTGCACCGAACAAAGGGGGTTGGCTATCAAAATGATCCGCACCCCACCATCTTGTTCAAAAAAAACTCGGGGTCATAAACGCAACCAAAGAAAGCAATCTAAAAAACAAATGACCAACGACACCACATCAACCGTCAGCATGAAAACGTACTCAAAAAGAAAATAAAAAAAAAAAAAAAACAAAAAAATACACAAGGGCAACGCTGATCCACTTCACCCTATCCACTAGAAAGGCTCCTTTCACAACAGAATCCTATACATATGTTTAGGGTTTGGTGGGGGGGGGATGTGGACCTAGCAATAAAAAATGGGGTCAAAAGAAGGACTTTCGGGTTTAAACAAATGGAAAGAGAAAACGGTCCCAATAAAATACCTTAAACAGCGCGGGGAAGAATCAGGCTAACAACACTCGCGAAAATGCGCCTCCCAGGCTGAATCTAAGAACCAACTTCAATCGGTTCCACTGGCATTTCTGGTTGGGCCGGCGTGTGGGGGCATGGCCAACTGGACAACTGCAACACCGACGGGTGGTGACAAATAAAAAAAAAAAATAAGATAGGTTGGTGGGGTCAACCCTGCGACAATCACCCATTGCACACCACAGCTTTTTTTAAAAACATACCCTGCATAACGAGGGACTACGCCCCACCATTCCACTGTGTTTGCAAACCGACGGCTAAAAAAATGCGACGGAGTTCCAAACCAGTGGAACTGGCAAGGCCGCTTTGTTGGCTAAAATAAAACAATTAAAATGCGACGCCCAAAAATGTCAATATTGTGGAGGTTTTTTTTTTTTATGTGGTTTTCCTTGTTCTGGCTCCCCGCAAAGATGCATTCCGTAAAGCTCCGCACACACAACAAGAGGTGAACAACAACACGCTCAAACAACACAAGCAAACATCAGGTAACAATACAAAAAGGGACCACACGGTTCTCCCCCGTATGGACAGGGTCGTGGGTTTCACTCACGCACCGCCACGTTGGTCACCTCCGCGCTCCATCCGCGTCAACGCATCCTCACCTCGTGCCTCCTCCGCCGCAAGGGTGCGGGGGCATCTTCCTCCCTCATGCAACAAACCCCCATACGGCGCCTAAGGAACGGGTGCTAAAGTGAAGGGGGGGGGAAAAAGTTATACAGCGTACACCGACGGACGACGTAGGGGCGGGATCCTAAAGTTTTCCTCACCCATAAAACCCTACCAATGTTTTTTCTTGATCTTAACAGAATGCCATACTGCAGGAGGGTTCACAGCGCTTCCAAATCCGGGGGGCCGGTGGATAAACAGAAATGATGTTTGTATGAAAAAAAGGGGGGATCCAAATGCTTTTAACACATAAAAAACAAAGTTTGTGTGGGGAATAGACCTACGTGTCGTTGTAATATTCACTTATCAAAAAAGAACGATCACTTGTCCCGTCCAGCAAAAGAACCCATCAAAATGAAGGTGGCGACGCACACTGTGACACCGGCGACTCCATCACAAAAGGAAAGGCAGTGGGGTGCCGCAGTCAATGAAAATGGTAAATACAGGTGCGAAAAGTGGTGGCTCGTTGTAGCCGAAGGAGGCTCGACAGCACCTTAAAAATCACTTGTCTGGTGGGGGAGGGGCTAGTTGTAGACGGAGGGTAGATAAGAAATTTGGGGGCCTCAGTTCTCACCTGAGAAAAGTGTGGTTTAAAATAATATAAAAAAGACAATGAATAAGACGCGAACTAGGGGGCGTCTTCGCCCCACCCACCCCCGGGTTCCCTAAAGGCGCCCCATTAAATTCGCCGCCTAACCACAAACCAAGCACCCTGCGGCAACACAATGCGACCTAAATAGGAGATACTGAGTACCACGGCCGGGGAAACTAGCGGACAAATAAAAAAGGCAAAAGCACGGACCGAGCACACAAAGCAATAGGTCCACGTACACATTACCTTCTAAACCGGCACACTGGGAAACAGGCTCATATCCGCGACACCAAGGAGTATTGGGACACCTGGGTTTCGCCCGGCGACCCGCTCGTCTTAATTTAAAGGGAAAGAAAAGGGGGGGGGGGACAAATAGGTATAATTTAAGTTAAAATAAGAATTAAAGAGGCGGGGGGGGGTTCCGTGGTGAGGTGCGTGGTCTGTTGGTAGAAAGAAAGCTTTGTTGGATTCCAATTAAGGAAAAAACAGCAATTTGTTGGGGAAAGGGGTTGAGAAAAAAAATACTGTGTAAGAAGGGGAGGGTTTCATTCTATATGTTCCTTTAGACAAGTGAAATTCGGAAACTTGCAAGATTTTGTCTTCCGGTGATGGAAACCACGCAACACCCCCCGCCAGTTCCTTTCCGATCGCAACAATAACACAAAAAGGGAACCTTTTGGGGGAGTCTCACAACTGGTTTCAGGAACCAAGGTTCCAAAAAAAGGGGCGCTTGGAAGCTGCTTGGGTAAACACCTTCACAAAAGCCCACCACAGCGCCCATAGCAGCTGAAATCATAGGCCCACATAATTCCCACAATCCTTACCACCAAAAAACCTGACAAAAAGAAAAAGAAACCCTAACCCCGAAAACATCAATAAGCCAAAAAAAAAACAACAACAAAAAAAGGCCGAGGAAAAACGGGGTGGGGTGTGGTATTATTTGGGTGAAGAAGCAACAGCAACAACGGAGGATAATAAGTCGCGCTTCCGGGAAGCGGAGGGGTTTGTGGGGGGGGAAAAGGGGGGGGGTGTGTCCCCAAGTTGGTGGACAAAAAAAACTTGGGAAATTTCCCAACTTTGGGGGGGGGGAGTGTGGGGGGGAAGAAACGGTTGCGGCCGAGAAGAAGTGGTGGTGGGATTTTGTTGGGCAAATAGGGAAGGGGCGATGGGTGAGTGGGGGTCTGGAAAAGGAAATGGGGAACAGTGTTCATCCCGACAAACAACAGAACTTTTTGCCAAGTTTAGGTTTGTCGAGTCGGTGGCAGTTGGGTTTAGGGTAAACACACCCGGATAGGGACCTTAAAGAATAGATGAAAAAAAAAAGTAAAAACCCACCCGAATAGCAGGAGGTGGGGTCAATAAAGGAGGGGCTTTGGAAAAAAAAGGGGTGTAATATCGACCTGTTCTAACGTTCAAAAATATCACAACACCCTCCGGAACACCCACCAAAAAACTAACCGAACATCACCGCAGGATCATCATTTTAAAAAATCAGAAACTCGCAAAACCAAATGTCACCAGCCACCCGCCTCAGTAGGGGTAAGGCGAACCACTTCTTGTAGCCAAGACATGGGTGGGGCAGTCGGGAGTTCCCACCAACCAAGTGGGAAGGGAGGGAGTGACGTGGGGTAGCGCGAATGGGCTTGGTTGTGGTTGGAAAGCCAAATCAAATACTCCCCAGATGTTGTTGTTCTAGAAAAATCCGAGAGGGGGTGCAAATTAAAGAAAAGGAATGGAACTCCGGTGGTGAAAGCCGGGGGGTGGTGTGGTGGGATTCGCCCAAAAAGAAGTTTCTCAACCTGTATCCCCAAACTAAAAGGTGAGTGGGGGGGGGGGAACACTATCAGAGTTGGTAGGAAAGGAAAAGGATAAAACACTCAAAAAAACATGAAATGGAGCCAAACATTCCACACCACAACAAACAACTTGTGATCCACAACACAACAGGGAGACAACGTGTCGATCAAAAAAAAAGTCAAATACACGGGCAATCCTAAACTGAAAAAAAAAAAGCACCATTCCGGGAGGGTCCCCATGGCGTAACCTGGCGTGATTGGTTTTTTTTGAAAAAGTCGCCGGGCCGGGAAGGGGGAGCGGGATGAAAATTAAGGTGTAATAGAAAAAGCGGTATACAAAGGGGAAGAAGGCTATTACTCGAATCCAATCCCTGGAGCATCACCGCCCCACCCCCCTTGACAATAATCCCCACGGAAAACTTTTCAGTGGGCAAAAAAAAAAATTTTCAAGCAGAAGAATGGAGGGGGGGGGGGGAAAACTTTGGCAATTCTCCAGCTCCAAACAAGCGACCTTTCCGGGATAGTCCTTGTAAGTGGTCTTCCATCATCATCACTTTGAAGCAGAAAGAACGGGGTTTGCAAAAAGGTTGGGGGGAGGCCCGAAAAAATTGCAAAAAGCCGGGGAAAAAAAACACCAAGGACGGGGGGACAAGGACAAGCACGGTTGGCTTGTGAGGGTAAACGTTTTACCTGTTCCCCCCCCCACACGGAAGCAAAAACCGAATCGGTGGTGGAAACAACACCCTCAGGGGTGGGGGGGGGATTGGGAACAAACGTAACGAGGGAGAAAAAAAGGGAAACAAACAAAAAGTTGTTTTTGTGGAAACGCGTGGGACGAATTCTTGCAAAAAAAAAGTAAAGGGTGGAGGGGAGCACTGACAAGCAAAGGAAAGGGGGGTTAAGGGAACACGACAGAAAAGGGAACAAACAATATCGGTCAACCTCAGGGAACCGAAGAAAAACCCCGAATTGGGGGGAAGCCACCGTCCCGTGGAACAAGTGGTACAAGCGGTTTAAATCCTCATTCTTTGGGTTTTTGACCATTTTGGGACAAAAGTTTGGGGGTGGTATGAATAAGGGCCAATAATTCCGAGGGTTTCCAGGGTTTTCATAAAAAAAAACTAAAAATTTGAAACAATGGAACCCTGGAAAAAATGTCCCGTCCTTTTCCACATATCAAAGACCAATGTGTCGGGGTGCACCAAAACCAAAGGGAAGGGGAAAAACACCTGGAAAAGGTTGTAAAAAAAAACTATGTCAGTAAACGTGGTTTGTAGGGATGCTAGACATTCAACTAACCCCATGTCCGAAACCGCTTGTTCGGGAATTCCGAGGTCAGTTCACGATTATCGGATAGTTGGGGGTTGGTAAAGACGGTTAACCATGTTTGGGATTGTTTTTGGAAAGGACTCAGGTACAAAAAAAGAAGAAGGGTGGGTGGAAGGAATGTAAATTGTCTAGTGATTTTGAGGTAAAGAAACAAAAACTATTTGGGTGTTCCCTTGAAATGGGGGGGGGTGTTCAAGGGGTGAACAGTGAGGGACCACCAATGAGATGTGTTTGGACAAACCTGAGAAACGATTGGAGGTCTATAAATTCGCCTCCTCATTTCTCTCGGAACTGGGAGTGGAAAACTAACTGGTTTTTAAGCGCCACATGAAGGGCACCACAAGGAATCGGTCGTTTCTGAGTGGGCCCAAAAAGAGGAAGGATAGGGGGGGGGGGGGAACCGGTCACTGGTTCCTGGGACAAAAACACCCATACGTCAATTGAAAACCAGTTAACGCTGCCCTAAACTAACTGCTGTAATA